>Ga0335075_10017473_pt1 | contig 10664 bp, 6 predicted proteins | sample Lox_Sample_24_FD_206723 | JGI IMG/M metagenome (GOLD analysis project Ga0335075, IMG submission 206723) | Soil microbial communities from Loxahatchee National Wildlife Refuge, Florida, United States - Lox_Sample_2.4 | ecosystem: Environmental > Terrestrial > Soil > Wetlands | place: USA: Florida... | reverse complement strand
TTCTGCATTCCGGCTGACAGGATGATCCCTGAACTTCGCGACACGCGCCGGCTTGGGGTTTGCGTCCGGTGGATTGCGATTAGAAGCGGTGATGAGCAGACTGTCCTGGCTGCCGACGATCCATCCCTTCGAGACGGCTGGAACGCTGCAGAAACGGATGGACAGGCGGTTTGGCGTTGGACGGATGGTAGCGCAACAATTCCTTGGGAAAACGTGCCGGGTCCGGCTGTTCTTAGCGTTCGTTGCGTTCCTGTCGAACAATACCCGGTATACGACCAGTACGCCCAGCTCGTTGCTTGATTGCTTTGGATAACGCGTGCGCGCAAGCGGCTTCACTGTCGCGTGCGCTTGTGGTTGGACCAGCCGGGTTAGTGGATTTGAATGCGAACGAGGAACGCCGTTGAGGATTTTCGCGGTTTGAGGCTACGCAATAGCCTGGCCTGTCGTTCAACAAATGGAGCCGGCGCGATACGTATCGATCGGCCGAGTTCGCGGTCGTGGGTCAAGCGGGCTTCATAGGCGATTTGCCATATTGGCAGACGAAGCGCCTGGAAGAGATGAGCGCGTCCGAATGGGAGTCGCTATGTGACGGGTGCGGTCGATGCTGTCTTCATAAGCTCCGGGCCGATGACACAAAAGAAGTCTATTATCTGGATGTCGCTTGCAGCCTCCTAGACACGACCAAGGCCCGGTGTGCCGACTACCGGAACAGATTCGCTCGCAACGTCGGATGCTGCGATGTGAGGGTCGTGTCCGCAACACCCGATCTGAAATTCTACCCACCCACCTGCGCCTACCGCCTGCTCAGCGATGGTCAGCCGCTTCCGTGGTGGCATCCGCTGGTGTCGGGCGACCCATCGACTGTCTTTAGCGCCGGCATATCTGTTGCAGGCCGTGTCGTTCCAGAAGTCAAGGCCGGGGAACTCGAATATCATACCGTTGATTGGCCCAGGCAGGGTTTGCCGGATCAGGTTCGAAACCGCTGGACGCAGGCTATGTTCGGCGGCGTCAACGCGTCCGTCCCAACCGCCTTCGCTGCCGGCGGCCGGGTCGACATTGATTTGATGGCTGCGCACTGTTTTTGGCTTCTTGCGAATGGCTGCAATGGGCTGGCGATCCTGGACAAGGCGGGTGAGGTTGCCAGCCTGGCCATCAATGAACGGATGGCAATTCTAGAAGGTCTGGTCACCCGCGGCATTCCTCCGTCCAAGCTATTGGCCGGCATCGGCCCTGCCGCCCCGGCCGATGCTGCCCGCATTGCCAGGAGAGCGAGCGATCTCGGGATTCGTGGCGTTCTGCTTTCTCTTTCAGTTTTCGGAACGAAGCGTCCGCCCGATATCCTGTCGAAGCGCATTCGATCGCTCATCGACGTTGTCCCTTCCGATATGCACCTGTATCTATCGGTGTCGGTTGTTGATGGCGCGATCGGTGCCTGTCTCACTGCTTTGGAAGCGTTTTTGCTGGAAGCGCCTGGTCGATTGTGCGGTATTGTGGACGAGGTTCGTGGAGGCAAATTGGGCGTCGCGGCGCTTGGGCGTTTTCGCCAGTCGCAGTTTGAGGTCTACGCCGCCGATGCTGACTCACTCGACAAACTGATCCAGCATGGCGGTGCCGGACTGGTTGGTTTAGACGCAAATTTACTTGGAAGACTGTGCGCGAAGCTTATGGGATCCGGCAATCCGGCCGAAATCTCGAAAATCAAGGAAACGATCGAGGGCTTTCGAAGAACATTGCAGTCGATCCCCGCTGTGCCTGCGCTGAAGTCTTTGCTCGCGCGGCACAGCGGCCGACCGGAATGGGAGCGGGTCCGTTTGCCGTTACGAGCGTTGAGAGGATCGGACCGCACCTCATTGTTCCGGGCGTTCGATGCCAGCGGCATCAGACTGCAGCCTGCTGGCAAGCCGACTGCTTGACCATCGGGACGGCCGGGCGATGGTGCGCGCGGATCAACCATCGCAAGGCGGGACGCAACGCCAATCCGCAAGCCCGCAAATCGACTGGGGCGTTATGTTGCCGTCGCTGCTGTACACCGATCGTCTGCGCTGGCAGATAAACGATTTCTAACAGGGCCAGTGCATGTGAAACCCGGCGTACCGAAGCACGTAAGACAGGTTCGGGACCAGCGGACAATAATGGGGCCCCGGAGCCCGCAACAGTGTTACACAACGCACACCGATGCCGAGCACACGATCATCTTTGGAATCACTTATCGATGCAGGGCTGACGGCGGCACTGGAGTGGACTCCCAAGACCAACGTGCGCTTTCCGTAGGTCAGCTCGAGAGGTATGTCCCACGCGAGCGAGCCTGAGACTTGCGCGAAAGTGTGAAGGCGAGATCCATTGACGCTAAGCGCAATCGTCCCCCCGGCTGGCGAGAGGCTGATATCCAGCGATACTGCAATCGGCTCAAAACAAGGCGATCCGAAAACGACGTTCAGATACGCATCCATGCCGTTGGTCCAACGTCCCCAAACCTCCGGGACATGCCAGCCATCTGTGAAGTCGGTCCCTTTCAATGCGTCGCCGGACATGAGGATGGGCACCCCAAACTCGACGCAGCAGCCTTGCCCATCGGGCCGGGAGACGGGCATCGCCGCTTCCGGCGGCCGCCTCGCTGGGGCCGCGATGCGCTGCCAACGTTCGCGCCGGCGTTCCGCCTCCTCCGGCGGCAAGGGTGGCAGCGTACTCAGCAAAGTCGCGTAATTTGGAATGTCCGCAATTGCCCTGAATGCACGCTGCACCGCGCATCGACGTTCCTCCAGCCGTAGCGGGTCGCTGCACAGCGCCAGCACGTCGGCAGCAAATTCGCGGGCAGAATCGAGCGATGGCAATTCCCTGGCGACGGCTTCACCAAACCCTCGCAAGCCCATGCTGGTGGTCACCAGCGGATGCCCCACAGTCAAGCTTGTCAACGTCTTGACCGGAAGCCCCGTCCCGGCCTGATCTGGGACCGCGGTCATTTTACATTGTGATCTCAAACCCTCCAGGTCATCGACAAAGCCCAGAAAATGCAGCAGAGCGGACGGCACGATCTTGTCCTGTACACGCAGCCCCGCACGTCCGGCGATTGCCACTGAAATGGAAGAGGCCGCAAGGTAAGGCTGCCAAACCTCTTCGAGGAACCATCGGACGGACTGGATGTTGAAAATGTGCTCGTCGCCGACCAACAGGACGTCATAACGCATGACTCCGACGGGCTGCGGTCTGGCGTAGCTGCGTGGCAGCACCAGTACGCTCCGCGGGTTCAGCACACCGAGACGCGCCAGTTCCGTCTCGCTCACGAATGTGCAGACATCGGGAATGCGCATAATGCGTGCCTGGAACCACTCCGCTGCCGCCTCGGCAAATCGAATGTCCGATTCGCTTTTGCCTTCGCGGCACATCCATTCACGCTCGGCAATCACAAGGTCGTCGTGGGTATCCAAAATCATCCGCGCGTTCGGTGCGAGTGCGAGCGCCAGGCCGACCTTGTCCAAGTGATTCGCAATCACTGCGGTCGCTTGTGCCGCGGCTCTGTGAATTGCCGTATCCGTCACGCGTGCCTGTGCGGCAGAAGCAAGAGAGTTTGCCCAGCTGGTTTCGAGATCGTCGCTATCACCTGGCGCGAGCGGCCCTGTCGGCACGGCAAGCGCCTCGATGTGGGCTCCGGCGTTCCGGCTGTTTTCGTCAATTGCTGCGTTCAACAGAGCTGTCAGGTCAGGGCTTCGTCGCGATTGGCCATCGGCAAAGAATCGGATGGTCAAATACCCGGCCTGGATGAGGCTCTCGACCTGATTTTCGAAGGCCGTCGTGCTGCCGCAGCCACGCCACATGAACTGAAGCTGCAACGCAATCTTCTGCCCGGCGCCGGCCTCCGAGCGGACTTTTGGTATATCGTCGCCCAATCGTCCTGTCGGCAGGGACAGGAGCCTGGACAACTCTTGCGGATCTCCATCCGAGGCCACAAACACCGACCTGGCAAACGGCCAGGCGGTCCGTACGCGATCGGCAAATCCGCCAGCGGGAGGCGCACCGCCTGAAGCAAGCAGGATCACCGCAAGCGCTGGATGCACTCCTTGGCGTGCAAGGATCTGTGCCAGTCGCAGGCGAAAAAATCCATCGAGGCGGTCCGGCTGAATCGGCGCAAACAGCACCACCTTCGATCGCCTGATGTGTCGCGCCAGTAGTTCAAATTCAAAGGAATCGTCCCTGTCCGGTCCGTACTCGGGCAAGGTTGCCACGCTCGGTTGCCCATATATCCGCAGTACCTGCCCGAACAGATCAGACGTAATTGCAGGCATGCTTCCGCTCACCGGGCCGGTATCGCTCTTCTGCGCGTGAAGATGGATGCCGGATTAAGCCAGTCGCAAGAACCTATCAAGACGCCCGGCACAGCGGCGCCGCGGCGCAGCATGCAACAGAACGCAGTCGGCCGGGCGCGCCGCTCACCACAGTGAATGCCCACCTCGCGCATTGATTTCGTGAGCCGGGTTGGTTGTCCTTCATGGCCGGCCGGCAGCCAGCGCCCCGCTCGAGCGGAGCTCCACAAGCAGTGGCAAGGCGTGACGTGCCGATCCATGACAGTTCCACATCGGAAACGCCTGCGCGCAATCCGGTTTCATTCCACCGAACCATGTTTCATTCCTACCCGGGAAACATCCCCAAGAAACATGCCCAGGAAAAACGCTGTGCCGCGACCCCTCCGCCCGTCGTCAGGCACTGCCTCATCGGTTGTCGCTGGCGGTTGCCAAGCGGCGGGCATGGGCCACATAACACCGCCCATGACCAGTCGTCCCACAGCGCGATCCAGGTCCTACGCGCCCGACCCGGCCGCGCCGGGGCGTACCTGTGATATGCCCGGCTGCGGCGCAGCCGGCGAATATCGCGCGCCCAAGTCCCGCCTGAACCTCCACGAGTACTGGTGGTTCTGCCTGGAGCATGTGCGTGCCTACAACGGCTCCTGGGACTACTACAAAGGCATGACCCCGGCGGAGATCGAGGCGCATATGCGCGCCGACACCGCCTGGCAGCGTCCGTCCTGGCCGCTCGGTCACAACGGCAGCCACCACGCCTTCGAAGACGAGCTGCTGCGCGACCCGCTGCACGTGCTGTCGGCCGGCCGGGTCCGGCGCGGCCCGCCGCCCGCCTCCGACCGTGCCCCCACCGAGTTGCGCGAGCCGCTTGCAACACTGGGCCTGAGCTGGCCCACGACGCTCGATGCCGTGAAGCTGCGCTACAAGGAGCTGGCGAAGCGCCACCACCCGGACGCCAACGGCGGCAGCCGGGAGTCGGAGGAACGGCTGAAAACCATCAATCTCGCTTACGCCACGTTGCGGTCTCGGCTTTTGCCCGAACCGCGGGCCGCCGCCGGTTAACCTCTTCGCATCCGCCGCCTGCCCTTGCGCCAACGGGCCGCGCGGCTAGACTTTTCCAGGAACCTCCAGGACCCGCTTGCCCGATGAACAAGATTACCGCCCTCGCCGAACTGCGCCCCACCTCTGCCATCGACCTGCCCGATACCAAGGTTGTCGCGCGCGAGGCGTTTGCAATCGATACCGATATGGTGGTGCCGGCGTTTTCGGTACGCACGGAGCATGTGCCGGACATCGACGACGCATACCGCTTCGACAAGGAGACCACGCTGGCGATCCTGGCAGGCTTCGCCTTCAATCGCCGCACGATGATCCAGGGCTACCACGGCACCGGCAAGTCCACGCATATCGAGCAAGTGGCGGCGCGGCTGAACTGGCCTTGCATCCGGGTGAACCTGGACAGCCACATCAGCCGCATCGACCTGATCGGCAAGGACGCCATCGTCATCCGCGACGGCAAGCAGGTAACGGAGTTCCGGGAAGGCATTCTGCCTTGGGCGCTGCAGCACGCCTGCGCTCTGGTGTTCGACGAGTACGATGCCGGCCGTCCCGACGTGATGTTCGTGATCCAGCGCGTGCTGGAGGTCGAAGGCAAGCTGACCCTGCTTGACCAGAACCGCGTGATCCGCCCGCATCCGTCGTTCCGTTTGTTCTCGACCGCCAATACGGTGGGGCTGGGCGACACCACGGGCCTGTATCACGGCACGCAGCAGATCAACCAGGGCCAGATGGATCGCTGGAACATCGTCGCCACGCTGAACTATCTGCCGCACGGCATGGAAACCGAGATCGTGCTGGCGAAGATGGGTATCGACCCGGCCGATACTGCGATGAAGAAGCGGGTGGAGAGCATGGTGGCGCTGGCAGACCTGTCTCGCGCCGGCTTCATCAACGGCGACATCTCCACGGTGATGTCCCCGCGCACGGTGATCACCTGGGCCGAGAACGCACGGATCTTCGGCAGCGTCGGGTTTGCGTTCCGGGTGACGTTCCTGAACAAGTGCGACGAGGCGGAACGCGCGACGGTGGCCGAATACTACCAGCGCTGCTTCAACGAGGAGATCCCGACAGGCGGGTTCACGACGCGGAAGTGACAACGAAAGGAAGGATTCCCTCTCCCCCTGTGGGACGGGGTTAGGGGGAGGGGTCTCGCGCATTGCCCGCCGGCCCTCCCCCCAACCCCCTCCGACAAGAGGAGGGGGAGGACATTTGACCGATGAGCGCCACCAAACAGGACAACGCCAGGACCGAGGAATTCAAGCGCGCCACCGCCGGCGTGTTGCGCGCGATCGCGGAGCAATCGGACGTGCAGGTGGCATTCCAGCCCGGCCCGTCCGGCCTGTCAGGCAAGCGTGCCCGCCTGCCCCTGCCCACCCGCGCGCTGCCGGCAGCCGAAATGGCCCGCCTGCGTGGCGCCTCCGACTCGCTGGGCCTGCGCCTGCGCCACCACGACGACGCCCTGCACGCCGCGCGCATGCCCGCTCGCCGTGAAGCGAAGGATGTGTTCGATGCCTTGGAGCAAGCGCGCGTCGAGGTGATCGGCTCGCAGCACATGTCCGGCGTCGCCGCCAACCTGCGCGCCAAGCTCTGCGAGGAATGCGAAGCCGAAGGCTACGACCGCATGACCCGCAAGGACCAGTTGCCGATCGCAGCTGCCCTGTCCTTGCTGGCGCGGGAGCAAATGTCGGGGGAGGAATCGCCGGCGGCGGCGCAACGGATTTTGCATCTTTGGCGCGACACTCTCGGCGCGCAGGCCGATCTCGCTTTGACCGAGATGAAGGAAAACCAGGCCGACCAGCGCGCCTACGCCCGCGCCGCCCGCAAGCTGCTGGCCGCACTGGACCTCGCGGAAGCGGAAGCCGACGCCGAGCCCGAAGATCAAACCGAGGAAGGCGAGGACGGCGGCGAGCAATCCGGCCAGCAGGACAACAGCCAGGAAGGCGAAGGCCAGAGCGAGTCTGAATCCGAATCCATGCTCGGGGCCAATCCTGAGGAAATGGAAGGCGACGCGGCCGACGACGAAGGCACCGAATCCGACGAGGAAGCCGCCATCGCCGAGGGCGACGACCGTCCCGGTGGTCCGCAGCCCCGCCGCGAACGTCCCAACGTGGACGATTCCGCGGTGTATCGCGCCTACACCCGACAATTCGACGAAGAGGTGGAAGCAGAGGAGTTGTGCGATCCCGACGAACTGACGCGGCTGCGCCAGCAATTGGATCAACAGTTGCAACATCTGCAAGGCGTGATTTCCAAACTTGCCAACCGGCTGCAACGCCGCTTGCTGGCACAGCAGACCCGCGCCTGGGAGTTCGATCTCGACGAGGGATTGCTCGATGCCGGGCGGCTGTCCCGCGTGGTGGTAAATCCGTTGCAGGCACTCTCCTATAAGCGGGAACTCGACATGGAGTTCCGCGACACAGTGGTGACTCTGCTGATCGATAACAGCGGCTCGATGCGCGGCCGCCCCATCACCGTGGCGGCGATGTGCGGCGATATCCTGGCCCGCACATTGGAACGCTGCGCGGTCAAGGTGGAAGTGCTCGGCTTCACCACGCGCGCCTGGAAAGGCGGCCAAAGCCGCGAGAAATGGGTGCAGGACGGCAAGCCGCGCAATCCCGGCCGGCTGAATGACCTGCGCCACATCGTGTACAAGGCCGCTGATGCCCCCTGGCGACGAGCGCGCAAGAACCTGGGCCTGATGCTGCGCGAGGGCCTGCTGAAGGAAAACATCGACGGCGAGGCGCTACTATGGGCCTATCGCCGCCTGCTGGTGCGCCCAGAGCATCGCCGCATCCTGATGGTGATCAGCGACGGCGCGCCGGTGGATGATTCGACCCTGTCGGTGAACCCGGGCAACTACCTGGAGAAGCACCTGCGCGAGGTGATCCGCGATATCGAGAACCGCGACCAGGTGGAACTGATCGCGATCGGCATCGGCCACGACGTGACCCGTTATTACCGCCGCGCGGTGACGATCGTGGATGCCGAAGAGCTCGGCGGCACGATGATGCAGAAGCTGACCGAATTGTTCGATGAGGATGCCGCGGCGGCGTGGGCACGCATGGCGGGCGAGCGGGCTGCCATCGTGGTGTAGCGCGCGGCGAGAGTTGCGACAAAGCCGTCGCCAACTTGGCGTTCAAGCAGCCCGACGCTGTGCCGCTTGCCGCAGCACCGGCTCCAGCGCCGCCCTGGCCGCCTCCTCCGCCGCAAACGCAACGTGCACCCCGTCCTGGTCCGCCGCCCGTATTTCGCAGCCCAGGGCGGCACCAACACCATCGAGGCGCAGCGTACCCCGCGTTCCAACCGGCAAGGCTACAACGCCGCGCAGGAATGCTCCACCGGCGGACAAGTCGCCGACCCTCCCTGCATGTTCTACTCCGCCAACGCTCAGCCGCGCCGTCAGATCCACCCGGTAGCGTTGCTCCCGCCGCCGATCCACGTCGCTCGTCGAGCTGCGTACCGCCCGGATCACCGAATGCCGCAGCTCCTCCACCGCCTGATCCAGCGCGACAATGTTGTCCCGCACCTCGACCGCAAGCTGCCGCACCCCCGTCGTCTCGTTCGACACATCGGTAATCCGGCTCGTCACCTGGTTCGCGGCATCGGCGGTCCCGGCGACGTTGCGCGCGATCTCCGCGGTCGATGCCCCCTGTTGCTCTACCGCCGCCGCTATCGACCCGGCTATCGCATTGATTTCGTTAATATCTTGCTCGATCCGCGCCACCGCCGCCACCGACGCCCCCGTCGCTGCGCGCACCTGGCCGATATGCCGCCCGATCTCCTGCGTCGAATGCGCGGTCTGCGTCGCCAGCGCCTTCACTTCCGCCGCCACAACCGCAAAGCCTTTGCCGGCATCGCCGGCCCGCGCCGCCTCGATCGTCGCGTTCAGCGCCAGCAAGTTGGTCCGGGCAGCAATCTCGCCGATCATGTCGGCAACGTTCCCGATCTTCTCCACTTCGGCATTCAGCGCCTCGATCGTGGAGCGCGCCTCCGACCCGGCGCCCACTGCCCGTGCCACCACCGCCGAAGACTGGCCCACCTGCCCGCCAATCTCCCGGATCGACGCGCTCAGCTCCTCCGCCGCGCTGGCGACGCTCTGGGCGTTGGCCAGTGCCTGCCCTGCGGCCATAGCCGCGTCCTCCGCCGAACCACCGGTCCGGTTCGCCGACTCGCTCATCGCATCCGCGGTCGTGGCAATGGCGCTGGTGCGGGCACCGATGCTCTGCAATGCGGTGGCAGTCTCGGATTCCACCGTGTCCGCCATGCCGACCAGCGCGGCCCGGCGCTGCACTTGCTCGGCCGATGCACGCTCCGCCTCATGCGCCGCGGACAGCTCATTCTCCCGCACCATGTGATCCCGGAACACCAGCACCGCCCGGGCCATTTCACCCAGCTCGTCGCGCCGTTCCGCGCCTGGCACGGCTGCCGCCAGGTCGCCGCCCTGCAACGTCGCCATCCTCGCCCGCAGCCCGGAGAGCGGCCTGACAATGCTGCGCCCCACCGCCCACGCAATCCCGAGCGACACCAGCAGCAAGGCGCCGATCATCGTCGCGGCCGTTCGCGTCATCTGCCAGAAAGTGTCGTCGATATCGGAGATATATTCGGCAGAGATGATCACCATGTGCCACGGCCCGAAAGCACGGAACCAGGCGATCTTGGCCAGCGGCGTCGGATTGGTACCCTTGGGAAACGCGTAGCGGATTGTGCTCTCGCCCTGGTGCTGGGCGGTATCAAGTATCATCGCGCCGAACGGCAGCCCGTGTGCATCCTTGGAGGCCCGCATGTCCCGCCCGACCATCGCGGTATTGCCGGGGTTCATCAGGTTCCGCCCGGTCGCGGTGTCGTAGATGAACGCGTAGTCAGTATGGCCTTCCCACCAGACTGCGCCGGCGGCATCAAAGAAGCGAGCCTTCGCCTCGGCCTCGGTCATCTTTCCGGCCGCCGCTTCGTGTTGGAAATGGTCGGCCATGCTCCAGATGCTGTCGACGATGGCGTGCGCCTTTTGGGTGCGCTCGGCGACCAGCGCGCTCCGGGCGATCTGCAACACGGTGACAGCGACCAGCACCATGCAGAGCGCGCCCGCCACCGCCATGACGACCAGCTTCATGGCGATCGGCCAGCGGGTGAATAAACGCAACAGGTGCCGCATGGCGGGTCCTCGCTCGTTGGAAATCGCCCGGGCGCGCTGCGGCCAGGCGATGATGCACCCGGCAGTGTACCAGCAACGTGTTAACGAAGGCTTGCTACCCCCGGGACATCGGCGGCGGCAGAGGGTTGCGGCGCGTCCTTTGGCCATTGACGGGTGACAGGAAA
>Ga0335075_10017472_pt1 | contig 10664 bp, 8 predicted proteins | sample Lox_Sample_24_FD_206723 | JGI IMG/M metagenome (GOLD analysis project Ga0335075, IMG submission 206723) | Soil microbial communities from Loxahatchee National Wildlife Refuge, Florida, United States - Lox_Sample_2.4 | ecosystem: Environmental > Terrestrial > Soil > Wetlands | place: USA: Florida... | reverse complement strand
GCTCCGAAGTGACATCTCTTGGACGAATAGACTTGTGGTACTCAATGACTTTAGAGTCAGAATTGCGATCGATCAACGAATCAACTGTCCCAAGGTACTTCAAAGTACATCCTTCCTTCTCCATTTCGGTACGAGAGGATCGTGTAGCTATGATACTGGCTTGCTTTGGATCTAAGCCGTTCATTTTGGCCATACAATCGATCAGAGCATCGGATGACTCGCCACTGAAGAACTGATCCAGAGCAATCTGCAGCTCGAAGCCTTCATTCACGCCGATTTTAACCACTTCATCCTGTGCATCCTCCTCGCCGTGAGGAGCATTTTTACTTTTACCGGATTCCATGTCGTTTGTGTCGTCCTGTGAAGAGTTCTCTGCATGCGTTTGAAGGTATGATCTAAAAAATGGGAGAAAATGCTGTAGTTAAAGAGAAAACTGTGAGGGTGAGGCTGAGATGTTGCCCAGGGGCTGAGCAGGCGAGGGGTGACCGCACCTTAATAGGTTTAGTGTCCTATTGCCGCCACGAACTTTCTAAAAGCTGGCCGCAAATAATATGTACTTCAACTTTTTACTCACACACCATCCTCACTCTTCCTCCCATCCCAGTCGTCCTATCTCTCCCCCGTTTTCGAGACTCTCCTGTTGGAGAGTGCCGGCAAGATGGCGGCTCGAAACTATGACTTCCTGAGCATGCCCGCGCCCGTCAACTATGTCGCTGGCCTTGGACGCGGCGCGACTGGCTTCACCACGCGTAGTGACCTCGGCCCCGCTCGTGAAGGTCCATCCGAGGAGGCGATGAAAGAGGCTCTCGCGAAAAGGGCTGCTCAGATCAATGCTCCCACTCCTACGGCTTACGGTGTGACTGACCAGGACCGCGACGAAGCTGAAGAAGGCGAACGATTTGCTGACCCCGACAACGAGTCCGGCCTATTCTCGCATGGCTTGTTCGACAAGGACGATGATGAAGCCGATCTCATTTATCAAGAAGTTGACGACCGCATGGCTAAGCGGCGAAAGAAAGCAAGGTTAGTAATCCCCGCTCCACTGCATATCCCTTCTTAAACTGTTGTGTTGAAGAGTTTCTTGTAGGACACCAAGCTGATCCTAATTCTATGTAGGGAGGAACGCGAGAAGCGCGAACGCGAAGAATACGAATTGAAGAACCCCAAAATCTCTCAGCTCTTTGCAGATGCGAAACGCGCTCTTGCGAGCGTCAGTGAAGAGGAGTGGGCCAATCTTCCCGAAGTTGGAGACTTGACCGGACGAAACAAACGCGCACGGCGTGAGAGGATGCAGAGGGCTTACGCTGTTCCTGATAGCGTCATTGCAGCTGCCCAATCTGCAGGTAAGAAGGACCAAGAACAGAAAGCTCAAGACGATCAGAGTAATGACCAATCTGCAGGCCAAATGGACACGAGTATAAGTGTGCATGACGAAGCGGACACCAAAACTACGACCAATGGCTCGGCCACAAACTTCGGAGCAATCGGCTCGGCTCGTGGAAATCTACTTGCATCGAGGCTTGCACAAGCAGCAAAAGACGCCGCATCTACAAAGGTCGGCAATGATACCTCTACTGCAGTCGACAAGAACAGCATGATGACAGCACTTGGTGAAAAAGAGCATATAGAAGGCATGAAGAATCTCTACGACATCAAGCGTACAAGACCACTCCTGGAGTCTGTGACGAAGGCAAATCCCAAGTACGCACCAGGCTGGATCTCTGCTGCTCGTCTTGAAGAGTTGGCTGGCAACGTAGTTGCAGCACGCAACAAGGTTCTCGAAGGCTGTCAATGGTGCCCTAAAAACGAAGATATTTGGCTTGAAGCAATTCGCCTTCACAAGGAAGGGAACAATCACAACGCCAAAGTCATCGCCTACGATGCTATCCAACACAACTCCAAGAGTCATCGATTGTGGCTTGCAGCAACGGACCTAGAGGTTGATAAGATGAAGCAGAGGACCATATTGCGGAAAGCTGTCGACAACATGCCCAATTCGGTCGTCTTGTGGAAGGCCGCTGCAAATCTGGAGAGTAGAGAAGCTGCAAAAGACACTTTACAGAAAGCTGTCGAGTATGTACCGCAAAGTGTGGAGCTGTGGATTGCGCTCGCCCAATTGGAAAGCAAAGAAAACGCGCGGAAGGTAATCAACACTGCTCGCCAGAAAATTCCGACATCGCATGAAATCTGGGTGGCTGCTGCTCGTCTCGAGGAATCGTTCCAAAAGGAGAACAACCCCAGGATTCAGATGGTCATGAACCGTGCAGTTGACGTGTTGAAGGACCAGTCAGCACAGATCAAGCGCGAGGATTGGCTGAAGGAAGCTTATGAAGCGGAGAAAGATGGTGCCGAAGAGACGTGCAAGGCAGTCGTTAGGGCTATGCGCAACTGGAACGTAGAAGAAGACGGCAGGAGGCAGACGTGGATAGGCGAAGCGGAAGCGGCAAAGGCCCTTGGCCACTACAAGACCGCTCGTGCAATCTACCGAATGGCTTGCGAAGGCAACACGTCAGACATGAGTCTGTGGGATGCTGCCATTGAGCTTGAAGAGCAGCATGGCACAAAAGAAGACGTCTACGAAGTGTTGCAGTTGGCCACCAACAACATGCCAAAGATTGATCGGTTTTGGCTCAAGCTTGCCAACGACAAGTGGCAGGACGACCCTGAATCCGCGCGCATTGTACTCGCGAGTGCGTTTAAGCGCAACCCATCGGAACGTCTCTTCCTCGCTGCCGTTGACCTTGAGGTCGCGGCCAAGGACTACGACACGGCACGCGAGACACTTCGAACCGGCCGGGAGATGGCTCGGACCGATCGCATCTGGACGCACAGCATCGTGCTCGAGCGCAACCTGGGCCGCGAAGACGAGGCCCTCGACATGCTCATCGAGGGCTTGAAACTCTTCCCGCGTTCCGGCAAGATGTGGATCATGAAGGGACAGATCTATGAGGCCAAGGGCATGTATCCGCAAGCACGAGAGGCATACAACACGGGCACACGTAGCGCGCCGAAGTTCGCGCCACTGTGGATCGCCGCGAGCCGCATTGAGATGAAGATTGGAGTGCTTGTGAAGGCACGGTCGGTACTGGAGCGTGGTCGCAAGGAGAACCCCAAAAGCGATATCCTGTGGGTGGAGGCGGTTCGACTGGAGCTCAGCGCCGGCAACAAGGGCGCGGCAGTCAACATCATGGCGGCGGCGCAGAAGGAACTGCCCGACTCGGGTCTCCTGTGGGCAGAGCGCATTCTGACAATCGAAGAGCGTACCAAGCGCAAGCCGCGAGCCCTCGACGCCATGCGGAAGGTCGAGAACGACAAGCACATTATCGGTGCCGTGGCTCGTCTCTTCTGGGCGGAGCGTCAGTTGGAAAAGGCCAACTCGTGGTTTGAGAAGGCCATCGCTGCTGACCCCGACTACGGCGACTCCTGGGCTTGGTATCTGAAATTCTTGCAGCAGCACGGCACTGAAGAGAAGATCCAGGAGGTCATTGACCGATGTGCGGCAGCGAGACCGAAGCACGGCGAGATTTGGCCACAAATTAAGAAGGATCCTAAGAACTTTTCCAAGGATGACAAGGAAATTTTAAAGATGGTCACCAAACTGCTTGAGCAGTAGAGTAGAGGAATGGGACTGGTTGCATGGATTGCATATGGGAGCGAGGACTGTTATGTCCCATTCGATATTGATACCACATATAGCGGAGAACAGCAATGATATCACTGATCGTAAAAACATACATCCATTTCAGCATTCTGAGAAGAGTCACTCTTCTCGTAAACAGTTTTTTCGTTTCGTATCAGCAGGCAAACAATCAATGCGATGTAAGTCGTCTCTCATTCAATTTTGCCCACCGCCTCTGCTTCAACATACATCCCCAGTGATGGACTTACTCGCAGGAACATTCTTACTTCCTCTGGACGCAACGACAGCTTCAAATACCTGAATGAAAGCTTCGGGATCCTGCGCACCCTCGAGTTGAAACCTGTCATCGACGGTGAAGTTCGGCACGCCTGAGATGAACCTGCTCTGCGCATCCTCGACCTCCTCGTCAACCTGCTTCCCACCCTTATCGGACGCCAACCACTCCTTAACCTCGGCCTCGTCGAGGCCGGCGCGCACGCCCGCAGCGACCAGAACGTCGCGGCTGGTGATATCCTGCTCGGCCTCGAAGTAGGCCTTGAAGAGCTCCTCGACGACGCGGGTCTGCACGGCGGGGCCCTTGGTCTTGCCGAGCTGCACGAGGCGGTGCGAGTCGCGCGTGTTGCCGGTGCGGCCGCCGAACTTGAAGTCGATGCCGTCGGCCTTGCCGATCGCCGACAGCCGCCCCTGGATCATCTTCGTGCGCTCCGGCCCGAACCGCGTGTTGTAGTACTCCTGCTTGTCCACGCTCCCCTTGGGCGCGTCCGGGTTGAGATAGAACGGCATCCAGGTCGTGCTGATGGTGTCGTCTGGGTGCGTTTTGGTCCATTTTGCGATCGCCTTGTCCAGTCGCTGCTTGCCGACGTAACACCATGGGCACACGGTGTCCGAGACGATATTTATGTTGAAGTTCGTCATCTTTCTGAGTGCGGGGCGGAACAGAGTGAGGTTTGAAGCCACGATGTTGGAGATGTGGGAGTTGAATATGTACTATCTTCGAGTCCTGTAGAAAATCTTTGGTAGAAGTTCGTGCCGTTTAAGATGTCTTTCGATTAAGAGCGATTTAAAAGTCGTAAGCCCGAATAGACAGAAGGTGGGTGAGCTCGCGTGCTCGCCTTTTGATTGGTAATCAGGAGATGTTTAAGCTCGAGTGGCCTGAGTTCGGGATGGCGAACAAGCGAGTCTGCTAGATAGCTGGCAAACACAGTCTGTTTCAAGGTGGAGAAGTTCGGCTGGAAGCTTTAAGGGTGGCGATACTTGAGCTTTAACCGTCTAACTGAGGTACTCGCCACGTGGTCAAGCTTCCCTTCCTTCGTAATGATCAACCGTGGACGTTTATCAAGCACGCTGACGCCACAGGATCTTCTCCTCGGAACTAGGCGTCTTCTTAGATACTTGATTATATATTCGTTCGCAACGGTATTAAAGAATTCGTAAGGGAAAGTAGATAGAAAAAGTCCGCGGAGTTGACAGTGGCGGAAGGCTCTCTGAACATGTTTTTTGACCATTCAAACAAATTTATTGTCAGTACAACATTTAGTTTGATCTAAACGATATGCCCTTTTTTTTTTTAACTGGCCACTACCATGTTGGGGTTTAGTGATATCGCTCTGTAGTCTAGAGATCTACTAAACACCAGAATTTTGTTAATCTCCAGCGATGTCAATCAATATGCCTCAATCATCCCTCTCCGCAATTGCCTGGCTCATCAACTCCACAAATGACCCTTCTACATCATCCCTCTTCTCGCGAGCTTTATTTACAGCAGTCAGGACCCTCTTGATGCTAACGCCAACCCCCTCCTTCTGCGTATCCTCACGAATCTGGTTGATCACCATGCCAGCCGTCCTCTCGTCAAACAAACGAGTCTCCTTGAGAATGAACATCAGCTCCTGCTCGGTGTTGACATTGGGTACTGGTATCTGCCCATCGAAGAACTGTAAGAGCTGCAGTTGCTGCAGGACGCTACGCTCGGACGTTGTCGCGAACACAATGCGTCGCCGTTCCTTTGGTGGCTTGCGCTTCAGAATTGACTTGAGCGCCGAAAGCACCACATTCGAGAAGCGAGGTCCAATCGGGTTCCAGTCCACCAACAGTTCGATATCGTCCACCACGACACACGAGAGCCGTGACTGCGGAAACATGTTAGTAAGCTAACGCAGTATCAGAAGGGAAACTAACCTTATCGCTATCGCGGAATATCGTTTCCAGCTGGTTGACTTTGGCCAACTCACTATAGCCTACCATATCCTGGCTGGTAACGAGCTTGATGAAAGGAAATCCAGAATCAATCGCCAGTTTCGCTGCCAGCGCCGTTTTACCGCTACCCGGCGGACCAAAAAGAATGGTGTTGAGGGTTCTGATGCTCTGACTGTGCTCCACGGCTTCGACGTCCTGCCGACCGGCAGCCAGAATGCCCTCGATGCTCGGGCTGAAATGCATGATACCTCCCTCCAAGCACTCATTGAGCTCCTCCTCGGCGACACCAAATAGCGGTGTCGTCTCGTCCAATGCGTTCATGAAATCGTCGCGAGTGACTTTAAAGTTGTCGAGGTTCTGGTTGATCTGCACCGCATTGCCAATCTTTGTGTTTCTGCTGAACGCAAATGAAGCAGCAGCTCGTACCAAACCTGAGATCTCGGCACCGGAGAAGTTCTTGGTAAGCCGCGCAAGCTCTTCAATGTTGACAGCCGGATCGAGAAGTTTGTTCTTTCTCATATCGGTGGTGTGAATGTTCAAAATCTGGACACGACCTTGTTCGTCGGGTAGTGAGATTTCAATGTGGACTTCCAGTCGACCAGCACGCAAAAGTGCATCATCAATCATATCCTTACGATTGGTCATGCCAATAAGCAAGATATTATTGAGCTGTTCGACACCATCGAGCTTTGAGAGCAGCTGATTGACAACGCTGTCGCCGACTCCGGTACCACCTGTCGCACCGGACCCACGCGACTTGCAGACGGCGTCGAGCTCGTCGAAGATAATGATATGCAAGCCAGACTCGTCGCCTTTCTCCTTCTGCTCCTTCTCGGCGTCGGCGAATAGCTTTCGGATGTTCTCTTCCGACTGACCGACGTACTTGTTGAGCACCTCTGGTCCGTTGATCACCTTCGGCTCGCGTGCGTTCAGCATCTGGCCGATGCGTCGCGCAATCAACGTCTTTCCCGTTCCAGGAGGGCCGTACAGTAGAATGCCACGTACGTGAATGATACCCATTTGTTGGACGAGGCCTGGAGGGAAGAGACGCGATGCGAATGCTTTGCGAAAGATCATACTGAATTCTTTGTCCAGACCACCAATGCCAAGGTCTTCGAATTTGAAGTTAGGTTGGAGGATGCTGTTGGCAGCAGGTCTTCTGGCACTGGCCTTGAGATTGATTCCGGTGCGAGCGTCTTTAAAGAGGGTCATTTGAGTCTGACGGGTGACAATGCCGCGAGCATTGGCGTCTGTTCGGACAGGCGAATCCTGGTCCTCCATGCTGAGATCACCCAACTGTACGGTTTGGATCACGAACATAAGTGGAGTGCTCTTAAAATCCATAACTATTCTCTGTCCGGGTGCCAGAATCTGATTCTCAAATGCTTTGGTGAATGCATCGGCGAGTTGATCTTGATCGAACGGAGTATCAACAGGTCTTTTGCCAGCAAATCCTACTTCTGCATTGATGGCACTCAAGTATCCTTGTTTCGCTTGGCTAAAGTGATCATACTCTTGAACATCCACAACCTCATTCGGACCCAAGGATATAGATGCCCACGTTCGTTGGGGATCTGTTAAACCAATGCTTCCCGGTGGACATTGAGGATGCGGTCTTGCTGTCACGACAAACAGCCGGTTCAGCATGAGGTAATGATCTTTGCCATCAGGAAAGTCTGCTGGAGAGACGGAGACAAGGTTAGCAAAAGCGAAGATGTTTCCGCCGTGGCTCTTCTCTGGTCTGAGCTGCATGGATGCTGATTGCTGCGAGCGTCGTTGAGGCTGCTGAGGTTGCGGAGACCTCATTGGCTGTCTATAGTCTGGCATGGGAGCATCGTCGTAGCCTGTGTATTGTGGTTGTGTCCGCTGTGGTGGCGGTTGTGGTCTGGAGTAGTTTTGCTGCGGTGCTGGCACTCCTGGAGGTTGAGGACTGCCCCTCGCAGCGTTCGGTCTTGAGCCGAACAGGTTGTCGCGGTTGTACATAGTACTTGTATTGAAACCGTTTTGTTGTGGATGATGCGTAGGAAGGAAGGACAGGTTCCTTTATAGAGAGCTGTTGCGACTGCCTGCTGACCTAGCTGGTAAGCGTAGCGAAGGTATAGGTGGCAAGAGGAGATGGGAGGATAATTGACGGGATTATGAGAGCACCGAAGTGGATAAATGATGTCTAGACGATCTTAGGCTCAAGGGAAGCGTGAGAAGTTCAATATATGTTGTCTTCCAGCTGTGTAATTAAGGTGTATTACTACGTCTCGACAGTCGTCTCGGATCGGCTTCAGCCCTGTCGAAACCGCCACAGCCTCCATTTTTGACGTCAGCCACACAGTCCCACACTGTGCTTTCTTCAAAGACATCCCACGTGCCAGATAAAAAAGCAGCAATGGCCAAATCGCTGCTTGACTCCAAGCCAGACGGGTTAAGATAGTAGAAAACTACAGCCTCTAATACTACAACTCGCAGACATGGAAGAGCTTGGTGAGGGTGTCGATCCCGATATCGCTGCCGCCATGGGCTTCTCAAGCTTCGGCAGCAAGGCGAAGAACAAGAGAAGAAGACGAGACTTTGACGAAGAACCCTCTGCAGCAACCCGCGTGGGCAAGTCTCCAAAGATCGGACCTACAAACGACGGAAGTCGAAGCGACGAAATCCCAGAATCAGCACCGTCGTCCGCAATTGCCCGAGACCCGACAACCCATCAGGCTATGACGAACCCGTCAGCCGACGAGGTAGAACCTCGAGAATCTATCTACCAGCGCATGCCTGAGACACCAAATAAGGCTACTCCGACAAAACGCAATCAGAATCCAGCACCTGGCGGTCTCGCGGCCTTTCTACAGCGTGGCCTAACCCTGCCCGACGGTCCAAATATCTCCGCAGAGCAAACTACTGAAAACGTTGCGGATTCCGCTGTTCCTCACCTGGAATTACCAAAGTCAATACTTGAAAAGCGCTTAGAGGAGCTTTCGCCTCAAGATCTTGGCGTCCTGGCTCGTGGTGTACCCGATGAGATGGGCGATGTTGTCTACTTTCAAATGAACTTTCTCGAGGATCCATGGGAGAAGTTGAGGAGTGGAACATGAGTGAGGACTGACAGAAGAGCAAGGATTGTTTAGACTGGTAAAGCGTCGTGCTATTTCCTCCTGTCAAAGGCCTGGGTGGGCCGTGAGGCTGTGGGTATAGAATATGGGACGCGCAGGGAGCCTGAGAATCGAGGCGGCATGGCACGACGATTCTTCATAGCTCTCAGGGCGTTCTTGGACTAGCAAGCTAGGTCTGGGATGTACGTATTGCTCCCGTTTCTTGCATCATCACACAAGCAGACCGGACGAAGCTAACACTATCCAGGCCATAGATTTCACATAGCAGGCTAGCTCTAGGAATCAAATGATGTTTTCATTACGGCCATTAGAGATCAGAATGGGCTTCCCTCCATCGCCAATCTAGCCAATCATCCTCCCGTAATCAGACTGAAGCCACCCATCCGCAGCACCCTCGCCGGCCACCCATTGGGCGCGTCTCGTCGTCGCCACGCCGCAAAAAAGAACGCTAAAAGGCGCAGGACACGAATCAGAAGCGGCGCGACAGGCCCCTCGATCCGCCCAAACGACAGGACGAGCCTCGCCGGCAGCACCGCGGCGGGCGGCACGCCCTGCGCGCGAAACCTCGCCAATGCGCTCGCGGCGCCGCACTCCCGGGCGGCGCCGCGGCAAACGCAGCGAATGCGGCTGGCACGCCGCCGCTCGAGCACGCGCGCGGGCCGTCCCGCCCAAAAGCAGCGATGTTGCGAGGGCGCGGACGTGCACGGCGTGCGTTCCTGCATGGCCGGCTGCGAGCGAACGCGTGGACCGTGCGTCGCCGCTGGCGTTTTTTGCTCCCCGTTGCTTTTTTGTGGATCGTCACCAGGGGTCTGCCAGACCTCCGCTCTTTGCTGTGCGTGACACAAGACCCTCCCAAATAGATTTTGTGAAAATGTCGAAATGGTTGTGGAAAATACATACATGCTAGAAATGAAAAAAATGGCTGCCGCCCGGACAATATGAAATGAAGTCGTGCAATTTGGGTATCGTCGCTCCTAGGACATGACTTTGAGCTAGTAGTCGACAGGCGCTGGGTAGCGCTGCGACGCGATTTGGTACTCCTTGGGGTACTTGTAAGCTGCTCGCTGGTTGATTGAGCTTTTCTCATCGTTAGCGATTTACATTTCAATTTGATTGCGCTCCGAGGACCGAGACTTACGAGACTCGCTTCTGTGTCCATTCCAAATCACGCTGCGTCTCTTTCGCCGCTTGCATGCCGTCGGCAAAACTAGCCTTGAGACCTGCCATTCGGCTGGCGGCAAGCTTTTGCAGCTCCAGCAATTGCCGTGTTTTGGCGTTGAGTTCGCCGGAACTGGAGATTCGGTTAGCGAGGATTGCTACGAAGATGAGGATTTACTTACGTTTGCGCTTGAGTGGCGAGACTCCGGTCCATTGGAATCGGATTGTACGCGCTCTGCACTCTGTCGTCCATGTAGCTCATCAAATCGACGCTGGAGGCGCTGCCATTCGAAGTGTCGTATTCACTGGAGCTGCCAGCGTAGCTTGCGGCATAGCTGCTAGACGGATCATATGATGGGCCTGAAGCCGTGCTGCTCTCTGCCACCTCTGGCGGTGACACAGACATACGGCTGTAAGTGGCTTGTTGTGCAGTTGGATAGTAGCCTGGCTTCACTGGCATGTTCACCGGCGCCGAAGGCTGAGGGTACGTAGGGTAGTACTGAGAAGATCCATAGTACTGAGAAGAACCGTAGTACTGAGACATGATTGAATGATGTGATGAGGTATGATAG
>Ga0335075_10017471_pt1 | contig 10665 bp, 8 predicted proteins | sample Lox_Sample_24_FD_206723 | JGI IMG/M metagenome (GOLD analysis project Ga0335075, IMG submission 206723) | Soil microbial communities from Loxahatchee National Wildlife Refuge, Florida, United States - Lox_Sample_2.4 | ecosystem: Environmental > Terrestrial > Soil > Wetlands | place: USA: Florida... | reverse complement strand
CGGCGGCGCGAAGCCGGGCAGGTTCTCGAAATCATCTCCGGTCACCTGCCCGCTATCGAGAGTGCGCAAGAAATGGGAGATGAATATCGTGTTGCGGTGCTGGTGCGAGCCCGCCAGCATCTCGCGGAAATCGTCCGGATGCTCCGCGAGCAGATGATTCCCTTCCGCGCTGTCGAGCTGGAAACTCTCGCCGAACGCCAGGAGCTGCTCGATCTTCTCTCGCTTACGCGCGCTCTGTTGCATCCCATGGACCGCATCGCATGGCTCTCTGTGCTGCGCGCGCCGTGGTGCGGAATCACATTGCACGACCTGCATCTCCTCTCCGGCCAGGATGACCGCGACTCGAAGCACATCGCGATGCTCGAACTCGTGGAGCGGAATGTTCCGCTGCTGGGCGATGACGGGCGCGGACGTGTTTCGCACACCATCGAGGTCCTCCAACAGGCAATGGCCTCCCGCTTCGCTGGACTGCATGCGGCCTCGCTTTCGCAGTGGATTGAACGCACCTGGCGCAGCCTGGGCGGACCAGAGTGCGTCGATGCGGCCGGCTACGAAAATGCGCATGTCTACTTCACAATGCTCGACGCCGTCGCGCCGGATGGTGTTGCCTGCCTGACCGAGGATTTCGAGGCGGAATTCAAACGCCTCTTCGCGCAGCCCGATCCCACGGTCAGCGAGCGCGCTGGCGTGCAGCTCATGACCATCCACAAGGCTAAGGGCCTAGGCTTCGACGTGGTCATCGTGCCCGGCCTTCACCGCAAGCCTGCAGCCGATGGCCAGTCTCTGATTGTTTCTCTCGAAAGAACCGGCCCCGACGGCGAAGACGAGATGCTGGTCGCGCCCATTGGTTCGAAAGGCGGCGAGAAGCGGCCAATCTATGCATGGGTGCAGAAGCAGCGCGACCTGCGCGCCGATGAAGAGCGCAAGCGCCTGCTCTACGTGGCCTGCACCCGCGCACGCAAAGAGTTGCACCTGCTCGGCACCGCGATAGCGAAGAACTCCGGGCTCGAGCCGGGGGACCACAAAAGTCTTTTGAGCGCGGCGTGGCCTGCAATCTCGCGAGATTTTGAAAACGCAGCCCAGAGCACGCATACGGCACGGCAGAACCTGATCCCGTTTCCGGAGCCCGGTCTGCAAATTGCCGCGGCCGCTCAGGAATCCCAAACACTGAAGCTCCGGCGGCTGCGAGACGCGTTCCGGGCCTCGTCACACCTCTTAAACGTAACTGCGGCGAGCACGTATTCGCCGGACCCCGAAGCCGGGATTGACATTACGCGTCCCGAAGGGTCGCGCCGGGCCCGCATCATCGGGAGCGCCGTGCACGCAATGCTGGACGCCCTAAGCCGTGGCGCGGCGGCCTCCTCGCTGAAGTCGCAGGCGCGAATTCTGCTGCGCGCGGCGGCCTTCTCCGGACGCGTTCTCGACAATGCTGTCCAGGAGGTTCTCAGTGCCGTCGAAACGAGTATGCGCGATCCCCTCGGCGCGTGGATATTGCGTCCGCGCCCGGGCGCCGAATCGGAAACATCGTGGACCGGATGGTTCGAAGGCAGGCTGCAGACGTTCCGCGCGGATCGCGTCTTCGATGCGGGCGATGAGCCCGAGGGTGAGGGCTCGCAGTGCGTCTGGATCGTTGATTACAAGATGAGCGCGCCGGCCGGTGAAGCCATCGACGTCTTCCTGGCGCGTCAGCGGGAACTTTATGGGGCGCAGCTGGCACGCTATGCAGAGGTTCTCCGTGCCGTGCGGGGCAAGGATTTCCCCGTGCGTATGGGCCTGTACTATCCGCGTGTGGGACGCCTCGACTGGTGGGCAGAGAGCTGAGCCTCTCTGCGACCGAAGTCCGATGTGTGGCTTTCTTCCATCGGCCCGACGGCTGGTCAGGCATTTCTGCATCCAAATAGAGTGCCCTGATCTCGAAAGATAAATTGTGATCGATGGAGAAACTATGAGTCCCACCGCAAAAGAAGCATTGACCCGAGAGAAATTTATCGACGCCCTCAATGAGGACCTGTCGCGCGAGTATCAGGCGATCATCGCCTATGTGAACTATTCGCAGGTGCTCAAAGGCGCCTCTTATATGAATATCGCAGCGGAACTCGCTGTTCACGCGACCGAAGAACTGAACCATGCCTTGCAGGTGGCAAACCACGTCGACTATCTGGGCGGCATGCCGTCGGTGAAGCCCAAGCCTGTCAAGACCTCGGAGAAGGCGGAAGAGATGCTCCGGTTTGACCTCGAAAACGAGAAGGAGACCATCCGCCAATATCGTCGTCGCATCAAACAGGCGGATGAATTAGACGAGTTTGCGATCGCGGAAAGCCTGCGCAACATCCTCGTGCAGGAGCAGGACCATCTTATTGCGTTGGCGACCGCCCTCGGGATCAATCCGCCCAATCCCGGCATCGCCGACTAGCTTCGACGTACAGGCCGGGAGTAGGCGCGCACCGTCTGCGCTGACGGCCAGTTGCTATTTGCTTTTGCCGTCGGCTGTCAGCATGTGATGCCGGACGTCTGCGCCTCTCACCCAGAAAATTACGTCCTCGGCGATATTCGTCGCGTGGTCTGCCACGCGCTCCAGGCTTCTCGAAATCATGATGGCGTTCAAAGCCTGCGGCGCGAGATGAGGTTGGGTTTTCATCAGATTCAAGAGCGTGAAGTATGCAGTGTCGTTTAACTTGTCCACGCTGTCATCCATCGAGAGGACAGACTCTGCGACAGCGGCATCGGCCTCGATGAAGGCCTGCAGTGCCTTGCGAACCATGGCCGCGGCCAGCGAAGCCATCTTCGGCGTATCCACCGGGAGGTCGGCGACTGGGAAGGCCTGCAGATCGCGGACGCGATCGCTGATGCTGGTCGCCGCATCACCCACGCGTTCGAGGTCGGCATTGATCTTGATCACGGCGAGAATAAAGCGCAGGTCGATGGCCATGGGCTGTTCCATTGCCAGCAGGTCGAGAGCCATCTGGTCGATTTCGCGCTCAAAACGATTGATAGCCAGCTCGCCGTGGTCAACGAGATCGCAGATCGAAAGATCGCGCACGCGATAGGCTTCCACGGCGCGCTGAATCGACTGCTCGGCCATGCCGGCCATCACCAGAAGCTTTTCCTTCAGATCGTCCAGGCTGCGCTGAAATCGAAGTCTCATTATCCAAACCTACCCGTGATGTAATCTTCCGTCCGCTTGTCACCGGGGTTTGTAAATATCTTGTGAGTCGAATCAAACTCGACAAGCTTGCCGTTCAAAAAGAAACCGGTGCGTTCTGCGACGCGCGCGGCCTGCTGCATATTGTGGGTCACAATCACGATGGTGTATTGCGACTTGAGCTGAAAGATCAGGTCTTCGATCTTGGCCGTCGACACCGGATCGAGCGCCGAGGCCGGCTCGTCCATCAGCAGCACTTCAGGATCGACGGCAAGCGCGCGCGCGATGCACAGCCGCTGCTGCTGGCCGCCGGAAAGGCTGGCGCCGGACTTCTTCTTGAGGTCGTCCTTCACCTCTTCCCACAGTGCCGAATGCTTAAGGGATCGCTCGACAACTTCGTCCATCACCCGGCGATTGCGGAAGCCGTTCAGCCGCAGTCCCGACGCCACGTTGTCATAAATGGACATGGTCGGAAATGGATTCGGCCGTTGAAACACCATGCCGATGCGGCGGCGGATTTCAACCGGCGAGGAGTCGGCATAGATATCAATGTCGCCGATCCGCACCGAGCCGGTGACCTTGGCGATGGGATTGGTCTCATGCATGCGGTTCAGGCAGCGGACGAAGGTCGACTTGCCGCAGCCCGAAGGCCCGATGAGCGCCGTGGCCTGATTCGCGGGGATATGCAGGTTGATGTCCAGCAATGTATGGTTTGTCCCATACCACGCGTTCAGATTGGTTACCTCAATTCCGACGCCCACTTAACTTGCCCCTTTCAAAACACCGCGCGTAGTTACGTAACGCACCAGCGATACCGAAACGACAATCAGAACAATCAGCACCAGCGAGCCCGCCCACGCCAGGCGGTGCCAATCGTCGTAGGGTGAAATCGCGTATTCGTAGATCTGCAGCGGCAGGGCCGCAATCGGCTCATTCAGGCTGGCGCTCCAGAACTGGTTGCCAAAAGCCGTAAAGAGCAGCGGGGCGGTCTCGCCGGCGACGCGTGCAAAGGCCAGCATGCAGCCGGTAATCACGCCCGGCGATGCGGTGCGAAGGGTGATCGACAGAACCGCCCGCCAGTTGGGAACACCCAGTCCCAGCGCTGCCTCGCGAACCGCGTGCGGCACCATCAACAGCATCTCTTCGGTGGTTCGCGTGATGGTGGGAATCATCATGATTCCCAGCGCGACGCCTCCGGCGAAGGCCGAGAAGTGCTTCTGCGGCATAACCACCAGCGAGTAGACGGCAATGCCCATCACGATCGAAGGCACGCCGTTGAGCACGTCGGCGGTAAAGCGAACCACGTTGGCCAGCTTGCTGCCTCGTCCATACTCCGCCAGAAAGGTACCCGCGGCGATTCCGACCGGCACACCCAGAACGCTGCCCAGGGCAAGCAGCACGCCGGAGCCGAAGATGGCGTTGGCCATGCCGCCGCCGCTCTCCCCCACCGGCTTGGGAATCTCGGTGAAGAATGCGAGATTGAGTGAGCTGGCGCCCTTGTAGAGCAGGTAAATGAAGATCGCGACCAGCGGCGCCACCACCAGCACGGTGCTGAGCACGGCCAAGCCCGTTGCCATATGGTTGGCGAGCGTGCGGCGGAGGCGGTGCAGGCCGTTCGTTTTGGTTTTATTCGTCATGCGTTCACTCAAGAGGTCCGCGCCGGCGCGCCGCGGGTTACCGCCCACACCAGAAGACGGGCGAGGGCGTTGACGAGGATGGTCACGATAAAGAGCGCGAGGCCGATCTCGATCAGCGCGCTGCGGTAGGTATCGTCAGACGCCTCGCTGAACTCGTTGGCGATCACGCTGGCCATGCTGTAAGCCGGGGCGAGCAGATTTTTCAGGATCTGCGGGCTGTTGCCGATCACCATGGTCACGGCCATGGTCTCGCCCAGCGCGCGGCCCAGGCCGAGGATGACGGAGCCGACGATTCCGATGCGCGCATTGCGCAGCACGCCCATGCGGATCATCTCCCAGCGCGTCGCGCCCAGCGCCAGTACTGCCTCGCGTTGCGAGTGCGGCACCGCGGTCATCACCTCGCGCGTAAGCGAAGAAATGATGGGCAGAATCATGATGGCAAGAATCACGCCCGCCGCCAGCAGTCCCACGCCGAAGTCCGGCTGCGCGAAAATCCCCGACCAGCTGAAGGCGCGGATCAGCAGCGGGTTGACGTGTTCGCGGAGCAGCGGAACCAGGATGAAGACCGCCCAGAGGCCGTACACCACGCTCGGAATCGCAGCCAACAGCTCGGTCAGGAATGATAATGGCCCGCGCAGAAACCTGGGGCACATCTCGGTGATGAAAACGGAGACGCCGACAGAAAGAGGAACGGCGATGATGAGCGCGATAAGCGACGACATCAGCGTGCCGTAGACGAAGGGAAGCGCCCCAAAATCTCCACTGACCGGATTCCACGCGCTGCCAAAGAAAAACTTGATTCCGAATTTGGAGATCGTGATCTGCGAGCGAAGCGTCAGCTCGGTCGCGATCAGCGCGACGATGCCGAAGATGCTGAGAGCACAAATCAGCATCAGCCATCCAAAACTCTTATCCATGAGCGCGGAGCTTCCCCGGCTAAGCAGAAACTTCCGGATTGCCGACGGCTCGTTCGAGGCTTGGTCACCACCCGTCGTCGGAGAGAGTTTTGTTGAGGCAGCGTCTGGGGACGCATTTAGAGGTACATCTGAAGGTCCTGGCACACGAGCTTCCTGAATCTTGAAGTTCACCAGTTTCTACCCTATCCGCCGGAAATGAAAGGATGGTTAAAAGTATTGAAAAGTAAGGCGTAAGAATAACTAAAATCTCGTGTAATTCTGCCTGGGAGAGGGTTTGGCAGAAGTAGGCCCGGGAGCGCCCGAAGGTGCGCTCCCGGATACCAGGCAAACCTACTTGAGCTGAGCGACGGTAGCTCTGACCTTGGCGATGACCGAGTCAGGCAGCGGCGCGTAGTAGAGCGCTCCCACCTCGGACTCCCCATGGTCCAGCATCCAGTCGAGAAAGTCCTTGATGACCCTGCCTTTGGTGGCATCCGGCGCCGGATTCGGAATCAGCAGCCAGGTGAAGCTCGAAATCGGGTAGGCGTTCCTTCCCGGAGCATTGGTAATAGAGACGCGGTAGTCGGCGGGCATGGCCTTCACCGAAGCGGCGGCCTCGGTGGTCCCGGCAATGCTGCCCTTGACCCACGTCCCGGCTGCATTCCTGACATAGCCGAAGGAAATCTTGTTCTGGAGCGCGTAGATCAGCTCCACGTAGCCGATGGTTCCGGGAAGCTGGCGCACCATCGCGGCAACGCCTTCATTGTGGACCGCTCCAATGCCCTTCGGCCAGCTCACAGCCGTGTTCCGTCCCACGCTGCTGTTCCATTCCGGGCTCACTTTGGACAGGTAGTCGGTAAAGATATAGGTAGTGCCGCTGCCGTCGGAGCGATGGATGACGTTGATGCTGGAATTGGGCAGGTTCACTCCCGGGTTGTCCTTGGCAATGCGGGGATCGTTCCAGTTCGCAATCTTGCCCAAATAGATGTCGGCCAGCACATCGGGAGCAAACCTGAGCTCGGCGTTGACACCGGGCAGGTTGTAGATCGGAACCACCGCTCCCAGAACTGTCGGGATATGCACCAGCTTCACTTTGGACGCGGCCAGTTGCGCGTCGGTCATTGGACCGTCGCTGGCTCCGAAATCAACCGTGCCGGCGGTTACCTGGCGAATGCCGCCGCCCGAACCGATACCCTGATAGTTGATGTGCACACCTGGATGCTGCGAGCTGTATTCGCTGAACCATTTGGAGTAGATCGGCTGCGGGAAGGTCGCGCCCGCTCCATTAAGGTTCTGCCCAAGGCCTGAGGAAGCTGCTGAAGCGATTAACGCCGCAACTAAAAAAATAGTCTTTCTGTTCACGAGTCTCTCCCGGGTGGAATATGTTTTGGATTTTCTGGTCCCAGTGTTACAGCGCGTTGACGCCAATATGAAAATGGAAATAAATGGGTCCGGCAAGTTGTTGACTAAGCCCAACAACTAGAGTCACTTAGGAGAAGACACGGGGAGTGCCTTTGAGTCCGTGTCCTGCATCTTCTCGGTTGGCGCAACGGTAGTCGAGAGCGGCAGCGTGAACAGGAAAGTGGCTCCGGCGCCCAGTTCGCTCTCGGCGCGAATGGCTCCGCCATGGGCCAGCACGATGTGCTTGGCGATCGCCAGGCCCAATCCCGTCCCGCCGGATTCGCGGGATCTGGCCTTGTCCACACGGTAAAAGCGCTCGAAGATTCGGTTCAGATGCTCGGAAGCGATGCCGGGCCCAAAATCCTGGACCGAGAACTCCACAAATCCTTGCACCTCGCGGGCGCCCACCAGCACCGATTTCCCGCTCTTGGCATACTTCATGGCATTCTCGATTAGGTTTCCGAAGACCTGAGTCAGCGCGTCCTCGTCGGCCAGAACGACCGCGTTGGTTACCTGCGCCGCTTCCAGGGTTACGTCCGAGTCCAACACCATCCCGGTGAGCGAGTCGATTGCGTCCTGGACCAGAACCGACGCCGCCACCGGCCGCGGTTTTACTTTGTAGTCGCCGGACTCCACACTCGCCAAGGCCAGCAGGTCTTCTGTAAGCCGGTTCATCCGCGTGGCGTTACGCAGAATGATGTTCATGAACTCGCGCGCATGGGTCGGGAGCTCGAGCGTATCTTCGAGCAAGGTCTCTACGTATCCCGAGATAGAGGTTAGAGGCGTGCGCAGCTCATGCGAGACATTGGCGACAAAGTCCCTCCTCGTCTTCTCTGCGCGTTCGATCTCCGTCACGTCGTGCAGGACAGCCACCGCTCCACCGCCCGGGGTCGGCGCCGCATTCACCTCAAAAATCCGGGCCGGAACCACCGAGATAGCCTTGCCGCTGCGCAGCTCGCGGTTGGCGAGCGCGGCCTCCACGCAGGCCAGTACCTCCGGATCGCGCACCGCGTGCACCAGTGCCTGCCCCTGCCTCACCGCTCCCGGCGCGATGCGCTGCATCACCGCGTTTGACCAGCTGATCCGGCCGCCGGCATCCACCGCGATCACCGCCTCCTGCATGCTGTCGAGCAGGGCGGCCAGCTCCCGCTGCTTGCTTTCAAGCGCATGGAAGCCGGCCTCCAGACGCTCCGCGGTCGCATCCAAAGCGTGCGCGACTTCCGATATCTCATCGAGATCGCCCTCCTCGATGCGTGCAGTAAAGTCTCCAGCGGAAATTCGATGGGCGAAGGTTACGATTCGTCCCAGCCGCCTCGCCGCGCGGTGGGCGAAAAAGGCGGCCAGCAAAGTCGCCAGGCCGGTCGCCAGCAGCGAAGCCAGCAGCAGGTCGCGGCGCAGCACATGCATGGTGTCGCCGATGCTGGAAAGAGGATAGGCCAGCCGAACGACCAGGGCGTTCTCCGCCACCGCGACGTAAAGCGTGTCGCCCCGCTCGCTTTGGCCCACGCCGCGGGCGTCTTTCAGAGCGCTTTGAACCTCAACCGGAGTCGCCCCGGCCGGCTCGGTGGAAGCTGAAGTCGCGAGCACCGTGCCATTGCGGGCAAAGAAGGTTACCTGGGCGCCGGCGTCGAATGCTCCTCGAACCGCGGATTCATGAAGCCGGACGGGATCGCCCAACGGCGCCTCACCGGCCAGCAACCTGGCCTTCTCCACCAGCGACTGCGCCGCCTGAGCGCGCAGCGAGTGCTCGACGATCCCGCGCAGCGTGAAGTCGAGAATGGCCGCGCTGATCGAAAGCACCAGCACAAAAGCAAGGAGCAGCTTGGTGAATACGCGGCCGGTCATTGGTAGGCGCTCATCGAGGCGGTTTCGAGTAGTGTATCGGGAGCGGCGGACAGGCGGAAAAGATCCCGGTCTTGAAGCGTACGCTGCCGAGGGGCCGGCTCCAAGACACTAAGCCGATCTGACACTAGGCCGATCTTGGAACCTCGAACCGGTATCCGGCGCCTCGCACTGTCTTCAGATAGCGCGGGTTCTCCGCGTCCACCTCGATCTTCTCGCGAATCCGTCGCACGTATACGTCGACCGAGCGCGGAGTCACGAATCGGGCATCTCCCCACACCGCATCCAGCAAATGGTCGCGGCTGAACACCCGTCCCGGATGACGGGCAAGGTAGTCCAGGAGCCGGAACTCCGTCGCCGTCGTCGTCGTCAACTCGCCGCGGACCTTCAGCTGCATCGCGCTGGCGTCGATCACGACGTCTTCGAAGCTGATCACCGCCGGCGTCGTCGGGCGCTCAAACCGGCGCAGCACCGCCTTCACCCGGGCCAGCAGCTCCCGCGTAGCAAATGGCTTGGTGATGTAGTCGTCGGCGCCCAGCTCCAACCCCAGCACGCGCTCGTTTTCGCCGGCACGCGCGGTCAGGAAGATGATCGGGATGGTCGCCAGCGCCGGATGGCTCCGCAAGCGCCGGCACACATCGAGCCCGTCTCCACCCGGCACCATGATGTCCAGAAGAAAGAGCGCCGGAGGCTGCCTCTCGGCGTCGGGAACCAGGTTGGCGGGTGTGCCGAAGACCTTCACCCCGAAACCCGAGGCCTCCAGGTGGTGCTGTACAAGGCGGGAAATATCTGTGTCGTCTTCCAGAACGAATACTGTTTGGCTCAAACGGGCGCCCTCTGCGAAATCTGGCACGAGGCTGCGTCAGGCAGTCCCATGCCGCTACCAGCGTAGCCTATCGAGGCAAAGAGAATGCAAAAGGATTGTTAATTCGTCCCGGGTGCGCTGCCCTGTTCTAGAGATAGCTCAGCCATGCGTCGCGGCGGCGCTGTTTCAATCCCGCGAACCAGGCGCACAACGGGTAGAGGGCCACGACCACGAAAATCCAGATCAAATAGATGACCGGCAGGCCAAGACCCCAGCCGGGAGGCGGCGTGATCGGATATTGGCCGGGGTTTGACGATTCGAACATCCAGTGCGCACTGCCATATCGCGCGTAACACACAGCCACCGCCAGCAGGTGGATGAGGGCTGCGTGCAGGGCGAAATAAAACAGCGGCACCCGGCCAAAAGCCAGGGCGGGATGCAACCAGCGGGGAGTTTGGCCGTCGAAGGCCCATAACAAAAGCATCGCCGGTCCGAGCGTCATCAGCAGAAACAGCAGGGATGGTGGATATTTCGTAGTGTTGAGAAAAGACAACACAGTGAAGGCCGCCGATTTCTGCGCCGACCAGCGAACGGGATCACCATAGAAGTTGATCGCGCGCAAAACAACAAACCCTGCCGTCAGGCCCATACCCAGACGGAGGAGAAATCTCCTCCGCTTCTCCGCAGGCCAGCCGAAAATCTGCCCCAGCCCATAGCCGGCCGCCGTTACTCCTACCCATGGAATCAGCGGATAGGCAATCAGTACCGCGTGGCGGGGAGTGTCCACAAGGAAGCCAGGGGTGTGCAGGATCTTCCAGAGCGGGGCCAATACTCCGAAAACGCTGGGCTCCACATTGTCGGTCAGGTTGTGAGCCGCGATCATGACCACCCCGAATGTGGTCACGACCCAGGCGGGCAGATAAATGAGCACTGAGAGCAGGA
>Ga0335075_10017470_pt1 | contig 10666 bp, 8 predicted proteins | sample Lox_Sample_24_FD_206723 | JGI IMG/M metagenome (GOLD analysis project Ga0335075, IMG submission 206723) | Soil microbial communities from Loxahatchee National Wildlife Refuge, Florida, United States - Lox_Sample_2.4 | ecosystem: Environmental > Terrestrial > Soil > Wetlands | place: USA: Florida... | reverse complement strand
AGGGATTCGCGGCGGGTGACCGCATCGCCTACATCGATGCCTCGTATGGGGCGTATTCGGAGAGGCGCCTGCTGCCGGCTTCCCTGGCCCTGCACCTGCCGGACAGCATCTCCGACGAAGCCGCGGCCAGCCTGACCATAAAGGGCTTCACGGCGTGCATGCTGCTGCGCAAAGTTCGTCACGTGCGCGCCGGCGAGATGGTGTTGATTCACGCCGCGGCCGGCGGAGTGGGCCAGCCGCTCGTCAGGTGGGCGAAGCATCTCGGTGCGACGGTCATCGCGACCGTGGGGTCCGAGGAGAAGGCCGAAATCGCGCGCCAATGCGGCGCCGATCACGTGATCCTGTATCGCAGCGAGAACTTCGTCGATCGCGTCGCGCAGATCACCGGCGGCAAGGGGGTCGAGGTCGTGTACGACTCCGTCGGCGCCGACACCTTCGCGGGCTCGCTCGAATGCCTGGACTACCTGGGAACGCTGGTCAACTTCGGCCAGTCCTCCGGCCCGGTGCCGCCGTTCGCCGTGTCGCGGCTGGCGGCAAAGTCGAATACGATCGTGCGGCCGATGCTGTTTCACTACATCCGCGGCCGTGCCGCGCTCGAGGCGGTGGCCAAAGAGAGCTTCGAGGTCATGGAGAAAGGCATCATCCGCCCGCAGGTGGGCCTGCGCCTGCCGCTGTCCCGCGCCGCGGAAGCGCACACGCGGCTGGAGTCGCGCGCGACCACCGGGCAGATCGTTCTCGTACCGTGAGCGTCGATTCCCCGGCAATTCCCGTCGCCGGCCCCGCGCCGGAGCTGAAGCGGACGATGTCGGTGGTGGCCCTCACGGCCTTCGGCATCGGCTCCATCATCGGCACCGGCATCTTCGTCCTCACGGGCACCGCCGCCGCCAACCAGGCCGGCCCCGCCCTGGTGCTCTCATTCGTGATCGCCGGCTGCAGCTGCGCGCTGGTGGCGATGTGTTACGCCGAGCTCGCCGCGATGATTCCGGTGTCGGGGAGCGCCTACTCCTACGCGCATGCCGCGTTCGGCGAAGTCCTCGCCTGGTTCATCGGCTGGAACCTGGTCCTGGAGTACACCTTCTCGGTCGCGACCGTCTCGGTCGGCTGGTCGGGCTACGTGGTGAGTCTCCTGGGACAGTTCGGCCTGCACCTGCCGGCGGCGCTGGCGCAGGCGCCGCTCGATCGGGGTACCGGCAGCTTCGCGATCGTGACCACCGGCGCCTGGGTCAATGTTCCCGCAGTGCTGATCATCGCCGCGATCGCCACCCTGTGCTACGTCGGCATCCGCGAGTCCTCGGGAACCAACACCATCATCGTCGCCGTCAAGATCGCGGTGATCGTGCTCTTCATCCTCGCCGGAGCGAGCTATATCCACCCGGTCAACTGGCATCCGTTCATCCCGCCGAATACCGGGCATTTCGGCCAGTTCGGCTGGAGCGGCGTGCTCGCCGGCGCCGGCGTGATCGTCTTTTCCTACATCGGGTTCGACACGATCTCGACCTGTGCGCAGGAGGCGAAGCGTCCCGAGCGCGACATGCCGCTCGGCATCATCGCCAGCCTCGCCATCTGCTCGGTGCTCTACATGGCCACCGTCGTGATATTGACCGGCATGGTGTCGTACCGTGACCTGAATGTCGCGGCGCCCGTGGCGCTGGCGCTCGACCGCTACGCGGGGCTGCGCTGGCTCGGCGTGCCGGTGAAGCTCGGCGCGATTCTGGGCATGACCTCCACCATGCTGGTGATGACCGTCGGCCAGGCGAGGATCTTCATGTCGATGGCCCGGGACGGGCTGCTGCCGCCGTGGTTCTGCCGCATCCATCCCAGGTTCAAGACGCCGGCGAACGGCACGTGGGTCACGGGCCTCGGGGCGGCAATCATCGGCGGTCTGCTCCCTGTCAGGATTCTCGGCGAGCTGGTGTCGATCGGCACGCTGCTCGCCTTCATCACCGTATGCCTCGGCGTCCTGTACCTGCGCAAGGCGCGGCCGGACCTGCCGCGCCCGTTCAGGGTCCCGTGGCCGCGATTCGTCTGCATCGCCGGCGCGCTGGCCTGCGCGGCGATGATCCTGGCGCTGCCGCGCGATACCTGGATCCGCCTGTTCGTGTGGACTGCGATCGGCTTCGCGATCTACGGCCTCTACGGCCGCCGTTCCAGCCGTCAGCCGCGCGGGGCGGCGTGATCTTCGTGGGGAACCCGGCGACCCGGCGCGAGGCCGGATCGCCGGGAGCTCCTCACATGCCTGGGACCACGCTGAGATTCTTGTCGTAGCTCCACACGTCCGACCAGTGCTCGGCGATAGCAGCGAGAAACTGCTGGTGCATGCTCTCGGCGGCCGCCATCCCATACACCTTGGCCATCATGTCGTCAGCCGACGGGCTCGGGTCCTGACCGGCGTCGGCCCATGACTTGTTGGGCCAGATGATGACGAAGTCCTCGCCACCCGGGCCCGCGCCCGCGATGTCATAGCCGGCGAAGTGCCCGTCCCAGTGGGTTTTCGCCGCTCCCGCCGCGAATTGCCGCAGCGCTTCGTGGAAGGCGGGATCCTGTCCGGCCTTGATCCGATAGACATCCGCCCAGAGCATCGGCGCTGGAACGGCATCGCCTCCAGGCATGTAGGTCGCCTTGGCATTCAGCAGCGAGATCTCGCTGAATGCCTGGCCGACGTGCGGCAGCACCTCGGTCCCGAATGTGGCCATGCATGCCTTGCCTGCCGCGTCATGAGCATCCATGTCGCCCCAGGTGCTGTATCCGTTCAGGAAGAGGTACCGCGACATGTCCCCGGTTTCCGCGTCGTAGGTATAGGTCGTCTGTTTCGTTCCATGATCCCTCAGACACTTCTCCCAGGCTTTGACGCCGACGTTGAAGGCGTGGTCCTGGGCCGCTGGCACCGTAACGACGTAGACGCGCGTGACGGGCTGCAGATCCGCAGCGCGGGCCAGTCCCATCGCGGCGGCGAGCACCACGGCAAGACCCGCGAGCTGATGTTTCGAAGAACGGATTTGACGGATATTCATGTTCTTTTGACCTCGGTGTAAGCGGCGCCGGTCGGCCGTCAAAAAGCACGGTCGAGCACGACTGGCGCGACTTCCCCCGTCCCCTCCCGTATCTCGGCGCCGCGAGGGCTTCACCATTACTCTCTTCCCGCTCTTCGCGCCAATAAAAAAACCCCGCCAGGGGCGGGGTCTTATCGGTCGCTTGCTTGTGTGGAGGAGTGTCGTTCTTTTTCTTCAAGGGACACAGTGCTGGAAGTGCGCCATCCCGCGCTTGATCCGGCCCGTGCTTTCTTCGTATTCGCTAGCTTGCTTCCTTCCGGGGCCGGGTGTCGGCCCTCTTGGGGTATATATAAGCAACGCCCGTGCCAGAGCGGCCGCAACCCCGTTTGATATGACATGTTGCATCTGCGACGGGGTTCAATTGTGACGCAGTGCGCGTTGTGAGAAGTTATCGGGCATCCGGAAGAGCGCTTGCCGCACCCCATCGCAGCCCTGAAAAGGGCGCCGACGGGCCGGGTGTCAAATTCACCGACACCCCGGCGGCCACGGCAATGCCCTCATCCGGGCGGTCAAATTGCAACCTATTGAAATTCAAGTGCTTCCTCTACAGGACGGTGTGTAAATGAACTCGACACGGCGGGCAGGTGCCTCGTGGATGCGGGGCCGGCTGTGGGCGCTGGTGCTGCTGCCGCTCGTCATCGCGCGCGCGCCGGCGGCGGACCAGGCGATGCCCTATCCCCCGCAACTGCAGCGCGATGTGAATTTCTGGGTGCGCGTCTACACTCAGATCGATACGAATTCCGGGTACCTGCACGATCAGTACAATCTCGCCGTCGTCTACGACACGCTGCACTTCGCGCCCTACAGCTCGCCGCGCGCGCGCCAGCGCATCGTGAACGAAGCCCGGGATCACTACGCCGCGGAGCTGCGGCGCATCGCCTCCGGGCAACAGCCGCTGTCGCAGGAAGACCAGCGCATCAAGGCGCTCTGGGGCGCGCAGGCCACCCCGGAACGGCTGCTCGAGGCGATCGACGACATCCGCTTCCAGCTGGGACAGGCGAATCGCTTCAAGGACGGGCTCATCCGCTCCGGCGCCTGGCAGCAGGACATCGCCGCGGCCCTGAAGGATGAGGGCCTGCCGCCCGAGCTCGCCGCGCTGCCCCTCGTAGAGTCCTCCTACAACCCGCGCGCCTACTCCAAGGTCGGCGCGGCGGGACTCTGGCAGTTCATGCCCTCGACCGGGCGGCGCTTCATGCGGATCGACCGCGCGGTCGATGACCGCATGGATCCGTTCATGGCCACGGAGGCAGCGGCGCAGCTCCTCGCCTACAACTACCACATTCTCGGCACCTGGCCGCTTGCGCTCACTGCCTACAATCATGGCGTGGCGGGCATGCGCCGGGCGGTGGACACCCTCGGCACGACGGACATCGTCACCATCGTGCGCCAATACCAGAGCCGCACGTTCGGCTTCGCCTCGCGCAACTTCTACGTCTCGTTCCTCGCCGCTCTGAAGATAGATCGCAACCCGCAGAGATACTTCGGCGCGATCGTACCGATGCGCGAAGAGCGATACCGCCAGGTGCGGATGCCGGCGTACGTGTCCGTCGGGCCGCTCGAGCGCGCGTTGAACATCGACTCCGAGCGGCTGGAGGAGCTCAATCCCGCGCTGCGGCCCGCCGTCTGGCGCGGCAGGCTGGCGGTTCCCCGTGGCTATCAGCTGCGACTGCCTGCCAGCGGTCCGATGCTGACGGCGGCGATGCTGGTCAAGCGATTGGGCCCGCAGCAGATGCTGGCGAGCGCAGCGGTTTCGCATCGCGCCCGCCAGGTCGCGGCGCGCGCGCAGCTGGTGGCTGCCGTCATGAACCCTGTGCATACGGGCACCGCGCCTCCGGTCGTCGCGTCCGCGGCGCCGCCTTATTACTCGCGCGTGGCGTTGGCCACCGCATCGGCCTCGGCCGCATCGACATCCTCGCCCACGAGCGTCCCCGTGGCCAACTCGCTGCCGCCGAGCGCTGCGAAGTTCGGCTTGGGCAACCAGCACCTGCTCGACTTCAACGGTATCGATGGCGATGCGCCTGGAGCGGGCACCGCGACCGACTCCATGCTGATCGGCTCGCAGCGCGGCTCGCTGACCGGGGCCACGCAGAGCGACGAGGCCGGCTCCGCGGATGAGGGCGAGCAGCCGGTCTCCGGCGCGCAGGCGGACGAGGAGAGTCCCTCGCTCGGCCCCACGGATGTTTCCGCCCAGAGCCAGAACCCCGATCCGACCGATTACTCCGTCGCCTCGAACGACACCATTCAGGTCGCGGCCGCGGAGACTCTCGGCCACTACGCGGAGTGGCTGGGTGTGAGAGCGTCTGACCTGCGGCGCATCAATCGCATGCGGTTCCGCACGCCGGTGATCGTCGGACACCGCATCCGGCTGGACTTCCGCCGCGTGCCTCCCGGGGAGTTCGAGGCTCGCCGCCGTCAGTACCACCAGGTGCTGGAAGCGAACTACTTCGCATCTCACCGCATCGACGGCACGGAGCAGTATGTCGCGCAGCGCGGTGATTCGTTATGGACCCTGACACAGCGTTTTTCGCAATTGCCGCTGTGGCTGCTGCGCCAGTACAACCCGGACACGGATTTCACGGACCTGCGTCCGGGCACGCAATTGGTCGTGCCGCGGATCGAGAGCGTGTCTGCGACCGACGACTGATGAGGTGTGAGTCTCACTGTCAAGCTTGACGCTGCTCGCGCTGCGCGGCCGAGCGCCTATAATTCAGCCATGTCATCATCCAGAGCGATTTTCACTGCCGTCGTGCTCGTCAGCGGGCTGACGGTGACTCTCGCCAACACGCCCGCAGTATCCGGGGCTGCGACGATTCGAGCGCGGGAACTGACCCCGCCGGGCGCCATGGCGCCGCGCCCAGGGCGCGTCGCGCTGCTGCCCTCGCCAGGGCTGCCGGACGTCGACCGCATCGTCGTGCGGAAGTCGGAGCGCCGCATGTACCTCATGGACGGGGACCGGATCGTGCGCGAGTACAGAATCGCGCTGGGCCTCAACCCGGTCGGGCCGAAAGAGCGAGATGGCGACTTCCGCACGCCGGAGGGCCGCTATTACCTGGCGCGCCGCAATCCGCGCAGCAACTATTTCCTGTCCATCCAGATCTCCTATCCCAACGACCGCGACCTGGAGCGGGCGCACGTGCATCACTGGCAGACCGGCGGCTCGATCATGATCCACGGGCTGCCGAACCGGCTGAAGAGCACGCCGTGGTATTACCAGCACAATGACTGGACAGACGGCTGCATCGCCGTCTCCGACGCCGATATGGTGGAGATCTGGCTACTGGCCCACGACGGCACGCCGATCGATATCCTCCCGTAGTCGTCATGAAGTACCGCGGACCCCTAACCAGGCATAGGATGTGCCCCGCCGCCGCAGGTGGCGGAGCTTTGGGCAAAAACCACGCTTTTTGCCCAAAGCAGCGCTGGGCCGGGCAGGAGCCCGGATCCAGCGCCCATAAAAAATGATGGATAGCGACGTCGTCGTTCCTGAGTTCATCGACGCGCGGGTCGGGCCGCGCGGCAGCCTGGAGAATCTCTCGCAGGCGGAGATCGTGAAGCTGCTCGATTCGGGGCAGGGCGGCCTCTATGCCCTGTTCCGCAAATGCGCACTGGCGGTGCTGAACAGCGGCGCCGACACGGACGACGCCAAGGCGGTCTTCGACCGCTATCGCGACTTCGACATCCGCATCGTGCGTCACGCGTGGGGCATCAAGCTGGAAGTCCACAACGCCCCGGGCTGCGCCTTCGTCGACGGTCAGATGATCCGCGGCATCAAGGAGCATCTCTTCGCCGTGCTGCGCGATGTGGTGTTCATCGCCAACGAGATGATCCGCTTCGACCCCGGGAACTCCGCGGACATCACCAACGCGGTGTTCCACGTGCTGCGCAATTCGCGCGTGCTCGACTACAAGGCGCGGCCGAACCTGGTCGTGTGCTGGGGCGGGCATTCGATCGGCTCCGACGAGTACAAGTACAGCAAGCGCGTCGGCTACGAGCTCGGCCTGCGCGGCCTGGACGTCTGCACCGGCTGCGGGCCGGGCGCGATGAAGGGCCCGATGAAAGGGGCTACCATCGGCCACGCCAAGCAGCGCATCGAGCATGGCCGCTACGTCGGCATCACGGAGCCCGGCATCATCGCCGCGGAGCCGCCCAACCCGATCGTCAACCAGCTGGTGATCATGCCGGACATCGAGAAGCGCCTCGAGGCCTTCGTGCGCGTCGCGCACGGCATCGTGGTGTTCCCGGGCGGCGCCGGCACCGCCGAGGAAATCCTCTACCTGCTCGGCATTCTGCTCGATCCGGCGAACCGGGAGCAGCCGCTGCCGGTCGTGCTGACCGGCCCGCGCGAGAGCGCGGCGTACTTCGAGCAGATCAGCCGCTTCATCGGTGGCACGCTCGGCGAGGCCGCGGCGCGGCGCCTGACCGTCATCATCGACGATCCCGCCGAGGTCGGCCGCCGCATGGTGCGCGGCATCGAGGCCGTGCGCGAGTTCCGCCGCCAGCACAGCGATTCCTACAACTTCAACTGGCTGCTCTCCATCCAACCGGATTTCCAGCAGCCGTTCGAGGTCACGCACGAGTCGATGCGCGCGCTCGAGATCGATCGCGATCAGCCGGCGCACCAGCTCGCCGCCAACCTGCGCCGCGCGTTCTCCGGAATCGTCACCGGCAACGTGAAGGAGCACGGCATCAAGGCAATCGAGCAGCGCGGCCCCTACGAGCTCGCGGGCGACCGCGGCATCATGCAGCTGCTCGATGAGCTGCTCGCCGCGTTCGTCGCGCAGCGGCGCATGAAGCTGCCCGGCAGCGTCTACCGTCCGGTCTATCGCCTGGTCGCGTAAGGTTCTCGCGCAAAATTCCCGCGCAATAGACATAACGGGGCGATTAGTGAGAACTGTAGTCAACGGGCGACATGCCTGTGAACCAGTTCCCCGCGGGCGGCAAACAAAAGCCGTACGCTGCGGGAAAGGTTCAAGGTGCTTCAATGAGCTCAAGCGACAGGGGGCGAGGTAACGCGCCCAGCAAGCAGAAGGAACAGCAGCAGCCCTCCAGCGGCCCGGCGGCCGCGGATCAGGCCGAGCCGTTCCCGGACTGGATGGATCGCATGCAGCGCGCCCGCGGACGGCACGCCGCCATCACGCGCAATCTCAACACGTGGTCGAGCTACAAGAACTGGGCCGACCGCATGCGCGAGTCGTGGGAAGAGGAAGATCAGAAGCCGGAAGGCGGCGCTCACGCCGCCGCAGGCGGCAACAAGGCCCGTTAGACCGGCGCGCTAGCCGACGCCCGCCGGCGCCGCCGCCGCGGGACTTGCCGCCTCTGTTTTCCTTGGATTCGGCGGGACGTCCAGCCAATCGATCAGCGGCCGCCACTCCTCGATGTCCTCTCTCACGATATAGGTCTTCATCTCGTGCACGCCGATACCGTGCTCGGCGGCGCGCAGATAGTTCTGTGAGTCGCGCAGCGTCGCCACGATCGGTATCCCGAGCGTCTGCAGGAAGCGGATCAGCGACTGATAGGTGAGGGTATTGCGGCGGATGCGGTTGGCCACCACTCCCATGCGGTTGTCCTCCCGCCGGATCTTCGCGACCAGCAGCAGGTCGCGGATGATGCGCGAGCAGGCGTGAATGTCGATATCCGAGGGCAGCACCGGCACGATGATCTTGCGCGCATCGCGCGTCAGCTCCGGCAGCAGGCGCGGCTCTACCGCCGCCGGCGTGTCCACGATCACGTGGGTCGAGAAGTCCGGCACCCGCAGCTGGAAAGTGCGTGTCTTCAGCGGGTCGAGGTCGAAAGCGTTCACGGAGTGAATCGGCGGCAGCGCGGGATCGCGCTTGCGCACCCAACGGAGCGAGGAGCCCTGCGGATCGAAGTCCATCAGGACCGGCTTTTGCTTCTGCGAAGCGAAGTAGCTCGCGAGGTTGGTGGCGATGGTCGTCTTGCCGGAGCCCCCCTTCGGGTTGAGGACGACGATGCGATTCATGGGTCCGGACTTCTCTGAACGCGCACTGAACGGAACTGCCTCAAGCCTACCATCCCGATGGCTTCGGCAAGGCGGCGCGAGTGTGAAAATCCTCACGACAACAGCAGGCCGCTGCGAGTAGAGTTGAGTCGAATGGAATTCTTCCTGCATTTTTGGGACGAGCTGGACGATATGACAGGCGCATGTCGCCACGTCGCGACTACCGCGCTCGTCGAGGCGGCGGCCCTGTCGACCCCGCTTCTGGCCTGGGGCTCCGCGCTCGGCGTCTGGCTGTTCGTGCCGCAGCTGCGAGTGAACGCGGCGCTGCTTGCCGGCAGCGTCACCTGCTTCGACCTCTACCGCCGACTGCTGCGCCTCCCAGGCTGATCCCCTCGGGGGTGGCCCCGGGGCTTGAAAAAGGGGCGTCCCTGCCCTAAATGTGCGCGCTTACCCGAAGCGGAGCACAGAGCATGTCGAGTCCCGAGAACGCCACGGCCGCCACAGCCGACCGGCAGACGCATGGATTTCAGGCCGAAGTCCGCGAGCTGCTGAAGCTCATGATCCATTCCCTGTACAGCCACAGGGAGATCTTCCTGCGCGAGCTGATCTCCAATGCCTCGGATGCCAACGACCGGCTGCGGTTCGCGGCCATCGCCGAGCCGGCGCTGCTTGCGAGCGATCCGGAGCTGGAGATCCGCATCGAGGCGGACGCGGCGGCGAACACGGTGAGCATCACCGACAACGGGATCGGCATGACGCGCGAGGAGGCCGTGACCAACCTCGGCACCATCGCTCGCTCCGGCACCGCGGAATTCTTCCGCGGCCTCTCCGGTGATCAGCAGAAGGACTCGCAGCTCATCGGCCAGTTCGGCGTCGGCTTCTATTCGGCGTTCATCGTGGCCGACCGTGTCGAAGTGCTCTCACGCAAGGCCGGCCTCCCGGCCGAGAGCGGCGTGCACTGGGAATCGAGCGCCGACGGGGAGTTCACCGTGGAGAGCGTCTCGCGCCCGCAGCGCGGCACGACGGTGAAGCTGCACTTGAAGCCCGAGGCCAAGGAATTCGCCGATCCTTTCCGCCTGCGGGCGCTGATCCGCCGCTATTCCGACCACATCGCCTTCCCGGTGCGCATGCGCAAGGAAGGGGAGGCTTCGCTGGAGCTGGAGGCCGTCAACCAGGCGAAGGCGCTGTGGACGCGGCCGCGCAGCGAGATCAGCGACGACGACTATCGCCAGTTCTACCAGCACCTGGCGCACGATTTCACCGACCCGCTCGCCTGGAGTCACAACAGAGTGGAGGGCAAGCGCGAGTACACGAGCCTCCTCTATCTCCCGGGGCGCGCGCCGTTCGATCTCTGGCAGCGGGATGCGGCGCGGGGGCTGAAGCTCTACGTGCGGCGGGTCTTCATCATGGACGACGCCGAGCAGTTCCTGCCCATCTACCTGCGCTTCGTGAAGGGCGTGGTCGACTCGAGCGATCTGCCCCTCAATGTCTCGCGCGAGCTGCTGCAGCAGGAGCCCGAGGTCGAGGCGATCCGCAATGGCCTCACCAAGCGCGTGCTCGACATGCTGGCGAAGCTGGCCAAGGAAGAGCCCGGGAAGTACGCGACCTTCTGGAAGGAGTTCGGCGCCGTGCTGAAGGAAGGCGTGGCGCAGGACGC
>Ga0335075_10017469_pt1 | contig 10666 bp, 10 predicted proteins | sample Lox_Sample_24_FD_206723 | JGI IMG/M metagenome (GOLD analysis project Ga0335075, IMG submission 206723) | Soil microbial communities from Loxahatchee National Wildlife Refuge, Florida, United States - Lox_Sample_2.4 | ecosystem: Environmental > Terrestrial > Soil > Wetlands | place: USA... | reverse complement strand
GCCGTGCTCGGCCAGATCGCGGTCATGCTGTTCCCCGAGAGCGCGCCGGTCAGACTCGCCGCCAAGTCCCGCGCTGCGCTCAGCGCCTCCGCGTAAGCCGTATCTCACGGCAAGAGGCTGCCTCGGACCGCTCACCGCAGCGGCGCAGCGCCTGCACACTCCCTTGCAACGCTGCTGGAGGAAACGGATATGTCCCAGACGACGCTCAAGGGCCTGCGGGTCGCGATTCTCGCAACGGATGGCTTTGAACAATCGGAACTCCTCGAGCCGAAGAAGGCGCTGGAGGCTCTGGGCGCGGACACGGATGTCGTCTCGCTCAAGGATGGAGACATCCGGGGCTGGAACCACAAGGAGTGGGGGCAGAAGGTCAGCGTCGATGAAAAACTCGGCGAGGCGGATCCCGGCGATTACGATGCGCTGGTGCTGCCCGGTGGCGTGATGAATCCTGACACGCTGCGGACGCAGCCCCAGGCGGTGACGTTCGTGCGCGCATTCTTCGACTCCGGCAAGCCCGTCGCCGCCATCTGCCATGGCCCCTGGACCATCGTCGAGAGCGGTTCGGCGAAGGGGTATCGCATGACCTCCTGGCCTTCCCTCAGGACCGACATCACGAACGCCGGCGGCAACTGGGTGGACGCCGAGGTCGCCGTCGATGAAAACCTGGTGACCAGCCGCAAGCCCGACGATCTACCGGCCTTCAACCGGGAAATGATCGCGTTGTTCTCGCGACACCAGGCGAAGCGCGACCACACCGCGGCGGCGGGCTGAACGTGGCCGCCGCACGCAAGCACCCGACCGGCACGGGCCGCAAGTGGTCCGCGGGGGTCATGAAACGCAGTGATGCGATGGACCTGAAACCGGGCATCTTCACCCAGCGCAGCGCGCGGGCCATCGCGCAGTCGCTGAAGAAGTCCGCCGAGGCGAGTCATCGGCGCAAGGCGGGCCCCTTCCAGTCGGCGATGTCCATGCTCAACTTCGAGATCAACCGCGGGGGCAAGGGACTCAGTCCCGCCCGCCGCCGGGTCCTCGAGAACGCGAAGACGGAGCTGCGCAAGGCATTCCACCGGCCGCCGGCGTAGTTCACGGATTCGGTCCTGCCGGGCGCTTGGCGGCCCGCCGGAGATGGAAAACTGCCAACTGGTGCCACGTCCGGGCGCCCCCGATTGCCTACCGTGGGGGTATGCGTGTCACCCTGACCATGATCGTCCTGGCAGTGGCGGTCCCCGTCATGGCCGGCGCGGATCAGCCCCGGGGGGTCGCGGCCTGCCCGACGCCGGCGGCCCCCAGCCAGTGCGCGGCGCCCGTGAAAGCGGCCGCCCGATCCTCTGCGCCCGCCCGGTCCGTCGCCAAAACCAAACCCTCGACTCCCGCTGCCCTCGCGACGCTGGTTTCCCCCGATCCCGTCACCACGGCGGGGTCCTGGAAGAGTGCCCTGGATCCCCTGACCGCCGGGGGCTGGGTACTGATCTCGGATGGCCCCCTCGATAACCCGAGCGTGGTATACGCCTCGACCCACAACGTGCTGCGCGACGGCAACGTCGTGACGGCCTGGATCCGCTGGGAATACTCCCGCATCCAGGCGGAGATCTATCCGCTGCATTACCAAAGTGCGGTGACCCACGAGCAGCTGGATTGCGATGCGCGCAGCTACCGGCGCGCGGCCGTCTTCTATTACCGTCGCAACAACCTCGAAGACAAGGCGCTGCAGTTCACCGCGCTCGATGACGACACGACCTGGAGGCTCGCCATTCCCGGCAGCGAAGCGGATGCCATGCTCAACTGGGCCTGCACGCCGCCCGCGGCGCCCCGGCACACCGTGGCGAAGTCGACCGGGACCCCGTCCGCAGACAAGCCGGATGACAAGTCGAAGGCTGCTGGCGGCAAGTCAGGCGCGGCGGCGGCTGCCGCCGCCTCCGCACCTTCCCCGGCACCGGCCGCGGCCGGTGGCCTCGATCTGCATACCAAGCGCTAGGGCAGTGGCACGGCGTAGGCCTTGAACTGGCCCGGGTCCTTGCCTTTGAGCGCGGGATTGACGAGGTAACCGATCTTGCCTTCGAGGGCATACATCGTATTGCCCACCCGTGTGACCGCCGGCGGCGACACCAACCCTTCGCGCAGCACCTTGATGTCGGCGTTCACGCCGTGGATGGTGACGAGGTCGGCGCGGCCGGCATTGCCCTCGGCCAGCAGGAAACGATTGTCGCCGATGAACCGGAAGCCATCCGGGCCCGCCACGGGCTGCGACAGCACCAGGGGCGTTATCGCACCGGCGGTGCCATCGGCCTTGATGTCGATGATCAGCAGCTGGTTGCGGGTCACGTTGTTGAGGTACAGCACGCCGTTGCCGCCGAACACCAGCCCATCGATGCCCTTCAGCCGCCCATCCTCCGCGAACACGGTCAGGGACTTGGCGCCCTTGGCGAGCCGCAGGATGCGGCCGTTGGGCGTATCCGAGGCGTACACGTCTCCGTTCGGGGCCACCGAAATGTCGTTGCAGATCGAGGCGGGCGCCGGAAACGGATAATGCCCCGTCTGGCGGCCCGTGCGCAGATCGAATGCCATCAGCGAGGCGACGCCCGTCACCGGCGGGGTCCGCAGAGCGCCCGGATCCGAGCACAGCCATAGCGTATGCGTATGGGCATCGACCAGCACGCCCAGCAGCGTCAGGATGCCGTTGCCGCGCGTCGGCCTGATCCAGGGTACCGCCTTGTCGGAACCGGGCCTGGCGCGAAATACGATGCCCTTCATGCTGCCGATGTAGACCGTGCCGTCCGGCGCGGAACTCATGCTCTCGGGATAAAGATTGGTCCCGTCCATGGTGATGTCGGGCAGCGCCGCCGAAGGTCCCCTGGCGGCGTGGGCCCGGGCCAGCGCCGGCGGCACCAGCGACAGGGCGGTGGCGGCGAGCGCCGCGGGGACCAGGGTCCGGATCAGGCGCGGCAGGGCGCGGTTCACGGCTGCACCGCGCTTTGCGCACGCTGCGCGGTGAGATCCAGTTGCACCTTCCACGGATCGGGCTGCGCCGCGGCGATGCCGTTGGCCTGGAAGATCAGCAGTTCGTCGCTGGCCGCGGAGTACGCCGGCCAGTGCGCAAGGCCCGGACCGTTCGGATCGTGGAATTTGCCGAAATTGACCCAGTAGGCGTGGGCGGTCTTCGCGACCGACGCATCGTGGGCGCTGACTGCGGTTCCGTAACGGGCAGAAAGGGTGTCAAACACGAACGGGATCTCCTTGGCATGAGGCGTGCCTGTCTTCCAGGTATCACGCATGGAATCGACGACATATCCGAAGCGGTATTCCCAGACCTTCTGGCCCTGCGCCGCGAGCGTCGCGGCGATGAATCGCGCCGGCTCGATCATCGCGGCGTCGCGTCCGATGCGCGCGCCGATCGCCTTCACGTCGGTGGAATGCTCCGGATCGTAGGCGGCCTGGGCCTGGGCGGCATTCGCGCCGAAGAGCTTGAACAGATCGCCCAGGGTTTTGGCGCCGCCGACGCCACCCAGATCGGCGGTGTTGGCGCCGATCATGAAGGGCACTTTCGCCTCGGCGCCGCCGCGGTAGATCGCGCCGACCTCGTCGGTCACGATCTTGCCGTCCAGCATCGGACCGGTGACGGTGGGAGGACCGGGCAACGCGGGCGTCCCGAAGCCGACACCCGCCTGCACGGCCTCGGCCGGCAGCGCGCGAAGCTTCGCCAGTCCCGCCGGCCCCGTGTCTTCGATGCCCTGGCTTCTGGCGAAGTTCACACCGACGCTTTCGGCGCTGGGCACGCCGGGGAGGTCGCGGCCGAGCCGGCGCTGCGTGGCCGGGTTGCCCCGGCCACCGCCGGATTCCACGATCGCCGCGGCAAACAGTCCCCGGGTCAGCGGGGAGGTCATCAGCATGTGTACCGAGCCGCCGCCCGCGGACTCGCCGAAGACCGTGACCTGGTGCGGGTCCCCGCCGAAGGCTGCGATATTCCGCTGCACCCATTTCAGGGCGGCGATCTGGTCCATGTAGCCATAGTTGCCGAGCAGACCGTTGGGGTTCTCCGCCGTGAGCGCCGGATGCGCAAAGAATCCGAACCGGCCCAACCGGTAGTTCATGCTTACCAGGATGACGCCGTCGCGGGCAAAGTTCGAACCGTCGTAGGCCGCGGGCGATGTGCCGCCGATGGTGAAGCCGCCACCATAGATCCAGACCATGACCGGCAGCCGGCCTGCCGTGGCCTCGGCAGGCCGCCAGATATTGAGGACCAGGCAGTCCTCGGACGGCGACGTACGGATGGGCGCGTCGTCCGCAGGAAATGGCATCTGCATGCAGTCGTGACCATAGTCGGTGGCCTGCAGCACGCCAGGCCAGGGCCGGGAGGGCACCGGCGCATGCCAGCGCAGCCTGCCCACCGGCGGCCGCGCGTACGGAATGCCCTTGAAGGACAGCACGCCGTCCTGGACGGCGCCGGCCACGGCGCCGGAGTGGGTCTTCACCTGCAGGGGAAAGGGCGCGCCGGTGGCGCACAGGGGCAGGGCGATGGCCAGCAGCGCGGGCAGCAGACGCTCAAGCAACATGGAAGGACCTTCGGCGCTCATCGACCCGTCGTGGCCGGCCCCGCAATATACCGCCACACCCCCGTGACGGTCGCCGTCACATGGATCTCGTCCGGCACGATATGGGTCGGGGTCGCCGGACTGCGCAGCGCGGCGGTGACCGCCACGGACATGGGGCGCACCACTCCCTGCCCCGAATCGATCTGCAGCAGCGCCCCGAGACTGCCGCCCGCCGCGCGGGCCACGACTTCCGCATCGCCGCGGGCGCTCCGCACCGCCTGTTCCAGCGCCTGATGCCGTAGCGCGGCCTCATCGGCCGGTGCAAAGGCCGGGTCCGAGACGGTGGTGGCGCCGGCGCCCAGCGCGGCATCGACCCAGGCGCCGAGCCGATCGAGCCCGGCGGTGCTGACGCGCACGGTGCTGTCGGCCCGGAATCCGGTCCGCTGCTGCTGACGAGTTCGCTCATCGTAAACCCACTGCGGGTTGATGCTCACGTGGGTGGACTGCAGATCCGAGGGCGGCAGGCCGGCGCGGTGCAATGCCGCGATCACGGCCGCGGACACCCGCGCACTCTCGGCCTCCGCTGCCGCCGCCGTGCTGCCCGGGACGTCGATACCGATGGTCAGCGTTGCCCGCGCCGCAGGCGCCGTCGCCTCGCCGGTGTCACTGACCATGATGCGGGGCACACCCTCGGGTCCGGTCTGGGCCGGGAGCGCCGGGGAGAGCAGCAGCAGCGTGCCGAGCATGAACCGGACGCGGGCGACAGGGATGGTCATCGCAGCACTCCTCGATCCTGCAGGTTCGCGCGCAAGGCGCGTACGTTGCGCATCACCTGCTTGCGGATGCGGACGATGAACTTCATCTTTTCAAAAAACAACAGCAGCGCCGGGCCGAGCGCGGCGGGTACGCCGGGCCGGTAGATGTGTCCCGCCTTCAGCATCCGCTGGCCACCGAAGCCGGGGAAGCGGGCGAGGATGTCCCGTAGCTCGCCGGCAGGATCCACGCCCATGGCCGCGAGCTTGCGGTAGAACGCCGTCGGGCGGCCATCGCCGGTGCGGGTATGGTCCATCGAGACCGCATCGACCACGTGGACCGGATGCCGGCCTTCCAGGAGGCAGCCCCACGCGATGTCCGTGCCCCAGGTGCTGCGTGTCCAGTCGAAGGTCGGCAACAGCTCCGCGAGGGCGGCGCTCGAGAAGCACGGGGCCATCACTTCCACGAAGCTCAGCCGCCGCATCAGGCATGCCGGATTGCGGACCAGGACGTTGATGGTGGTGTGCGTGAACCAGTTGAGGGAGGGCTGCGAGAGGTACGTCCCGTACTGCTCGCACAGACTGAAGAACCGGGACAGCGCGCCGGGCGGCAGATAGACATCGTCATCGAGCAGCGCCACGTAGCGCCAGGGCCACGGATCCGGGCGCTGCTTCCAGAACTCCAGGAAGCCGTCCAGTTTGTTGAAGCCGCCTGAACCGTAGTACTCGGCCAGGCCCTCGGCAACGGGCGGGACGTACCAGCTGACGCAACAGTCCCAGTTGCGATCGGGATTTTCAGCCAGCAGCCGGCGGTGGAGGGACTCGGCGCCGGCCCGGATGAAGACCAGGTACGGGCGATGCGCGGCGGGGGGCGGCTGGCTCATCCGGCGTGATGTTACACGTCGGATTCGGCGAGCTTAAGGGTTCAGTACGGCCTGGCGCACCCGCTCGCAATGCTGCTGACAGCGCCGGTGGCCGGTGAGGGAAAAGCCGACGTGCGGATCGCAGATGCTGGCCACCAGCAGCTGCTGGCCGCGGATCTCGACGCTCACCCGCTCGCCCTCGGCGAACAGGGTGCCGCGGGTTTCGGCCTCGAGGCCGGCATTGCGCTGCCGCGTGATCTTCCAGCCGGCGTCCGCCGCGAGACGGCGGACCCGCTGCAGGGCGGTGTCGGCATCGACGCTGATCGGTACCGACGAGTACCGCAGCCAGCGCAGCTGCATGCGCAGGATCAGTGCACCGACGCCGCCCGTGGCCAGCAGGCCGAAGACGCCGGCGGCTGCGATCGCGACCGCATCGCGCATCGTGACCAGGAAGGCGGACACCGCGATCAGGGCCACGCACAGCGTCGCCAGGAAGCCGAAGAACACCACGGGCGCGAAGTAGCGTGCCCGGTCGATGCCCTGCAGTCGAAGCGTTGGAAGGGTGGCGCTGTGCATACCATGAAGTATGCCTCCTCGCCGCAATTTGTGCGTGCGCCAGTTCTCATCTGCCGCCCCGACAATTGCCTCGGTAAAATCAACGTGTTGCATGCCGAGGTCTTGGTTTTCGGCGATTCGACTATAATCTGCGACGTGCATGGGCGCACGCGAGGAGACTTCGATGGCGGACCGCTTCCTTCGCTCGGGTAATCCGGGCCTGAACGACAAGACTTTTGCCAGCCAGCCGCTGGTGGGGTTTGGCGGCGAGCGCATGACCGTGCAGGGCGCGGTCAACAAGTCCTTCCTGCTACTGGTGGTGCTGCTGGCCGGTGCCTTCTATCCCTGGTCCCAGTACCTGAGCACGGGCGATGCGTCGGTGGTGGCGCTGCCGCTGATGGTGGGACTGTTTGGCGGATTGGTGCTCGCGCTCATCATGAGCTTCAAACCGGCCGCGGCGACCTATCTGGCGATCCCCTATGCGGCCCTCGAAGGCCTGGCCATGGGCGGTATCTCGGCCGTGCTGGAGCGCCGTTATCCCGGCATCGCCATCCAGGCCGTCGGCGCGACCTTCGCGGTCTTCGCCGCCATGCTGGTGGCCTACCGCACGGGCCTGATCCGGGCGACCGCGCGCTTCCGGGCGGTCGTGGTCGGGGCGACGCTGGCCATCTGCCTGTTCTATCTCGCAACCCTGGTGCTGGGACTGTTCCACGTGAACACCGCCGGCATGCTGGGCGGCTCGCCGCTGGGCATCGGCATTTCGCTGGCGATCATCCTGGTGGCCGCGCTGAACCTGATCCTGGACTTCGACATCATGGAGTCCGGTGCGGCGCGCGGCGCCCCGCGCTACATGGAGTGGTACTCCGCGTTCGGCCTGCTGGTCACCCTGGTGTGGCTGTACATGGAAATCCTGCGTCTGCTGGCGAACACCCGGCGCAACTGATCGCTCGCGAGCCCGCTTCCGTCATTCCCGTCCGCAGTTCATACGCCGCCGCCCGTGACGGGCGGCGAGGGTTGCCTATTCCATGTGGTTCCGGAACCTCGTCCTGTATCGGTTGCCCACCGGCTGGTCCATGTCCGCCGCACAACTGGAGGAAAAGCTCGGCACCCGGCCGTTGCAGCCCTGTGGGGCGCTGGACATGCTCAGCCGCGGCTGGATCGCACCCAGCGCCAGCGGCCGGCTGTTGCATCAGCTCAACCAGCAGTACCTGATCGCGCTGGGTGTGGAACAGAAGCTCCTGCCCTCATCCATCATCCGCCAGGAAGCCCTGCGCCGTGCCAGGATCAAGGAAGACTCGCAGGGATTCCCCGTGGGGCGCCGGCAGATGCGGGATCTGAAGATGCAGGTGGGCGAGGAGCTGCGGGCGCGGGCGCTGAGCCGCCAGCGCAGTACCCGCGCCTGGATCGACCCGCAGGGTGGCTGGTGCGTCGTCGATGCCGCCAGCGCCGGCAAGGCCGAGGAACTGATCGAGACCCTGCGCGACACGCTGGGCAGTTTCGCCGTGCAGTTCGTGCAGACGCAGCGCTCCGCTCACACCAGCATGGCCGCGTGGCTCACGCAGGGCAGCGCGCCGGGGCGCCTCGCCCTGGATCAGGACCTGACCCTGACGACCGCCGATGGCAGCAGATCGAGTGTGCGCTATACGCGCCACGCGCTGGACCTGCGCGAAATCCGCTCGCACCTGGAGGCCGGCAAGTATCCCGCGCAGCTCGGACTGTGCTTCAACGACCGGGTGGCGTTCATGCTGAACGAGAAGCTCACCCTCCGGCGCGTGCAGTTCCTCGACCTGGAGCCCGATGTGCAGGAGCAGCCGCAGGACGGTCCGGACACGGTTGATCCGCTGGAACAATTCGATGCGGATTTCGCGCTGATGACGGGTGAGCTGAGTCAGCTGCTGCAGGAGATCCTGCAGGCGCTGGGCGGCGAGGTGCAGATCGCCGCGGCCGCCTGAAGCGCCGTACGGATCCGGACAGCACATCTCGAATGAGATATCGAAAAATACTTCAGGTCATTGATTTAGCGGCAGAACATCTCCGGCGATCGTTGGGCTAGACTGCGGCAACTGTCGACAGGGAGTGCCGGCGTGTCCTGGACGTATCTGCACATTCCGCTCAGAACGCTCGCCCGCGATCGCGTCTTCGCCGTCGTCAGCATCGGCGGCCTGGCACTGGGCATCGGGGCATCGCTGCTGGCATTCGTCTTCGCCTGGAACGAGCTCTCGTACGATCGCGCCTTTGCGGACTATCGCTCCCTCTACCGGATTTCCGCGACCGCCTCGGCACCCGGTGCGGGACTCACGCGCGCCGATCCAGCGCCCACCGATGTGGCGCGCTGGCTTGCGGTGCGCCTGCCCGCACTGCCCGTGGCGCGGTTCGCCGAGGGCCGTGAGCAACCGGTTCGCGTGGGGCGGAATGAATCGATGGTCAAGGTGTCCTGGGCCGACCCGCTTTTCTTCGAACTGTTCCGGTACCGCGCCATTGCCGGTGATCCCGCGGCGGCCCTGCGTCAGCCGGACAACGTGGTACTCACCCTATCCCTTGCGAGGCAGCTCTTCGGTCGCCACGCGCCGCTGGGCGAGACACTGATGATCGAGGGCGGGCACCAGGTTCGTGTCGCCGCGGTGGTGACGGATCCGCCCGTGAGAAGTCACCTCAACTTCGCCATCGTGGGCTCGTCGCGTTGTTCCGGGTCGCCGTTTTACGAGCTGGACACCCAACCCTTGAGGCCACTGAAACCCTGGATCGCGCACACCTACTTCCGGCTGGGTGCCGGCATTCGTCTGGACCAGGTGCAACGGACACTGGATGCATTCGCCGCCACGGGCCGCCCGGTCACGGGTGGCGCGGGCCTGAGGATCGGCCTGGTGATCACGCCCATTGCAGCCATCCACCTGCTTCCCGAGGCATCGGCCAGCCTCGAACCGCGCGGCAGCGCGACCGCCATCACGGGTGTGATCCTCGTGGGGTGCCTGATCCTCCTGCTCTCGATCGTGAATTTCGTCAATCTCGCGACCGCGCGCTCGCAGGCGCGGAGCATCGAGATCGGCATACGCAAGGCGGCCGGTGCCTCGCGGCCCATGCTGTTCGTTCAGTTCACGATCGAGGCAGCATGCTATACGGCGCTCGCAGCCCTCCTTTCCTTTGCCGTCGTGGAGCTCAGTATCCCGACCTTCACGCGGCTGGCGCAGGCCCGGATGAGCGTCGCCGACATCTATCGACCCGCGGTGCTGTGCGCGGCGCTCGGACTGCTGCTGGTGGTCACGGTCATGAGCGGGGGCTACCCGGCCTGGATCCTGGCCGCGCTGCGCCCGGCCTCGGCACTGCGGGGCGAGTCGAGCTACGCCGGTGGCATCGGGACGCGGCGGGTGCTGGTCGCCGGCCAGTTTGCGGTGCTGTCCGCGCTGCTGATCGGCGTCTTTGCCTTATCCGCGCAGACCCACTTCGCGCGACAGCTGGCCCGGCAGCTGGATACCCGGAACATCTTCGTCGTGCCGCGTGGCTGCAAGAAGGTCGATCCCCGGCCATTTGCGGCGCTGGCCGGCGTCGTGGGTGCCGCGTGTTCGGCGAGTCTGCCCTTGGGATACATCGAAGCGCGCAGCCTCGGCTACGTCCGACCCGGTGTCAGGACCTTCTTCAGCGACGAGCCCGTCGATTCCGACTTCTTCGTCCTCTACGGCATCAGACCCATTGCCGGGCGGCTGTTCGACCGGGCGCATGGCGCGGATGCCGTGGTGGAGAGGGCTCCTGGCGTGCGCAGCGGTCCCGTCGTCATCAATGCCACCGCCGTGCACAGGTTCGGCTTCAGCAGTCCTGCCGCGGCGGTCGGCCAGATCGTCAACGTCCTGGGCGACCGCGGCACCGGCGCCGATTCGCAGATCATCGGCGTGATTGCCGACCTGCCCTCGTACTCGCTGCGCGAGCAGGCCGATGCGGCGGTGTTCTACCTGTCTCCAAAGGACATGGACCTGCT
>Ga0335075_10017468_pt1 | contig 10666 bp, 9 predicted proteins | sample Lox_Sample_24_FD_206723 | JGI IMG/M metagenome (GOLD analysis project Ga0335075, IMG submission 206723) | Soil microbial communities from Loxahatchee National Wildlife Refuge, Florida, United States - Lox_Sample_2.4 | ecosystem: Environmental > Terrestrial > Soil > Wetlands | place: USA: Florida... | reverse complement strand
CGCCGTGCACCTCTTCGGGCGCCTCGGTGCCCACGGCGGCGGGGGAGGACTCGTCCGGGTCGCCCGCGTGGGCCGGCGTCTGTGCGGCCGGGGCGGCGGCCGGTGGGGGAGATCCCGCCGCAGAAGGAGCGGGCGCAGGGGCGGGTTCCGGCGCCGGTTCCGGCTCGGGGCCGGTCTCGGACGCGGCGGGCGGGACCGCGCCCGCGCCGTCGCCTGCAACGTCGGCCGGCGCCTGCGCTGCGTCGGTATCGCCTGGGGGAGTCACGGCAGAGTCGGCGATCAGGTTCTTGACCGGCTCGGTCGACGTGGGGCCGTTTGCCGGTGCCGGTAGCTCTTGGTCATAGGGCACACGCTCCTGGGGGAGTGGTTCCTTCTTTTCGGTGGTATCCCTGTCCCTGCGCCGAATGCGCATCAAGCAGGACCTCCGACACACGGCACGGCCAATATCCTGACGCGCCGCGGGCAGCTAGGTCAAGACTTGAGGTTGTTCCACGTGGAACTACACCGTCGGGATTTGGAACGGGGCACCCGGCAGGGGCTTGTGCCCCCACCGTGCAATTCACCTGGAGTTTACGGACGTTTCACGTGAAACAACCCGGGGTTCACCCACGATCCGTGGCGCCCCAGGCCTCTGCGCAGGTGTTTTCGCCAGCAAATCTCGGGCGAACGCAGGCCCAGGGCCCTCAGAACGGGCTCGGAGGCCCGGATGCCGGGCTACAGCTGGCACGGCGGGCGAAGGCCGTCACGGCGCACGCCGCGGCGTCGAGGAGACACGCTCCGGTGGGGTCGCGACGCGACCCCACCAGGGTCAGAAGAGCGGCCGCTTGGCCGGGACACCGACCCGGCGCGGAAAACGATCGGGGCACGGGGCCACCTGCGCCAAGACCTGGAACTCGAACTCCTCGTGCACGGCCTCGACCGGCTCGAGACCCAACTGGGCCAGCTCGCCCGCCGGCCAGCGCCGCGGGCCGTCGGCGCCTGGCTCGAAGTCGCCGTCGCCGTCGCCGCGTGGTGGCTCCGAGACCACCACGAACCCCCCGACCACGAGGAGAGGGGCGGCGCACTCGGCGAGGACCGCCGGGGGGCCGAAGGAGCGGGCCAGGACGCCGTCGAAGGAGCCCCTGGTCTCGCCCTGGCGGCCGACCACCTCCGCCCGCTCGTGGATCACCCTCGCCCGCTCCTCGAGGCCGAGGCGCTGGATGCCGGTGCGCAGGAACGACGCCCGCCGGCCGTTCGCCTCGACCAGCACGACGCTGACGTCGGGCCACAGACTCGCCACCACGAGCCCCGGCAGGCCGCCGCCCGAGCCCAGATCGACCAGGTGGGGCCGCGACACGCCGGCCGGCTCGGAGGCCAAGCGCCGCGCGATGGCCGCAAACGATGCGGCGTGGCGGATCTGGGGGTCGAGCGGTCCGGGCCCGAGGAACCCGGCGCGGCGGGCGTCGTCGAGCACGTCGTGCACGGAACCCAGGGCAGGCGTCACAGGGGGCGTAGGGGAGTGGTCTCCCTCGTCCAGGGGGGCGCCGGGCACCGGCGCGGGGTCAGCCGGCCGGCGCGATGACGATGTGCCGGTGGGGGTCTTCCCCCTCCGAGCGGGTCACGACGCCGGACATCTCGTTGATGGCGTCGTGCACGGACTTGCGGTCAGCAGGGCTCATGGCTTCGAGGGCCCGCTCCTGACCCGACGCGAGCACCTCCTCGGCGATCTGGACGCTGAATCGCTTCAGCGCGGCCGAGCGGCGCTCCCGGTAGCCGGCCACGTCCACGAGGATGCGGTCGGTGCGCGAGGGGCACTGGCGCTGGACCACCGCCCTCGTGAGGTCCTGGAGCGCGGTGAGCGTCGAGCCGCGCGGACCGACCAGCATGCCGAGGTCGTCGCCGGCGGCGGCGATCTCCACTGTCTCCTCGTCGAGGATGCGGGTCTCGACCGTGCCGTCCATGCTGAGCTCTCCGAGGAGACCGGTGACGAACTCCCGGCCGACCTCACCTTGTTCCTCGAGGGTCATTCCTTCGGCCATCTCTGGTGTCTCCTTCGGTTCCGTGCTCCGTTGTGAAGCTCTCTCGGCGACCGGCCCCCCCGCGGAGCCGTCCTTCGAATCGTCCGTCGCCCCGGTGCGCGCGGCCCCGGCTGCACCCGCTCCCGCTCCGGACGCCGCGGCCCGCCGGTTGCGGCGGCGCCGGGCCGAGCGGCTCGTGCCCGAGCCCGACCCGCCTGAGCCGCCGGCACGCGTGGCGGTCGCTCCCACCGGCTGCTCCGACCCATCGCGGTCTGTCCCGCCTCGCTGCGATCCTCCGCTGCGTCCCGCCCCGTTGGACCCGGCGCCGTCCCGACCCGACCTCGAGCCGTTCCCCGAGGCCGAGCGCTGGCCGCCCTGGCGTCCACCCTGACCCGAGCGGTTGTTGCGCCGGGCCCGCTCCCGGCGCGGCCGGGCGCCGACCGGGCGAACACGAGCCCGCACCCGTGCCTCGACCCGCATCCGGCCGAACAGACCCGTCTTGGGCTCGCTCACCACGATGACCTCGGCGTCGGCGACGGCCACCCCGAGCTGGTCGAGGGCGCGATCGGTCGCCTCCTCGACAGTCTTCCCCGCCACTTCGACCCACTCCACCCGTCTCTACCGAGCCTTTCTGGCGCGCTTGGACCGCGATCGCGGGTGCGCCTTGGGCGCCGCCTCGTCGTCGTCTCCCGCCGTGCCGTTCGTCGTGCGCTTCTTGGTGCCGCCCGCAGGCTTGCGCCCGTTGGACGGGCCGTTCCGCCTCCCGTTGCCCTGGGCGCTCCCGTTCGCCCCGGCCTTGGCCGGCGGCGGCACGGTGCCCTTCCCCGAGCCGGTGCCGTCGGTCGCGGTGGACTTCTTCTTCGCGGGCGGTGCCGGCGGCTCCGGTTTGACCTTTTCTTCCTTTTTGGCCGAGCCGATTTCACGCTCGGCCGTCACGGGTTCCACCATCCCCGTCTTGAACATAAATTCTTGTGTCCCGATCCGCATTGCAGAAGAGACCACCATGTAAATGGTTGCTCCTGCGGGCACTCTTAGGTAAATGAGCCCGAAAATAATAGGGAAGAACTTCTGCATTGTTTGCATCTGTGGGTTCGCTGCAGCCGCCTGAGGATTCCGACTGTTCATCTGCCGCATTTGGTAGTACTGCAGGAACATCGCAGCTGCGATAAGAACCAGGTAGGGGATCGTGAGAAGTGCCTGGTTAACCCCGTGATGCGAGAACGGAAGGGACGACAAATCCATTCCGAACCACCAGTGCATTTGGCCGTCACTGCCCACCAATGACTGGTGCATTTGAGAGCTCGTCGGGATATACCGCGGTGCGCCACATGTGGCCTGGGCGCACTTCACCGTTTGCCCGAACTGGTTGATGTATTCCTGTCCCCTCGAGACCGTGTTAGAAAGCCCTCGGATCAAGGTATAGAGGACGATCAGGAACGGCATTTGCAGGAGGCTCGGGAGGCAGGCCCCGAACGGGCTCGTCCCGTTCTCCTTGTAGAGCCGCATCATCTCCTGGTTGAGCTGCTCCCGGTTTTCTGCGCCCTTGTACTTCGCCTGGAGCTTCTTCATCTCCGGCTGCAGTCGCTGCATCGCCAGCATCGACTTGGTGCTCTTCACCGTCACCGGCGTGAGCGCCAGCATGATGATGATGGTCAGCCCCGTGATGGCGAAGCCGTAGTTCGGCCAGACGGCGTAGAGCCCGGCCAGGATCAGCCCGAACAGCTCGAAGAGGGGGTGGAAGATCTCCCCGACCAGCTTGAACAGGGAGTTCTCGGCCAACAGTGGGTGCGTCAGCACGGGTGTCCTCCGGCGTGGGTGGGCGTCGAGGGGGCCGTGGGCGTCGGGCGGGGCGAATCGGCCCGGAGCGGTACCAGGTCGACGCCGTGCGGGCCGAAGGGACGGCAGCGCAGCAGGCGGCGCGCGGTCAGGGCGAGCCCGCGCCAGAAGCCGTGGACGCTGAAGGCCTCGACGGCGTAGCTGGAACAGCTCGGGTAGAAGCGGCACGGCGAGACACGACCCGACGCCGCGCCCTGGTACGAGGTCAGCACGAACACGGCCACCCGGGACGGCAGACCCAGTCGTACCTCTGGTAGGACGGCAGCGGCGGCCGGGGAATCCTGGGGGCTGACCTGGGCGTTCGCAGCCGGCTCGGCGAGGGACGCCGGGGAGCGGGTGTCGACACTCATGCCGTTACCGCCGCCCGGCCAGCCCGCCGGAGCGCCTCGGCCACGTCGACACGGAAGTCAGCCGGCTCCAGCATCGCCGCGCCCGGGTCGAGACGCAGAAGGTAGGACCCGCGGGGAAGCGCAGCCGCCTCGGCGCGCACCACGTCGCGGGCCCGGCGGCGCAGCCGGTTCCTGGTCACCGCCGTGCCACAGCGGCGCCCAATTGCGTAGCCCACCTGGGGATAGAGGCCGGCGGCCGTGTCGTCGGCGGGCACGAACGTCGCCCGCACCGGCCCGCACGCGCCGCGGGCGCGAGCCCGCTGCAGCTCGGCGAAAGCCGCGCGGCTGGTGATGCGTCCGACCTTCCGCGCAGGCAAGGCCAGGACCTCAGACGGTGAGACGGTGACGCCCCTTGAGTCGACGCGACTTCAAGATGGCCCGGCCCGCCCGGGTGGACATGCGCTTGCGGAAGCCGTGCGTACGGGCCCGCTTCCGGGTGTTGGGTTGGTAAGTGCGCTTCACGTCAAGTCAGCCTTTCGCGGATTCAGTCTCTCGCGACGCCGGTGCAGCATCGGGGACCGGCTCCTCGCGGGGTTCCACGCCACGGCCTCCAGTCGTTCTCCGGCCGCCGGCGGCGAGTAGTCCCATGTTAGGCGCGATTTGGCGTTGGCCTCTAGTCGCATCCGCCCGGCTCGGTGTACCTTCATCCAATTACCCGCACCGAGGACCGCACCGACGAGGGCTGGACGCCGAGGGGGGAGAAGGGGCGTTCGGCCGAACCGGTGACGCAGGCGACAGAACTCTGGACGAGGTGCTCGAAATCCCTGCGCGACCAGGTGTCCGAGAGCACGTGGCAACTCTGGCTCTCGGGGATCGAGCCGATCGGATTCGCGGACGGCATCTTCACCCTCGCCGTCCCCAACGGGCTGATCCGCGAGCGCGTCGAGTCGCGCTACCTGCCGATGATCGAGGACACCCTGGCCAACGAAGTGGGCGGCCCGGTGCGGGGGCGCCTCGTCGTGCACGAACCCGGCCCGGCCGCCGTGCCGAGCCCGGCTGAAGTACTCGGTGACCTGGACGAACTCGGGAGCGACGAGGTGCTCGGCGGCCCCCTGGGCGCCGCCGTGCCCGCGAGCGACCTGGCAGACCCGGCGGGGCAGACCGTCGCCGGCGGAGGTCCCGGACGCGAGTCGCCGGCGGTCCAGCTCGACGCCAAATTCACCTTCGAAACCTTCGTGACCGCCTCGTCGAACCGGCTCGCCCACGCGGCGGCCCAAGCCGTGGCCGAGACCCCTGGGCGCTCGTACAACCCACTGTTCATCTACGGCGACTCCGGGCTGGGCAAGACCCACCTGCTCCACGCGATCGCCAACTACGTGCGGGAGAACTACCCGCGCCGCAAGGTCCTCTACGTCACCACCGAGACCTTCATGAACGACTTCGTCGACTCCTTGCGGACGTCGACCACCTTGAACTTCAAGCGCCGCTACCGCGACTGCGACGTCCTCCTGATCGACGACGTCCAGTTCATGGAGCGCAAAGAGGGCCTCCAAGAGGAGTTCTTCCACACCTACAACGACCTCAAGGGCGCCTCCAAGCAGATGGTGCTCACCTCGGACCGCCCGCCCAAGTCGATCGAGACCCTCGAGGACCGGCTGCGCAGCCGCTTCCTCTCGGGCCTCATCACCGAGATCGACCCGCCCGACCTCGAGACCCGCCTCGCCATCTTGCGCTCCAAGTCACTCAGCGAGCACTACGACGTGCCCGACGACGTCCTCGAGTTCATCGCGTCGCACGTGAAGGACAACATCCGTGAGCTCGAGGGCGCGCTCATCCGCATCTGTGCCTTCGCCAAGCTCAACAACCAGCCCATCTCGCTCGAACAAGCCGAGAAGGTCCTGACCGACCTCGTCCAGGCCGGCGAGCCGCGGCGCATCTCACCGCAGATGATCCTCGACACGGTCTCGGCCAGTTACGGCTTCTCCGTCGACGCCCTGACCGGCCCCAGCCGGACCCGGCCGCTCGTCACCGCCCGCCAGGTCGCCATGTACCTGACCAGGGAATTGACGGACTACAGCTACCCGGCCATCGGGCGGGTCTTCGGCAAACGCGACCACACCACCGTCATCCACGCCGTCGACAAGATCGCCGGCCAGATGCAGGAACGACGCCAGATCTACGAGCAGGTCACCGAGCTGAGCCAAAAGATCCGTGCAGGCTCTGCCTGATCCTGCCCACCCCCGCGCGCGGCATTCCGGTGTGCAACACAAGAGGAAAAGGTTGTGGACGCGGACGGCCCTCCCTGTGGACGCGGCATCGGCTTGTCCCCACCGGCCCCCACCCCCCGGCGTGAGGCTCTGCACGCGCCGACGCGAACCACACACCCATGGGGACGCCCGCGGCGGCGCCCAGCAGGAGCGCGGCCATGTCCTCCACAGTCCACAGCCCTTACTACCTTTACCAACCACACATACTCTTTCCCTCACGGAACAACGGCGGCCCGCCCGAAAGGACCCAGATCGGTGAAGTTCAGATCCGAGCGAGATGTACTCGTCGAGATGCTGGCGACGGCAGGTCGTGCGGTCGGCGGCCGCGGGGGCTCCTCACCCGTGCTCATGGGTCTCTTGTTGCACTGCGAGGGCAACACGTTGCGTGTGACCGGGACCGACCTCGACCTGACGATCCAGGTGACCGACGAGGTGATCGGGATCGACGACGGCAGCTGTGTCATTCCAGCGCGTCTCTCGACCGACATCGTGCGCCGGCTCGAGCCCGGTGCCGTGACGTTCTCCGACGAGGGGGACCACATCACGATCGCCGCCGCACGCTCGACCTTCAAGTTGCAGACCTATCCGGTCGTGGAGTTCCCCCCCGTCGGCAAGACCTCGGAGCCGACGACCGAGCTCTCCGAGTCGGTCCTGGGCGAGTCGGTGCGCCAGGTGGTGCGGGCAGCGTCCCACGACGACGGCCGGCCGTTGTTGACCGGGGTCCTCGTGTCCCGGCAGGACGGCTCGCTGCGGATGGTGGCGACGGACTCGTACCGGATGGCGATGCGGGACCTGCCCGGGACGAACACGATCCCGGGCGAAGAGGACCTGCTGGTGCCGGCTCGCGCGCTCTCGGAGCTCCAGCGCCTACCGTCGGTTCCGGGAGCCGGTTCTGGAAGTTCGAGCGGTGCGAACGGCGAGCACGGCGCGGCCGAGCAGGTGGGCGTCGCGGCGAGCGCGAACGAGATCACGTTCTGGCAGGGCAACGTCCAGATCAGCACGCGGCTGCTCGAGGGCCGGTACCCGGACTACAAGCAACTGATCCCCGACAGCTACCCGAACCGCCTGCATCTCGGCAAGGAGAATTTCCTCGCTGCGTTGCGCCGCGTGCAGCTGCTCGTGCGAGACAACACGACGCCCGTCCGCCTCTCGATGCGCAGCGGCGGCGTCGACCTGACGGTGCAGAGCCAGGACGTGGGTGACGCGGCCGAGACGGTGGACGGCGACTACAGCGGCGAAGACCTCGTGATCGCGTTCAACCCGTCGTATCTCATCGACGGCGTGGAGGCGGTCACCGGTGACGAGGTCATCGTGGAGACCGCCGACGCATCGCGAGCGGCGACGGTGCGCGGCGCGGAGGACGACTCGTTCCGCTACCTGCTCATGCCGGTGCGGGTCTCCTGAGCGCGCCCCTTCGCAGGCGCAGGGTCCTCTCATGAGCCTGCGCCGGCTGGAGCTGACCGACTTCCGCATCTTCACCCACGCCGTGCTCGAGCCCGCCACCGACGGGACGACCGTCATCACCGGGTCCAACGGGACGGGCAAGACCAGCGTGCTCGAGGCTGTCGCGTACCTGGGCACGAGACGATCGTTTCGCGGCGCACCGCCCGACGCCCTCGTGCGCTCGGGCGCGGCCAGCGCCGTCGTACGGGCGGACCTCGACGGACCCGACAGCCCCGTCCTGGCCGACGCCGAGATCATCGCGGGCGGCAGGGGCAAGACGCGGGTCAATCGCAAGGTCGTCGCCGGGCGCAAGGAGCTGGGCGCAGCCGTTCCGAGCACAGTGTTTTCGCCCGAAGACCTCGCGCTCGTGAGCGGTGGGCCCAAGGGCCGGCGCGACCTGCTCGACGACGCACTCGCGCTCCTCGACACCGAGGGGTCGCGCGCGGCGGACGAGACCGACCGCATCTTGCGCCAGCGAGCCGCGCTGCTGCGTCAGTCGGGCGGGCGACCCGGCCCCGAGGTCACGACGACACTCGACGTCTGGGACCAGCGCCTGGCCGACGCCGGCAAGGTCCTCGTCGAAGCGCGCGAGCGACTGGCCGGCGACCTCGAGCCCTTGGTCGGTGCCGCGTACAGCGCGCTCGCCGGCGAGCCGGGTCGCGCGCTGGTCGGGCAGCACTACCGGCGCAGTTGGGACGGCGACCTGCTCGAAGCGCTCGGTGCGAGCCGTCGCGACGACCTGCGCCGGGGCGTCAACACCGTCGGGCCGCACCGCGACGACCTGGTGCTGGCGATCGAGGGACGCGAGGCCCGCACCCACGCGTCCCAAGGTGAGCAGCGTTGCCTGGCGCTGGCGCTGCGCCTGGGCGTCCACGAGCTGGTCCGGGCCCGCACCACCCTGGTGCCCACGCTCCTGCTCGACGACGTCTTCTCCGAGCTCGACCCGGACCGCAGCCGGGCCCTCGTCGCGCAACTCCCGGCGGGCCAGGCGATCGTCACCACGGCGGCACCGCTCCCCGACGGGATCGCGGTGGCCCGGGTCCTGCCCGTGGGAGCCCTGGCGGCATGACGGCGGGGCCGTGACAGCGGGAGAAGGGCCCCGACGCGTCGGCGATTCGGTCCCACGTCTGTTGCGCCGGCTCGGTGCGCCGCCCTCGCCGGCGACCATGGAGGCCGTCTTCAGCGGGTGGGACGCCGTCGCCGGTCCCGAGCTGGCGGCGCACGCGCGGCCGTTGCGGTTGCACGGCGCGACGCTCGTCGTCGCCGTCGACCACCCCGCGTGGGCCACGCGCGCCCGCATGGACGCGGCGCAAATTCTCGCCCGCGTCCGCTCGGTCGAGGGCGTGTCGGTCGACCGCTTGGAGGTCCTCGTCGAACGGCGCTGAAACGGCGCCGCGCGGCCGCCGCGGACGGGCCTGTGACAAGGGTGTTCGCGCGGCAATTTTCGCGCGCGGCGAGACCGTTCATGAGTGCCGAATTGGCACGTCTGTCGGGTAGAATGGTGCGTTCGCATCGAAAGGCCGGAGGACTCAGTTCGGGGATTCGATTCGTACCGCGAAGAACGACGTTTTTGAAAGGGCGCGCCTGTGGCAGTGAAGGTGGATGAGAGACCGGGTCGGGGCGAGGGCTCCTACACCGAGGCCGACATCACCATCCTTGAAGGGCTCGAGGCGGTCCGAAAGCGCCCCGGCATGTACATCGGCTCGACCGGGCCGAGCGGGCTGCACCACCTGGTGTGGGAGGTCGTCGACAACTCGGTCGACGAGGCCATGGCGGGCCGGGCCAGCCGGATCGACGTGACCGTCCTGGCCGAGGGAGCCGTCCGGGTGAGCGACGACGGTGGGGGGATCCCGGTGGGCCCCCACCAGAAGTACCCCAAGGTCTCGACGGCCGAGATCGTCCTCACCACGCTGCACGCCGGCGGCAAGTTCGGCGGCAAGGGCTACCAGGTCTCCGGCGGCCTCCACGGCGTCGGCGTCTCGGTGGTGAACGCCCTCTCGACGCGCCTGCTGCTCGAGATCGACCGCGACGGCCAGCGCTGGGAGGCCGAGTTCGAGAAGGGCGGGAAGGTCAAGCGCAAGGTCACGGCCACCGGCCCTGCCCCGAAGGACCGCAGCACCGGCGAGCCCCGCACCGGCACCACCGTGACGTTCTGGCCGGACCCCGCGGTCTTCGACGAGATCGAGTTCCGTGCCCAGACCATCCTCGAGCGGTTGCAGATCATGGCCTTCTTGAACAAGGGCCTCGAGATCCGCTTCACCGACGAGCGCACCGACCCGGTGACGAAGACGACGTTCAAGTACAACGGCGGGATCGTCGACTTCGTCAAGCACCTCAACGCGTCGAAGGAGTCCTTGTTCCGCAAGGTCGCGTCCTTCGAGCAGGCCGAGGACAACCAGGAAGTCGAGATCGCGCTCCAGTGGAACACGGGTTACCACGAGTCGATCCACTCCTTCGCCAACGGCATCTCCACCATCGAGGGCGGCATGCACGTGGAGGGGTTCTCCAAGGCCCTGACCAACGTGGTGAACCGCTACGCGCGGGACCGCAAGCTCTTGAAGGAGAAGGAGGAGAACCTCAAGGGTGACGACATCCGCGAGGGTCTCACCGCCATCATCTCGGTCCGCCTGCGCGACCCGCAGTTCGAGGGCCAGACCAAGGCCAAGCTGGGCAACACGTCCATCCGGTCACTCACAGAGCGGACGACCAACGAGAAGCTCAAGGACTGGCTGGAGGAGAACCCGCGCGAGGCGAGCCAGATCGTGCACAAGTCGATGCAGGCCGCCCGGGCCCG
>Ga0335075_10017467_pt1 | contig 10667 bp, 8 predicted proteins | sample Lox_Sample_24_FD_206723 | JGI IMG/M metagenome (GOLD analysis project Ga0335075, IMG submission 206723) | Soil microbial communities from Loxahatchee National Wildlife Refuge, Florida, United States - Lox_Sample_2.4 | ecosystem: Environmental > Terrestrial > Soil > Wetlands | place: USA: Florida... | reverse complement strand
GCAAGCAGATCACGCCGCCGCGCCCGTGCCTCGAGCGCCTCGACCTCCTCCACCCGGCGCTCGTTCTCGCGCATGAATGCGTGTCGCTCGTCCCAGTCTCCCTCCACGAGCGCCCGCCGGATGAACAGCTCGCGCGCAACCGCGGGGTCGATACGCCCGTACTGAACGGTCCGCGCCTCGACGACCGGGAGTCCGTACAGGGTCACCCGCTCGGATGCCACGATGGCCGCGCGGCGCCGTTCCCATCGCGGCTCGCCGTAGGAGCGCTTGACGAGGTGCTCGGCGAGCGCCTCGACCTGCTTGATCTCCGCCGCCGCTGCCGTCCTGCCCCACAGACGCGTCGTCTCCACGAGCTCGGCGACCATCACCCAGGTCGGTCCGCGCCCCGCGAGCGCCGACCCGGGGAAGATCGCGAACCTCGCGCCACGCGCGCCGGTGTACTCCCGGGTGCCGCCGTCCTTCAGTCCCAGGTGGGAGAGCAGTCCGGCGAGCAGCGAGGCATGGATCTCGGGAGGCTCGGCCGGGGTGTCGTTGAGGGTCACGCCGACCTCACGGGCAGCGTCCTCGAGCTGGCCGACGAGGTCCTGCCATTCGCGAATGCGCAGGTAATGCAGGAACTCGGCCTTGCAGCGCTTGCGGACCTGGGAGCGCGAGAGCTCGTCTTCCAGCGAGCGCAGGTAGCGCCACAGGTTCAGGAAGCCGATGAAGTCGGACGAGCGGTCGGTGAACCGGGCGTGGAGTTGGTCGGCCTGGCCGCGCTGCTCGGCGGGACGCTCGCGCGGATCCTGGATGGAGAGCGCGGCGGCGATCACGGCCACCTCGCGCACACAAGCGCGCCGGTCCGCCTCCAGCACCATCCGGCCGAGGCGAGGGTCGATCGGCAGCCGCGCGAGGCTGCGTCCGAGCTCGGTGAGCGGCTGCTCGGCCGAGGGGTCCAGCGCGCGCAGCTCATGCAGCAGCGCGACGCCATCCCGGACCTGGCGGCGATCGGGCGGCTCCAGAAACGGGAACGCCTCGACCTCTCCAAGCTCCAGGGCGGCCATCTGCAGGATCACGCTCGCCAGGTTGGTGCGCAGGACCTCCGGGTCCGTGAATTCAGGCCGCGCGTCGTAGTCCTCCTCCGAGTACAGCCGGACGCAGATCCCGTCCGCAAGGCGACCGCAGCGACCCTTGCGCTGGTCCGCCGACGCGCGGGAGATCGGCTCGACCGGCAGTCGCTGGACCTTCAGCCGCGCGCTGTAGCGCGAGATGCGGGCCAGCCCGGTGTCGACCACGAAGCGGATGCCCGGGACGGTGAGCGAGGTCTCCGCGACGTTGGTCGCCAGGACCACTCGCCGGTGGGCCCGGCCGCGCCTGAACACCTTCTGTTGATCGGCGGCCGCCAGGCGCGAGTAGAGCGGCAGGATCTCCACCCGCGGCCCCAGCCGTCCGGTCAGCAACTCGGCGGCATCGCGGATCTCGCGCTCCCCGGAGAAGAACGCGAGCACGTCCCCGTCGCGCTCGGCGAGCAGTTCCTCGACCGCGTCCGCCAGCGCGTCGAGCAGCTCCTGATCCTCCCCGGGCGGTCGGTACCGAACCTCGACCGGGTAGGTCCGTCCCGACACCTCGACGATCGGAGCGCCGCCGAAGTGCTCGCTGAATCGCTCGGGGTCGATCGTCGCGCTGGTGATGATCAGCTTGAGATCGGGCCGCTTGGGCAAGATGCGATGCAGGCAGCCGAGCAGGAAGTCGATGTTGAGCGACCGCTCGTGTGCCTCGTCGACGATGACCGTGTCGTAGCGACGCAACAGCGGGTCACGGCGGATCTCGGCGAGCAGCAAGCCGTCGGTGACCAGCCGGACGAGCGTGTCCTCGGAACCGCGATCATCGAACCGGACCGCATAGCCGACCGGGCCGCCGAGCGGGACGTCGAGCTCGTCCGCGATGCGCTGCGCGACGGTGCGAGCAGCGAGCCGGCGCGGCTGGGTGTGCGCGATCGTCCCGCGCACGCCGCGCCCGAGCTCGAGGCAGAGCTTCGGCAGCTGCGTCGTCTTGCCCGAGCCCGTCTCCCCGGCGACGACGACCACCTGGTGATCGCCGATCGCGGCGAGCAGGTCATCGCGCCGGGTCGAGACCGGCAGTTGCGGCGGGTAGGAGACCTCAGGGACGGAGGCCTGGCGCCGGCGCACCCGGGCCTGCGCCTCGGCGAGCTGTTGCTCAAAGCGCGCCCTCGCCTGCGGGTTGCCCCTCTGCAGCCGGCGCGCCCGCCGCCTCAGTCGCTGCTCGTCCTGCAGCGTCAGCTCGCCGAGCACTGCGTCATCGACGAGTGGCATGCAGGCGAGAATACGAACCGCCAATCGCGCCGCTGCACCCGGCTCCAGACTGGAGTGTCAGGCCTGGTCGCCACGGTCGCGCGGGGCCGATTCGAGGCGACCGCGGCGCTTCTCATCCGCAGTCCGCGATTCAATGCGCGAAACGCCCCGTTCCGAGAGGAAGTCATGGCCCTCACGCAGCCACAACTCATTGCCGCCGTTGCCGACCGCGCCGAGCTCACCAAGGCGGACGCCAAACGCGCGATCGCCGCGCTCGACGAGATCATTCTCGAAGAGATCGGCAACGCCCAGAAAGTCCGGATCGGCGGGCTCGTCCAGCTCACCGTCCGGATCAAGCCCGCCCAGAAGAAGCGCAAGGGTCGCAACCCTGCGACAGGGGAGGAGATCGATATCGCAGCCAAGCCGGCCTCCGTGGATCTCCGCGCCAGGCCGCTGGCGCGCGCCAAGGCCGCCCTGCCCTCGGTGCAGAAGGCTCGCCGCCGGCTCGCCGCCTAGGGCATCGACAGGAACGGGTCCGCACCGGTCAGCGGCTGCTGATCGGTGCGCACTTCCCTGCTCTGCAGTCGAGGGTCACCTTGTGACCCTGTCGATTGGTGGCGTGAATCCGCACGATCGGGTTCGACGTCCCCTCCTGCGTGGAGGAGCCCGTGGCGAAATAGGTCGAATGTGGGCCCGCGATGATGAGCGGGTTCGTGTTGTGATTCCATCCCCACACGATCGCGTCTCGGTTGGTGGCGTTGACCGGCCCGTACACGCCAAGGAGCGCGAGTGCGCCAGCGACGAACAACAGCAGGACCGTGGTGCTCGGCCGCCGGTGTGCGATCTGGATCGTCCCCGCATTGAGGATGACGTTGCATGCGCGCCGCAACCTGCCCTCAGGTTGGTCGGCGTCCAGGTCGGCGAGCAACTGTAGGAACTCCTCGCCGTACTCACGCCGCCACGATCGCGGGTAGACGGACAGCAGGAGCCTCGACCGCCGTCTCCTCATCGGTCGCCGAGTGCCATTCGCTGGAGGCCGAGGCTGGCCAGGCGCGAGGACTCGGCGAGGCGCTGGGCCAGGGCCTCGCGGCCGGCTTGGGTGATGCGGTAGGGGCAGCGGCGGTCCTCAGCTTCCAGTCGCTCGATCAGTCCGTCGCGCTGCAGTCGCGTCAGTGCTGCGTACAGGGTGCCCGGGCCGAGGGTGACACTGGCGAACTCCTGCACATCCTTGGTCAGCGCATACGCGTGCTTGTCTCCGCCGGCGAGGCTGGTCAGCACCAGCGCTGCCCGGTCTGAGATCTGCTTCACAACTGCCCTCGTGCGCCGCTGAGCGCGCCGCGTGAGCCGCGGGGGCGGCGTTCGAGTGCTGACCACGCTGGCACGCCCGGAAGCATACGTCCGCGCGGGTCACCCGGACCGAGCGTTCTTGACGCAGACTCGTTTTTGGAGGTACGTTTTCGGGGCACAGTTGCGCCAACGTTCGAGCGATGAGCGAGGAGGTTGTCCGCATGACGCCGGTCTGGATCGCGCTGATGGTCGCCCTGTGGTTCGCGGTGGCTCTGCTGCTGGTCATGGTCCTGGGGTTGAGCCGGCGCGTTCGGGAGCTTGGCGAGGGCTGGGGCGGGGATCCGGTGCGGCTGGGTCCGGCCGGTGGAGCCGCGCTCGGTCCGCTGCTGGGCAGCACCATCGACCTGGCTCCGATGTCTGCTCCGGCCACGATCGGCGGCCGCGGGCGAGACCGCGTCGTGCTCTTCCTGAACTCGTCGTGTGCGGCCAGCCACATGCTCTGCGACGAACTGATCGCGGCGCGGGAGGACGGCTTTGTGATGGTCGGCTCCGACCTCGTGCTGATCACCGACGAACTCGGGGCCGAGTTCTACCGAGGCCTCGGTGCCGATGAGATCGTGGTTCAGCCGGCGAATGAGATCTCACGACAACTGGGGATCATCGCCACGCCCTACGGCATCGCGGTCAACGCCTCCGGGACCGTGAGGTGGTCCGGAATCGCGGGGAACTTCGACGACGTCCTCGCGATGGTCGCCGCGTTCGGCATGGACACGCGGTGACGAGAGCCGCCGAAGCGGCGGGTCAGAGCTCGGGCCGTCGATCGCGCCACGGGACCGCCTCTTCGAGCTGAGAGGCGAGCCGGATCAGCCGGCCCTCGCCGCCGAGCGGAGCGACGAACTGCACCCCCAGTGGCACGTTCTCGGCGGTCCAGTGCAGCGGCACCGAGATCGCCGGACGGCCGGTCAGGTTGGCCAGTTGGGTATATGGCACCCAGCCGAGGTTCTGGTCGATCATGTCGTCGACGATCTTGGTCAGTGACAGCAGGCGGGCGGTCCGCGTCCTCAGCAGCGCATCTGCGACGCGCTGCAGCGGCTCGGGCAGGTCGAACTGTCCGATCAGCGGCGGCAGCTTCGCCAGCGTCGGCGTCAGCAGCAGATCGTAGGTCTCGAAGAAGGTGGTGAGGCGCCGGGTGTGCTCGTGGCGGCGCTGCACCGACGCCAGGTAGTCCACGCCCTTCGTGGCCCGGCCCAGCGCGGCCATGATCAGCGTGTCGCGCTCAAAGCCCTCGTCGCCGGCCCCGGTGCTCAGCCGCGTCTCCGCAACCTCCCACGCCACGTAGACGAACCAGGACGACAGGAAGTCCTTGGCGAGCCGCTCGTCGTCATAGGGAGGCACGGCGAGAACCTCCACCGAGTGCCCGAGATCGCCGAGGGCGCGAACCGTGGCGTCGATCGCCGCGCGTGCCTCCGGGTCGGGATCTGGCGTGATCTGGGTCGGGACGCGCACGCCGATCCTGAGGTGACCCGGGTCGGCACCGACCTCTGCGGCGAGGGGGCCGGTGGGCATCGCCGGCTGGTAGGGGCCAGCGGCCTCGCCGCCCGCGAGCACATCGAGCATGGCCGCCGTGTCCCGGACGCTGCGCGAGACGACCCCATGCACCGCGGCGCCATGCATCGGCTCGGCGTCGGCGGGTCCCGACGGCAGCAGGCCGCGCCCGGGCTTGAGCCCCACCAATCCGCAGCAGGCGGCGGGGATCCGGATCGACCCACCACCATCGCTCGCGCCCGCGACGGGAACGACCCCGGCGGCGACGGCGGCAGCGGACCCTCCGGACGAGCCGCCCGGCGTCCGGCCGAGCGCCCACGGGTTGCGGGTGGGGCCGAACAGCTCCGGCTCCGTGATGCCCTTCGCCCCAAACTCCGGGCAGCTGGTCTTGCCGAAGATGACCAACCCCGCGTCGAGCCAGCGCTGGACGACGGTCGCGTGCTCGGTTGCCGCGAGCATGGACAGCGCGCGGCAGCCTGAGCTGGTCGGGACCCCCGCGTAGTCCTGAGCGAGGTCCTTGATGAGGAACGGCACCCCCGCGAACGGGCCGCTCAGCGTGCCGGCCGCGCGCGCGTCGGCCTGCGGGCGCAGCTCGCGAATGATCGCGTTGATGCGGGGGTTGACCGCGGCGGCCCGCTCGCGGGCGAGCGCGAGCAGCTCGTCGGCGCTCACCTGTCCGTCCTCCACGAGCTCGGCGAGCCCCAGCGCGTCGTAGCGCATGTACTCCGCGACATCCATGGAACGCGCCTCCGCGGGTCAGCGGGCCAGGAACTCCAGCAGCGCTGGGTTGACCTTGTCGGGGAACGTCCAACCGATGTTGTGCGGACCGTCGGGAACCTCGATCACCGTCAGGTCGGCGATGAGCCGCTCGTCACGCAGCCTCGCGGCGGTCGACTCGAACGGCAGGACCCGATCCGCGGTTCCGTGCATCACGAGCGTCGGCACGTCGATCTTGGGCAGGTCGGCTCGGAAGTCGGTGATCCAGGTGTCGACGCACCAGTAGGACGCGTACGGGCTGGCGGCGGCGGCGACATTGAAGCTGGCGCGGACGGCCGCATCGCTGATCCTCTCGGGCGCCAGCGCATCGGTGTTGTAGAAGTTGGCGAAGAAGTCGTCGAAGTACGCGTAGCGGTCGGCCAGGATCGCCTGCTTGATCTGCTCGAACACCGCGCCGGGCACGCCCTTGGGGTTCTCGTCGGTCTGGAGCAGGAACGGAGGGATCACGCCGAGCAGGACGGCCTTGCTCACTCCTGCCGAGCCATACCGGCCCAGGTATCGCGTGACCTCTCCGGTTCCCATCGAGAACCCGGCGAGCACGACGTCCTGGTCGAGCGCGAGGTGGTCCAGGAGCGCCTTCAGATCCGCCGCGAACGTGTCGTAGTCGTAGCCCGTCGCGGGCTGGCTTGACCGGCCGAAGCCGCGACGGTCATAGCTGATGCAGCGATAGCCCGCCTCGAGCAGGGCGTGCTCCTGGCGTTCCCAGGAGTTGCCATCGAGCGGGTAGCCGTGAATCAGCAGGACCGGCTTGCCCGTTCCGTGATCGTTGTAGTGGATCTCGATGTCGGCGCCGTTCTCCGTCCCGACCGTCACGAATGGCATGGCCGTGTCCCTTCCCGTGTGGGTGTGATTGGCGGCGACATCACATCACATCGGTGAGGGTGGTGATGTGACCAGCATGGATCGGCGTCGTCTCGCTCAGCCGCGCACGAGAGTCGCGTTCGAGGCTCTCGCCGGTGTGCGGTCAGGTACTGTCAACCAATGGATTGGGTGCCGCGACCTCGGGCGGTTGCGCCGGTTGGGGTGGCCTGGTTGGCCATGCTGCTCCTGCTGATCTGTGCCGCAAACGCCGCAAACGCCGCGGCGGGGGTGCCGAGGGGACGGAGCGCTGACCGACCGCCGTCCGTGGGCGTGGAGTCGCAGCCGGAGGCGGCCGGTCTGGACCCGGAGGTGGGCCACTCGCAGATCCGACCTCGACCCCGGCGACGGGCGACACCCGCGCCCAGGATCGCTCCGACATCGGTCACCGTCGACACCACCCATCCGGGCGCGGTCATCGATCCGGCCGTGTTCGGCAGTGATTTCCTGGCGCCGTTCGGCGGGATGGGGAGCTTCGACGCGTCCAGCGGGGCGTTCTTCCCGTCGTTCACGACGCAGTTGGTCTCCTCGGTGGGAGCGGGGTCGCTGCGCTTCCCCGGTGGGATCACCGGGCAGAGCTATCAGTGGATGCGGGCGGTCGGGCCGCAGTCACAGCGGTCCCCCAATCCCGTCGGGCCCTCCGGGGCTCCCAGTCCGTCGACCGTCGGCCCCGACGAGTTCGGCAGCCTGCTCGACCTCACCGGCGCGGTCGGTGTCTTCGATGTCGATTTCGCGGACGGCACCGCGACCGAGGCGGCGGACCTCGTTCACTACATGACCGATGCGCCGGGGACGAGCACCTGGGCGCAGCAGCGCGCCGCCAACGGGCATCCGGCAGCGTACGACGTGCCCTACTGGGAGGTCGGAAACGAGGAGCTCACACCCGACTACTGGCGGTCGGGGACGCCGGTGACGGTCCCCACGCCGCCTGCCGGCGCAAACCCATGCCCGACCGTCGCCACCTGCGAGTACATCTATGGCGGGACGACGGCGTTCGCCGACCAGCGGGTGGTGCTCGCCGCCGACCGCCGCAGCTCGGCCGCGGTGTCGACCGGAGCGCCCAGTCAGAGCTTCCAGGTCGCCTACCCGCCGGTGTCCGGCTCGCCCACGATCGACGTGAACGGCAGTCCTTGGAACATGGTCTCGTCCTTCACCGGGGCCGGCTCATCGGCCCAGGACTACACGCTGGACGCCTCGACCGGGACGATCACCTTCGGCGACGGGACCCACGGTGCGATCCCGCCGTCCGGATCCGTGGTGACCGCGAGCTACGACTCCGGACCCCACGACGGCTTCGCGCAGTTCTACAGCGCGATGAAGCAGGCCAACCCCAGCATCCAGGTCTGCTCCTCGGACACCACGCAGAATTTCCTGGACGCGATGGGGACCTCCCAGCCCTACGACTGTCTACAGGACCATCCCTACGTCGGCTCGGGAGACATCTCGCCGTCGCTGCCGATCGACCAGTACGAATCCCAGGTGATGACCGTGCCCGATGTCGAGGACGCGGCCGTGCAGAGCCTGCAGACCGACGCCGACCAGGACGCCGGGCGCCACATCCCGCTCGTCCTCACCGAGTACGGGCAGCTGATCGACTCGACCCCGGATCCACTCGAGGCGCCGTATTTCCTGAACTCGCTTGACGAGGCGCTCCTGAACGCCAGCCAGCTGGCAGACTGGATCCAGCTCGGCATCCCTGTCGCCGATCGCCAGTTGCTCGACGCTGAGCTACCCGCCGCTTCGGCGGTGACCATCGGCCTGCCGGGGGCGGCGCCGTTCGCGACGACCGGCGCCATCACCACACCCGGACCCCAGTCGGTGGTGCAGCCGACGGGTCAGTTCCTGGCCCTGATGGAGCCGCTGGCCGGGGGGAGTCTGCTCAGTGCGACCGTCAACAGCAATCCCTCGCTTGAGAGCTCGGGCCCCACCAGCGGTGATCTGGCGGTCGTGTCGGCCGCCACCTCGGGCGGGGTGCGGCTCGTCGTCATCAACCGCAGCCCCTCCGCCGACATCCGCGCCGCGGTGAGCTTCGCCGGCGTCACCGGCTCCGGCGCCGCGTCCATGACCACCCTCGACGGCCCGTCGCCGCTCAGCGACAACTCGAGCCAGGCACCCGACACCGTGTCGACGAGCTCCAGCTCGGCGACCGTGACCGACGGCGCGACGAGCATCACCTTCCCCGCGCACTCGATCTCACTCATCACCCTGCCCGGCGTCTGATCCGCTCACGGGACCGGTGCAGGAGCACGCGTCGGTGGGGGGTGTGTCACCTGACCGTCGATTATCCGCACTCAGGTGACACACCCACGGGCTCGGGGCGGGCATCCAGGGCGAGTCGGGCAGCGGGGCGCCGCCATCCGGCGGCGCCGGATGCTCAGGGCAACTGCAGGTGGACGCTGGTCCAGCCCTCGCGCCGGATCGTGCATCGCGCCTCGCGACCGCTCGCCAGCCTGATCCCGTACTCGCCGGCGGGAAGGTGATACCGGAGCCGGCCGCTGGCATCGGTGACCAGATGCACCGCCTTGCCGCGGTCGGACCGGACCGACAGCTCGGCGAACCGCACGCGTCGATCCTGGCGTGTCTCGCCGTGGAGCGACAGCTTCAACCCTCCAGAGGGCGGCATGCTGATCACGGTATCGCGCGGCCCGAGCGCGCGCCGTGCGCGGCTGGGACTCGGGTACCGTGCCGTCATGAATTCTGCAGCTGGAGAGCAGTCGGGACTGGGTCGGCGGATCGTCGCGCTGTTCACGCCGTACCGGGGGACGCTGGCGGGGATCGGGGCGATGATCCTCACGAGCTCGGTGCTGTCGGTGATCAGCGCACTGCTCGTGCGCGACGTGTTCAACGACGCGCTGTTCGTCCGCGGCGGACCGGACCTTGGGAGGCTGTATGTGCTCGTTGCGGCGTTGATCGCGATCCCGATCGCCAACGGCATCCTCAACGTCGGGCAGACGTGGCTGACCGAGATCGTCGGCAACCGGGTGCTGCGCGATCTGCGCGACCGGCTGTTCGTGCATCTGGAACGTCTGTCGCTCGCCTTCTACACGGCGACGCGGTCGGGCGAGGTGCAGTCGCGGCTGGCCAACGACGTCGGCGGAGTGCAGACGACGATCACGAGTACGGCGTCGTCGGTCGTCTCCAACGTGGTCACGCTGGCCTCCTCCGTCGTGGCGATGGTGTTGCTCTCACCGCTGCTGACGCTGATCTCGCTGGCGGTGACGCCGATGTTCGTGATCTTCAGCCGCCGGGCCGGCCGAGCTCGGCGCGCGGCACGCCGCGAGGCGCAGGCCTCGCTGGCCTCCATGGGGTCGATCACCCAGGAGACGCTGTCGGTCTCCGGGATCCTGTTGGCGAAGGTGTTCGGACGTCAGTCGCACGAGGTGGAGCGCTACCGCGAGGAGAACGAGCGCCAGGCGGATCTCCAGGTCCGCCAGGCGATGGTCGGGCGCGGCTTCTTTGCGGTGACCCAGGCGTTCTTCGGTGTCAGTCCGGCGCTGGTCTACCTGGTCGCGGGGTTGCAGGGCGCCCATGGCGGCGCGCTCTCGGCGGGCACCCTCGTCGCGTTCACGACGCTGCAGACACGGCTGCTGATGCCGATCAACCAGCTCCTGCAGGTGTCGGTCGACATCCAGTCCTCACTGGCTTTGTTCGGACGGATCTTCGAGCTGATCGACCTGACGCCACGGATCAGCGATCGGCCCGACGGGGTGTCGATCCCGGCGGGGGAGACCCGGGGAGCGGTCGCGCTCGATCAGGTGTCGTTCAGTTACGGCGGCAGCGAGCAGGAGCCTGACGCCTCGCGGGTCACCGCCCTGCACGAGGTCTCACTTACCGTCGAGCCGGGGCAGCTGGCCGCCCTCGTCGGACCGTCAGGCGCGGGGAAGACGACGATCTCCTACCTGATTCCGC
>Ga0335075_10017466_pt1 | contig 10667 bp, 4 predicted proteins | sample Lox_Sample_24_FD_206723 | JGI IMG/M metagenome (GOLD analysis project Ga0335075, IMG submission 206723) | Soil microbial communities from Loxahatchee National Wildlife Refuge, Florida, United States - Lox_Sample_2.4 | ecosystem: Environmental > Terrestrial > Soil > Wetlands | place: USA: Florida... | reverse complement strand
GCGGCCATCGTGGACTGCCTTCTCGACGGTGCGCTTGAGCCGGTCCTCGACGCCGCGGCCCGGCGGGGCGCGCAGGCCGCGCGGCGGAAGAAGAACGGGAACGAAGCCGAGGAAGTCGCCAAGGCCTTGCTGGCGGTGACCGTCTGCGACCCGGCCTGCGGCTCGGGAAGCCTGCTTGTCGCGGCGGCCGGCCGGATCGCGCGGCGGGTCACCGAGGCCCGGGCAAGCCAGTCACCCGACGCGCTGCGGCGGGCCATGCGCGACGTGGTCGGCCGCTGCGTCTACGGGGTGGACGTAAGCGACGCGGCGGTGGAGCGGACCAGGGACCGGCTGCGGCGGGCGGCCGACGTCCCCGGTATGCCGCCGCCTTTTCTGGACGGTCATGTCAGGCCGGGCAACGCCCTGATCGGCGCGAGCCCGGAACTGATCGACGGCGGCGTCCCGGACGAGGCGTTCCGGCCGGCCGACGGCGACGACCGCGGATATGCCCGCTCCCTGCGGCGCGCCAACGCCAGGCCGAGCCCGGGGCAGGCCACCTTGTTCAGCGAGCAGGGCGGCTACTCCCACTCCAACGAGGCCCTGGCGAAGTCCCTGACCAAGATCGGGCGGCTGCCCGCCGGCGCGTCGGCCGGCGACTGCCGCCAGGCGGACGAGTACCGCCGGTGGCGCGAGTCGGCGGCCTTCCAGGCGAAGCGACTGGTCGCCGATGCCTGGTGCGCGGCCTTCGCGTGGGCCAAGACCCCGGGAGCGCCGTCGGCCATCGTCAACCGGGTCCTGCTTGACTTGCGGGAACGGGGCGCCGAAGGGGTCCTACCTGAGACCCTCGCCGAGGTTGAGCGGCTGCGCGGCGAGCACCGGTTCTTTCACTGGTACCTGGAGTTCCCCGACGTCTTCCGGGTTGGCGAGGGGGCGACCCGGTGGCAGGGAGGCTTCAGTTGCGTGCTGTCGGCCCCGCCACGGGACAAGATCGATCGCCGCGAGGCCAGCGCGATCTTCCGGTTCGCTACTGGTTCGGGTGCCTACCGGGAGTGCGTGGCCGGCCTGGCCGAGCCCGGCGGGTCGGCGCTGCGGGCCGACCTGTTGTTCGCGGAACGCGTGGCGGCGATCGTCGGGCCGCAGGGCCGGGCGGGCTGCGCGGTCGCTCCCGGGATCGCGGCCGCCCCCGGCGCCAGGCACCTGCTCGGCGGCCTGCTACGGCGGGGCGTGCTGACCTCCCTGTATGACTTCACGAGCCTCAGTTTGCTCACCTTCGCCGGCGACGCCGCCGGCGCGAGCCCGGCCCGCTTCGCGTTCTGGCTGGACGACCCGGCCGGACTGGGCGAGGACGGCCGGTCCTTCACGCTGACGGCCAGCGAGGTGGCCCTCATCAACCCGAATACCGGCGCGGTGCCGGCCTTCAGAAGCGCCCGGGACGCGGCGCTGGTGGCGACGGTCTACCAGCGCGTGCCGGTCCTCTGGGACGACAGGCAGGCCGGCGGTAACCCGTGGAAGATGAGGCTGGCTACGGCATTCTCCCGGGCCAGCGCGGGCCCCGGGCTGCTGCACGCGGAGCAGGAACTGCGCGACGAAGGCTGGGAGGCGGCCGGGAGCACCTTTACCCGCGACGGCCAGCGCATGCTCCCCGTCTACGAGCCTTCGATGATCGACGTGTTCGACCACGAGGTCGCGAAGCCGAGGCACTGGATCGCCGAGCACGGCCCGGTGGCCGTCCAGCGCAAGGGCGAGACCATCGAGCACCCCGGCGTCGCGGGCCGCCTCGCCGAGCTCGGGTGGAACTGGGAATGGCTGTGCGCCTGGCGCTCGCCCGTGCAGGACCGGACGGCCGTGGCGGTGCTGCTGCCGCGCGCGGCGGTGTCCGGCTCCCTGCCGCTGATGCTGCCGCGGGTCGTCCCGCCCTTCGCGGCCGCCTTGATCGCCGCGCAGAGCTCGCTGGTCTTCGAGTATGTCGCCCGGCAGAAGGTCGACGGACCGCTCGTGCGGGCCACCCACTGGAAGCAGCTTCCCGTGCCGGCCCCCGACATGCTGGAGCCGCACCTGCCGTTCATCGTCCCCCGGGTGCTCGAGCTCGTGTACACCTCATCCGACCTGCGCCCGTTCGCCCGCGACCTCGACGATACGGGGGACCCATTCGGCTGGGACCCGGACCGCCGGGCGCGGCTGCGAGCGGAACTGGACGCGTTCTTCTTTCGCCTGTACGGGATCGAAGCCCGCGACGACGTGGAGTACATCATCGACACGCTCCAGGCCCGCGCCGATGACCTGGCGGCGGCCGAGAGCCAGGGGGACGACGGCCGGCGGGCCAGAAAGCTGGTCCTGGCCGCCTATGACCGGCTGGCCGAGGCCGAAGCGGACGGAGCCGAGTACGAGACCTGGATCATCCCGTCGCCCGGACACGGGCCACGGCGCCGGCTCTCCTGACCGCGGTGCCCCACCCACCCCGCCGGCCGGCCTGAATGGGATCAGCCGCAGGTCGCGCTGGCGGCCGAGGCCGCGATCGCCTCGTTGTGGCCGCCCCCCTGGCCAGAGGCGGTCAGCGTGGTCGGGTCGGGACTGACCCGGATACTGAGCGATGGCCCATTCACCTGGTAGCGGCCCAGCGTGACCCACTGTCCGGCGGTGGCCGCCTGGTCCACGGTCACCGTGGCGACGTTCGCGAGTCCCTCGCTTATGGCGTAGTCGGCCAGGCCAAGGGTGTTCTGCGTCGGCACGTACACCGCCACCGTGCAGGAGGTGGCCTTGGCCGGGGGAGCGAAGACCCAGGTGAGGGTGGACGAGACCGGCTGATTGCCGTTCGGGTTCATCGTCCAGATCGACAGGCCGTCGCATCCGTTGCCCGTCCAGCCGGCGTCGGTCACGGCCCAGCCGGGTCCGGTGGCCGCGCTGTTCACGATGACACCGTCATTCGCCCCGTGCGGGCAGCCGAACCCGGTGACCTGCGGTCCGGTCGCGCCCGGCCGGGCCGGGCCGGGCGGCGGTGCGGGCGCGGCCGGCCCGCCGGGGCCTGGCGGCCGAGCCGATTGCGGTGTCCCCGCGGGGTTCGGGGTCTGGGCGGGGTTCGCTGTCCGGGCTTGGCTGGGTGTCCGGGCGGGCGCCGCGGGAGGCGACGCCGGGGGAGTGGCCGGCGCCGGGACGGAAGCGGAAGGCCGGGCCGTGACCGGCCTTCGAACTGCGGGCGCTGCCTCGTGGCCCGCGGGCCGTAGCACCAGGAGCGCACTGCCCCCCGCGGCCACGGCCACGATCCCGGCCGCGAGGGCCAGCTTGCCGAAAGGTCGTCGCCCGCCCCGGTGGCCGAGGTGGATGAGGGTGAAGTCCGCGGGGAGCGCTTGCCATCGGTCTTCCCACGCGTCCGGCTCCTGTCTGCAGGCGCGGACGTACGCCCCCACGACGGGCAGGGCGGGCCGTCCGGGCCCGGACTCGGCCGCCTCAATGGCCCGCGCGGGGAAGTGGGTCCGCTGGGCCAGGTCGGCGATGCTCAGGCCCTGTCGCTCGCGAAGAGCCCGCAAGTCCCGCAGGAAGGCCTCCAGCCTTCGCGACTGCTCCGCGTCTCGTCCATCCTGAGCTGTCATCGATGCCACGCTAACTCAGCGTGCCGCGATAAGCGGATGGTCCGCCTTACGGGATCATGACGTATGGTCGGCGGGACCCGCCATCAGCGGGGCCGGTCATGAGCGGCGAGCGTCACATTCTCTTCGGATGTCACCTCGCCGACGGGCGAGCGGCCGCCGGGCGCGGGACGGGCGGGTCGCCAGGGGCGGGCGCGGGCCAGCCACCAGGCGGCGACGACCAGGACAACGCCGCAGAGCGTCCAGCCCAGAGCGGTCGTGCCCAGCCCGGCGTACTTGAGGCCGGAGGCGAAGATCACGAAGGTGATCGCCGGGCGGATGTACTTGTCCGGGGCGCGCGAGGACAGGAACGAGCCGACGAGCACCGCCGGGATGCTGCCTACCACGACCGCCGTCGTCAGGCCGAACTCCACGTGCCCGAACGCGAGCGCGCCCAGCGCGGCGGCGGCGGTCAGCGGCACGGCCTGGGTCAGGTCGGTCCCGACCAGCTGGCGGGCGCCGATCAGCGGGTAGGCGAACAGCAGCAGCACGATCATGAGTGAGCCGGACCCGACCGAGGTCATGCCGACGATGATCCCGCCGACCGCGCCGATGAGCACGGTGACCGCCGGGCGGCTGGTCAGCTCCTTGACGGTGGCCGTACGCTGCAGGCCCGAGCGGCTGTCCAGCCAGGACCGCAGCACCATCGCCGCCGTGCCCGCCAGCAACGCGGCGCCGAGAGCGGTCTCGACGTTCTGCTGGGCACCATTGCCATCGCCGATCAGGTGCAGCAGCCAGGCGCCGAGGAACGCCATCGGCACCGATCCCGCGCACATCCAGCCGACCAGCCGGAAGTTCACGGTGCCCTTGCCCATGTGCACCAGCGAGCCGACCGGGCGCATGACCACCGCGGCGACCAGGTCGCTGGAGATGGCCGCCTCGGGCTTCACGTTGAACAGCAGGATGAGCATGGGTGTCATCAGCGCGCCGCCGCCCGCTCCGGTGAGCCCGACCAGCAGGCCGACCACGGCGCTGCCCAGCACGATGTAGGGGTTCAAGACGGTGCCACCGGCTTCCTGGCCGGTCCTGCTGCCCGGCCGTAAGTCCTACTTAGTCGATAGTGAATATATCTCTTGTATCCAGATTGTAAAAGTTGTAACCGAGATGGCCGGATAGCAGGCGACGGTGACGGTCGCGGCCGTCTGGCTTCTGGGCCACTGCGAGCGCGCTGGCTGAACCACCACTGTCCCAGGCTGCGGGCTGTTGATCGTGCCGTAAAATACGGCCCAACCACCAGCGTCACCGGAGGCAAACGGCAACGCGTAGCCCCGTTAGCCGGAAGATCGCGGGCTACGTCCGGTCGAGGAAGTCCACGATGCGGGGGTACACGTCGACGGCGGCCCTGGCTCCGACGATCGCGTCGAGATGGGCGTAGTGGGGAAGCACAAGCCGCTCGTAGTGACCGTGCCGGTTGTGCTCCCGAAGCCAGCGCAGGGTCTTGAGAGTGCCAGCCGGGTGGAAGATGTAGTTCTGCTGCCCCTGCAGCAGCAAGAGCTTCGTGTCGGCGAATCGCTGCGGGTGCTCGAAGTAGTCGGGCGCGCCGGCGTGCGTGACGGCCGCGCCGGCTCGCATCATCAGCGCGAGGTGCCTGAGCGCCGCTAGGTTCCCGACGCCGAACATCTCGTTGAGCGCGCGGTGGGTGGCGTCGTTGAGCTGGGCGTGGTGGTGAGTGCACCCGTAGATCGCGTTGATCCAGCGGCACACCGCCTGGCCGCACTCTTCTTCCCCGGGCATGGGGAGTGCCCGGAAGAAGGTATCGAGCAGCCCGTTCGGCAGCGAGCCGATGATCGTCGGTGTCACGGTCCGCAATCCGATGCCCTCTAGGGCCTCCGCGACGTGCAGCCCGGACTTGACCTGGTTGAACGCTGAGGTGACCGGGTGGAGGGGAGCCTGGGCGCAGACCGCGGAGCGGACGCCGGGCAGTCCAGCGAGGACGGCCATCTGCAGCGAGAGGGATCCGACGCAGTGGCCGAACGCCTGGACGTCGTCCCGGCTGGTCTCCTCAAGCACCTTGGCCACGGCCAGCGGCCAGTCACGGCGCGCGATGTCGTCGATGGTGAAGCTGGTCCGAGACGACGGCAGGTCGATGCCGGCCCGGTAGTCGAACAGCCAGACGTCGTACCCGGCCTCGGCGAGGAACTCGGTGAGGTTCACGTCGACGGTCGGGGCCAGGAACGACCGGGTCGACATGCCGAATCCGGTCGCCAGCATGACCGGCCCCTTCTGGCCGGCGTTGTACCGGGTCAGGCGCACGAATGCGTCGCGTCCTGGCCGGTCGTCGGCATGCCACCCGCCCGGCTCGTCATACCACCAGGTCCCGTCAGGCGGCTGGGGCTCGCGGACGGTACCGGGCGCGTCTCCCCGCTCCTGGGGAAAGGCCCGGGCCACGTTGAGCGGGCCGCCGTATATCCGGGCCAGCTTGCCCGCGAACAGAGCGGCAAAGGCCAGCTGGTACTCCCGCTGCTTGCGAGGCGGCACGCCCCGCACGTTCATCGTGCGCAGCAACCGGGCGAAGTCGCCCGCTGGCAGGCGCAGTATCCCGGTGCCGCGTCCGGGACCTGCTTGCTCGCTGATCGTCGTGTACAGCGTGGTGGTGTCGGGCCAGGCGTGACGGGCGCCGCGGGTGCGGATCGCCTTGTGGCCGTCAAGGACGTACCGTTTCCCGTCCTCGGCCTGCAGGCTCATCCGGTAGCGCATGTGCCAGGCCTCCGGCCGCGACGGGTCCGGGTCCAGCAGCGTGAAGTCTCCCTGCGTGACGGTCATGCGGTGGGGCGACAGTTCCGGTGCCAGCACGGTGCCGGTGATGGCCGCCGGGCGGGCCGGGTCCTTCAGCACCGCCTGGATGTCGTCGTAGTCGATGGTCAGCAGGACTTCCACCAGCGCGCCGTCGTCGCGGCCGCAGGCGTGGCCCTTGCGGAAGTCATCACCGACGCGCATGGACACGAATCCGGTCATCCGCTCGGTGAAGGAGAGCCGGGCCTGCGGCGTGGCCGGTGACGCGTCGACGGCCGAGGCCGGGACTGTGGCCTCCCGGCCCGACGGGCTGGCTTCCCACTTCCTGTCCCTGATGAGCAGGTCGGCCGTTCGCTCGGCGAGGGCGGAGATGGTCAGCAACGGGTTGGCGGCCAGCGCGACCGGGATGACGGAACCGTCGCAGACGTAGAGTCCCTCGTGGACGCCGCCGCCTTCGGGGTCGAATACCCGGCCCGAGTGGTCGACCACCCCGGCCGTCGCGTCGTCGGCCATCACGCAGCCGCCGAGCGGGTGAACCGTGATCGGTGACCGGCCATTCGTCCAGGCCCACAGCGGATCGGGAACCGGCGTGCCCTGCAATGCCTCGGTGGCCGCGGTGATATGACCGTCACGGACGAACGCGGGCGAGGACTCGCCAGCCTCGGGCCAGTCCACGCGAAGCCGGTCATTCTCCAGGAGGATCCGTCCGCCGGAGTCGTCGGTGCCCGTGATCAGGTACGTGAGCGTGCGGTCAATTGGACCGCGGTAAGAGCCGAGCGGGATCCCCGCGAACTGGCGCAGGCGGCTGCCCGCGGAGAGCGGGGCGCCGTCCGGGCTCTCCAGGGACGTCGCGTACATCGCCATCGGGAGCATCCCGGCGAGCGCTCCAGGGATAACGCCTTCCTGAATGATGAGGGCGTCCTGGGGGCTAGCATCCGGGCGCCGCAAGTCGATCAGGCCCGCGATCGTCGGCCCGACGACGGTGTCATCCGCGGGCCGGCGCCGGCCGAGCCCGACGCCCTGGACGGGGCGGTCGGTGTCGTAGGCGAAGGCCAGCGCGTCACCATTGCCAGAGAACCCGCAGCCCACCCGGCCCGAGACCGGCAGGCCTGAGGCACGGGAGCGGAGCAGGATCTCAGTCGACCCGAGCGTTCCTGCCGCCAGCACGACCACGTCGGCCGTGACGAACCGCGCGGGGGCGCCGTCATACCGGTCGCGTCCCTCGCCACGCGCGTCGAAGACGACCTGCCATTGGCCCTGCCAGCGCCGCACCGAGCGGACGGCCACCTCGGTAAAGATGTGGGCACCGTGGGCGTGGGCGTCGGGGAGGTAGTTCATCAGCACGGTGTTCTTCGCGCCGTAGTTGCAGCCCGAGCAGCAGTCCCCGCACAGGACGCACGCCTCCTGCTGGATTCCGGCGGCGTTCGGGCCGGCCGTGAACGTCACGTTGATGTCCGGGCGGGTCACGGTGGCGGCTGCGCCGCCCGGGCTACGGCGCAGCCCCGCGGCGGCTCGTTCAAGGGCGGCCAGCTTAGGCAGCTCTGGCCAGTCCCGCGGGTACGGGTTCGACCCGAGCATGCCCTTGGCCACCTGCATGAACGGCTTGAGGACCGCGGGATGGTCGCGCAGTTCCGCGGGCCATCGGTGGTCGGCGAAGATCGAGTCGTCCGGCTCAAGCACCACGTTGGCGTTGATCAGCGAGGTGCCACCAAGCCCGCAGCCCACCAGGACGGTGACATCGGGGCCGGCGTGAAACTCAAACATCGCGGTGGCGGGCCCGCGGTCGGCGGTGGGAGTGTGCACCTGGACCTCGCGCAGCCCCGACAAGGCGGAGTTCGGGTACTCCCCAGGGTGGAGCTCTCGGCCCCGTTCAAGAACGCACACATCCCGTCCCGTGCGAGCGATGCGGGAAGCGGCGATTGCCCCGCCATACCCGGAGCCGACGACTACCGCCGAGTAGTGGCCGTGCATCTGATCGGCTGGACGCGACAGTCGTTGCATGGCGGGTCCCTCAAGGTCTCGTGAACGCGAACCACTGCATTTCGAACCCTCACGGGACGAGTGGTGCTTTGTCAAGAAGGGTGGGGCGGGCTGCGCGGAAACCCCCAGGTTTGTGGGATGGTGCGCGGCGGTGGTGGATGCCCCGCAACCACCGCCCGACTCGGCCCATCCCGAATTGGACAGCCTATCCACTTATGGCTAGAGTGAAGTGGATAGGCTATCCAGATGGAAGGATGTCGCCATGGAATACCGGCCTCTCGGCCGCACGGGCATGTCGGTCAGCCAGCTGTGCCTGGGCGCGATGATGTTCGGTGCCTTCGGCAACCCCGATCACGACGACTCGGTCCAGATCATCCACAAGGCGCTCGACGCCGGGATCAACTTCATCGACACCGCCGACGGCTACTCGGCCGGGGAGTCGGAGGAGATCCTCGGCAAGGCGCTGGCGGGCGGGCGGCGCGACGCGGTGGTGCTGGCGGTCAAGTTCGGGGTTCCCTTCGCCGACGACGACCCCAACCACCGCGGGGCGTCGCGACGGTGGATCACCCAGGCGGTCGAGGGCTCGCTGCGGCGGCTGCGCACCGACTGGATCGATCTCTACCAGGTAGGAGTCCCCGACCGCGGCACCGACGTCGACGAGACGCTGGGCGCCTTGTCCGACCTCGTGACCGCGGGCAAGATCCGGTCGTTCGGCACCTCGAAGCTCCCGGCCTCCGAGATCGTGGCGGCGCAGTGGGTTGCCGAGCGCCGTGGCCACGGACGATTCCGCAGCGAGCAGCCCCCGTACAACATGCTGACCCGCGCCATCGAGTACGACCTGCTGCCGGCCTGCCAGCGCTACGGGATCGGTGTCCTGGCCTACAGCCCGCTGGCCGGGGGCTGGCTATCGGGCAAGTACCGCATGGGGCAGCCGGTGAGCGGGCCAGGCTCGGCCGCGCGGCGGCGGCGCTTCGCGGCGGTTTACGACGCGGCCAGCCCGGTGAACGCGGCCAAGCTCGACGCGGCCGAGGCCCTCGCCAGGCTCGCTGATGAGGCCGGCATCAGCCTCGTCCAGATGGCGGTCGCCTTCGTCACCAGCCATCCCGCGGTGTCGTCCGCGATCATCGGGCCGCGCACGATGGAGCACCTGGAGGGTTACCTGGCCGCCGACGGGATCGCGCTGAGCTCCGACGTTCTCGACCGGATCGACGAGATCGTGGCGCCCGGGGTCACGATCAACGTGGCCGACAATATGTGGAACGTCGGCACGCCGGCGCTCGGCGCCGCGAGCCGCCGCCGGTAACGACCTTCGAGGGCGCAGCCCGTCGAGCGCGGCGGCGAGGATCGGCTCGACGTAACGGCTGTCCCCGTGAATCGTGGCAATGGCGATGACCAGGTCGAGCGCCTGCTCGAGCGTGAGGTTCTCGCGGACCTCGCGGGCCTGGACGGCCGCGGTGAACAGGGGCCCGGCGGCCGCGATGACCCGGGCGCGGTTGGTGCCGAAGATCGGGTCGCCGGGGTCCGCGTGCCGTAGCAGCTCGGCGGCGATGGGGCGCTTGCTCACGATGAAGGCGAAGAACCGGTGGAGCCAGGCGGTGAGGGCTGCTCCGGGCGCCGCACCGTCCATGGCCTCGGCGGCGGCGCAGATCGCGTCGACCTCGTCGGCGAACAGGGCCTCGAGGAGCTCGCGGCGGCCGGGGAAGTTGCGGTAGAGGGTGGCCATGCCGACGCCCGCGCGCCGCGCGATCTCGGCCATCGACACCTCGGCCGAGGGGTCGGCGAACGCGGTCCGCGCGGCCGCGAGGATCTTGTCGTGGTTGCGAGCGGCGTCCGGACGTCGCGCGGGCGCCGGCCCCTGGTTCCGAGTCATGAGCAATCCAACTGGATAGGATATCTGTCTATGATCAGGTCAATATGGATAGTCTATCCGATTGACCGCCCCCGGTCAGGGCTCGATGTTCTCTAGGTCCTCGAGCAGGCTGGGGTGGGCGGGCCGCCAGCCGAGGGCCGCGCGCGTGCGGGCGCTTGAGGCCGGCTGGTCCATCGCGAAGATCGGGCCGAACGGGCCGAAGTTCTCCTGCGGCACCGGCTGGACCGGGAGGCTCAGTCGCCGGCCGATGACGGCCGCGATGTCGCGCACCGCGTCGCCCTCGTCGGCTACGGCGTGCCAGGCCGTCCCGGCCGGGGCCGACTCGAGGGCCAGCCGGAACAAGGCCGCCGCGTCGCGGGCGTGCACGGCCGGCCAGCGCTGGGCGCCGTCGCCTGGATAGCCGGCTATCCCGGTCCGGCGGGCCTGATCGGCCAGCAGGCCGGCGAACCCGCCCTGGCCGTGATTGTGGACGGTGCGCGGCA
>Ga0335075_10017464_pt1 | contig 10667 bp, 10 predicted proteins | sample Lox_Sample_24_FD_206723 | JGI IMG/M metagenome (GOLD analysis project Ga0335075, IMG submission 206723) | Soil microbial communities from Loxahatchee National Wildlife Refuge, Florida, United States - Lox_Sample_2.4 | ecosystem: Environmental > Terrestrial > Soil > Wetlands | place: USA... | reverse complement strand
GACGGCGTCGGGACGCGCGTGAGTCAGTGGGTCCAGATCGGGCCGGGCGAAAGCGGCATCAGCGAGGTGATCGCGCAGATGCCGGACAAGGAGTCGCGCATTCTGCGCCGCCGCCTAGCCGAGCACCACGCCAATATGACCGCCACGCTCGAGGGCGTGAAACGCCTGGCCGAGAGTGGCCAGTACCAGGCGGCGACCTCCTAGAACGCCGCCGTCACGGTGCCCTCGGCCCACGGGATCGGGGAGTAATGACCGTTCTTCAGGATGCCCGCGCCCGAACCGCTGTTCTCGCTGATGACGAGCGTCGTGCCGGTCTCGTTCATCCACAGCACCTGCTGCCAGTTCCCACCCGACGCCGTGAGCTTGGTCAGAGTCCCGACCTCCTCACCAGTCGCCCTCGTGAAGCGGACGACGTAACCGGCGTACGCGCGGGCGGCGATGACGATCGACCGGCCGTCCGGAGTAATGCTCGCGGTGTCCCACGATGACTTATCGAAGGGCACCGGCTTGTGGCCGGGGGCTCGAAGCGGAGGACCGTCCACGGTGACGGCCCGGCTGGCTGGGATGAGCCGGTCGCCGGGGGCGTCCGGCGACACCAGCCTGACCTGCGGCGGGCCGAAAACGTTCAGTGCGAGGTAGCGCCCGTTCGCGGTCCATGACGTGGGCTGCGTGAACGTCGGGGCGCTCCACTGCCGCCTGGTTCCGGTACTGAGGTTGTCGATCACGACGGCGTCCGCGCTATCCGCGGCCGGCCAGATCACGTCGGTAGAGAAGGCCAGCAGGGTTCCGTTGGGCGAGAGGACGGGATCCGAGACGACGACAGACGGCGGGATCAGCGCGGCCTGAAGCGGGGTGAGCTTCGCTCGCTGGCTCGCCAGGCTGGCCGCCGGGTTGATCCGTAGCAGGTAGAACCGCTCTGTCGGCGCGGCGCCATCGCGATGCAGCCGACCGCGCGCCTCGAGCACGAATGTCCTGTCGTCCGCGGCCGCGCTGACGCCTTCGTAGCTGACGTATGGCCGGGGCGGCGGGAGCGTCGCGATTACCGCCCCGGTTCCGGTTGCACGGACCTGCGCGGTCATGTCGACCTCGGTGGCGTTCCCGGACAACGGAAGCCGGACGAGCGCGACGTAATAGCTCGGTATCGTCGCGAACGACACCGGAACGGGCCTGACCACGCTGTCAGCGGACTGCATCGGATGGCCCGCGGCGCCCGCCATGGTGACCGCCGCCGCGACGGCTGCGACCGCGGCCGCGGCCGCAACCGGAGCCAGCCACCGGCGCGTGACGCTCGCCTTGGATCCGTCGGCTGCTCGACGCAGCGGATCGAGTCGCAGCGGCGGCGCCTCGGGCGGGATCCGGCTGGCCTTCTCCTGGAACGCCGTGCGGAGCCGTTCCTCAAGCTGGTTCATGACCCCTCCCTCAGGATCCGGCTGAGCGTCGCGAGCGCCCGGTGCATCGTCGACCTGACCGTGCCGTTGCGCACTCGCATGAGGCGGGCTATCTCTTCGTCGGGCAGGTCGAGGTAGTAGCGCAGCACCAGGGCTTCACGCATCCTGGCCGGCAGTTGGTCCACGGCGCGGATCACGTCATCGCGCTCCTCGCTGCCAAGGACCGCAGCCTCGACGGACGGCGCTGGCAACTCATAAAGCACGTGCTGGCTGCGCGCCTTGCGGTGGCGCAGAACCGAGCGGCAGGCGTTCAGCACTGACGTCCGCAGGTACTGCCGGATCCGGTCGCGATCAGCAAGCTGATCCCATCGCCGGTACAGGCTGAAGAACGCGTCCTGAACCACATCCTCGGCGGCCTGCCGGTCACTCAGGATCACATAGGCCAGCCGGATCAAGCTGGCCCCTGACTCCTGGTAGAGCGCGCCCACAGCGTCCGCGGCCGGATTGCCCGCGGCAGGCCGCGCTCCGGCACCCGCGCCGGGCAGGCGAATCAGGGCGGCTTCGCCGGCGTCATTGCCCTCCACGCAAGAACACACGCGCGGCCGGGCACGTTGCTGCTTCCTCAGCTAGAGAGTTTGCGCGGAACGAGGGGTGCACCGTCCTGAGCCGTCTCGCGAATAGGAGCCGCGGCCGTCGATGACCTGGACTTGACTGCGCCGGCCAGGATGGCCGTCATGGTCGTGATCACCACGATCGTGCCGAGTGCCGCGGGCAGTCCGACAGCCTCGGCCAGGCCGCCGATGACCGCCGGGCCGACGAGCATGCCCATGTAGCCGGTCGAGGTGACCAGAGCGAGATTGGGGCCAGGCAGGCCCAGCCGGGACGCCGCGGTGAAGGCGATCGGCACGACCACCGATAGACCGGCGCCGAGTACGGCGAAGCCGGCCATCCCGGCCGCCGGCCGCCCGATGAGGAGCGCGCCGAGGAACGCCACGGCGGCGACGCCGGCCGACACTCGCACGAGCCGCGTGGGCCCGGCCCAGTCGGTGAGCCGGTCTCCGGCCAGCCGGCCGCCAAGCATCGTGCAGGAGAAGACCGTGTAGCCGATAGCGGCCAGGCCGGGCGACGCGCCAAGGGAGCTGTGCAGGTAAACCGCGCTCCAGTCGCTTGCGGCACCCTCGGCCAGGAAGCTGCCGAAGGCGATCAGCGCCAGGAAGGCCAGTGTCCAGGACCACGCGGGCCAGCGTGATCGCGCGCTGTGATGCGAGGGGTGCGCGGCCGGGGCGGCCGAGAACAGCTGGGCGAAGCCGGCGCCGGCGGCGAAGATGACCGCCGCGGCGAGCGCGAAGTTAGCCCGCGCCGGCAAGCCCGCGGCGGCCGCGACGGCTCCGGTCCCTGCGCCCGCCAGCCCACCCGCGCTGTAGGCGGCATGGAACCTGGACATCGTCGTCTTTCCCAGGTGCTCCTGGACGGCCGCGGCCTCGGTGTTCATGGCCACGTCGGTGATGCCGATGCCGGCGCCCCAGCCCGCCAGCACGGCGAACAGCTGCCAGGCCGATCCTGCGAACGTTGTGACCGGGAGCAGGACCGCGACGAGGAGGACGCCGAGCTGAGATATCCGCCGGGGTGCGACCGCACCAAGCAGCGCGCCGGTAGCCGGCATGGCCAGCATCGAGCCGATGGCCGGGCCGAGGAGTACCAGCCCGAGCGCGCCGGTCGACAGATGCAGTTCCCCTTTCACGGCCGGGATCCGCGCCGCCCACGAACCGGCCCCGGCGCCAAGGGCGAAGAAGACCGCGGCCACGGCCGAGCGCGGAGCGACCGGCCGAGGCTCAGACACGCTGCACGGCCAGGCCGAGCGCCTCGAGGCCCGCGGCCTGGTCGGGCCGGGCGTCGCTGACCAGTAGGTCGACGCTGGCCAGGTCGCACACGTGGCTGAATGCCACCAGGCCAAGCTTGGACTGGTCGCCGATCACGATCGTGCGGCGGGCCGACCTGATGGCGGCTCGCTGAACCCGGGCGTCCGGGGGCTGATGTGTCGTCAGTCCCTCCCGCGCATCGATGCCGCAGCAGCCGAGGATGCAGGTGTCGAAGCGCAGCCGTTCGAAGGCGACCTCTGCGAGTTCGCCGCTCACGGAGAGCTCGCCGGGCCGCACGTCGCCGCCGGTGGCGACGAGCCGCACGGCGCTGTCTTCTGCCAGCTCCATCTGGGCCCGGAGGCCGAGCGACAGCACCGTGATCGGCCGGCCGTGAACAGCACGGGCCACTTCCATCGCGGTCGTGCCGCTGTCGAGGATGATGGTCTCGCCATCGGCGATCAACTCGGCGGTGGCCCGGCCAATCCGCCGCTTGGCCTCAACCGCTTCCAGGGCGCGCAGCGCGTACGGCGGCTCATTGCGGCGCAGATTGACGCGGACCGCGCCGCCGTGCACCCGGCGGACGGCGCCGTCACGTTCCAGCGCGTCCAGATCCCGCCGGATCGTCATCTCCGAGCAGCCAAGATCACCGGCGAGTTGCCGTACCTGAAGCTCACCGTCACGCTGCATCGCGTCGATGAGCGCCTGCCGGCGTACTTGCACGTCCATGTTGTTAGTTCTAACACATTAGACGTTTGTTTGAACAGGCTCTCCTTGGCGCTTGATCTAGGCGAAGTTGCGCATCTGCATCAGCAGCCCCCCACGCCTCCGGAGGGTGCTCCGGTCCCGGATGTGTGCAGCAGTGATGGGCAGATCACTGCTGTTCGGCGGCGGTCGGAACGACACCGGATGCGTAAGTACTGCCGCTAGAGCAACAGCAGGGCGCCCTCCGCTGCTGCTAGAAGTCCTCACTGACCTGGACAGGCGGGCAGTCCAGTACCAGGACAGTCTATAAACTTGACTGTCAACTAAATGGTTTATATGCTCAAGGCATGACTACTGACCCACGGCTTGCTCCTGACGACCTGTTCTTGCCGGCCTTGCTGCGGCCGGGCCGCGGCGTCTACGGCTTGTTCATCCGCGACGCGCTGGCCGAGGCGGGGTTCACCGACATGCCTGGCAACGGCGGCTACGTTCTCGGGCTCGTCGATCCCGACGGCGCCCCTCTCAGCGACGTCATCGCCGATCTCGGCGTGTCGAAGCAGACTGCCAAAGAACTGGTAGACACCCTGGTCGTGCGTGGCTACCTGCAGCGAACGGCGGACCCTCAGGACGGCAGGCGCGTGGTCCTGACCCTTACCGAGCGGGGGAGGGCAGCGTCCGCGACCGTGTTCGCCACGGCACAGAAGGTTAACGCACGGCTCCTGGCAATCGTCGGCGCCGAGCGCATGGCGCATACGCAGGAAACTCTTGAGGCTTTGCTCGGGCTCTACTCTTCTTCGCATGTGTCGGATGAGTAGCTAGACGGTCCTCCGGTGCGGTTGCGCTATCTCTGCGTTGGGCTGTCTCCGGCAAGGCTTGCCGGGTGTGCGAGCTAGCGCAAGATGAAGCGGTTGACCGCGTTTGCGAAGCCCTCGTCCTCGTTGGAGGTTGTCACCCTGCGGGCGGCCCGCTTGACCTCGTCGCTGGCGTTGCCCATCGCGATGGACAGGCCCGAGCGCGCGAACATCAGCACGTCGTTCGGCTGGTCACCGATGGTCGCGATGTCGTCCTCGTCGAGCTTGTAGCGCTGCGCCATGTACTTGGCGACTGCGCCCTTGTTCGCCAGCGGGTGGGTGACGTCGAGGTAATACGGCTGCGACGCGGCGGCCGTGACGTGATCGCCAAACTTCTCGTGGGCTGCGACGGCCGCCTTCGCCACCGCATCGTGGTCGTCGCTGACGCCGACCAGTTTGGCGACGTCCTTGGTCAGCCCGTTGACGCCGTCCTGCATGATCTTCGGCTCGAACTTCACCGTCCACGCCTCACGGGCGACGTGCGGGCCATCAGCCTTCGGCACGTACCAGTCCGCCCCGCTGTAGAGCCAGACATCCAGCGAGAACGACTCCATCAGCTTGGCCACCGGGACCACCAGATCCTCCGGGAGTACTCGCTGCTCGATAACGTTCATGTCCCGATCGACCAGGATCCCGCCGTTGAAGGCGGCTATCGGGGTCTGAAGGTCCAGCGGTTCGATCAGCATGGCCATCCCGCGCGGCGGCCGCCCGCTGGTGATCGCGAAGATGACGCCAGCATCGTGCAGCTTGTGTACGGCGGCGATCGCCTTGTCGGTCAGGACCTTGTCCTGCGTGACCAGCGTGCCGTCGACGTCGGCCAGCATGAGCTTGACGGTTGCGTCGGTCACGCCGATCCTTCGACGGTGGTCGCGGCCGTGTGCTCGGCCCCTCGGTAGGCGTCGATGACGTCGCGGTATCTGGCGGCGATCCTGAAGACGGCCTCCTGCCGCGTGGCCTTTCCGGCCAGGTAGTCCTGCAGCGCTTCCTCCCACAGAGTCCGGCCGACCGCGAAACCGTCGAACCCGTCTACCGTCGCGCCGATCCTGACCCACTCGATGACCTGAGGCTCGTCCGCGCCGCGGCCGAGCACGATGCAGGTCACGCCGTCGCGGCCGCCCGTCCGGGCCTGGGCGACGACCGCCTCGCAGTCGCGGCGGTAATCCAGTCCCTCGACCTTCCAGACGTCGGGCTCGACGTCGGCCTCCTGCATGGCCTTGATGACCTCGACCACAAGCTGGGGCCGCAGCCGGCGGTCGTAGTCTCGCTGGTGGCCGTCGAACCGGTCAAGCTGGGTCGTGGTGGCCGGCACCAAGAGCTCGAACAGGAACTTGCGGTCATGCTTGCGCAGCCATCGGCTGAGCGTGGCCAGCTGGCCTGTCTGCCGCCGGTTGACGGTAGCGTCGCCCTCCGGGTTGTAACGCACCAGGACCTTGGCGAACGTCGGGTCGAACTCCTCGATGTGGGCGGCGAAGCCGCCGCCGTACTGGAACTGGAACTCGTCCTGACCCGACTTCTCCACCGGCATGGCCAGCGGCACTCCCTCTTGCTTCGCGCGGCGGGCGATATCGGCACCGAACTCCTCATCGACAAGCACCCCGCAGGCTTCGGTCGGCGCGCCGTTGGCCAGAGCCTGCAGGTGGGCGTCGTAGATGATCTCCTTGGCCTTGACTATTCCGTCGTGAACCTCGGCCGAGATGGGTGGCTTCGCGCCGAACAGCCCTTGCTCAAACGAACCGCGGTGATCGAAGGCCATGAGGTACAGCGGCTTGTCGTACCCGAGCGTCACGGCTCCTCCTTGGCGGCTGACGACCCCGTTCCCGTACTAAGCAGATTCTGGCGCGAACCTCAGCCGGTGCCTGGGAGGTGCCAGTGGAATGGCGCGATAAGTTTGTTGATCGAATCCGGGCCCCAGGTTCCCGGTGCGTACGGTTCAACCGGCGGCGGGTTCTGGAGTAGCGGCTCGGAGATTTCCCAGAGCCGCTCGATGCCCTCGGAGCTGGTGAACAGCGACTGATCGCCGACCATGGCGTCCAGGATCAGGCGTTCGTACCCCTCCAGCGCGTTGGCGGAGGCGAACGAGTCGGCGTACTTGAACACCATGCTCGCCGCGGACAGGCTCATCTCCGCCCCCGGCTCCTTCGCCAGGAACCTCGTGGTGATCGAGCCGGGATCGGCGAAGTCGATGATGATCTCGTTGCGGCGCCCGTTCGGGTTGCTTTTGCGATGCGCCGGGAACATCCGCAGCGGCGGCTCGAGGAAGCCGAGCGTGATGACCTGCCTTCCTGCGGCCAGGCTCTTGCCGGACCGCAGGAAGAACGGCACGCCATGCCAGCGCCAGTTGTCGACCTCGGCCCTGACGGCCACCATCGTCTCGGTCTGGGAGTTGGGCGCGACGCCCTGCTCGTTGCGATAGCCCTCGTATTGGCCGCGCACGACGTGGTGCGGGTCGATCGGCTTCATCGCGTCGAAGACCTTGGTCTTCTCCGCTCGCAGCTGGCGCGCGTTGAACGCGGTCGGGGGCTCCATGGCGACGAGCCCGAGCACCTGGAACAAGTGCGTGACGATCATGTCGCGGTAGGCGCCGGTCTTGTCGTAGAAGTCGGCGCGGCCCTCGATGGACAGCGTCTCGGGCACGTCGACCTGCACGTACCGGATGTGGTCGCGGTTCCAGACCGGCTCGAACAGGCCGTTCGCGAACCGGAACGCGAGGATGTTGTCGACCGACTCCTTGCCGAGGAAGTGGTCGATCCTGAAGACCTGCGACTCGTCGAACACCGCGTGCACGGCCGCGTCGAGCCGGCGCGCCGACTCCAGGTCGGTGCCGAACGGCTTCTCGATGATGACCCGCGACTTGTCCGAGGCCAAACCTGACTGGCCTAGCTCGCCGATGACCGAGGTAAATGCGGGGGGCGGCACGGCCAGGTGGAACAGGCGGCGCGGCGACCCGCCGATGGCCTCCTCCGCCCGCTCGACTTCCTCGACCAGCGGGGCGTAGTTGTCGGGATCGCACGCGGCGAACGACAAGTGCGGGGCGAACGCCTCCCACGGCTCGCCGACCGGCTTGGTGATGCAGAAGTCCTCGCAGGCCTGCCTGGCGTGCTCGCGGAACTCCTCGGTACTGATCGCGGAATTGGCGGGCGAGCTCCCGATGATCCGGTACTTGTGCGGCAGCAGCCCGGCCGCGGCCAGGTGGAACATGCCCGGCAGGAGCTTGCGCCTGGCCAGGTCGCCGGTTGCGCCAAACAAGACGATGACGTGGTCGCCTGGGTGGTGCTGCGGCGCGGTGGTCATGATGCCGTCCTCCTGGTCAGGCTTGAGCTGGTGCTGCTGCCGCATCGGCGAGCACGAGCGACCGGGCGGCCTGTACCCGTCCGGCGGGGATTGACTCGTCGCCTGCCAGCAGCTTGGCCAGCGGGTCTCGCTTGTCCGCCCCGGTGATCAGCCACATCACCTGATCCGCGCGGGCAAGTCCGGGATAGGTGAGCGTCATCCGGCGATGGCCCTGATACGGCTGGGTGACCGCGACGAGCGCGTCGGTCACGTCCAGCACCGGATCGCCGGGCACCAGCGACGCGGTGTGGCCGTCCGGCCCGAGGCCCAGGTGAACGAGATCGAAGCGCTGCGGCAGCACCGTCGCGTACGAGGCCGCCGCCGCGTTCAGGTCAGGGTCGTTCACCGGCATCGGGTGCACTCTGGCCGGGGCGTCACCGATGCTCGCCTTGAGGTTCGTCAGGTTGCGGTCGGGATCGCCGTCAGGTGCGACCCGCTCGTCGACCTGGAACAGTTCCGTGTCGGCCCACGGCATGTCCTCGCGGGCCAGTTCGGCAAACATGGCCCAGGGGGTATGACCGCCGCTGACCGCGAACGTGAACCGGCCGCGCTCGGTGACAGCCTTGCGCGCCAGCGCGGCCACGTAGCCGGCGCCTTTGGCCGCGACGGCCGCGGCGTCCGGGGATACCTCGAGCTCGTGCTGCACCGCGATCAGCCTGTAGTTCCGGCAGCGGGCTTCTCGGCGTGCCCGCCGAACTCCGAGCGCATCGCCGAAAGGATCTTGTCGGTGAAGTCCCCCAGGCCGCGCGACTGGAACCGCTCGTACAGTGCCTCAGTGATGATCGAGGCGGGGACGCCTTCCTCGATCGCGGCCATTACCGTCCACCGGCCCTCACCCGAGTCCGACACCCGGCCCGCGAACTCGCTGAGGTCCGGGTCCTTGGCGAACGCCGCCGCGATCAGGTCGATCAGCCACGAGCTGATGACAGACCCGCGCCGCCATACCTCGGCGACCTCGGCGACGTTGATCTCGTATTTGTAGGCGTCAGGGTCGCGCAGCGGCGTGGTCTCGGCGTCGGACTCCTCCGGCGGGTGCAGTCCGACGTCAGCGTGCTTGATGATGCTCAGGCCCTCGCCGATCGCCGCCATCATGCCGTACTCGATGCCGTTGTGGACCATCTTGACGAAGTGGCCGGCCCCGTTCGGGCCGCAGTGCAGGTAACCGTGTGGCGCCGTGCTCTTGGCCAGGCTCATGCCCGGCGTCGGCTCGGCGCTGCCCTCGCCGGGCGCGATCGTCTTCCAGATCGGGTCGAGGTGCTCCACCGGGCCGTCCTCGCCGCCGATCATCAGGCAGTAGCCGCGATCGAGGCCCCAGACGCCGCCGCTGGTGCCGCAGTCGATGTAGTGGATGCCCGCCGCCCTGAGCTCCTTGGCCCTGGTGATGTCGTCGCGGTAGTAGGAGTTGCCGCCGTCGATGATCATGTCGCCCTTGTCCAGCATGGGCTTGAGCTGCTCGAGCGTGGACTGTACGACCGCGGCGGGCACCATGATCCAGATGGCCCGCGGCTTTTCTAGCTTGCCGACGAACTCGGCCAGGTCCTTCGCGCCGGTCGCGCCCTCGGACTCAAGCTGCTTGACCACGTCCGCGCTGCGGTCGTAGGCAACGCAGTGGTGGCCGTCGCGCATGAGGCGGCGCACGAGGTTCGCTCCCATCCGGCCGAGCCCGATCATCCCGAGCTGCATGGGCTTGTCAGTTGGCATCGTGTGTCAGCCCCTCCGTGGTCATGAGTTCTCAGTCAGATGTCAGTTTTCAGCGTGCGGTAGACGCGGATGAGCGTGTTCGTGGAGGAGTCGTGCTTGAGCTGCGGTTCCGCCTTACTCTCCAGCTCGGGTGCGATCTGGCTGGCGAGCTGCTTCCCGAGCTCGACGCCCCACTGGTCGAAGGAGTCAATGTCCCAGATCACCCCTTGGGTAAACACGCTGTGCTCGTAGAGCGCGACCAGCGAGCCAAGCAGCCGCGGCGTCAGCACGCGCGCCAGCAGCACGTTCGTGGGCCGGTTCCCCTCCATCACCCGGTGCGGTACGACATTCTCCGGCGTGCCCTCGGCCCGTACCTGCTCCTCGGTCTTGCCGAACGCCAGTGCCTGAGCCTGCGCGAACACATTGGAGGACAGCAGATCGTGGTGGTTGCGGAGCGGGTTCAGTGCCCGTCCGAATCCGATCAGGTCAACCGGGACCAGCTTCGTGCCCTGGTGCAGCAGCTGGTAAAAGCTGTGCTGCCCGTTGGTGCCCGGCTCGCCCCAGAAAACGGCGCCGGTCTGGTAGTCGACGTGCTTGCCGGCCAGCGTGACGTGCTTGCCGTTGGACTCCATCGTGAGCTGCTGCAGGTAGGCGGGGAATCGCTTCAGGTACTGGTCATAGGGCATGACGCCGACGGTCTGGGCGTCGAAGAAGTCGCCGTACCAGACGCACAGCATTCCCATCAGGACCGGCAGGTTCTCCGGCAGGGGTGCGGTACGGAAGTGCTCGTCCATGGCGTGGAAGCCGGCGAGCATCTCCTCGAAGTTGTCGGGCCCGATCGCGATCATCGTCGACAG
>Ga0335075_10017463_pt1 | contig 10667 bp, 6 predicted proteins | sample Lox_Sample_24_FD_206723 | JGI IMG/M metagenome (GOLD analysis project Ga0335075, IMG submission 206723) | Soil microbial communities from Loxahatchee National Wildlife Refuge, Florida, United States - Lox_Sample_2.4 | ecosystem: Environmental > Terrestrial > Soil > Wetlands | place: USA: Florida... | reverse complement strand
ACGAGCTGATCGACTCCGAGGTCGCCCTGACCCACTGGACCGGCGCGAACGGTACCCGTCTGGAGGAAACGTCGCTGTCGGTGGCGGTCGGAGAGGTGTGCGCGACTACCCCGACGGACGTCCTCGAGCCGAGCGAATCGCAGTACGAGGGGTACATGGGAAACTGGGGTAACACGCTTGACCGCTGGTATCACCGGTCGGCGGTCGTGGTCTGGCCCCACGAGCTGGCGTTCGCGAACCGGGCGGAGACGTCGCCCGTCTGGGCTCTCGAACAGCTCACGGAAATGGCATCGACGGGCGACGTGCCCGGCGCCCGGACCGCCGCCGCGACGCTCACGCCGTTCTGGGACGCCACCGTGCGCAGCCGCCGATCGGCCGACAAGGACGTGATCTCTGAACTTTTCGACAGGGCGCTGCGAGCGGGGCACGCTGTGGCGGACGAGGTCTGCGCGATGATGCTGTTGCGCCCGTTCCGCGTCGAGAGCCTGACCGCAGCGGGCGTGAGCCCGCTCGCGGAAATCACCGGCCGCTACGGCCAGCGCTGGACGACGGAGATGCTCGGGACGTGGTTTGAGGCGGATCGGCCGGCCTGGCCCTACGGCGGGTGGGAGCGACCCCGGTGGATCACGGAATGCCTGCCGGGTGCGTGCGCAGGTCTGCACGCGGCCGGCGGTGCCGGTACGGTAGCCGCGCAGCACCTGCTTGACCTGGCATGGCAGTGGACAGAGAAGGCAATCAGGACGACGCTTGGCGGATCCTTGCCCAGCCAACGCCATCATCAGCTCACCGCGCTCGGCGAACCGCTGGGCGCGCTGTTGTCGACCGCCGCGGCGGTCGGGGCGGTCGGCACCGCATACACGATCTCGCAGTATGTGCGGAAGCAGGACGACTCCGTCGCCGCGCTGGAGATGTCAGCCCTGCGAGCTGCCGCGGCTCTGTCGTCAGGCAAGAAGGCCGCGCGTGCCAACCCCGATTTCGGCGTTCTGGCCGACGATTGCGCCGCCCGTCTCCGCTCGCGGCTGGACCGACCGTTCCGCGCCCACGACGACTGGTCGATCGAACTGCCCGCCGGCGGTTGCACCTGCGAGCTGTGCGCCGTCCTGCGAGGGTTCCTGGCTGATCCGAGCCGTCGCATCTTCGAGTGGCGACTCGCTGAGGAGCGCAGGCGGCATGTGCATTCCAGGATCGACGGCGCCGAGCTGCCCGTCACGCACGTGACCAGGCGGCAAGGCCGCCCTTACACCCTTGTTCTGGCAAAGACCGACGCGCTCTTCACCGGAGACCTACAGTCCCGTGCCACCGCCGCCGCCGACCTGGAGTGGCTCGCGGCCAACTGGCCGAGCACCCTATAAAACTGCGCACCGTGTAGAACTGCGGCCTCGTGGCCGTCCGGCTGGTCGACGTCGAGGCGACCGACGCCCCGATGGCCATAAGCCGAGTCCGCTGGAATGTCATTCATCGTTGTTATAATCAAACACATGAGCGACGCTGTCTTGATGGATGATAGAGCATTGAATACAGATCCGATTCCGCTGGAGCATCTGGAGGCGCGAATTTGCGAGCTGGCGGGGCACCTGACGGCGGCGACGTGCCGTTTCCTTGAGCTGGTGGCCGACTTCGACGGCCGGCAGGGGTGGGCGTCGTGGCAGCTGCCGTCGTGCGCGGCGTGGCTGTCGTGGAAGTGCCAGATCGCGCCGGGCACCGCCCGCGAGCATGTCCGGGTCGCCCGCGCCCTGCCGGAGCTGCCGCTGATCCGGGCCGAGTTCGCCGCCGCCCGGCTGTCGTACGCGAAGGTCCGGGCGCTGACCCGAATCGCAGACGCGGACAACGAGCAGGACCTGGCCCAAATGGCGATCGCGATGACGGCCGGGCAGCTGGAGCGGTTCGCCCGCGCCCACCGCCGGGTGACCGACGCCGACGGCGCCCGGGCCCGGTCACGCCGACAGCTGCGCTGGGGGTGGGTCGACGACCACGAGTTCTCCTTCCGCGGCCAGCTCCCGCCCGAGCAGGCCGCGGTCGTGCTGCAGGCGCTCCGGGCCGCCATGGACGACCTCGACCATCCCCATGACGACCACGACCACGGCGACAGCAACGTTTCCGCGGAAACGCGGGCGGAGGCGCTCGCCCGCCGGGATGAGCAGGACGGGACCGCCTGGGACCAGCCGCTGCCGCCGCCGCGACGCAAGGAGGACACCGAGAGCCTCGCCGACGCGCTCGTCGGGATCTGCGCCGACTACCTCGCCGCGCGCTCCGCACAGGCCGACAACCCGGACACCTACCAGGTCGTGATTCACGCAGGGACCGCCGCCCTGGCCGGCGCGCAGCAGCCCGCCGACGTTCCCGCGGAAACGCGCAAGGCGCTCTCAGCCCTGGCCGAGGCCGTGCCGGAGCTGGCCTTCCCGGAAAGCCACCCCGCCTGGCCGGGGCGCTGCCACCTCGAGGACGGCGACGCGATCAGCCCGGCCACCCTGCAGATGATCGGCTGCAACGCCACCATCAGCGCCATGCTCCACGACGCCGACGGCAACGTACTCAACGCCGGCCGGCGCACCCGCAAGCCGTCGGCGGCCCTGCGGCGCGCGGTCCGCGAGCGGGACCGGCATCGGTGCCGGTACCCCGGCTGCGAGTCCCGCCGGGTCGACGCCCACCACATCCGGTACTGGTCCCACGGCGGTGAGACCAAGCTCGCCAACCTGATCTCGCTCTGCAAAGCGCATCATCACCTCGTCCACGACAAGGGCATCGTCATCGCCGCCACCGCCACCGGCGGCGGGTTCGCGTTCTATCTTCCCGACGGCGCGCAGTTGTCGAATAGCCCGCCGCTCCCGGCCGGCGACCCTGCCGCCATCACCACGTGCCACGGGGCTGAGATCACCCCCACCACAATCGTCTCCCCGCACTCCGGCGGCCGCCTCGACCTCAACATGGCGGTCTGGGTCGCCCTCACCAACGCCGAAATCCGCGCCAAACGACGCCACCAAGCGGCGTGAACTGCCCTGACCCGATCGGCCTCCTAGGATGAAGCGGTGGCGCGATTCGTGCAGCAGCCGGACTACGAGGGCGCGGAGTTCACCGGCCTTTCCATGACCGGCGCGACCTTCCGCGAGGTGGATCTCAGCGGCGCCCGCATGCGCGGCGTGCTGCTGCTCAACGCCGACATAGACGGGGCGATCGACGGGCTGCGCGTTAATGGCGTTGAGGTCATGCCGTTGATCGAAGCCGAGCTGGATCGCCTGCACCCCGAACGGCTGCGACTGCGGCCGGCCACGCCCGAGACGATGCGTGAGGCGGTGGACGTCATCGAGGAGCTCTGGCGCGCGACGGTCCGGCGCGCGAGCGCGCTGCCGAAGGGAGCCGTCTACCGATCAGTGAACGACGAATGGTCGCTCGCCCAGACCCTGCGCCACACGATCTTCGTCGTGGACGCGTGGTACGGCCACGCGGCGGCCCTTCGCCCGAGCCCGTTCCATCCGATCGGCGTGCCCGCCTCGTTCACCGTCAACAGCGCCGAGCTCGGCATCGACGAGTCGGCCGCGCCCACCCTTGGCGAGATCCTCGCCGTGCGTTCCGAGCGGATCGCCGATCTGCGCGCGTACCTGGCGGAGGTCACGCAGGAGGAGCTTAACCGGGTGCGGGGGCCGAACACCGCGATCGGCTGCCCGCCGCCAGCTAGGCGCACGGCGGCCGAGTGCCTGCGAGTCATCTTCAGCGACGAGTGGGAGCACGTGCAGTTCGCCAACCGTGACCTGGCCATCCTGGAAGAGAACGGCTCTGGTTTTTAGGCGAGGATGGTCCAGCTGTGCGGCGAGACCGTCCGGGGGTCGTCGGGATGCGCGCCGGGGTCGGGGACCTCCGCCACCGTCAGACCGGTGGCGTCGACCGGGAACTCGACCGGGTTGTCGCCGACGTTGAGCAGCAGCAGCAGGCTCTGGCCGGGCTCGGCCCCGGATACCCGCAGGGCCATCGCGGAGTCGGTCAGGTGCTCGGCGGCGGTCCTGGCGCGGACCAGCCACGGGTGGCGGCGGCGGAAGCCGATGAGGCGCTGGTGCAGGCGGTAGTAGCGCCAGCCGTCGGGGGCGAGGCCGGCCGGCGACGCCGGGAAGGCGGGGCGAATCTCGTCGTCGCCGCCCTCGCGGAACTCCTTCAGGCCGCGGAAACCCTGCTCGTCGCCGTAGTAGACGCTGGGCACGCCGCCGATGCACATCAGCACCGCCACCGCGTGGCCGAAATGGCGCTCGTCGGTGAGCTGGGTGGCGAGCCTGGTCACGTCGTGGTTGCCGACGAAGGTCTGCGCCAGCTCGCCGTCGAGGAACGAGTTGTGCCGCCCGAGTGCGTGGTCGAGCTCGAAGAAGTTGCGGTCGTTGAGGGAGGACCAGATGGCCTTCCACACCTCGTACTGGGTGATCGAGTCCAGGCCGGCCTCGTTCGCGTAGGCGGCGTAGTCGCCGTGGATCATCTCGCCAAGGAACCACGCGTCGGGGAACGACTCGCGGACCGCGGGGATGGCCTTGGCCCAGAACGCGGGCGGGACCGCGTACGCTGCGTCGAGCCGCCAGCCGCCCGCCCCCCGGCCGAGCCAGTGCTTCATCACCTCGATCACGTAGCCGAGCACCGCGGGCTCGTCGTGGTCCAGCTCGACGAGCTGGTCGTGGCCCTCGAACACGGCGTAGTCGCCGTCGGCGGAGTGCTTGAACCAGCGCGCGGCGGGGGTCGCAGGACCGCCGTGCAGCGCGGCCGCCAGCGGCGGGAACCGCCGGCCGACGTGGTTGAACACGCCGTCCAGGATCAGCCGCAGCCCGCGCTGGTCGGCCGCCTCCACCAGCGCGTCGAAGTCGCCCTCGTCGCCCAGCCGGGAGTCGATCCTGAAGTGGTCGGTGGTGTCGTACCCGTGGCTCTGCGAGGCGAAGACCGGCCCGAGCAGCAGGCCGTTGCATCCGAGCTCGACCGCGTAGTCCAGCCACGGCATCAGCTGCCTCAGCCGGTGCCTGGCGGGCTCGCCGTCGGGTAGCGCCGACCGCTCCGCGCCGGTGAAGCCGAGCGGGTACACCTGCCACAGAATCGCGTGATCACCCCAGGTCGTCACTCCACCCACGGTACCGGCTCCGCTGGGTCACCGGGCGGATTCACCCGGCGAGGAGATTAAATGCGCGTTACTGGGTGCCATAGGGTCGGGCTGTGCCCGACGAGCTGAATGATCCCTTTGCCACGGCGGCGCTTCGCCGCCGGGTACTCGACGCCTGGGCGGCGTCGCCCGCGCGGTTCCGCGAGGACGCCAACGCGGAGGAGGACTATGCGCTCGGCGGCTACCGGGACCGGGTCGTGGTGGAGCTCGCGCAGAACGCCGCCGACGCGGCCGCCCGGGCGGGCGTGCCCGGGAGGCTGCGGCTGACGCTGCGCGACGCGACGCTGGTCGCCTCCAACACCGGGGCGCCGCTGGACGCGGCCGGGGTGGAGGCGCTGTCTACGCTGCGCGCCTCGAGTAAGCGGGACGACGCCGGGCTGGGGGACGCAGGAACCGTCGGGCGGTTCGGGGTCGGGTTCGCGGCAGTGGTCGCGGTCAGCGACTCCCCGCGCATCCACTCGGCCACCGGCGCCGTCGGCTGGTCCCGCGGGCGGACCGGGTTGCTGGTGGCCGGGGTGCCGGCGGTGGCGGGCGAGCTTGAGGCGCGCGGCGGGCATGTGCCGGTGCTGCGGCTTCCCTTCGGCGATGATGAGCGGGCCGATGACCGGCCGGTTTCGGGCTTCACGACCTCGGTCGAGCTGCCGCTGCGCGATCGGGCCGCCGTCGGGCTGGTCACCCGGCTGCTGAGCGAGACCGGGCCGGCCCTGCTGCTGGCGCTGCCGGCGCTGGACGAGATCGTGATCGAGGCCGGCGGGGCGACCCGGGCGCTGACCGCGGTCCGGGCGGGCGACCTGGTGACGATCACGGACGACGACGCGGTGAGCCGATGGCGGGTGGCGGCCGACGGCGGCGTGCTCGATCCGGCGCTGCTGGCGGACCGGCCGGCCGAGGAGCGGGCCCGCACCGCCTGGTCGGTCCGCTGGGCGGTGCCGGTCGACGCGGCCGACGGCGCCAGCGTTCCGGTCGCGCTGCCCGGCGGCGGGGTGACCGCGGTGGTGCACGCGCCGACGCCGACCGACGAGCCCCTCGGGTTGCCGGCCCTGCTGCTTGCGTCGTTCCCGCTCAGCCCGGACCGGCGGCATGTCGCGCCCGGGCCGCTGACCGACTTCCTAGTCGAGCGGGCGGCCGAGGTCTACGCCGGGATGCTGCCCGGCCTCGCACCCGGGCCCGGTCTGCTCGACCTGGTGCCGGGGCCGGTCGGGCGCGGTGAGCTGGATGCGCGGCTGGCCCGCGCGATCGCGGGCCGGCTGCCGGACGTGGCGTTCCTGCCCGCTGCCGAAGCCGACGCCGACCCGGCGGCGCCTCGGGTCCGGCCGCGCGACGCGGTGCTGCTGGCGGGCGGCGGCCCGGCGCTGGCCGAGTGGCTCGCCCCGGTGCTGCCCGGGCTGATCACGGGGCCGACCCGGCACCCGGCGTTCGCGGTGCTCGGGGTGCGGCGGCTGCCGCTGGCCGAGCTGGCCGACCTGCTGGCCTCCCTCGACCGGGAGCCGGCCTGGTGGCGGGGGCTGTATACGGCGCTGGCGGGCGCCCCGGCCGAGGAGCTAGCCGAGCTCGGCGCGCTGCCGGTGCCGCTGGCGGACGGGCGGCTGGTGCGCGGCCCGCGCGGGCTGCTGCTGCCGGGCAGCGGCCTCGAGCACCCGGACCGGCTGGCGGTGCTCGGGCTGCGGGTGGTGGCACCCGAAGCGGCGCACCCGCTGCTGGTCCGGCTGGGCGGGTTCGAGGCGACGCCGCGGACCGTCCTCGAGGACGCCGCCACCCGCGCCGCCGTCGCCGCCTCCTACGACGCCGCGGTCGAGGCCGGCTACGACGATGACCGGCCCGAGCGGGTCGCCGACGCGGTCCTCGGGCTGGTCGCGGCGCTCGACGCCGAGCCCGGCGACTACCCGTACCTGGCCGACCTGGCGCTGCCGGGCGACGACGGCGACTGGTACCCGGCGGGCGAGCTGCTGCTGCCCGGGTCGCCGCTGGCCGAGGTGATCGCGCCCGACGCCCCGTTCGGCACCGTCGATCAGGCCGCGGTGGACCGCTACGGCGTGCGGGCGCTGGAGGCGGCCGGGGTGCTCTCCTCGTTCGGCCTGCTGACGGCGGAGGATGTCGAGCTCGACGAGTCCGCCATCGACCTGGACCTGGACGGCGTCGACGACTGGGCGGCCGACTCGGCGGCGATGCTGGGCGAACCGGAGCTCCCGCCGGTTGCGCTCGAGCTCACCGCCGTCCGCGACCTGGACGTGGTCGACCCCGACCGCTGGCCGCGGGCGCTGCCGCTACTGCTGCGTCCCCCGCTGCGCGCCGCCCTGCTCGACCAGACCCGGGTCCGGCTGGCCGACGGCCGGGCCGCCGACGTGCCGTCCTACACCGCCTGGTGGCTGCGGCGGAACCTGGTGCTCGACGGCCGCCGCCCGGCCGACCTGCGCGCGCCGGTCTCCGACCCGCTGCTGGCTGGCCTGTACGACCCGGTCGCGACCGGACCGGGCGACAACCCGGTGGGCCGCCTGCTGGCCGACCCCGTGATCGCGCGTGCCCTCGGCGTCAGAACGTCGCTGGCGGACCTGCTGGCCGAGCCGGGCGGCCCCGACGAGCTGCTGGCGCGGCTGGCCGACCCGGCCCGCATGGTCTCCCGCCCCCAGCTGCGCGCTCTCTGGGCGGCGCTGGCGACGGCCGACGCCCTCGCGCCGGACAGGGCCACGCCGACTGACTGGGTGCGCGCCGTCCGCGGCGGCCAAGTCGTGCTAGCGGCCGCCGACGACGTGGTCGTCCTCGACGCCCCCGACCTGTGGCCGCTGCTGGCCGACGACTGCCTCGTGCTCGCCCCCTACCAGCTGGCGGCGCGGCTGGCCAACCTGCTCGACCTGCCGCTGGCGTCGGAGGAGATCGCCGGTTCGCTCGATGCGCTGGGCCAGCGCCGCGAGGTCCCTTCGATCGTCAGGGGGGTCGTGCCGGAGGCCCCGTCGTACTACCAGGCGCACGACAAGCTCACGGTCGACGGCATCGAGCTGCCGTGGCGCTATCTCGACGGCGAGATCCACGCCGCCTCTCCGGCCGGCCTCGGCTGCGCCCTTGCCTGGCGGGCCGGCCGGTGGCCGCTCCGCCACCTGCTGACCGCGCTGCTGGCCGATCCGGATGGCGCCGACCGGGTGCTGGCCGACGCCGACCTGGATCCGCTCTAGCCCAGTGGGATCGACCCCGACCCGACCGCCTTGCCCGCTGCATCGTAGGCGGTCCAGCGGGCGCCGGACTGCTCCGCCTGGCTAAGCGGGACGGCCCAGAACTTGTGCGGGCCGACCGCGATCGCCGCCGCCCGCAGGGTGCTGCCGTCCCTGCGGGTAATCGTCAGGTACGACACGGACTCGGCGGCCGATCCGAAGACGACCGAACCCGACGCGCCCATCCAGGCGGTACCAGGCGTGTCGATCACCGGACTGCAGTCGCCGGTGTTGTCCACCTCCAGGCAGATACCCCAGGGGCCGACGTACGCCCTCGCGGCCACACCCGACCCGAATGCCCCGCTGAACCGCGGCGGCTGGGCCTGGCCGGGGCGGAGCCAAGCCTCGAAGCTGGGGAACCCGTCCGGCGGGTTGAAGGGAATGGCGACGGCGAGCTCCCCGCTGCGCGAGTACACGGTGACGCTGTCGATCGGCAGCCCTACGCGAGTGGCGAACGCCACAAATCGCATCCCGTCGACCTCGACCGGGTGCAGGGTGAGCGTCGCGCCGTCGGACAACTCAACGCGGGCCGCGACGACGCCCTGCCACACCTGGCCGAAGCTGACGAAGGCCTGGTCCGCGCCGCCCTCACCGCTCATGCCCTCGAAGCTGATCGGATCGGCGGCGCTGACCTGCCCCAGAACTCCATTGCAGGAGAAGTACCCGAGGTCGGTGCCGGTGAACGCGCAGTTCTTGGAGGTCGCCGCGGTAACGCTGAGACTCCAGGGCGTGGCGCCGACCAGCCCGGAGGCGATCAGGCCGGCCGGCGAATGGGGGCCGGGCGGGTTCACCGTGACCCGGGTGTCGTTTGTGGTTGGCTGCAGCGACACCGGGCGGGTGAACGCAGGGACGCCGACGACCGCGGCGACGACGACCGCGACCGCCCCCGCCAGCAGGCCTGCCCGCCTGCGGTTCCTGATCTTCCGGCCGGCCAGCATGGTTGCCTCCACCGGGGCGGGGCGCGGCTCAACCGCTGCGAGCGCGGTGCTCAGGTTCTCGTGCAGGTCACTCACTGGAGTTCTCCCTCCATGAGCTCGGCGCTGCCGCGCAGGGCGGCCAGCGCGCGGGATGCCTGGCTCTTGACGGTGCCGACCGAGCAGTTGAGCGCGGCCGCCGTCTCGGCCTCGGACATGTCCACCCAGAAGCGGAGCACGATCACCGCGCGCTGGCGCGGGCCGAGCCTGCGCAGCGCCTTGAGGAGCGCCTCGTTGTCGCCGAGCGCGTCGGCCGGGCCCGCCGTTGGCTGGCCGGCCGGCTCCGGCACCGCGTCGACCAGGCTCTCGGTCACCCGGCGCCTGCGGAACCGGCTGTGGTTCTCGTTGATCACGATCCGCCGGACGTAGGCGTCGGGGTCGCCGGTCCGCGCCACCCGCGCCCACGACGCGTAGGCCCGGGCGAACGCCGCCTGGGCGACGTCCTCCGCGTGCCCCAGGTCCCCGGTCAGCCCGTAAGCCAGCCGCACCATCGCGGGCCACCGCCCGCGCATGAACTCCCGGAACTGCTCGTCCGACTCCGCGCTCACGGCCCACCTCCTCGCCCGCACAGACAACCGTCAGGCGCTGCGAGGTTGCATGCACATCCAAGAATGGCGGCTTAGGGGTGCTCGCGCTTCCACAGGTAGATCATGGTGGTGACGATGGCGACGAAGATGATCGCCGAGATCAGGTAATCCGTCATGCCTGCGAATGCTACGCATCCTGAGTTTCAGGCTCGTTTTACCAGGTTTCCGGCTCGTTTCCTGTCCGGTCGTGCTTAGCAGGCCAGTTTCGCCGCGACGGCCAGCATCGTGGCGGCGATCAGCACGTCAAGGACCTGCCAGGCGCGCGGGGTGGTGAGCAGCGGGGCGGCGAAGCGCGCGCCGAACCCCAGGCCGAGGAACCACAGGGTGCTGGCGATCAGCGCCCCGACCGTGAACCACCACCGGTCGACCGGGCCGCGGGAGTTCGCGATCGAGCCGAGCAATACCATCGTGTCGATGTAGACGTGCGGGTTCAGCCAGGTGAGCGCCAGTATCCGGCGGAGCGTCGACGCGAGGCTGGGCTGAGCGCGGCCGGCGGTTCCGTCGGGTGACGCCGCCAGCGCGTCCGGGCGTCGCGCCCGCCAGGCCGAGGACAGGCCGTACCAGACCAGGAACGCGACCCCGAACCAGCGGACGGCCTGCAGCGCCCAGTCGGCGTGCTGCACGATCGCGCCGATCCCGGCCACCCCGGCGATGGTGAGCGCGACGTCGGACAGGATGCACACGGTCACGATCGCGCCGACCCGCGCCCGGCGCAGCCCCTGGCGCAGCACGAAGGCGTTCTGCGCGCCGATCGCGACGATGAGTGACAGGCCGGTGAGCA
>Ga0335075_10017461_pt1 | contig 10669 bp, 9 predicted proteins | sample Lox_Sample_24_FD_206723 | JGI IMG/M metagenome (GOLD analysis project Ga0335075, IMG submission 206723) | Soil microbial communities from Loxahatchee National Wildlife Refuge, Florida, United States - Lox_Sample_2.4 | ecosystem: Environmental > Terrestrial > Soil > Wetlands | place: USA: Florida... | reverse complement strand
GTGCTGAACATGATCGTCTTTCAGGGCGACACCGAGTTTGCGTCCAACGAGCAGCAGCGCTTTCTGGTCAACAACGCGCCGACCGAGTACGATCTCGCGTCGCTGATACGCATTATGGTCGAAGAGACCCGCCACGGCTATCAGATGTGCCACGTGCTGGTGAACCACTTCGGAAGCGAGGGCCGCATCGAAGCCCAGAAGATGCTGGAGCGCCGCGCCTTCGGCAAGAAGAATCGCCTGCTCAACGCGTTCAACGACGACGTGACGCATTGGCTCGATTTCTTCGCGTACACCAACTTCATGGACCGCGACGGCAAGTTTCAGCTCACCATGCTCCAACATTCCGGCTTCGCTCCGCTCGCATCGTCGATGGGGCCGATGCTCAAGGAAGAGTCGTTTCACATGGGCACCGGAATCACCGGATTGCGCCGCATCGCCAAGGCCGGAATCGTCCCGGTCGACGTGCAGCAGAAGTACTACAACAAGTGGATTTCGGGCTCGCTCGATTTGTTCGGCACCGACCATTCCGGATCGGCGCAGTGGGCGTACGCGTGGGGCATCAAGGGCCGCGTCGACGAAGACAAGACCGGCGAACCGGTCGACAAGGAGCGTCTCAACGAGCGCGCTCGCGAACAGTTCCATCAAGAGGTCGCGCAGACCGTCGCCCGCGTGAACGAAGTCAATCCCAGCGACACGAAACTCTACGTTCCGGACATGCGCTTCAACCGGAAGATCGGCGATTACGCCGGCCAGCGCTATACCGTCGACGGCCGGAAGCTGACCGAAGCCGAGTGGAACGATTACTTCCCGTCGGTTTTGCCGACGGCCGAGGACGACGCCAAGCTCAAAGAGTATTTCAAAAATCCCGGTTGGATCGCTCCCAAGGGTAACCTCAACTAACACGAAGCTGGAAAGAGGCACTATGAGTACCACGGTCAACGGCGCGACGCAGCAAACCCCCTTCGGACGCGAGGAACGCAAGCTCGACGGTAAGCGCGTGATCAACTATTGGAAGGAGGGTCACGTCGCGCTCGTCGAGATGGACGACCCTCCGGCCAACACCTACACTCACGAGATGATGCGCCAGCTCGACGACGCGATCTTGGACGCTCGCTTCGACCACGACGTCGAGGTCATCGTGCTGACCGGCAAGGGCGAGAAATTCTTTTCCGCCGGCGCGAACATCGGAATGCTCAACTCCGTGACGCCGGAGTTCAAGTACATGTTTTGTCTGCACGCCAACGAAACGCTGAGCCGCCTCGAGCAAACGCCCAAACTCGTGATCGCGGCGCTCAACGGCCATTGCGTCGGCGGCGGACTCGAGATCGCGATGGCGGCCGACATTCGCATCGCCCGCAAGGACGCCGGCAAGATCGGCTTACCGGAAGTCGCGCTGGGCGTGCTTCCGGGCACCGGCGGAACGCAGCGGCTGGCGCGCATGGTCGGAAAGACGCGCGCCATCGAGATGATGGTCACCGGAAAGACCGTCAGCTACGAGCAGGCGCTGGAGTGGGGGCTCATCAACGACCTGTACGAAGGCTCGGCTCAAGAGTTTCGCGAGCAAATCCTGGACTACGCCGCCCAGTTCTGTTCGCCCAACAAGGCGCCGATGGCCGTCGGTCACATCAAGCGCAGCGTCCAGACCGGAACGGACCTCTCGCTGCAAGACGGCCTGGCGCTCGAGCGCGAACTGCAATCCCTGCTTTTCAAGAGCGAGGACGCTAAGGAAGGCATCGCCGCTTACAACGAAAAGCGCGTCGCCCGCTTCAAGAACAAGTAGCCGGTCGCGCGCGCGGCAAAGGTTCGAGTGAAGCGGTTCGAAACGCTGCTGGCTTTGCTGGCCGTCGTGCTGGCGAGTTTGAGCGCGTTGCGGATTCCAGGCCGGATCCTGTTGGCGCTGCTGGCGATCCTCTTGCTATGCATCGTGATCTCGTCGCGGTTGCGCGCCGCGCTGCGGGGCAAGACGGCGGCGCCGGGCGCGTTCGACGCCTACGAAAGGGCGATGGAGATCCAGCGCCGCCGGCAAGAGCGGCTGGACCGGCAATGATCGTTTGGGACAATCATACCTGCTTGCCGCTGCGCCACGACGACGAAACGTTCTTGCCGCAGCTGGAACGCTTTCGCCAAGCCGGCGTCGACGTCGTGAGCGTCAACGTCGGCTTCGGCCCGCAAGGAATCGAACCGCACGTCCGCATGCTGGGGCACCTTCGCCGCTGGCTGGCCGCGCGCCCGGATCGCTATCTGATCGTCGGAACTGCGGCGGACGTCGAACGAGCCAAGGCGACGAGACGGCTGGGAGTGTTCTTCGACGTCGAGGGCGGCAACGCGATCGCGGATCAGCTCAGCTTGATCGAGTTCTACTACGATCTGGGCGTACGCTGGATGTCGATCGCGTACAATCTTCCGAATCGTTTGGGCGGCGGCTGCATGCGGCCCGACGACGGGCTGACGGAGTTCGGCGAAGCCGCGATCGCGGAGATGAACCGGGTCGGAATGATCGTCTGCTGCTCCCATACCGGCCCCCGCACCGTTATGGAGGCGATCGAGCGCTCGCGCGATCCCGTTATCTTCTCGCATTCCAATCCGCGCGCGCTTTGGGATCACCCGCGTAACGTCACCGACGAGATGATCTCGGCCTGCGCGCGCCGGGGCGGGGTCGTCTGCGTGAACGGCGTCGGACTCTTCCTCGGTCTGAACGATACCCGCTCCGAGACGTTCGTGCGCAACGTCGACTACGTTGCCCGGTTGGCCGGCATCGAGCACGTCGGCGTCGGTTTGGACTACGTCTTCGATAGCGAAGAGGTCGAGCTCTACGTTCGAGGCAATCCGGAGCTGTTCGGGCGCGACGCCGAAGTCGTCAAAACCTACGGCTGCGACTTCGTGCCTCCGGAGCGTCTCCCCGAAATTGCGGATCGCTTGCGCGCCATCGGATACTCGAACGCCGACGTCGAGCGCGTACTCGGCGGAAACATGCTGCGGCTCGCGCGCGAAATTTGGAAATAGCCTTCGGCCACTAGGTTCGCCGCAACCGGCGATAAGCCGAGCGCGCAACCGCAACGATCGCGATCGTAAACGCGACCGCGGCGGCGGCGGCGGCAAACGGCGCGGCCAGTGCGAGCACGACTGCACCGGCCGATCCGGCATCCTCCGCGAGGCTGATGGCCGGATTGGCCAAGCCGCCGGTCGTTGCCGTCGACGCGGCCCGAAGCGACGCGACCGCAGCGTGCACGCCCAGTGCGTTGAGCGCACCCAGAGCCATGAGCGAAGCCAGCAGCTCGGGACTTTGGGCGTGCACGGCGCCGCCGACCAGGACGGCCGCGGCGGCCGGTTTGACGACGACTCCCGCGACGTGCATCGCGCTGTCGAGCAGCGGAACTTTGTCGGCCAAGAGATCCAGGATCGCGACCGCGACCAGCGCGTAGGTCGCGGCGGCCGATCCCAGCCACGCAAAGTGTTGCGGCGGATGAAGCAGGCCGGTGTGAGCGGCGATCGCCATCGCGGCGAGCGCCAGCACGCCGCGAACGCCGGCCGCCGTCGTCAGCGCGTAGGCGAGCGCGTATTGCGCTGCCGGATCCACCTAGGACGATCCTTCGCGGGCGAGCATCTCGCGATAGATCTCCCGCACGCGTTCGATGGTATCGATTTCCGACGCGGGTTTGTCGTCGCGGATGCGCACGATGCGGGGAAACCGCAGCGAGAAGCCGCTCTCGTGCAGATCGCTCTCCGCGACGACGTCGAACGCGACCTCGAGCACGACCATCGGCTCGACCGGAATCTCGTGCGCGCGGGCTTTGCCGCGCCGGTGCCGGGAGTCGAGGCGGTGCTCGAGAAACCACGGCGTCAGCTCGGCGATTTCGGCGTCGGTCAGCCCGGAATACGCTTTGCCGATCGCCGCCAAGCCGCCGCGCTCGTCTCGAACGGCAAAGGTGTAATCGGAAAGCACGTTGGCTCTCTTTCCGTGTCCCCACTCGACGGCCACTACGACGACGTCGAGCGTCGAAAGTTCGCGTTTGAGCTTCAGCCACCATTTCCCGCGGCGCCCGGGCGCGTAGGGCGAATCCGCGCGCTTGATCATCAAACCTTCGTTACCGCGCGCGCGCGCCGCCTCGAAAAATTGGTTGACTTCGACGCCGGCGATGCCGGCCGAACTCGAAGAAGCGGTCGTCCGAAAGGGCGCGAGTACCAGCCCGCGGCGTGGAACGACGAACTCCGCCAAACGCTCGCGGCGCTCGACCAGCGGCCGATCGATCATGAACTCGTCCCCGATCGCAAGCGCGTCGAAGATCACGTAGGCCAGCGGAACGCCGGCGATCAACGATCCGTCGATCGTCTTGCGCTGCAATCGCGTTTGCAGCCGGCGAAACGGCAGGACGCGCTCGCCATCCATAGCGACGATCTCGCCGTCCAGAATTGCCCGGCCTGCAAGCGAGGCGAGGGCAGCGGCAACGTCCGGATACGACCCGGTGACGTCGTTGAGGTTGCGCGAGAAGAGCCGCACGCTTCCACCGTCGAGATGCGCTTGGGCGCGGATGCCGTCGTACTTGTCCTCGAGATGCCAAACGCCGGAAGCGAGCTCGCCGTAGGACTCGGCGTAAGCGATCGGCGAGGCGAGCATGAATCCGATCGGCGATCCGTACGAAACGGATATCTCTTCCAGCCGTCCGCGCTTCGCAGCGACGGCCACGGCGCCGACGTCGCCGGCCGCCATGACTGCGCGTCGAACGGCGTGCGGCTCGGCCTCGAACGCGGCGGCGATTGCGTCCACGACGAGTCCTTCCCGCAAGCCGATGCGCAAATCGCCGGTGACGATCTTGACGACGTAGGCCGCAATCGCCGAATCTTCGCAGGCGCGCAAGATGCGTTCGAGTACGGCCTCCCGTCGTTTTGCCGCCTGCTTACCACGTGCGTCCGCGATCTCGCCGAAGAGCGCGTCGAGCGACGACGGCGTCAATCGCTCGCCGAACAGCATGGCGTTGCGCGGCGGGCGTACCAGCGAGGCGAGTGCGTCGCCCAGATCGCCGTGACGGCGGTACGCCGCCGACAACGCGGCATCGTCGAACTCCCATATCGCTCGCGCGGCCGCGACGATCGAGCGGCCGCCGACCGACAGCGTCCGGCGATCGCGGGCGGCGAACGGAGTTCCCGTAAAGAAGCGAGCGGCCGCCACGAGGTCGGCATCGTCGAGCTCTCGCAGGTATGCCGCCAGAATCGATTGCTTTTCGAGCTTGCCCGGACGTTGCGCGATGGCGGCGGCGGTCGCCGCAAAACGTTCCACGGAACGGCTAGGCGCGCGGCCGCGGCTTCATGCGGCTCCGAATTCGCAACCGCGGGCCGCTGTTCCGTCGGCGAGCGCGGCGGTATCGTCATCGACAGGCGAATCGGTTAGGCTACCGAACCAGCGGGCCATGGTCACCGCTTTCATCCTGATGAGCGTCGAGCGACCGCGGCTCAAATCGATTGCCGACGACCTGCTCGCGATCGACGGCATCGCGGAAGTGTATTCGGTTGCGGGGCCGTTCGACTTGGTCGCGGTCGCTCGGGTGAAGGAGCACGAGCAGCTCAACGACTTGGTGACCGAGGGCGTCGCCTCGCTCGACGGAATCGTCGGCACCGAGACCCTCATCGCGTTTCGCGCGTTCGCAAAAAAGGATCTCGGACTGCTGTGGGACATCGGCGTCGACTGACGCGGGCAGGGTGCGACCGCCGGCGCTACGGCAGCTCGACGCGATAGAGCCGGGTGTCGTCGACCGTAAGGCGTTGCGGCTGGCGGCCCGCGTAAGCGTCGAATCGAACGGTCGACTCACCGTCGGTGAACGTTCCGTTCGGGAGCGCTTGCAGCGGTTCGACGCCGTCGAAGGTCAAGCGGTTCTTCACGATGACGATTCGCGTGACGTCGGGCATTCCGTCGAACGTATTCTCGTAGCGGCCGGTGAGGGCGTTCCACGAACTCGGATACGAGAACGTGCGCGGTCCGCGATATTCGGCGTTGGCATACCATTGCGACCCGTAGTTGAGATCGGTGACGCGATGTGCGGCGTCGCGATGAAACGCGAGCAGGAACGTCTTGTAGCGCGGATCGTCGACCCAGAACACGTCCGGACCCATCGGATAGAGCGCGATCGTCGCGGAGCCGTCGTTCATCGTGAGCCGATCGCCGTTGGCGACGACGGTGAGCGCCCGCGCCGATGCCGAGGCGTAGGTGCCGGCATAGGATGCCGCACCGGCAACGTGCAGCGGATCGGGTGCCGGCGGCGGTGAGGGCAAAGGCCGGCCCGCGCTCTGCGCGCGGAGCACCTGCATGGCGTAGAGCACGATCGCGCATGGATGCAGCGGCGCTTCGACCAAGTTGGCGAAACCGATCGCGCCGAATCCGCGCGTGAGATTCATTTGCATGCAGGCCGTATAGCCGGAGATACCGCCGGTGTGGCCTACCAGACGATCGCCGTTCTCGTTGAAGATCGCCAACCCGAAGCCGTATTGCCGGTAAAACGACGGCGCTTCGCTCAGGACGGTCGTGGCCGATCCGGCCGGCTTGCCGTCGGCAAGCTTGTCGGGGTTGGTCATGAGCGCGAAGGAAGAGGCGGAGAGGAGTTGCGTTCCGGCCGCCGTCTTGCCTCCGTTGAGATAGAACCGCATGTAGCGGGCCATGTCCTCCGGCGTGGAGAGCACCGATCCGGCCGGGTCGACGAAATCGAGCGGCGGGGCTGGCGCCAGCGGCGGATGCAGCGGGCTGGGCGCGACGTCGTTGTCGCGCCACTGGTAGCCGACTGCCGCGTTCTGCATCAGCTGCGGCGTGAAAACCGGCGAACTCGACGTCATGCCGAGCGGGTCGAAGACGCGCGCCTGCAGGGAGTCGCTCCACCAGCGGCCGTCGAGCTGGGCGAGAATTTCACCGGCGGTCGCATAGCCGTCGTTGGAGTACGACCACGAGGTTCCGGGCGGGAAGATCGTTTTGGCCGCGCGCAGCGCGACCACGTCGTAGAGATAGCCGGGTTCGGAGGAAAAGTCGTCGGGTAGACCGGCCGTGTGCGAGAGCAGCTCGTGAACGAGAATCGGTTTTCCGCCCGAGCGGATCGAGAACCACGGCAGATACGTCTGCACGCGGGCGTCGAGATCCAGCTTGCCAGCGTCGTGCAGCTGCATCAACGACATCGCCGTCATCGACTTGGTGATCGAACCGATCGCAAAGCGCGTATCCGGCGTCACGGGCGTCTTGGCGTCGACGTTGGCGTAACCGAGCGTGATGATCTTGAGGGTATGCGTCCGGTCGGTGATCGCCACCGAAAGTCCGGGCGTTCCTTCGTACGCCATGGCGGCCGGAGCGTAAGCGGCGATCGCGGCCAACGCGTCTTCCATGCTCGGCGAAGCGGAGCGCGCCGGGGCCGGTAAGACGGCAAGCACGGCAGCGGCGATCGCGAGCGCGAGAACGAGTCCCCAAAGGCGTTTGTTCGGCATCCATGGTCTGTCTAGCGCCGCGTCGAGCAACCCCTTCTGCCGGCAGGCCGCCGGGCTAGTAACTCCGGGAATAATGACCTAAGTCATCGAATCGAGAGCGCGATCGACTGAAACACTCCACGCCGGTGAAAGGTTTAGGGCTCTACTATGGCTCGCATATACGAAAACTTAGCCGACACGTTCGGCAACACGCCGTTGGTCAAGATTCCGCGTCTCAACGCCGGACTGGGCGGGACCGTGCTGGTCAAAATGGAGTCGTTCAATCCGGCCGGCTCGGTGAAGGATCGCATCGGCGTTGCGATGATCGAAGCGGCCGAGCGCGACGGCCGGCTGTTACCGGGGATGACGATCGTCGAGCCGACCAGCGGCAACACCGGCATCGCGCTGGCCTTCGTCGCGGCCGCCAAAGGGTATCCGATCGTGCTCGTGATGCCGGACACGATGACGATCGAGCGGCGCAATCTGCTCAAGGCGTACGGCGCGCAAACCGTCCTGACGCCGGGTTCCGAAGGCATGCGCGGGGCGCTGAACCGGGCCAACGAGATCGTCGCCGCCAAACCCGGAAACTATTTCATGCCGCAGCAGTTCGAGAATCCGGCCAATCCCGAAATTCACCGGCGAACGACCGCCGAGGAAATTTGGCGCGACACCGACGGCGGCGTCGACGTCTTCGTCGCGGCCGTCGGAACGGGTGGAACGATCACCGGCGTCGGTGAGGTCCTCAAACAGCGCAAACCGGGCGTCGCGATCGTCGCCGTCGAGCCCGAAGGATCGCCGGTTCTTTCGGGTGGGAACCCGGGTCCGCACAAGATCCAGGGGACGGGCGCCGGATTCGTTCCCAGCATCCTCAACACGCACGTCTACGACGAGGTAATTCGCATCTCGGACGCCGACGCGATCGGGACCGCGCGCCGGCTCGCGCGCGAAGAAGGCATGCTGGTCGGCATTTCGGCGGGTGCCAACGTGCTGGCGGCGCTGCAGCTGGCGGCGCGCCCGCACAACGCCGGCAAGACCGTCGTGACGATCGGCTGCGACACGGGCGAACGGTACCTGAGCAATCCGGTCTTTGCCGAGCAAGAGGCGGTCGTCGTCGAGCCGGCACTTGCCTGACCTCGGATCGCGATGATCGTCGAAGTCACTCGCGGCGATCTCGTCGAGTCGGTTCATCACGTCGCCGCTTGCGCCGTCGGTGCGGGCGGCGAAATCGCGTTTGCGAGCGGCGAGATCGAGGTGCCCGTTTACCTGCGGTCCGCGGCGAAGCCGTTCATCGCGGCGGCGGCGATCGAGGCCGGCGTGCGCGAACGCTTCGGCTTGGAGCCCCGCGAGATCGCCGTGATGGCGGCGTCGCATTTCGGCGAACCGTTTCACGTAGAAGCGGTGACGTCGATCCTGCGCAAAATCGGTGCCGGCGAAGCGGCGTTGCAATGCGGCGTGCACTATCCGTATGACGAATCGTCCGCGCACGCGCTGATCCGGGAAGGTCGCGCGCCCTCGCCGGTATTCAACAACTGCTCGGGCAAACACGCCGGCATTCTGGCGTTGTGCAAAGCGATCGGCTGCGATTCCTCGACCTACCTGGACCCCTCGAATCCGGCACAGCGGAGAATCCTCGACTTTTGCGCGCGCATGTCGGACGAGGACCCTCACGAATGGCCGCTCGGCGTCGACGGCTGCGGGATTCCGGTATACGCGACCTCGCTGCGGCGTGCGGCCCTCGCCTTCGCGCGATTGGCCACGCTGCAGGGGATCGGTGAGGCGGACGCTGCGGCCTTGCGAGTCGTGCGCGAGGCGATGGTCGAGTATCCGCAGTACGTCGCGGGCACCGGCCAGTTCGATAGCGAGCTCATGCGGGTCGCGCCGGGCGCGATCGCCTGCAAGGGCGGTGCCGAAGGCATTCATGGGGTCGCGGCGGTCGAGCGGGGGCTGGGCTACGCCTCGAAAGTCTGGGACGGTGCCGGACGCGCGCGGGGTCCCGCGACGATCGCCGCCCTCCGGCATCTCGGCGCCCTCGACGAGCGCCGGGCGAGCGAGTTGGCACGCTTCGGTACGCCGATCGTGTATAATCGGGCCGGACGCCCCGTCGGAGAGATCCGGTGCCGCGTCTGATGTCGCCGTCTCAAAAGCGAGTCGAAACGTAGGAATGTCCGACTATCTGCGCCTGCTCGAGCAGCGGGTTCTCATTTTCGACGGCGCCATGGGCACGCAGCTCATGGCGCTCGAGCTGTCTGCCGGCGACTTCGGGGGCGCGCGGTACGAGGGCTGTTACGAGGCGCTCGTGCTCTCGCGGCCCGACGCCATTCGCGCGATCCACGAGGCCTATCTCGAAGCCGGGGCCGACGTCGTCGAGACCGACTCGTTTACCGGATCGCGGTTGAAGCTCGACGAGTTTGGCCTCGGCGAGCGCACCTACGAAATCAACGCTCGTGCGGCGCAACTCGCGCGCGAAGCGTGCGCGAAATTCGATGCGCCGGATCGCCCGCGGTTCGTCGCCGGATCGATGGGCCCGACCGGGATGTTGATCTCGTCGTCGGACCCGTCGCTCTCGAAGATCTCGTACGACCGGCTGTGCGACGTCTACGGCGAGCAGGCGCGCGCGCTGGTCGAGGGCGGCGCCGATCTGCTGATCTTGGAGACGATGCAGGACCTGCTCGAGCTCAAAGCTGCGATCGCCGGCGTCGTACGCGAGTTCGAGCGCGGTTTGCGGCGCGTCCCGATTCAAGCGCAGCCGACGCTGATCACCGAAGGGCGAATGCTGCTCGGCACCGACGTCGCTGCGATCTGCGCGACGCTCGACGCGCTGCCGGTCGACGTCGTCGGTCTCAACTGTTCGACGGGCCCGGCACAAATGCGCGATCCGATTCGCTATCTGTGCGAAAACTCGCGCTGCTTCGTCAGCGTCATTCCGAACGCGGGCTTACCGCTGATGGGGCCCGCAGGCGAAACCATCTATCCCGAGACGCCGGAGGAACTCGCCGCCGAGCTGGCCGGATTCGTGCGCGATTTCGGCGTGAACGTGGTCGGCGGCTGCTGCGGCTCGACGCCCGAGCACATCGCGGCGCTGGTTCGCGCTTGCCGTACCGAGCGCGCCGTCGGAACGACGGCGGCGCGAGCCGCGCGGATCGCGGAGCTCCGGCGAACGGCGCTCGATACCCGGCCGCAAAACGTTGCGTCGGCGATGACGGCGGTCGCGCTCGAGCAGGAACCGCGGCCGCTC
>Ga0335075_10017460_pt1 | contig 10669 bp, 5 predicted proteins | sample Lox_Sample_24_FD_206723 | JGI IMG/M metagenome (GOLD analysis project Ga0335075, IMG submission 206723) | Soil microbial communities from Loxahatchee National Wildlife Refuge, Florida, United States - Lox_Sample_2.4 | ecosystem: Environmental > Terrestrial > Soil > Wetlands | place: USA: Florida... | reverse complement strand
GCGCCACCAGGCCGAGCAGCTGGGCGAAGGCAGCGATGCCGTCGATGGACCGGGAGAACCCTGGCACGATGAAGCCGCCCCTGCCGTCCCCGGCGAAGATCACGTCCGGCGCGGAGGCCGCCTCGTAGAGGCCGTGCAGCGACGTCGGCGTCCAGATGACCTCGACGCCGTGGAACCGGCACACCTCCTCCGCGACCCGCGTCGTGGTCACCGGCAGCGCTACCCGTCCCTGGCGCCGCTCGGCCGCGATCAGATCCAGCACCACCAGCAGAGCCCGGTCATCGCTGACTAGCGAGCCCTTGTCGTCCACCAGTGCGATGCGCTCGCCGACCGGATCGAACCGGACGCCGAATGCCGCTCCGAACGACGAGACGAGCTCGGCCAGCCGGTGCATGTCGGCTCGCACGGCGGCAACCGACTGAGTCGGCGACGACTCATCGAGCCGGTTATTCACCGTCAGCACGTCCACGCCGATCTTGCCGAGCAGGCCAGGCAAGACCAGCGAGGTCGTGCCGCCGGCGCAGTCCGCCACGACCCGGAGCCCGGCGCCGAACACGCCCGTCATGTCGACGGTTTGCAGCAACTCGTGGGTGTACGCCTCGATCACCCTCGGCGGGTAGGACAGCTCGGCAATCTCGCCGGGGAAGGCCCGCCGGTACTCCTGCCGGGAGAACACCCGCTCAAGCTTCCGCTGGGCCGCCTGGGACAGATCGGCGCCGTCACCGTCCATGAAGATGATGTCCAGCGACTGCGGATCCCCTGGAGTCGTGCGCAACGCGATCCCGCCGCTGCAGTCGCTGCGCGCGGTCTCGAAACGGGCCAGCGGCATCGGCTGCGCTTCCAGATCCACTACGTTGATCGCGCTGGCGTTCAGCGCGCCATGCACCGCTCGTTTCAGCGCCCTTGCCGCCCTGGAGGCATCCCTGGAGGTGGTGACGACCGCGCCCTTTTTCAGCGTGGTCGCGTACGCGCTCGCCAGCCGCACGCACAGCTCTGGCGTGATCTCAACGTTGACCAGGCCGGATACCCCGCGCGGGCCGAACAGCGTGCGCTGCCCGCGCGATTCCCAGATCACACTGGTGTTGACGACGGCACCAGCCTCGATGGTCTTGAACGGGTACACCTTGACGCCGGCGGAGACGTAGCTGTCGGGCTCGATCACGCACTCGTCCCCGACGACAGCGCCTTCCTCGATCCTGGCCTGGCTCATCACGTCGGTGTTCTTGCCGATGACACAGCCGCGGAGGGTAGTGCCGCGGCCGATGTAGACGTTGTTGTGCACGATCGCCCGGTGCAGGAAGGCGCCTTCCTTGACGATCACGTTGCTGCCGACCACCGAGTACTCGCGCAGCTGGGCGCCCGCCTCGATCTTGGCGTAGTCGCCGACGCACAACGGCCCGGTCAGCGCCGCTTCCGGATCGACTTCCGCGCCTTCAGCAATCCAGACGCCCGGCGATACCTCGAAGCCGTCGATCTCCACGTTGACCTTGCCCGCCAGCACGTCGGCCTGGGCCTTCAGGTAGCTGTCGAGCGAGCCCACGTCTTCCCAGTAGCCGTCGGCAATCCAGCCGTAGAGCGGGGCGCCGTTCTCAAGCAGCTTGGGGAACACGTCGCTGGACCAGTCGACTACCTGGCCCGCCGGCACGTGCGAGAGGACTTCGGGTTCCATCACGTAGATACCGGTGTTGACGGTGTCCGAGAAGACCTGGCCCCAGGTGGGCTTCTCCAGGAACCGCTGGATCCTGCCGTCGTCGTCGACGATCACGATGCCGAACTCCAGCGGGTCGGGCACCCGGGCCAGCGCCACCGTCACCAGCGCGTTGTTGTCCTTATGAAAGGCGATCAGGTCAGATAGGTCGATATCCGTGAGCGCGTCACCAGAGATCACCAGGAACGGCTCGTCCCTCAGCGCATCCTCGGCATTCTTCACACTGCCCGCGGTGCCAAGCGGTGTCTCCTCCGTCGCGTACTGCAGGCTCATCCCGAAGTCCTCGCCGTCGCCGAAGTAGTTCCGGACGATAGACGCGAGGAACTGTACGGTCACGACTGTCTCGGTGAGCCCGTGGCGCCGCAGCAGGCGCAGCGCATGCTCCATGATGGGCCGGTTTACAACAGGAAGCATTGGTTTGGGCTGATTCGCGGTCATCGGGCGCAGCCTCGTACCCTCGCCGCCAGCCATGACCACAGCTTTCACGGCACTACCACGGGCTTCACAGCCGCCGAGCCTCCTTGTCGACAGTGGTGGCTAGCTCTGTGCTGGCCTACCTCGATACTGGCCTACCCCAGTGCGGGGTCAGCTCCGGCTAGCAGTCTTCTGGCCTGGACGGTGTACAGCAAGGCCGAACACCAGTACAGGGCACTTCCCCAGATAACGAAGCTCCAACCTGCCACTCTCGCAGTCTCCGCGTAGACGGCAACATGCGACCCCAGGAACAGCAGCGGGAATGCGTACAGCAGGCAAAGCGTGGCCGTCTTTCCGACGAAGCTGACCTGCAGCGCCGCCCAGCCGCGGCGGCGCAATATCGCCAGCACGATGGCCATCAGCAGCTCCCTCGCCGCCAGGACCGCCACCAGCCACCACGGGATGATCGCCCGCACCGCCAGCGCGATCACGGTGGCAGCGATGTAGAGCCGGTCGGCAGCCGGGTCGAGCATCTGGCCGAGCCTGCTCTGCTGGTTCAGCGCCCTGGCGATCTTGCCATCCAGCCAGTCAGAGATGCCGGCCGCGATCAGCAAGCCGACCGCCCACCAGTCACCAGCCGTCGTGCGCAAGCCAAGCACCAGCCACAGGAACACCGGGACGCCGAGCAACCGGGCCACACTGATGAGGTTCGGGATCGTCCAGATCCGCTCCGGGGGCTCGGCCGTATAACCGTGCTCGCTGGTCGTCGGCTGGGTCATCGGCCTCCTCCGGCACGACCCTACCCTGCCTGAGGTCAGCCGGGCTCGGCCGGGAGCACGTGCACCTCCGCGTCGTGTACCAGCCTGACCAGCTCGCGCAGCACCGGGTACCGCCCGGCCGGAAGCGTCCTTGAGAGTACTAGCTCCGTCACCTGCCGCTCCCCTGCGTACTGCGCCAGGGCCAGGGCCGCTGATGGCCCGCTCAGCTTCACGAACTCGCCGCCCAGCTGCTCGGTCATGGCCGCGTAGCCGGCCATGAGCCCGTCCTCCTCGGGCCAGCCCAGCCGCACTACAGCGACCCGGAACAGCCCGTCAACTTGCGCGGCCAGCGCCGCCGAGCGCCGGATCAGCGGCTCCATGCCAGGCCACGGCGCGGCACAGGCGAGGATGGAGGGCTGCCGGTCCGATCCCGCCAGCTCCCCCACCTCAGCCCGTACCGCGCCGGCCTGCCCTGCCTCGCCTGAGTAGGCGGCCAGCCGCCGCTCGCCATGCTCGGCCACGATTCGGAAGGCCCGTTCCCGCTCGGTACGCAAAAGATCGGCCGCGAAGGTCGACTGCAGTGCGGGCTCGATCTGATCCTGCGGCACGATCATGCCCCGGCGGACCCGGTCTCTCAGGATCGACGGCGCCACGTCGACCAGTTCGATTTCATCCGCGAGCGCAAGCAGGGCCGTTTCGTCAAGAAACACTGCTGGCCCGCCATCCGCGGTCCCGCCGAGCTTGCCAAGCTGGACTGTCCCGACCACCGTGATGCCTGCGTCGGCCAGCCGCCTGGCCGCGACGAACCGGCGTTCCGCGGAGGTGGTCCCGGCCGTCAGGTCGTCGACGCACACCACCTCAGGGCGCCGCGCGAGCACTGCGGCAGTGTCCAGGGTTGCCCCGTCGCCGATCACCTCCAGGTGCTCGAGCTCGGCCGTCACATCTTCGCGGTCCTGCGCGTCGACCGCGCCGACCACCACGTCGCTGCCACGCGACCTGCGCCGGTTCGCCTCCTCCAGCATCGCGGTCGTCGTCCCGCAACCAGGCGCGTAGCCGAGATAGACCCTGATCGCGCCGCGGCGCCGCGGCTGCGCGCCGTCCGCGTCCGCCGCGGCCGCCGGCGCCGTCTGCGGCCCCGGCGCGGCTTCGATGTGCAGGTGCACGTGAGGCAACTGCGCGGCGAGCCGTTCCAGCAGAGTCCCCCGCAAGCGCTCGATCACTCCGGCAGACGGAACGGCGAGTACCAGGTGCCGGGCGTTCAGTTCCTGGGCGGCCGAGATGATCGAGGCAACGGTGTCGCGGCCTTCCCTGATCATCACCGACGCTCCCGCAGCTGCCGCGGCCGCCTCGACCCGCTCGGCGAGAACCTCCGGCCGCTGCTGGCCCACAGCGAGCACACAGCAGCGCGCTCCGCTCCGGCGTGCCAGCCGGATGCCCCGCCTGGCCAGGGTTTCGACCTGTTCCGGCCGCCAGGTCGCGACCAGCACATCCTGCGCGCCCCGCTGACTGGGCTCGGCGGGCCCGGAGACGCTGTCGGCCACCAGCCGCAACCCGATCTCGCGTAGCGCGGCCAGCCTGGCCGGCTGGAACTCGGTCGCGAGCGCGGCCTCGATCTGGTCAGGCGGGTAGATGTTGCCGTGCCTGAGGCGTTTGCGAAGCGCCTCGGGCGAGGAGTCGACGAACTGGAGCGCGTCGATGCCAGCGAGTACGTCGTCGGTAACCCGGCCAGGCGCCGGGCGGCCGGTGACAGCTTCGACGTCGGCCGCGACCCGCCGCACGTCTGCCACGTCCGTTGTGCTGATCACCTGGATCCCTGCGCTTCGCAGGGCCTCGATCGATGCCGCGTGCCGGCCGAGGTCGTCGACCAGCGCGACGGCCGGCTTGCGCGCGAGCACGGCGGGCAGGTCAAGCTGCCCGTCGGCGAGCGGCACGGTCTCCAGCCCGTCAACTGCCTCGGCGGTGTGCGGACGGCCTTGGATGTCGACAAAGCCGATGACGACGTCTTCGCTCTGGGCGCGCAGCGCGCGGCCCTCCCGCAGCATGGTGTAGGTCGTGCCCGCGCCCTGGGCCGCGCCGAGGTAGGTGGTCAGCGTGCCCTTGCTGACGGGGGCCGGTGCCTCGGCGATCGTCGCGCCGATGCCCTGTTCTTCCCTCATGATCAGGCCGCGGGTCGAGTCGTAGTCGTACAGCTCGGCGTAGCGGCCCCAGTTCACCGCGACGTCGAGCTGCCGGGCCGCCTCCTCCTCGCCGAAGCTGGTGCGCAGGATGTCAGTGAAGAATCCGGCCGGAAGCGCGTCGTCCATGCTGCCGCGCAGGCTGCGGTAGATAGTCCGCACCAGCGGCGCGTGGTCAAGCGACGCCCTCGCGAAGATCTCCTTGGAGTCCTGGATGCTGGCACCGGCGAAGACATGCCCGTTCGGTGTTAGTTCGAGCCTGTCGTCGCGCAGCGCGGCGAAGCCCAGGAGAACCAGGGCGTCCACCAGCGGCAGCAGTGCGTCCACTTCCAGGCCGAGGCTGTCGGCCAGGTCGGCGAGGTCCGCCGCGCCTGCGTACCGCGCGAGCAGGATCTCGGCAAGGCCGGACAGGCCGTCGACCGTGGCCTGCGGTAGCGGGGTGTCGCTGACCGTCCCGGCCGGCTTGGCCGCGGGCCGCTCGTCCGCCGCAGGGCGCCTGGTCATCATCCGGTAGATCTGGTCGACGAGCTCGTCGAACTCAGGGGTCCGGCGACGACGCGGGCGCGGCAGTGGGTTCGGCATGTCGGACCTGATCCGGCCAGGGTTGGTGCCGAGCACCAGGATCCGGTCGGCGAGGAGCACAGCCTCCTCGATGTTGTGCGTCACCATCACGATGGTCTTGGTGGGGAACTTGTGACCTTCCCACAGCTCCAGCAGTTCACCGCGGAGGTTTTCCGACGTCAGAACGTCCAGGGCGCTGAACGGCTCGTCCATCAGCAGCGCGGCTGGCTCGACGACAAGGGCCCTGGCGAAGCCGACACGCTGCCGCATGCCGCCGGATAGCTCCTTGGGGTAGGCCGTCTCGTAGCCATCCAGGCCGACGATGTCGATGGCCCGGAGCGCCCGCTCGGCCCGCTGGTCGGTGGGCACGCCTCGGGCCTCGAGGCCGAGCTCGACATTCTGCTGGACGGTCAGCCACGGCATCAGCGCGAAGGTCTGGAAGACCATCGAGGTCTCCCGGTTGGTGCCGGTGAGCGGGCGGCCGCGGAACTGCACCTCGCCCTCGGTCGGCGCGATCAGCCCGGCAATGCAGCGCAGCAGCGTGGACTTGCCGCTCCCGCTGCGGCCTAGCAGAGCTACGAACTCGCCCTCGGCCACGTCCAGGTTGATGTCTTCGAGCACTGGCAGCGGCCGGCCGGCCGGCCCGGAGAAAGACTTGCACAGCGACCGCACGCTGATCAGCGGCGTGTCCCGGGCGGGCTCGGTCAGGCGTGCGAGCGAAGACACCGGATCGGTCATGCGAGCGCGAATTTCGTCTCGGCGAGGTGGTACAGGCGCCGCCAGAACAGCATGTTCAGCCCGGTGACGTAGACCGCCATCACCAGCAGCCCGGCGAACAACGCGGGGAAATCGGCATAATTCAGGGCGATGAAACTTCCGAGGCCCTTGGCGACGAGCTGATGATGGTTGTACTTGACGATCTCGGCCACGATCGTCGCGTTCCAGGCACCGCCGGCTGCCGTGATCGCGCCGGTGACGTAGGCAGGAAAGATGGCAGGCAGGACGAGCCGCCGCCACCGTTCTCGTCCGTGTACGCCCAGGTTGTCCATAGCTTCCTTCAGGTCAGACGGCACCGCGCTGGCCCCGGCGATCACATTGAACAGGACGTACCACTGCGTGCCTAGGGCCATCAGCAGGATGGCCCCGAAGTTCAGGCTGATGCCGAGGTCGAGGAAGATCACGATGGCGAACGGGAAGATGAAGTTGGCCGGGAAGCTCGCCAGCACCTGGACGATCGGCTGCATGAACTGGGCGACCCGCGGGTTGAAGCCGATCCAGACCCCGACCGGAACCCAGATCAGCGACGACACCGTGACCACCACAATTACGCGGAGAAAGGTAAAGAAGCCGTCGGCGAACGCGGTCCCGAAGACGGCCAGGCCGTCGCTGCCGGTCGCGATATAGGCGAGCATGCTGTACAGGCCGTACCCAAGCACCGCGATGATCACGATCGCGAAAGCCCGGTCAGCTGCCCGGCGGCGGGACGCATTACTGGCCAGGCTCTGATCGTCGATGCCGGTGACCCGGCCCATCATGGCGTTGACCGGCTGGGTAAAGACGCGCCTCCCCCGGCCGAGCATGGCCGGCCAGCTGGACCGGTGCAGCGCGTCGAGCACCAGCGACCTGGCCTTCGCGCTGGGCTCGGACTGCTCGACCCGGAATTTGTCCACGTAGGCGACCAGCGGGCGCCAGAAGAAGAAGTTCACCACCAGGATCATGATGATCATGGTGGCGATGCCCCAGAGCACGTAGCCCAGTTTGCCTTCGCTCTCCGCGACCCCCACGTAGGAGCCCACTCCGGGCAGCGTGTAGCTGCGGTTCTTGAGCGATATCAGCTCGGATGCGGTCAGGAAGAACCAGCTGCCACCGAAGCTCATCATCCCGTTCCAGACCAGCCCGATCGCACCCCCAGGCACGTCCACAGTCCAGAACCGCTTCCACCGCGACAGCCCCATCAGCTTGCTGGCCTCGTTGAACTCCGCGGGCTGGCTGATCAGCGAGTGGTAGAAGGAGAATGCGATATTCCACGCTTGTGAGGTGAAAACGGCGAATATCGCAGCACATTCAAACCCGAGCTCCGATCCGGGGAAGAGCGCGACGAAGAAGGTCACGGTGACGGCCAGGAAGCCGAGCACCGGGACGGATTGCAGGATGTCCAGTGCCGGGATCAGTACCCGGCGCCACCGCCTGCTCCGCGCCGCTACGTATGCGTAGCTGAGGCTGAAGGCGTAGGCGAAGAACAGCGCGATGAACATCCGCAGCAGGCTGCGTGCCGCGTAGTAGGGCAGGTTCGACGGGTCGAGGCTGATCGTCGACGACGGGTGCGCCGGCGCCCTCGCCCCGGCACCCACCCGCACTGCCGCGTAGATCAGCAGCAGCACGGCAACGCCGACGAACACGTCGAGCGGGCGGAACCTGAGCCTGTCCAGGGTCTCCCGGCTGGGGAAAGTAGGGGTCACCGCCACGAGACCAATCATGCAGGTTGCGCGGCTATGCGTGGGCTGCGCCCCGGCCGGCGGGAGCACACAGGAAAAACCCAGCTAAGTCCAAAGGTTTTCACGAAGCTGCGGCTACCGTGCGGGCCTACCGTTCTGTTGGCCACCCGCACCTGCGGAAGGCTTACCGACCACGGAACGCGAGGATCTACGATGCTCCACCGCTCGAAAACAAGGCTCGCCATCGCGGCCGCAGCGGGCGCGGTTTGTGCGCTCGCAGCAGTCGGCGCCGCCATGGCAGCGCCGACGTCGCCCTGGTCAAAGTCCAATCCAGCAGTCCCGGACGCCTTCACCAACACCACTCCGGCTCTGTCCCAGATCCAGGTGAACGGCAGGCTCGGCACCTTCCTGGCGTGGAAGGGTCAGTTCGACAACAAGGTGCAGTACAAGTACCGGCTGAACGGCACGTGGCACGCCACCAAGGTCATCCCCGGTGCCTACACCAACACCTCGCCGTCGGCCGCGCTGTTCGCGACCAAGCTGGGCAAGCAGGCCGTGCTGGTCGCGTGGAAGAGCATCGGCAAGACCGGCGGCCTGAGCACCATCAAGTACTCGGACGGCGTGGTCGCGGGCGATGGCAACATCAGCTGGAGCAAGCCGCATGTCTTGCCGGGCGGTGAGTACTCAGAGACCTCAGCCTCGCCTGCCCTGCTCTTCCCGGCCAATGCGACGCACCCGCGGGTCATCCTTGCCTACCGCGGTCCTTTCGACCACGTGCGCATTGAGATCGGAACTGAGATCGGAACCGCCGGCCGGAGCTTCAGCTGGGGCACCAAGAAGGTGAAGTCCGCCTGGGTCAGCGGCACGAGCACCGGCGAGACCAGCGCGCAGCCAGCCCTCGCTGAGATCCTCGGCGCCGGCGGTAACGGCACCGTGTACGTCTTCTGGAAGGGCGAGGGCGCGGTCGCGCCGATCTACTACGCCACCACCACCGACCTCGCGGGCCACGGCCTGGACGGCAACGCGTCGCTGACCTGGTCGGCACCGAGCACGGTGCCGGATGGTACGGGCATCGCGCAGACAACGGGCAGCCCGGCGGTCGCCTCGGCTGACATCCACGGCGACGGCCCTCTGCTGCTCGCCTACAAGGGCGACGCCGGCTTCAACATCCGCTACCAGACCTTTAACGGGACCACCTGGAGTGCGCACCTGTTCGTCGGCGGCAACAACAACACGACCGCCCTCGGCCCGGCGCTGGTCCACGGCACCCTGGCCAACGTATCCCGCACCGATGCCAGGATCTTCCTGCACCACTACAACGCCGGATGAGGTAGCTCCCACCCAGTGAAATAACCCAGCATCAGGCCCGGGGCCCGGCATAGTGCCGGGCCCCGGGTCTTTCCTCAGATCCGGGCAGCGATGAAGGCGGCAAGCGTGCCGAGCGTTTCCAGCGAATCCAGGTTTAGGTCCTCCGCGGCAACGTCCACGCCGTAGCGGCGCTGCACCTGGCGCAACAGCAGCGTGCCGGCCAGCGAATCGAGCCCGATGCCGGCGCCGAACAGCCGTGTGTCAGCCGCTACTCCGGCGTCCAGCACTTCCGGCCTGCCGGTCACCTGCGCAAGCATCGCCCGCAACTCATCGGTGACCGCACCAGCCTGCTCAGCAGTCACTTGACGATCGCCCAGTCCGGCAGCTCAGGCAGCTCGCCGGTCAGTGGCCGGGCGAAGATCGCGCGACCGTCGGGTGCCACGCTCTCCGGCTCCGCCCGCAGACCGGCCGCGGCCAGCGCCAGGCGCATCGGCACGTTGCGCCCGGTGACGAGGCACGGTACCTGCAGTTCAGCCGCCCCGTCGGCGGCAGCTGACCGGCACAACCATGCCAGCAGGGCATCCAGAGCGCCCCGGCCGAGCGCCCGGCACGACATCATGATCAACGGCACTGTGACGACCATCAACGGAGCGGCAACGCCGGCATCCGGCCCGTTGTTGCCGCCATTCCCGGTCGTGACGGCTGCTCCGACCAGACCGTCGTCGCCGAAGGCGTCAGCCAGCCTGACTGTGATCACCGCGTCCGCTGGCGAGGCGAGCAGGGCCGCCAGATCGGCCTCGGTCACCGGATCACCCGCTGAGTTGAGCTGATGGGTGCGAACCGAGAGCTCGTGCAGCCGGGGCAGGTCGGCCGGCGCGGCAGAGGCGATCGTGATCTGAGTCCCGGCATGCCGCAGGAAGTCATCGCGGCTGCCGCCGAACTCGGCTACGGCGGCCTGACGCCGGCGGCGTTCCGCGTAAAGCTGGCTACGGCGGCGGCCCTCGTCGGTGATCACGGCGGGACTGAATTCCGGCCACCCGGGTGCCTGCGCAGCCTCCTCTGGAGTTAGCACGAGCACGTCAGGCAGCGCCGCGGCCACCTCGGCGCGCTCAAGCATGTCGTCATCGACGAAAGCGATCGCATCCGGCGCCAGGCTGAGCTCGGCGGCTATCCGGGTGATCGCGTCCGCCTTGCTGCCCCAGCCGCACTCCGCCGCCGCGAAGTCTGCGCCGGTCAGCTGCTGTACGTAGGCGGCGGCAGCGGGCGGATTGCGGCTGGCCAGGGCGCTCAGGATGCCGCGCTCTGACAGCT
>Ga0335075_10017459_pt1 | contig 10669 bp, 8 predicted proteins | sample Lox_Sample_24_FD_206723 | JGI IMG/M metagenome (GOLD analysis project Ga0335075, IMG submission 206723) | Soil microbial communities from Loxahatchee National Wildlife Refuge, Florida, United States - Lox_Sample_2.4 | ecosystem: Environmental > Terrestrial > Soil > Wetlands | place: USA: Florida... | reverse complement strand
CCAGCGGGGCGCTGGTCTCGGTGGTGCGCGCCAGCAGTGCCACCGCGTAGCCTTCCTTCGCGAAGCGCCGTGCCAGCGCCGCGCCGTTGCCGGGTCCCACGCCTACCACGACGCACACCTTCTTCGCCATGTTTCGCTCCCGTTACGGAACGGCAATTATAGGTAAATCGCCGTGCATTGCGGCAGCCCTGTGAGCTACCTCAATGATGCGCAGGCCAAGTTCTGGCAGCGTGGGCGGATGGGGTCAAGCGGTGAGAACACGATGCGCATCGCTCCGGGATTACTGGAGCGGCAGGCGGTCCTGGCTGAGAAGCCAATCGAGCGGGGACGGACGGACACGGTAGACGAACTATTATGTCTCACGCCGCCCCCGGATATCCTCATTGTCGCGAACGACGCCGCGGCCCGTGCGCAGTTGTGTGCGCTGCTGGCCGCGGAGGGCATGCCGGCGCAGGCGCCGGATGGCCCCGGTGCCGTGCTCGAGCACCTGCGCAGCGAACCTTCGGCCATCGTCGTGACCGACGATCACGAGATGACGCGCGGCCTGCGGGCGCTGAGCCCGGAGAGCTATCTGGTCATCCTGACCGGCAGCACCGATGCCGACTTCGCGGCGGGCATCGCCGCGGGCGCGGATGACTGCATTCCCCGGGCGGGCGAGCCGGCCATGGTGCTGGCGCGACTGAAGATCGCCAGGCGCACGGCCCACATGGAAGTGTCGCTGCGCCGGGTCATCCACGAGCACCGCAAGCTCTCGACCACCGACCCGCTGACGAAAGTGGCCAGCCGCCATTTCTTCGCGCGCCATTTCCCGCTCGAGGTGGGGCATGCCGCGCGCTATGGCCATCCGTTGTCGCTGAGCATGTGCGACATCGACCACTTCAAGACCGTCAACGATACCTATGGCCACGCCGCGGGCGATGCCGTCCTGGTCGAGTTCGGCGCGCGCGTGCAGAAGTGCGTCCGCAGCGGTGTCGACTGGATCGCGCGGGTCGGCGGCGAAGAGTTCGCCATCGTGCTGCCGGAAACGCATCCGGAGGAGGCCATCCGCGTGGCCAACGAAATCCGGGAGCAGATCCGTTCCACGCCGTTCAGCATCAGCCGCGGCGGCATCGTGGTGACGGCGAGTTTTGGCGTCGCGGGCGTCCCGGCGGTGGCGGAGGATGCCCTGGACCTGGCCACGCGCCTGCAGAACCAGGCGGACGCCGCGCTCTATCGCAGCAAGCGCGAAGGGCGCGACCGGGTCACCGGCGCCTGATCAGGTCCGGCAGGCCATCGATTCGGCGGTCGGTCCGGCATCGGTTTCGGCCGAGGCGGCGCGCTGCGCAGGGCGCCTGGCCGGCTGGGTCAGCTGCAGCTCATCGCAGGCGGCCTGCAGCGTTTCGTTCAGCCGACCATGGCGCGCCGCGATCGCGACATGCTGCCCCAGCTGGCGCAGGAACTCGCGCTCCATGCTGCTGAAACTCTCGGCAGCGCGCCGGGCGACGAGCAGCACGCCCTGATCCTCATTCTGCGCCCGCAGCGGCACCGTGACGACTGCACGCAGCCCGAGTCCCGCCAGTTCCGGCGGCAGCGGCTCGGACTGCGGCGCTGGGGACAGCGCGGCAGCAGGCCCGATCCAGCAGGCATCGGCCGGCAGGGCCTCCTCGATGGCGCGGACTGCGAACCGGAACATGCCGTCCAGGTCGCGACATTCGGCCATGCCACGCGTGAGGCGGGCCAGCAGCTCCAGGCGGCGCACCTGCGCCTCGAGTTCGGCCGTGCGCCCGCTGACCTGCTGCTCCAGCTGGTTCTCCCAGGCCCGTCGCTGCCAGGCGAGCTCGACGTGCGTGCGCACCCGCGCCAGCAGTTCGCGTGCGGCGAAGGGCTTCACCAGATAGTCGTCGGCCCCGGCATCCAGACCCGTGATGGTCGCATTATCACCGGCGCGGGCCGAGAGCAGAATGATCGGCAGGCGGCGGGTGCGGCTGTCCGCGCGCAGGGCCCGCAGCAGCCCGTAACCGTCCAGCCGCGGCATCATGACATCCGAGAGCACCAGGTCCGGCGGCGCGGCCAGCGCCAACTCCAGCGCCTCCTGACCGTCGCCCGCTTCGGTCACCTCGAACGATCGCCTCAGGAGCCGCGCGACGTAGGCGCGCATGTCCGGATTGTCGTCCACGCACAGGATGCGGGCGCGCGGCGGCCGCCACGCCGGGACGGCAGGGCCCGCGTCCGGTTCGACGGCCGCGCCGACCCCCGCTGGCGCGGTCCAGTTCAGCGCCTCCTCGACGTACGGTGCGGAGCAGCGTCCGGGGGCGAACGTTTCAGGATTGGTGCCGACGTGCTCGGCCGGCAGGTGGGCCACGCCGGACTTCAGTGTGACCGTGAAGCGGCTGCCGCGGCCGGGCGCGCTGTCGACGGCAATGTCTCCGGCATGCAGCTTCACCAGCTCCTGCACCAGCGGCAGGCCGAGGCCGGTGCCTTCGTGCGAGCGGGCCGCGGCCGGCTGCAGGCGGCGGAAGCGGTCGAACAGCTGCGGCAGGTCCGCCGCGGCGATGCCCGCCCCGGTGTCCTCGACGTCAAGTTGCACGCGATCACCGCGGGCACGCAGCGAGACGGTGATGCTGCCCGCGGTCGTGTGCTTGAATGCATTGGAGAGCAGGTTGAGGACGATCTTCTCCCACATGGCGCGGTCCACGTGGACCGCTTCGGGCAGCGGTGGGCAATCGACGTTGAGCGTGACACCGCCGCGGTGGACGACGGACTGGAAGTTGCCCGCGAGCTCCGCGGTGAGCCGCGCGAGATCGGTCGGCTGATAGTGCGCCTGCATCCGGCCGGCCTCGATGCGCGAGAAGTCGAGCAGCGTGTTGACGAGCTTCAGCAGCCGCAGGCTGTTGCGATGCGCGACCCGCAGCTGGATCCGGCTCTGGGCGGGCAGCGCCTTGTTCGTGACCGCGAGTTCCTCCTCCAGGGTTCCCAGGATGAGCGCCAGCGGCGTGCGGAATTCCTGGCTGATGCTGTCGAAGAAGACGGTCTTGGCAGAATCGAGCTGCGAGAGCCTGAGGTTGGATTCGCGCAGCGAACCGAGCGCAACCTCCAGCTCCTGGCTGCGGCGGATGACCTCGCGCTCCATGGCCTGCGTACGGCCTCGCAGGGCCTCCCCCAGTTCGCTGGCGCGGACCAGGTCCGTGACATCCTCGACGCGGTGCAGGATGTAGAGCACCTCGCCGGCGGGCGACAGCACCGGGATGTTCTTCGGGCTCCAGTAGCGGCTTTCGAATTCACCGCTGGTACCGCGGATGTCGTACCGCTGCACCGGCATGGTGTCGGGTTGACGGGTCTTGAGGACCCGCTCGAGCGATGCGCGGAGGTTGCCCGTGCCGTTCGCATCCGGGTCGCCCGGATTGTCGGGAAAGACGTCGAAGAGGCCCTGGCCGAGGGTCGCGCGGGTGGTATGGGTCGCCTCGAGGCGGGCATCGGTCGCCGCGATCATCGTGAACCGGGCATCCGGCGCGAGCACCAGCAGCACGTCCGGGCAGGCCTGAAACAGCAGGGAAAAATCGATGTTGAAGAGTCCAGTAACGTCCATGTCGCGTGCGCTCAATACGTCGCGTTTCCCCCCGTTCGGTGTGCCATGAAACTACTCCTTTATCGCAGCCGCCGATGTGCGCGCGGACTCACTCTGGTCCACGACGACTGGACATAATGATCGACGCGGCCCCATCCTGAGCGTAGCCGTACAATGGGGTGACCGCGGGACGGGAGGGGCGATCATGTACGTGCCACAAACCTATGGCGCCGCCTTGTGTCTGATGATGGCCGCGATGCTGTGCTGGGGATCGTGGGCCAACACCATGAAGGTCGTGCCGGCCTGGCCATTCCAGCTTTTCTATTGGGACTATGTGATCGGCCTGCTTGTCATCACCGTCGTGGTGGGCCTGACGCTGGGATCCACGGACAGCGGCCTTAATTCGTTCACGCACAACCTCCACACCGCCTCCGCCGACAGTGTCGGCTATGCCCTGGCGGCAGGGGCGGTCTTCAACGTGGCGAACCTGCTGCTCGTGGCGGCCATCTCGATTGCCGGACTCGCGGTGGCATTTCCCGTCGGCATCGGCCTTGCGCTGATCGTCGGCGTGATCCTCAACTACGTGCTCGCCCCGGCCGGAAATCCGCTGCTGCTGTTCGGCGGGGTGGCGGTGGTGAGTGCCGCCATCGTCGTCGACGCCATCGCGTTCAGGCGGCGCGACCCCACGGCCGGACGCAAGGCGCGCGGCCTGGGCCTCGCCGTCGTGTGCGGCCTGCTGATGGGCAGCTTCTTTCCGCTGGTCACCCGCGCTTCCTCGGGGCCCACGGGCCTCGGCCCCTATACCGTCGCCTTCGTGTTCGCGCTCGGCGTGCTGGCCTGCGCGGTTCCCGTGAACTTCTACCTGATGCGACGCCCGATCACCGGCGATGCGCCCACGTCCCTGTCGCAATACTTCGCGGCAGGCGCCCGGGAACATCTCGCGGGCATCGCCGGCGGCGCCATCTGGGGACTCGGCGCCCTGAGTTCGTTCGTGGCGGCGCACGCCGCCATCGTCGGACCGGCGGCCTCGTACGCCATGGGGCAGGGGGCCACCATGATCTCGGCCGCCTGGGGAGTGTTCGTCTGGCGTGAATTCGCGCACGCGCCGCCCGATTCCAGGCGCCTGCTGGCGCCGATGTTCGTCCTGTTCATCGCGGGCCTGACCGCAGTGGCCGTGGCGCCCCTGTTCGGGAAGAACTGACGTGCGGCGTCCCTCGATCCTCGTCGTGGGCAGCGCCAACGTCGACCTGGTGGTCGCCGCGGAGCAGCTGCCCCGTCCGGGGGAGACGATCCTGGGCCATGATTTCCAGACGTTCTGCGGCGGCAAGGGTGCCAACCAGGCCGTCGCCGCGGCGCGGGCGGGTGGCACGGTGGCCATGCTCGGCCGCGTCGGGACCGATGCCTTCGGCGCGCGGCTGGTGGGGGAACTCGCCGCCGCCGGCGTCGACACGGCCACCATCGGCCAGGTCGACGGACCCTCGGGTGTCGCCCTGATCGTGACGGCGGCGAACGGCGAGAACCACATCGTGGTGGCGCCGGGCGCAAACAGTCGCCTGGATGGTGCCGCCATCGATGCCGTGATGGCGCAGCTGACGCATCCCGGATACGTGCTGGCCCAGCTGGAAACGCCGCTCGAGGGCGTCCTCCGCGCCGCCGCGCAGGCCCGGGCCATGGGCGCCGTCTTCGTGCTCGATCCGGCGCCGGCCCAGCCGCTGCCGCGCGAGCTGCTCGGACTGACGGACTGGATCACGCCCAATGAGCGCGAGGCCTGCACGCTGCTGGGCAGCGACGCGCCCGATCCGATCGCCGCGCTGCAGGCGCTGCGCGCCATGGGTCCACGCAACGTGATCCTGAAGATGTCTTCCCGCGGGGCCTACGTGCTGGCCCACGACGGCGAGCCCGTCCACATCCCGGTCGTGCCGGTGACGGCGGTGGATACCACCGGGGCCGGCGACGCCTTCAATGGCGCTTTCGCCGTCGGCCTGTCCGAAGGCCGCGGCGCGATCGAGGCGGCCCGCTTCGCGGCCGCCGCCGCGGCGCTGTCGGTCACGCGGCCGGGCGCCCAGCCCTCGATGCCGATGCGCGCCGCAATCGACGCGCTTTTCAGGAACGGCGGTCCTGGGTGATGACGCAGACCGGCAAGGCGATGCCGTGGCTGGGCGCAGTGGCCGTGCTCGGATCCCTGTCCGCCATGGGCCAATCCTCCGGCCCCGCGATTCCCTCGCAGCAGCTCACGCAAAGCATGATCAGCGGCCCGCAGTGCCTGCAGTTCCCGGGAGTGGCCGTCGCGTGGAAGGAGTGCGAGGCCGACAGTCATGCCCGATGGCTCGCCGAGCTCAGCGCCTGGCGCCGCGAACGCCGGATCAAGGTGGGACTGGACGACGAGCGCTACCGTGACGCGCGCCTCAGATGGACCCAGAGCGCATTCATCCAGCCGCAGGTGATGGTGGAGGACCGTTATCTCTACGACCCCCGGGCGGGGCACTACACGGTCGACCGTCTGCTCGCGGACCTCACGAAGCGCTATGGCGGCGTCGATGCGGTGCTGGTCTGGCCGACGTACCCCAACATGGGCATCGACGACCGCAACCAGGTCCAGATGCTGCTCAGCATGCCGGGCGGACGCGATGGCGTCAGGGGTATGGTCGAGGACTTCCATCGGCGCGGGGTGCGGGTGCTGTTTCCCATCATGCCGTGGGACTCCGGCACCCAGGACCCCGGAGCACCGTGGTCCGAATTGCTGGGCCGACTGATGACGGACATCGGTGCCGATGGCATGAATGGTGACACCGAAGATGGCGTGCCACTGAGCTTCGTGACCGCGGCGGAACGGACCGGCCATCCGCTCGCCTTCCAGCCGGAACTGCCGATGCCGGACGAGGCCCTGTCGTGGAACGTGATGTCGTGGGGCTATTACAGTTTCGAGTCCGTTCCCAAGGTGGACCGGTACCGCTGGCTCGAGCCGCGGCACATGGTCAACGTGTCGGACCGCTGGAGCCGTTCCAAGACCGATGATCTGCAGTACGCATTCTTCAACGGCGAGGGCTGGGAGAGCTGGGAGAACGTGTGGGGAATCTGGAACGGCATCACGCCCCGCGATGCGGAGGCCGCGCGCCGCGTCGCGACGCTCGAGCGCGGCGTCGCTGATTTCCTGACGAGTGCCGAGTGGGAACCCTTCTATCCCACGGCCAGCCGTGGCGTATTCGCAAGCCGCTGGCCGCATGCGGACCAGGTGGTGTGGACGCTGGTGAACCGCACTGAGTACGACATCGACGGCGAGCAACTGAGAGTGCCTGCGCGGGCCGGCGTACGCTGGTTCGATCTCTACCACGGACGCGAGCTGCACCCGGACATCCGGGCGGACGAGGCGATACTGTCATTCCCGATCGAAGCCCACGGCTACGGGGCGGTGCTGGCGGTCCACGGGCAACCCGGTTCGTCGCTCCAGGCCCTGATGACGGCGATGCAGTCGATGAGCGCGGCGCCCCTGGCGAGTCTGGATGGCAGCTGGAAGCCCCTCTCCCAGACGATGGTGCCGATCGCGGCCACGCGAACGTACGCCCAGGCGCCGCCGGGCATGATCCGAATCCCCGGAGGGGAGTTCCGGTTCAGGGTCATGGGAGTGGAAGTCGAAGGGGGCGACCGGGCGGGCGTCGATGTGCAGTACGAGTGGGAACCGACGCCGCGCCGCTTCCATGATCATGTGATGCGGATCCAGCCGTTCTTCATCGATCGCACGCCCGTCACCAACCGGCAGTTCAAGAAGTTCGTCGATGCCACCGGCTATCACCCCAAGGATGATGCGAATTTCCTCAAGCACTGGATCCACGGCAATTTCCCCGACGGTTGGGCCGAGCGACCGGTCACGTGGGTTTCACTCGAAGACGCCCGCGCCTACGCGCGTTGGGCCGGGAAACGGCTGCCGAACGAATGGGAGTGGCAGTATGCGGCTCAGGGCACCGACGCACGGCCGTACCCGTGGGGCAATGCCTGGCAAGCCGATGCCGTCCCGGCGATCACCACGGGCCGCACGGCAGCGCCGCCCGCCCTGGTGGCGGCCCATCCGTCGGGCGCCAGTCCCTTCGGTGTCATGGACATGGTCGGGACCGTCTGGCAGTGGACCAACGAATTCGAGGACGAGCACACCCGCGCCGCCATCCTGCGCGGCGGCAGCGCCTATCTGCCGCAGGGAGCGCCCTGGTACTTCCCGCAGGCCTACCGCAACGACCAGCATGGCAAACTGCTGCTGATGGCCCCGGCCCGCGATCGCTCGGGCGAAATCGGGTTTCGCTGCGCGGCCGACGCTCGACTACGGCGCGCCGGCGAGCAGCGCGACCGGCAGTAGCGTGCCGACGATGAGCAGGCTCCAGGCCAATCGCCGGGCACGGATCTGGGTCAGTCCCATCCAGATGCCGAAGGCCGTGGAGACGATCAGGCACCCTGCCACGAGGGTGAAGAACCATTTGAGCAGGTAGGTCGCCACCGAAGTCCTGTCGTCATGTTCGTCATGATCGTGCGCAGGACCCTGGAGTGGGCGCGCCCCCGGCTTGTCCGCGTCGGGAGGTGGTTCGTGGTGATCACCGAAGGCGAACACCTGGTCCTTGTGAACCGAGGAAAGCTTCTCCACGATCGATGCGGGATGATAGTCACCATGGGCTTCGTGCAGGTTGAAGATCTGCACGATACCGGTGAGTGACCATCCTCGTGTGCCCGGCGAAGCAAGGGCCGGTGAACAGGGATTCTAAGCAGCCGGCCGTCGGTCCGCACCCGCCCAACGGGCCTGGCAGACCGCGGCCGGTATCCCGTGCCGCGCGAAGAACCGGAACCAGCGGCGCTGATTGTCCTGCAGGCGATCCCCCGCACCCTTGACCTCGATGAGTCGATAGCGCCTTTGGGTCGGCCAGAATTGAACCAGGTCCGGCAGTCCGGCGGCGTTTTCCCTGAGGTCCTCCAGCAGTCGCTCGAAACACACTTTCAGGTGCGCGGCGGGTATGCAGCCCAGTGCCAGCCGCAGCAGCGGCGGCCGGAGTTTGTTCCAGTGCACGAAGTGCGTCCGGATCCCGGCCTTCGCCCGGTACCGTTGCCAGATCAGCGGCTCGTGGGGCCCGGCGCCGAGCAGATCGAGCAATCGGCTGAACTGCGGCTCACGGCGGGCCCGGAACTCCGGCGTGTGCAGGTCCGCCGGACCGGACTGGAAGGGGTGGAAGAAGGCCCCCGGGACGGGAGCGAACAGCGCCTCCCAGCACCACAGGCCGAACAGCGATGTCAGGAGCGAGTTCTCCACATAGAACACCGGAGCACCCGGCTGCGTGAGTCGCTCGGCGGCCGCGATCTCGATGCGCTGCCGCGGCCTGCCTTGCGGGACCTCGAGCCCGATCACCTCCAGACCCTCCGGAGGAGGGCGCCGCTTCCTGCGCGACAGGGCCCGCTCGATCGCTTCCCGTTGGGCTTCGCTGCAGGCGTGCTGCCGCACGGCGAGCGCGTCGCGCTGCGCCTGCGCGTGCCGGCCCAGGCGCGTCTGCAACCGCACTGCCCGCACCATGCCTTCGAGGCCACCCCCCTCGCGGTAGCTGCGCAGCGCCTCATCCGGCTTGCCTTCGGCCTCGAGCCGTTCGCCAATGCGGACATGCAGCTGCATGAACCGGCAACCCAGCCAGCCGCTCATGGAGTGCAGCGCCGCTGCGTGTTCTCGCACCGCGCCGGCCGGTTCGCCGGCGTCGAGACGGGCCCGGCAGTCCTGCAACCGATAGTAGTGCTCGATCTCGTCGCGGCTGTGGAATGCCCTGGCGCCCTCGTGGAGAGCGACAGGCTCATAGCGGTTCACCCCGAGGTCCACCAGCACGAACTGCTCCCAGGACTGGTGATCGTTGCCGAAGAACAGCAGCTGCAGGCGCCTGATGAGCGGATCCACACACAGGTGCACCACGGCGCCTGCCAGCTGCGCATTCCAGTCGGATAGCGAGCGGTGAACCACCGGCTGCTCGTCGAGGGGCAGCGCAAGTTGGGGATGGCGCACAGTCGGCAAGGCAGGGCTCGGCGCCCGCGGGCGATGGAAGCCCACGGCCAGGCGCAGCTCTTCACCGTTGAGCACCTGCATCAGGTCCTGCGCGGAGAGCCGCGGATCGGAATCCAGCCAACCCAGCGCAACGAGGCCCTGCAGCGCTGCCTCCAGGTCCGGGATTTCCGCGTACCGCAGCGTCGCACGGCGAAAGTGCGGGCCCTTGCGCATCGCAAGGCGGGCCACGAGGCATTGCGTGGGCTCGGGCAGCCGACCGAAGTGCTCGATGAAGCCGCTTTCCTCGAGGCTGAGCAGCCCGGCATAACGCTCGGCGAGGGTTGCCAGCGCCACTCGGAAATTTCTCAGGTAATAGAGCGGCGGCAATGAGGGAGGAGAAGTCACGGGGAGGAAACGTACACCACAGGCCGGGTCATACAGCAAATGCTCGCGAACGGTACTGTATGGGGATTCGACGGACCTTCAGTCGAACGGCGCGCGCGAGCCGCGCAACTTAACTTAATGGACGCGCCTCGATGTCTCCGCGCTTCATCCCGCAACCGCAAGCTCGGCAGATCCGTCTTCGCGGGGTCGCGCGCCATTCATCGACTGCTGTTGCCGTTGCAACAGCAGCGCGCTGGCCTCGAGCGGCGCGACGCGCTCGTCAAGGATGATTTCTTGAAGTCGGTCACCGGACACTACAGAAGTGTTGCCACTGCGTTACGATTGCGCGCAGTTTTCGTTACCTGCCGCAGTTGCGTTTGCGTCGCCACATCGCGCAGAATTTTTCCGCAGGAACCTTCGATTCGTCGATACACTCCAACTGCAAAAAGGGAATACAGGTGACGCAGATGGATCAGCAACAGTTTTCCGCACCGGCGGATAATGCGAACCTGCCGAGCTGGATACAGTGGCAACGCGCGGTGCTGGCGCTGTTGCGTGCGGACGTAAGCGGCGTCCTACGGTCCATTCAGATCGACGAGGTCGACTGGGACGCGTGGCACAGCTTCTACGTCGAAGGCCGCTCGCCGCGCGCGGCGATCGATCGGGCGCTGGCCCGCGATTTTTGAACCTTCGGGACTGGATCCTTCGCGGACGGGATCTCGGGGCGAGCGACCTGCACGCCGAAG
>Ga0335075_10017458_pt1 | contig 10670 bp, 7 predicted proteins | sample Lox_Sample_24_FD_206723 | JGI IMG/M metagenome (GOLD analysis project Ga0335075, IMG submission 206723) | Soil microbial communities from Loxahatchee National Wildlife Refuge, Florida, United States - Lox_Sample_2.4 | ecosystem: Environmental > Terrestrial > Soil > Wetlands | place: USA: Florida... | reverse complement strand
AGGCAGTCCTCGCTCATCGGCTGCGGCGCGTCTTTCGGATAGATGCAGCTGGATCCGAGGAACAGGAGCTTGCGCGCGCCGTGACGCCAGGCGGCGTCGATGACGTTGGTCTGTATCTGCAGATTGTCGGCCAGAAACTGGGCAGGCTCGCTGCGGTTCGCCTCGACCCCGCCGACCTTCGCCGCGGCGAGGAACACGTACTGCGGACGATGCTCAGAGAAGAAGCGCTCCACGGCGATTTGACGCCGTAGATCGAGCTCCGCGCGGGTCTTGAGCAGCAAGGGCCCCGCCCCCTCCGCCTGCAGACGTCGCACGATGGCCGAGCCAACCATGCCGCCGTGGCCGGCGACGAAGATCGATGCGCTTGCGAGCGGTGACTCGGATTCGCTCATCGGACGAGCTCCTCTCAGGCGCAACGGCGTCATTCGCGGTAACGATAGGTCTTGTAGCCCTCCCGCGCGATCAGGGCGTCGCGACGCGCGAGCGCGAGATCTTCCGTCACCATCTCGCGAATGAGCGCATCGAAGCCGATCTCGGGCCGCCACCCGAGCTTGCGGCGGGCTTTGCTCGCGTCGCCGAGCAGGGTATCGACCTCGGTCGGGCGATGGTAGCGCGGATCGATCCTGACCACATCGCGCCCGCTGCGCGCATCGACGCCGCACTCCTCGATGCCGTGACCGTGCCACGTGAGGCGCATGTCGAGGAGCTGAGCCGCGCGCTCGACGAGCTCGCGCACCGAGTGCTGCTCCCCGCTCGCGATCACGAAGTCCTCCGGCTCGTCCTGCTGCAGCACCAGCCACTGGGCGCGGACGTAGTCGCGCGCGTGGCCCCAGTCCCGGCGGGCGTCGAGATTGCCGAGATAGAGCGTCTGCTCGAGTCCCTCGCGGATGCGAGCGAGTCCCCGTGTGACCTTGCGCGTGACGAACGTCTCCCCGCGGATGGGTGATTCGTGGTTGAACAGAATGCCGTTGCAGGCGTGCAGGCCGTAGGCCTCCCGATAGTTCACCGTGATCCAGTAGGCGTAGACCTTGGCCGCTCCGTAGGGAGAGCGTGGGTAGAACGGCGTATCCTCGCGCTGCGGTACCTGCCGCACCTTCCCGAACATCTCCGAGGTCGAGGCCTGGTAAAAGCGGGTACGCTCGCCGAGCCCGAGAATGCGGATCGCCTCGAGCAGCCGCAGGGTCCCGAGCGCGTCGGCGTTCGCAGTGTACTCCGGGGTCTCGAAGGAGACCGCGACGTGACTTTGCGCCGCGAGATTGTAGATCTCGTCGGGCTGCACTTGCTGAACCACGCGGATGAGGTTGGTGGCGTCCGTCAGATCACCATAGTGCAGATGCAGCCGCGCGTCGTGCTCGTGCGGATCCTGGTAGAGATGATCGATGCGCTCGGTGTTGAACGAGGAGGCGCGACGCTTGACGCCGTGCACCTCGTAGCCCTTGCCGAGGAGCAACTCCGCGAGGAAGGCGCCGTCCTGGCCGGTGATGCCTGTAATGAGTGCGCGTTTCATACCGTTCGTCCTCCCACCGAGGCGCGACGATCGCGCCACATCCGACACGCGAGCGCACCGGCCAGGGCCAACAAGGCCGGGATCGATAAGGCCCCGCCTCCGCCTTTGCTGGCGCTCGCTTTGACCGACACCGTCGCCGACGCGGTGGCGGTGGCGCTGTTCGCGCCGGTGCAGGTGATCGTGAACGTCGTCGAGGAGGTGAGCGCGCCGGTGCTCTGGGTCCCGGACACCGGCAGCGTGCCGGACCAGCTGCCGCCGGAGGGGCCGCCCGAGGCCGTGCAACTCGTGGCGTTGGTCGCGCTCCAGGTGAGCGTCGATTGCCCCCCGGAAGCGACGCTCGTGGGGCTGGCGCTCAGCGTCACGGTCGGCGCGGGCGGCGGTGGCGCCACGTTCAGCCCGTACATTCCATAGTTCGCCGTACTGCTGGGCTCAGCAAGAACGTTCATCACGTAGGTGCCGGGCGTTGCCTGAAACGTGAACTCGCCTCCGCTCAGGACCTCCCCTGTCTCCGTCGTGCCCTGCGTCGCGATCAGCGCCAGCGTGCCAAATGCCGCGGGGAAGTCCATATCCGTGAGCTGCGCCTCGTACGTGCCGGCCGTGGAGACGCTGACGGTCGTGGAGCTGAACTGTGCCCCGACGCCCTGCGTCGTCTGGAATGCGATGGTGCCGGAAGACTGCGCCGCGACCTGCAGATCGAACAGTCCATCGTCACCGGCGATCGGCGTTGTCGCGAAAGCCACGAGGCCGATGGGTCCTGCGCCGGCCGAGAATCCGGCGCTCGTTCCGGTACCGACCGCATCGGCGAGCAGTGTGCCGTGCTGGACGACTGCCGCGCTGAGCGGTGGCGCCGTGTCGCTCGCTCCTCGGGCTGCAAAGGCCTCCGGCACCTGAAAGTCGTATGGGCTCACGTCGTAGGCGCCACTCGAGGCGAGCGTCGCGCTGAACGTGAACCCGTAGTGGTTGGCATCGACGACGGGAACTGCGGCATCTACCAGCGTACCGCTCGCGCTACCCGACGCATAGACGGCGTAGCTGCTCTCGCCCTCGCTCCCGGGCTGTGCCGTGACGAAGACCTGCACGTCGCCTTGCGCGAGAGGATCGGTCTGAGCAGCGGCGGCGCTCGCGGCGGCACTGAATGAGTAAGTGCCGGGAGCGGAGATCTGGGAGACGGTACTGCCGCCCGAGGACAGCTGAAGCTCGCTCGCACCCTGCGTGACCACCGCGTCGAGAGAGCCGAGCGCCGACGGGAAGGCCAGGTCATTCAGTTGCAGCGAGACCGACTGCGCGGTCGGGACGGACGCCTGCGCCTCGGCGGACAGCGCCCCCACCGGCTCGGTGATCGCGAGCACCGTGGCGGAGGGCGATCCGCCGGTGATGCTCACGGTGTAGAGGCCTTCCAGGGCCGAGCCCGAGGCCTGCGCGATGATGAACAGGTCGTAGGTACCGGCAGTCAGACTGCCGAGGCTGAACGTTCCCGGACTCTGATCCGTCAAGGACGTGGTGCTTCCGGCACTCGGGTCGGGATAGCTCGTCACGTACAGATCGATGGATCCCGAGGCGAGCTGCGCCGGAAACCCGAGGTCGGTCAAGGTAAGCTGATACGTGCCCGTGTTGGCCACCGTGAACTTCGTTTGCAGGATCGTCTCGCCGGCCTGCGGTGCCCCGCTCGTCGACGCGACGGCCTGCTCGTCCTGCCACACGTTCGAGCCGCCGCCCGCCGGCGTGACCCAAGCGGAGTAGGTGCAGAACGAGCCGCTCGATGCGCTCGCGAGCGCCTGCACCGTGTAGGTGGTGCCCGTCTGCAACTGGAACGGCGAGCTCGTGCCCGCAGCGGTGAGCTGTGCGACCGAGCCCGTCGAGCTCACGAGCGCGATGCTCAGGCTCGCGCACGGCGCCGGCAGGCCGAGATCGTTGAGCGTCAGCGTGTAGCTGCCCGCCTGCTGCACGGTGAATGTCCGAGCGGCCGGGATGGGAACGTTCGCGACTGTCGCATCGCCGAGCAGAGTGACCTGATCCACCAGCGCCGCCGCGTGCGACGAGGCGGTCCAGAGTGCGAGGCAGGCCGCCACCACGACCGCCTTGGAGCGGCTCATTGTTCTCATGATGCTTGCCCCTTTGAGTGTCGGCGGCCGGGGTCAGCGCGCCTGCGCGAGCTTCGTGAGCTGCGCGAGCTCGGAACGCGCTTGGTCGGCTCCGATGAACGGCTCGTTCGAGGCGAGCGCCTCCTGAAGGTTCTGCCGGGCGACGTCCGGCTCCCCACTGCGCAACTCAGCCATCGCGAGGTGGTAACGCATCTCGGCGGAATTCGGCGACCGGCTCACGGCGTCCTGCAGCAGCGACTCGGCGCCGTGGTAGTCGCCGTTCTGGTACGCGATCCAGCCCCGGGTGTCGATCGCGGCGGGATCGGAGGAGCCCGCGAGCTCACCGGCGAGCTTGCGCGCGAGAGCGAGGCTTGCGGCATCGTGTCGATTGTTCGCGAGCAGCATCGCGAGGTTGTTGATCAGGAAATCGGACTTGGGATGCGCCGCGAGCAGGCCCTGATACAGAGTAATCGCGTCCTGCGGACGTCCCAACTGCATGTAGAGCGCCGAGAGGTCCTGGATGAGCATGGAGTCTTGAGTCTGACGGATCCCCGCCTGGAGCGTCTTGATCGCGGCATTCGTCTGTTTCGCCGCGAATTGCGTCAGCGCGAGATCGTGATAGCCCGGAGCCCAGTCCGGCGTGACATGGATAGCATGCTGGTTCGCCGCGATCGCCTGAGCGAATTGCCCGCCCTTCGCGAGAATCTGGCCTTTCAGCGTCCAGGCGAGCCCGTCGTCCGGATACTTCGCGATCACCGCTTCGACGCGCGTCATCGCCCGAGCGGATTGCTCGCGTCCGAGGTCGAGCCGTACCAGCGCGAGGAGCGGCTCGGCGGCGTTGGGCTCGCGCGCCAGGGCTGCCTCGTACGCCTGCGCCGCCTCATCGGCCTTGCCCGCTGCTGCGTCGGCCAGACCCGCGAAGTAGTAGCCCAGCGCGAGCTTGGGATAGCCCTTCTCGATGTCCTCCGCGGCCGATTCCGCGTCGCTGTAATCCCTTTGCGCCATCCGCACGCGCACCAGAGCCTGCTCTGCAGCGAGACTCGTCGGCACTTCCTTGACGAGCGCCGCGAGCAGGGGCGCGGCCTGATCGAGCTTGTTCTCACCGGCCAGCACCTCGGCGAGCTGCAGCCGCACGTTGCCGTCCTTCGGCGCGACCTGCATCGCCGTGCGCAACGTTGCCTCCGCCTGTCCGAGCTCGCCGTTGCGCGCATAAGCGTTCGCCAGACTGCGCATGACGGGCACGGCGTTCGGCTGGTCGCGCAGCACGTCTCGCAAGTCGTCGATCGCGCCGGACACATTGCCCCGCGACAGCGAGATGTCGCTGCGCAGTATCAGCGCACCGTCGTCGCGCGGAGCGACGTTCAGGACGGCGTTGATCAGCGACGAGGCGCCGGCCACGTCCCGGCGAGCAAGCAAGAGCGACGCTAGCCGGTCGCGCGCCGCGAGCCCGTCGGGCTCGGTTCCCGCGCTGTCGATCACGTCGCGGAACAGACCCTCGGCGCGAGTCTCCATCCCGCTCCCGGCGAGCAGCTGCCCGAACGCCAGCTCGAGCGCGTTGTCGTGTGGGTCGGCCGCGATCTGCCGAGTGATCTCGGCCGCCGCCACGCTCTTGCCCTTCTGAGCCATGAGGAACGCGACGAGCTCAACTCTCGGCTCGACGCCCTTCGGAGCGGCCGCGACGGCGGCTCGCAACGTCTGCTCGGCCGCCGGGTCATTCTTTTGCAGGACATAGAACCGTGCCAGGCGGTAGCGATTCACGAACACGTCGGGCTCGAGCGCGATCACTCGCTTCAGCTGCGCCTCAGCATCACCCGGACGCCGGGCGCGGGCATACAAGTCCGCCAGCATGACGCGAAGGTTCACGTTCTTCGGCAGTTGCGCGAGCGCCGTGCGGACCACGCCGATCGCCGCGTCGAGCTGGGAGTGGTCGCGATAAAGGGCGGCGAGGAGTGCCACGGCATACGGATCGTGCGGATCGAGCGCGACCGCCTGCGTCGCATCCTGCATCGCTTGCTTGGCGTCGCCCAACTGCGCTCGTGCCGCACCCCGTACCGTCAGCAGCTGCGCGTTCTTCGGGTCGGCCGCGAGGCCGGGCGCCGCGAGCTCCATCGCCTTGTCGGGAAATCCGGCGAGCAGGTAGAGCCGGCCAAGCGCGGCGCGCGCGCGCGCGTCTTTGGGATCCTCCTCGACGGCCGCCTCGTACTGGCCCGCGGCACCCCGCACGTCCCCGAGCTTCTCGGCGACCTCGCCGAGCAGATAGTGGACCTGCTCGTTCTTGGGATCGATCTGCGCGGCATTGCTGAACTCGACGCGGGCTTTCTGGTACGCGCCCACGGCGAAGTAGCGCTGCCCATGCCGGATATAGTCCATCTCGCGCTGGTACGCGCTCCCGCAGCCGCACAGGATGCCGGCGAGGCTCAGCACACTTGCGAGCCGCAGCAGATCGATCGAGTTCGGCATGAGAATACCTCGCATTGAAGGACTCGCTTCGGGGCTACAGCCCGGGACGCAGCGCGAGCCCCAACAGGAACACCGCTCCCGCCGCGCTCAACCAGCGCCAGTGACTGCGCGCGGCAATGCTCAGTGCCTCGATCGCGTAGAACAGCAGCACCAGCTCGGCGACGGCAAGGCCGAGCGAGCGGACGCTCGCGACCGAGTCGGGCAGGTTCGGTATCGTCACGACCAGGAGCAGCACGAGCAGGTCGAGCGGCGTGACGCTGAACGTCCGCTCGCCGAGGCTGCGGATGCAGACGACCACTGCGACGGCGAGCAGCGCAAAGAGGACACACTCCGTCAGCCCGAGGTGCATCGGACCCGGGAAGGCGCTCTTGCTCAAGAAGATCGCGAGCGCCGCGCCCGAGTAGAGCGCGACCTTGTCCGCCCAGCCGGCGTCGCTCCTGCGCCAGCGCAGAAACAAGCTGGCGCACAGGAGGAGCGCCAGGCTCAGGGCGAGAAGCCGCTCGTCCGCCGAGGGCGGAGCGCCCCAGAGCAGCACGCGCGCCGCAAAGACCGTCAGCGTCGCGCCGAGCACCATCCTCGCGCCGGACTCCAGGGTGACCTCGCGCCGCCACAGCGATACGCGTCCCGCGACTCTGAGCGCAGCAACCGGCTCGTTTCTCGCTCTGCGCACACGCACGCCGAGCCGCTGCAAGATCCTGAGCGGCACGACGATGAGCAAGGCGAATGCCAGGAAGGCGAGCGCGACCGTCGTATCCGGCGAGTAGCGCAGGAACCACGCCGCGGTGAGCAGCCCTCCCTGTAGCAGGTACAGGATGCTCACGGCCTCCCGATGCGTGAAGCCGAGCGTCAGCAGCCGGTGGTGGATGTGGCGGCGATCGGCCCTGAACGGTGACTGTCCGGCGAGCACCCGCTCGATCATGACCATCAGCGTATCGATGATCGGCATGCCGAGCAGCAGCAGCGGCAACGCAGTGCTCAAGGCCGTGTGCGGATCCTGCGTGAGCAGCACCACGAGCGCGGTGGCCGCGAAGCCGAGCACCTGGCTGCCCCCGTCGCCCATGAATACGCGCGCCGGATGGGTATTGAACCGCAGAAAGCCGATCAGAGCGCCGATGACCGCGATGGCGGCGCTGCCGACCGTCACGTTGCCGTCCGTGAAGGCGAGCAACGCCGTGCCGCACAGACACAGCGTCGACATGCCGCCGGCGAGGCCGTCGAGCCCGTCGGCAAGATTGAAGGCGTTGGTGCCGCCGACGAGGAAGAAGAAGGTGAGCGGCAGCGACAGCCAGGCCGGCAGCGGCACGCGCTCATCGAGCGTCACCGAGCCGATCTCTATCGTGCCCCAGAGGATCGCGATCAGCGCGGCGATGGCCTGGCCGGCGAATTTCGGTCCCGCCGCAAGCGCCTTGCGATCGTCCCAAACGCCAAAAATGAGCAGGACGGCGGCGCAGACGATGAGCGCCTGCATCGGCCGGCTCGGAGCGCCCCGGATCGTCCACGCGAGCAGGACTCCCCCAACCATCGCGATGCCGCCCACGCGCGGCACGGGCGACCCGTGCGCCTTGCGCCCCCCGGGGATGTCCATGATCTGAAGCGGCACCGCCCACCGCATCAGAACCGGGATCAGCACCATCGTGACGCTCATCGCCAGCATGAATCCGAGCAGTGTTTGCATCGCCGCCGCGCTCAGCCGGGAACGTACGCGGGCAGCTGCGGCGCGATCGCGGCCGCGAAGCGCCTCAGCTCCCGATCGGCCGCCGACACCGGGATGCCGGGCTCGATCGGCACGATGAGCCGCACGAGCGCGCCGTCGGTCCGGTGCCGCAGCACCGCGTCGACCAGCAGGTACCACTTCACGAGGTACTCGTTGGTGACCACCCGCCCGCGTTGCTGGAACCAGTAGTAGACGAGCTCGCGGTCGCTCCCGTATTCGATCAGCGCGCGGTTGACGCGCAGCGGCTGCGACCCGATGCGCACGCCGGAGACGGGAATCTGCGTGAGGCTGTCGATGCGCCAGCCCCCGCCGGGCAGGCAGGCGCGGGGAGAGTGCGTGGAATCGCCGGTAGTCTGCTGGTTGTACCACGCGATGTACAGATTCACCGGCGGCTCATTCGGCGCCGCGTAGTTGGCGAGAAGGTAGTCACTCAGCTTGAGCGTATCGAGGTAGACGGGATCCATGGCCTGCCGCCGGCCCGACCACGGACCGATATCGACCGGGAAGCTCACGAAGGCCTGCCGCTGCGGCACCAGCATGTCCACACTCGGCATCGCGCCCACTGCCGCGCTGAACAGCGCGAGCGCGATGCCGGAGGCGATCAAGGGGGTGGTCAGCCTGCGGGGTGCACGCGGCAACACGCACGCAGCCCATTCCTGGGCGCCGAAGCTGAAGCTCTCACGCCAAGGCCGCCGATCATGCCCGATCCCCGAGAGGACGACGACCTCAGCGATCATCACCGCGACGCTGAGCATGAACATCATCCAGCCCTGCACGGCGTGCACGAGGCCCCGAGCCATGCCGATGCCCCAGCGGTCGACCATCACGCCGATCGCAGCGATGCGCAGGCTGTTGGTGAGCACGGTAATGGGAATGCTCGAGAGGAACAGCACGACCCTCTTCCAGAGCGCCGCCCGGTAGAAGCACGCCATCAGGAACCCGAGCGTCATGAGCGGCAGCAGGTAGCGCAGGCCGCTGCAAGCCTGCGCCACCTCCAGCTTGTAGTTGCCGAGATCGATGACGTTGCCCTCGAGGAGCACGATCACGCCGAACAGGCGCATCAGTCCCACGCCGATCGAGGACGACAGGAGCTGCAGTTGCGAGGAGATCGGATTGACGATCATCTGCGGCAGAGGAATCATGAACACCAGCACCGCGAGCGGCGCGGCCAGCAGACGGAACGCACGGCGGCCCACGAGAGCGAGCGTGAGGCCGCAGATCACCGTCAAGAGCGCAATGTGCTGGACCGGGTACAGCGCCGCCAAACGCCCTGCGACGTCGAGGCAAACGCCAAAGACGACGACCGCGAGGCCGCCCCAGGAGCCCTCGAAAGGCATGCGCTCGAGCAGGCCGCGGCGCTGCCAGATCAAAAAAACCGCGATGAACGGGATGAGGTAACCGTCGGAGAACTCGGGCATCTGCCACTGCCCCACCATGAAGTGGATCGCCTGCCGGAAGCCGAGATAGCAGAGCGCGGCCAGAATCGCGAAAGCACCGATCGTCCAGACCGGGTACCGATAAGCCAACCCTTCGTCAGCCGGCTGGACTTCCGAAAATTGCACGGCCATGGCGTAAGACGGGAACTGAGAAGACCGTCACAGAATAGGATTACGGCCGTGACGGCTTGATGACGAGCGGCTGCGCTCGAACGCTCCGTTCCCATCATCCAGGGCGGCGCATGCTGACCGTATGACACATGCAGTACAGCAGCAATGCTGTGTTCACCGCCTTCATCCTCTCGTCATCCAGACGGCCGAACGGCTCACTGACTTTGGCGCGCGGCAGCGTCGAGAGCTTGTCCACCATGATCTGCGAGAGTGTGCGCAGCCCATTGGACCGATTGGGCTCGACGATGACACGAAACGCCGCATTGCGCAGGAGGCTGGTCACTGGGCATAGCACCACGCTGTCCAACTCCTCGAGCAGATCCGATTGAACAACCAAGGCGGGCCGCGGCTTGCCGTAGTCCCCTTGCAGGGAAACCCTCACGAGGTCACCGCGTCGGGTCACTCCCAGCCCTCAATCCGAGCCGCGGCCTCTTCGGTGAAGCGCAACACGTCGACTTCTTCGGAGGAACCCTTCAGGCTTTGGCACTGGCTGCGCACGAGCGCCGCGAATTCCGGAGTGCGGGTGTCCGGCACCCAGAGCTGGACCGGCCGCAAACCGGCGGCGCGCATCCGTTCCCGGTGGCGGGCCGTCTTGTTGTTCCTGTCATCAATCGATGACATATGTGGACCTCCGGCTGGTTTCATGCCAAGTTACATGATACTATACATGTTACTTGGCAGGAAATAGCCGCCCTCAAACGAGGCCCAACCGGATCTCCAGGGCATTGCACAGCATGTGACCGACGAGAATGTGCATTTCCTGCACCCTGGCGGTCACGTTCGAGGGCACCGAGATGACCACGTCGCACATTTCGGTCATGCGCCCCGCATCGCGGCCCGTCATACCCATACACAGGGCGCCCTGGCGCTTCGCTTGCGAGAGACCGGCTAGCACGTTCGCGCTGCGTCCGGAGGTCGAGATGCCGATCGCCACATCCCCGGGGATCGCCAAGGCCTGGATCTGCCGCGAGAATACGAGGTCGTACCCGAGATCGTTGCTGCAGGCCGTGAGGGTGGAGGTGTCCGTGGTGAGGGCCAGTGCCGCGATCGCAGTTCGGTCACGCTTGTAGCGGACGACCAGCTCCGCGGCGATATGCTGCGCATCGGCTGCACTGCCGCCATTGCCGAACAACAACAATTTTCCGCCTTCACGCACGCTCGATTCGAGCAACTCGAGCGCCTGGAGGAATGACGGCTCGATCGCGCTCGCCGTCGCCTCAAAAACCTGACGGTGCGAGGCGAGCTCCCGGCCTAGGAACTCCGCGCCGTCGGCGTCGAAAGCTGTCATCGTGGAGCCCTCG
>Ga0335075_10017457_pt1 | contig 10671 bp, 9 predicted proteins | sample Lox_Sample_24_FD_206723 | JGI IMG/M metagenome (GOLD analysis project Ga0335075, IMG submission 206723) | Soil microbial communities from Loxahatchee National Wildlife Refuge, Florida, United States - Lox_Sample_2.4 | ecosystem: Environmental > Terrestrial > Soil > Wetlands | place: USA: Florida... | reverse complement strand
CTGTTCGGCCGCGACTCGGCGATCTGCGCATTGGAGCTGTGTGCCTGGCGCTCCGACATTGCGGGGGACACGGCACGGCTCCTGGCACGCCGCCAGGCGCGCGTAATCGACCGCTACCGCGATGCCCAGCCCGGCAAGATCCTGCATGAGCTGCGCCGTGGCCAGCTCGCCCGACTGAAGCTCATTCCACAGAGCCCCGCCTACTATGGGTCGGTGGATGTGACGCTGCTGTTCATCATCCTGATCGACGACTGGCTGGCATGGTCGGGCGACCTGGCGGCCGTGCGCGAGCTGCTACCCAATCTGCAGGCGGCCCTCGAGTGGATCGAGCGTTATGGCGATGCCGACGGCGATGGTTACCTGGATTACGGCGGTGGTCAGGCCGACGGGCGTTACGAGCGAGGCCTGGTCAATCAGGGCTGGAAGGATTCGGGCGATGCCATCGTCAATGCCGATGGCTCGCTCGCCGAGCCACCCATCGCGCTGTGTGAGGTGCAGGGATATCTGTACCGGGCGTGGCAAAGTGCAGCGCGCACGCTGCGGCATCTCGGTGAAGAGAGCACCGCCGCCGATCTGGAGCGAAAGGCCGCCGCGCTGCGCGAGCGCTTCGAGCGGGACTACTGGTCCGAAAAGCTAGGCTGCTATGTGCTGGCACGCCAGCGCGGTGGGCGCCCGGCAGAGGTCATCTCCTCCAACGCCGGACAGGTGCTCTGGAGCGGCATCGCTTCCGCGCCGCATGCAGGCGCGGTCGAGCAGCGCATGATGGCCCCGGACATGTTCAGCGGCTGGGGGGTGCGCACGCTCTCTTCCAGGGAGCGCCGCTACAACCCGTTGAGCTACCATCTGGGCAGCGTCTGGCCGCACGACAATGCCATGCTGTGCGCCGGTTTGCGCCGGTACGGCCACGATGAGTCGGCGCTGCGCATCTTCGATGCAGTGTGTGCGGCCGCAAGCGGCTTTCGCAACCAGCGCATGCCCGAGCTGTACTGCGGCTTCGCACGCAGCGCCGGAGAGTCGCATCCGGTGCCCTATCCGGTGGCCTGCAGCCCGCAGGCCTGGGCGGCCGGGGCGATTCCCTATGCGCTCATGAGCCTGCTCGGTCTGGCCGCCGACGCCCCGGCCGCGCACTTGCGCATCTGCGATCCATGTCTGCCCGAATGGGTCGGACGTCTGCAACTGTGCGGGCTCTCGGTCGGCCAGGCCAGCGTGGACCTGGCCTTCGAGCGCGACGCACACGGGCAGCTGCAATTCGAGGCCGCCGTGCGCAGCGGTACGCTGCGCGTCGAGCGCATCAGACGTTGAAGCGAAAGTGCATGACATCGCCCTCGCGCACGAGGTATTCCTTGCCCTCCAGCCGCAGACGGCCCGCATCGCGCGCGCCCGCCTCGCCCCTGTACTGGATGTAGTCCTGGTAGGCGATCACTTCAGCTCGGATGAAGCCGCGCTCGAAATCGGTGTGGATGACGCCGGCGGCCTGTGGCGCACTGCTGCCGGCGCGAACGGTCCAGGCACGCACCTCCTTCGGACCCGCGGTGAAGTAGGTGAGCAGTCCGAGCAGCTCGTAGGCGCCACGGATTACGCGGTTCAAGCCGGGTTCCGCGATGCCGAGCGCCTGCAGATATTCCGCTCGCTCGGTTTCATCCAGCTGCGCGATCTGCGCCTCGATCGCTGCGCACACGGTGACTACCACCGCTCCCTCTTCAGTGGCGCGCGCGCGCAGCGCACGCTCGTGGGCGTTGGTCGCGGCCAGTCCCGCCTCATCGACGTTGGCCACGTACATGACGGGCTTGGCCGTCAGCAGATGCAGCTCGCGGATCTCGCGCCGCTCCGCGTCAGTGAATGACAGGGCACGCACCGGTCGCCCCTGATTGAGCGCCTCGCGCACCCGCTCGAAGAGATCGCGATGGCGCATCGCCTCCTTATCACCGCTCTTCGCGCCCTTGCTGGCCCGATCCAGCGCCTTCTCCACGGAGACCAGATCCGCCAGGGCCAGCTCGGTGTTGATGATGTCCATATCCGCGAGTGGATCGACCCGGCCGGCCACGTGCACGATGTCGACATTCTCGAAACAGCGCACCACATGCGCGATGGCATCGACCTCGCGGATGCGGCCGAGAAAGCGATTGCCCAGGCCCTCTCCGGCCGACGCCCCGGCCACGAGCCCTGCAATATCCACCAGCTCCACGACCGTCGGTACGATCTTCTCCGGATGCACGATTGCCGCCAACGCCGCCAGCCGCTCGTCAGGCACCGGCACCACCCCCACATTCGGATCGACCGTGCAGAAGGGATAATTCTCCGCCGCGATCTGCGCGCGCGTCAGCGCATTGAACAGGGTCGATTTGCCCACATTGGGCAACCCGACGATGCCGCATTGAATCGGCACAGTTAATCCTCCTTCGCGATGCGGGGGTTGGCGGTGTGCAGTCGATGCATGGCCTTCTGTGCGCCCTCGGTGAGCATCAGCGCAAGTGCGGACAGCGCGCGCTGCAGCGACTCATCGATCGCCTCCTGCTCGGCTGCCGTGGGTCGATCGAGCACCGAATCGATGACCAGATCGCGATCTCCCGGATGACCCACGCCGAAGCGCAGGCGCCAGAAATCCGCGCCGAGTTGGGCGATCACATCGCGCACGCCATTGTGACCGCCGTGACCACCGCCCTGCTTTAGCCGGCTCACGCCCGGCGGCAGATCGATATCATCGTGGGCCACCAGCACCTCGGCGGGCGCGATGCGATAGAACCCCGCCACGGCGGCCACGGCTGCGCCACTGCGGTTCATGTAGTCCATCGGCTTGAGCAGCCACAGTTCGTGGTCGGCGATGCGCGCGCGCGCCAGCTCTCCGTGACGGCGTGGCTCGGCACGCCAGGAAGCGCCGACCTCGGCGGCCAGCGCATTGACGAACCACCAGCCGGCGTTGTGACGCGTGCGCGCATAGTCGGCCCCGGGGTTACCGAGGCCGACGATGAGCTTGAGTGCCGTGCCGGAACCCGGACCGCCCATGCCGCCTGTCCGGGCCGCAGGCGCCGCTTACTTCTTGTCCTTCTTGGCAGCGCCGGCCTTGCCCTCGTCCTTCTTGGCCTCTTCCTTCTTCGGCTCTTCCTTCTTCGCCCCTGCGGCGGCTTCTTCCGCCGCCGGCGTCGCAGCCGCAGCCGCGCCCTCCGTCGCCGCCGCCTCCGTCTCGACTTCCGCAACGCGCGGCGCATGCACGGTGACCACCGGTGCATCCCCGTGGCGCGCCTGCGGCAGCGTGACCCCCGCAGGCAGCGGTATGTCCGAGAGACGCAGCGTATCGTTGAGGTTCATGTTGGACAGGTCCAGCTCCAGAAACTCCGGCAGATTCGCCGGCAGGCAGCTGATCTCCACGTCCTGGATCATGTGGTGCACGATGCCGCCCTGCGTTTTGACCCCCGGCGACTGCGCGGCACCCTTGAAATGGATCGGCAGACGGATCTTGAGTGGCTCATTCTCCACCACGCGCTGCAGATCCACATGCACCACCGCGTTGCGCGCCGGATGCATCTGCACGTCGCGCACGATCGCCGGCTGCGGCTGCGAGTCCAGGTCCAGATTGATGATCGAGGCGTAGAAATGCTCGTTGTCTATCAGGGTCAGCAGCTGCTGATGATCGAGCACGACGTTCTTTGCCTCACCGTGTCCACCGTAGAGGATGGCGGGGACTTTCCCGGCACGACGCAGGCGGCGGCTCGCACCCTTGCCCTGATCGTGACGCGAGTCCGCACCGACTCGAAAACTGGTTTTCATGCTTGCACTCCAGTGACGTTCAACATCGAAGACCCGCCGCGACCAGCGTGCCTCCACCCAAAAAAAACTCGCGTGGCGCGCACCCGCGCAGCGGCACGCCCTAATCGATGTACAGCGAGCTGACCGAGTCCTCATCGCGGATGCGACGGATCGTCTCGGCGAGCAGCGAGGCCACCGACAGCTGCCGGATGCGGCCGCAGTCGCGTGCCGCCTGAGACAGCGGAATCGTATCGGTTACGACCAGCTCATCCAGTGCCGAGGCACTGATGCGCTCCACTGCCGGGCCCGACAGTACCGCATGCGTGATGTAGGCGACCACACGCACGGCGCCCTCGTCCTTCAGCGCCTCGGCGGCGTGACACAGCGTGCCGGCGGTGTCGACCATGTCGTCCACCAGCACGCAGGTCTTGCCCTCGACCTCGCCGATGATATTCATGACCTTCGACTCGTTCGGCCGTGGCCGGCGCTTGTCGATGATGGCCAGATCCGCATCATCCAGGCCGCGCGCATAGGCGCGCGCGCGCTCCGCCCCACCCACATCCGGGGAGACGACGATCAGATTCGGATACCGCTGGCGCCAGATATCTCCCAGCAGCACCGGTGAGCCGTAGACATTATCGACCGGAATCGAAAAAAAACCCTGCACCTGATCGGAGTGCAGATCGAGCGTCAGCAGCCGGTCCACGCCGGCGTTGCCGATCATGTCGGCGACGAGCTTGGCCGTGATCGCCGAGCGCAGGCGCGAGCGCGGCCGACGATCCTGCCGCGCATAGCCCATGTACGGCACCACCGCGGTGACGCGCGCCGCGGAGGCACGGCGGCAGGCATCGACCATGACCAGCATCTCCATGAGATTGTCGTTGGTCGGCGGACAGGTCGGCTGCACGACGAACACGTCGCGACCGCGCACATTCTCGCGGATCTCCACGTCGATCTCGCCATCACTGAAGCGGCCCACGTCCGCGCGGCCGATGGGCACGTGCAGGTGATGTGCGATCTCATGCGCCAGCGCCGGATTACCGTTTCCGGTGAACAGCGCGAGAGTCTCTGATTCCACGCTCCGCCTTCCCTGTCAGCTGATCTGACTTGCCGGCGGGATCCGAATCCGAAAAATATCCATTAAAACAGTGTCTTACGGATTCAGAGGAGGGGGGCGCCCTCGTATCCCGCTCACTTCACCGCTGCCCTCGAGCTGGCACTGGACGCCAGGCCCGCTTCGGCGGCCTTTCAGGGCGGCGGATCATACACGATGGCCTGGCAGCCGGCCGAATTTCAAGCCGTCGGCGGCCATCTCGCGCCGCTCACCACCCGCCGCGCCGCAGCGGGCTCTCCCCGTGCAATCGCCCAGGGCTCACAGGGCGCGCCGTCGGCTGGTTCGACAAGTACTTGCGCGGATGACCCGCGCAGGCCGCCTGCCGAGCCTAATGGTCTTCGATGGGAACGAAGTACAGCAGGCCCAGGCGGGTCGCGACGTAGACCCGGTGTGATCGAAAGAAGTCCATACCGATGACCATGTCGACCTGTGGAACGCGAATGTCGGTTACGTATAGCCGCAGGTGGTGACGGACCTCGTTGCCGAGCTTTAACGTCTCGAAGTAGCGAAGAGATCCGATCGAAGTCGATTTCCCTACTCCAGTGAGCAGAAGGGAGCTCTGTGACCAGTTCGAGTCCACGCTGATACCCGCCCTCCTGGCCCCCGCTGCAGTCAGCATCGAATGAGGAGCTCCCGTGTCAAAGAGCACGCGCAACTCATGGCCATCCAAATTTGCGACGCCGGTGGCCAAGGGTTCTCGAGGCTGACCGTGCGCCATCCTGATCGTGGAGACCGACGCGCCGGTGTACCAGTCGGGAGCCTGACCCTCGCCGCATCCCTCTGGCCGGACCAGGCGGATCAGCCCATGGCCCAGGTCATATTCAGTGTCTGCTCGCCCCAGAATGTCCTGGCCAAGCATGCCCGATGCTTTGGACGGCATCGCGGCGGAGACCAGGAATCGAACATGCTCCAGGGAGAGATTTGCAACCGTGAGGTGATCGGCGATCGCGAGTTGTGAAGTCGCCTCCCCACCAATTCCGCGAAGATACCCGGACGGTTCGGCCGAAAGAGCCACGGCCAATCGACCAGCGATCGCACGGGAGAGGGTACTGACACTTGCCGCACTGTCAGCGATCAGAAATGCAGCCGCGCCGTTGATTTCCACCTTTACCATCGGCGTTGAGCCGACCATGGTCACCGGGATGCGCGCCAGCTCGACCGGAATGCACTGCGCCCCCACGGGCGCAGCGATCGACCGGCAGAGCAGCAGCAGCACGATATAGGCCACACCGGGGCGAGACAATCTGCCGCTGCACTGGGTTCTCAGCGCCACCGGATCACGACCTTGCCGACAAAACCACCGCCTTGCATGTACGCCAGTGCTTGCTGGTATTGGGACAGGGGGAATACACGGTCGATGACGGGATGCAGATGGTGGCCGGCTATGAACGCGGCCATGCGCATATAGTCCGCGCGCGAGCCAACATAGATACCTTGCGCCCGCGCCCGCTTGAACACCAACGGACCCTCAGGCAGTTTGCCGTCAAAGCCCGTCAGGCCGCCTACCAGCGACAGCGTGCCGTCATCGGCGAGACTGGCAAGGGACTGCTCCAGCGTGTCCTTGCCGCCAACATCTACAATGAGATCAGCTCCGTGCTGATGCGTGAGCGAGCGAACCTGATCCGCCCACTGCGGCGTCGTGCGATAGTTGATCAAGTCACTTGCCCCAAGGGCGTGAGCACGGGCGAGCTTGCCGTCGGAGCTGCTGGTGATGATCGCCCGGGCACCCATGGCCCTCGCAAACTGGAGCGCAAACATGGACACTCCGCCAGTTCCCTGCAGCAATGCCACATCCCCCGGTTGTACCCGGCGTGCCAGTGTGACGGCCGTCCAGGCTGTCAGACCTGCGGTCGGAAGCGTCGCAGCCTCCTCGTAAGTCAGCCCAGTGGGTACCTGCGCAATGGAAGTGGCATCTCGCACCAGGTAATCGGCAAACACGCCTGGCGTATTCCACCCGTGCTGATCCGCAAGAATCACGTGGTTGAAGGGGCCCTGCGTCCAATTGTTGAAATAAAGTGTCACGACTCGCTCACCCTTGCGAAAGTCATGCACCGATGATCCGACGGCAATAATTTCCCCGGCGACGTCCGAACCTACGACAAACCCTGAACGGTCATGCCCACCATCCGGGCCGAGGAGCTCGAGCTCTCCGTGATTCAACGCAGCCGCGTGAACTTCGATCAGAACCTGATCAGCTCCGAGCCGTGGTAGCGGCGCCGTCTCGAGCTGCCATTGGTAGCCACTACCGCTCCTGGCAAGTACCACCTGTCGCGTCATGGTCGGCAGATCGCCGGCAGCGACTGCGCTGCTGAATTTGCCCAGGACGAGCAGACACAGCGCTGCGGTCCAGAGGCTGACGAGCGGTTGTTTTCTATTCATACGCCCCCCCAACAGGACCACGATCAGGCCAGGATTTCGATCGATCTAGCAACGCCTGTCGCGGACCGACTGTGCAGGCAAGATACGTGCCCCGGTGTCCCCCGGGTAAGGCTCTGATTTCACGGTGTCATCCCGCCGCACGGGTTGTCCAGTCCGTCCGCGGACACTTCTCGGACACTGTTTCGCCTGCGCTCAGCCCGCGGCCCGGTCCCTGATTTTCACCCGGGTAATATTGACGCCTTATTTTGACCCGGGTATAAAGCGCGCGACACCCCGACTCCCGGAATGACGCCCGCATGTCTGACCTGGCAACGACCGCCTGTACGGCGTTTGATGGCAACCGGCTGCTGCGGTCGGGTGCGCTGCTCGACGTGGCGCTGGCCGTCAAGTCAACTCTTCAAAAGGACCCGTCGAGCGCCGTTCTCGTATTCGACGATGACACTGGCCGGGTGATCGATCTCGATCTGCGCGGCACCGAAGCCGACATCATCGAAAGGCTGTCGCGCGCGCGGGGCCGGAACGCACCCGCAGAGAGCGGTTCAGAACCGAAAGGTCGAGGGCGACCCAGACTTGGGGTGATCGCGCGCGAGGTGACGCTGCTGCCAAGACAATGGGAGTGGCTCGCAGCGCAGCCCAACGGCGCTTCCGCGGCGCTGCGGCGGCTCGTCGACGCAGCCAGGCGCATCGGCGCTACCCAGGAACAACGCCGCGCTGCCCGAGAGGCTGCCTACCGGTTCATGCTCGGAATCGGCGGCGACTTGCCCGGCTACGAAGAGGCAACCCGTGCCTTGTTCGCAGACGATGCGCGCAAGCTGCGTCAGTGCCTGGCGTCCTGGCCAAAAGATGTGCAAGCGCACGTGCTGCGATTGGCCTTTGGCGCCAGGCGTCCCGCTCGCCCTGCGCATCGTAGTCAATCCTGAGGGCGGCTTTGCGCCGTGGCGCTTTCACCGCGCGCGTATTCTAGGGACATGAAGACTACTCATGTGCCGCGCGCCTGGAATCCGCAAGCCGGTGATCGGGTCCGGTTCAGACAGTCACGACTCGTTGCCAGGGGAACGATCGTGGAACTGCTCACGCCCGAGCAGTTGGTCGTGAAATGGGATGGGTTGGAAACCTCGAGTGTCCAGGACCGCAGCATCCTGGAACCGGCCCCCGTTCAGGCCAGCGTTCGCGCCGGCTGATGGCCGGTCCCGCCGGCCAATTGCCGGTGTCGATGCCTATCTCGCCGAACCGGCGGACGCAGCCCTTCGGGCAGGGGCACTTCGCGGTGGCTCCTCGTCGATCGGTGCGGTGAACTGGGCGTTGTAGAGATTGAAGTAGGCGCCGCGACGCGCCAGCAGCTGTTCGTGGTTGCCCTTCTCGACGATTGCCCCCGCCTCCATGACCAGAATCAGGTCCGCATCGCGGATCGTCGAGAGCCGGTGCGCGATCACGAAGCAGGTGCGATTGCGGCGCAGTGCCGCCATCGCATGCTGCACCAGCGCCTCGGTTCGCGTATCCACCGAGCTCGTGGCCTCATCCAGGATCAGCAGCGCCGGGTCGGTCAGAAACGCCCGTGCAATGGTGATCAGCTGCTTCTGCCCGGCGCTGAGGTTGCTGCTCTCCTCATCGATGACGGTGTCGTAGCCGGCCGGCAGCGAGCGCACGAAGCGATCGACGAAGGTCGCCTGCGCCGCGGCCAACAGCTCCGCATCGCTCGCCTCGGGACGTCCGTAGCGGATGTTGTCGCGGATGGTGCCGTGAAACAGCCATGCGTCCTGCAGCACCATGCCGATGCGGGATCGAAGCTGGTCGCGATGCATGTGGCTGATGTCGACGCCATCGAGAGTGATGCGACCGCTGTCCAGCTCGTAGAAGCGCAGGATCAGATTCACCAGCGTCGTCTTGCCGGCGCCGGTGGGACCGACAATCGCGATCGTATGTCCCGGCTCGGCCACGAGCGACAGATCCTCGATGAGTGGCTTGTCCGCCTGGTAGCGGAAGCACACATGCTCGAAGATCACCTTCCCCTGGAGCACTTGCGGATGTTGCGGTTCGGCCGGCTCGGCGCTCTGCTCGGGCGCATCGAGCAGGTCGAAGACACGCTCGGCCGAGGCGACGCCGGATTGCAGCGTGTTGGCCATGGAGGCCACCTGGGTCAGCGGACGGCTGAACTGACGCGAGTACTGGATGAAAGCCTGGACGGCGCCCAGGCTCATCGCGCCCGTGGCCACTCGCAGTCCGCCGATGACGGCGACCAGGACGTAGTTGAGATTACCGACGAAGGTGACCGCCGGCATGATCGTGCCGGAGATGAACTGGGCGGCATAGCTCGCCGCGTACAACTGCTCGTTTTTCGTGTCGAAGCGCTGCGCGACCTCGCGCTGCCTTCCAAACACCTTGACGACTTCATGGCCGGTAAAGGCCTCCTCGATGATGCTGTTGAGCTCGCCGGTGTGTTTCCACTGCGCAATGAATTGCCCCTGCGAGCGCTTGCCGATGAAACGGGTGATGCCCATGGCGAGCGGGATCGTCACCAGCGCGATCAGCGCCAGCAGCGGCGAGACGTAGAACATCATGCCGACCACGCCCAGTACCGTCAGCAGCGCGTTCAGCAGCTGGCTCAGCGTCTGCTGCAGGGTCTGGGAGACATTACTGATGTCGTTGGTGACACGGCTGAGCAGCTCACCGCGCGGCTGCTGGTCGAAGTAGCGCAGTGGCAGGCGGTTGATCTTTCCCTCCACGTCCGCACGCATGCGCAGCACCGTTCCCTGCACCACGTCGTTGAGCACGTAGCCCTGCACCCAGGCGCAGAAGCTCGACGCCAGATACAGCGCCACCACCCACAGCAAGGCGATGCCCAGGGCATGAAAGTCGATGCCGACGCCCGGCGTGAGGTGCATGTGCGAGAGCATCTGGGCGTAATGCGGATTGCCGGCGGCGCGGGCGGCGGCGACGGCCTGCTGCGCCGTCGTGCCGGCCGGCAGGTGGCGGCTGATGGCGCCAACGAAGATGATGTTGGTCGCCTCTCCGATGAGCAGCGGGCCGATGAGCGACAGCGCCACGCTCGCAACGCCCATGAACAGCACCAGGCCGATGCGCAGGCGATCGGAGCGGAAATGTCCCAGCAGCCGCCGTACCGAGGGCCAGAAGTTCAGCGACTTCTCGGTGGGCGTCCCGAGATTCATCCACGGTGGACCACCACGACCGGCGGGCTGCCCGGCGGGCGGGAGCCGGCCCGGCACGGCGCGAGGGCCGGCGCCGGCGGATTGACCAGCAGGTTGACCCGGACGCTGCGGAGGCGTGCTCATGCGGCTTCCTCCGCGGCCAGCTGGGACCCTGCGATCTCTGCGTAAGTGGGACAGTCTCGCAGCAGCTCCGCGTGCCGCCCGAGGCCCACGAGCACGCCGCCGTCCAGCACGCCGATCTGGTCGGCCTCGCGGATGGTCGAGACG
>Ga0335075_10017456_pt1 | contig 10672 bp, 11 predicted proteins | sample Lox_Sample_24_FD_206723 | JGI IMG/M metagenome (GOLD analysis project Ga0335075, IMG submission 206723) | Soil microbial communities from Loxahatchee National Wildlife Refuge, Florida, United States - Lox_Sample_2.4 | ecosystem: Environmental > Terrestrial > Soil > Wetlands | place: USA... | reverse complement strand
CGCGCGCGCGGAATTCGTCCGCGCGCTCCGAGCCGGGTCATACTGTCGATCAGGATTGCTTTATGGGAGAATCAGCCACCGCGCCCGCCGCTCCGACCTCGGGCAGGCCATCGATGCCGTCGGGCCGCGGCCAGCGGCGGCTCCGCAACTTCCTGCTCGATCGGCACTTTCAGCTGAAGTACTCGGGTTACCTGGTCGGGGTCACCCTGTTCCTGAGCGTCTCGCTCGGAGTGCTGCTGTGGCGCACGGGGCAGGAGTTGATCGTCCAGAGCCGCTCCTCCGTCGAGCTGGGCGAGACGGTCGTCGAGGCGGGCCGAAACCTGCTCGTCGAGAGCGAGAAGGTCAACGCGGTGGTGCGCATGAGCATCGTCGAGGCCTACGCCGACGATCCGGCGTTGCTCGAGGTGTTCCAGGGCGAGGCCAAGAAGCGCGACGGCATGCTGGAGCAGAGCCAGAAGCAGCTCGAGCAGAACAGCGCGGCGCTGCGCGCGACGTCGAAAATGATCGAGCACCAGTACCTGGTGTTCGCCATCGTGATCGTCTCGGCGCTGTTGCTGCTGGTGCTCGGCATCGGCCTGGCCGGCGTGGTGGTGACGCACAAGGTGGCGGGGCCGGTGTACAAGATGAAGCGGCTGCTCGGCGAGCTCGCCAAGGGCCATTTTCGCGTCGTCGCCCGGCTGCGCAAGGGCGACGAGCTGCAGCACTTCTTCGATGCATTCAACGCCGCTGCGGAGCAGCTCAGCAAGCGCCAGGAAGACGAGATCGAGCAGATCGGCTCCGTCATCACGCTGCTACGCGACGCGGAGCCGGGCGACGCCGAGAGCATGGCGCTCGCCAAGGAGCGCCTGCAGGCGCTGCGCGACGCGATGCGCATCTCGCTCGCCACGCGCCCGCCCAACGCCTGATGCGAGAGGGGCGTTGAAACCCGCCCGGCTGCCGCTGTAAGACCGCGGCATGCCTCACCTCGCCGCGGAAAATCGCTACCAGTCGCTGCCCTACAAACGCTGCGGCTCGAGCGGGCTGAAGTTGCCGCTCATCTCGCTCGGTCTCTGGCACAATTTTGCAGGGGTCGACCCCCACGAGACGGCGCGGCAGATGCTGTGCAAGAGCTTCGACCTCGGCATCACGCACTTCGACCTGGCCAACAACTACGGGCCGCCCCCGGGTTCGGCAGAAGAGACGCTCGGGCGCGTGCTGCGGCAAGACCTCGGCCATTACCGCGACGAGCTCGTGATCTCGACCAAGGCGGGCTACGGCATGTGGCCGGGCCCGTACGGCGATTTCGGGTCTCGCAAATATCTGGTCAGCAGCCTCGACCAGAGCCTGCGCCGGCTGGGCCTCGACTACGTCGACATCTTTTATCACCACCGGCCCGACCCGGAGACGCCGCTCGAAGAGACGATGGCGGCGCTCGATCACGTGGTGCGGCGTGGTAAGGCTCTGTACGTCGGCATCTCCAACTACGACCACGAGCGCACGCGCCGCGCGGCAGAGATCGCGCGCGAGCTCGGGACGCCCCTCATCATCCACCAGCCGTCCTACAGTATCCTGAACCGCTGGGTGGAGCCGCACCTCTTGTCGGAGCTCCCGCAGCAGGGGATGGGCTGCATCGTGTTTTCGCCGCTCGCGCAGGGGCTGCTCACCTCCAAGTACCTGAAAGACATCCCGGCAGACTCGCGGGCGGCCAAACCGCACGGCTTCCTGAAGCCGGCGCAGATCGACCCGCGCACCGTCGCCAAGATTCGCGCGCTCGACGCCATCGCTCAGGCGCGCGGGCAGACGCTCGCGCAGATGGCCCTCAGCTGGGTGCTGCGCCAGCCCGCGGTCACCTCCGCCCTGATCGGCGCCAGCCGCGTCAGTCAGATCGAGGAGTGCGTGCGCGCGGTCGACTCGCTCCGGTTCAGCAGCGAGGAGCTCGCGGGCATCGACGCGATCGTGGCTCGCGCCGCGGGCGAGTCCGCGTGAGGTGCTGCAGCGAAAGCCGCCCCCGATCCCAGTCCGGCTCGGTAGCCCAGCAAGAATTGCGGGCGATCGGTGGCGGGAGCGGCCGTGCTGCGGAGCTTTGGATCGCAGGCGTTCGCGCCAGCGAGGTCGGGTCCGGCAAAGGTTCGAACGTTATCCCTCAGCTAGCGCTTGACGTCATCGGTGCTGGGATATAGCTACGCAAAGCCGCAATCACGCCACCTTAGCTCAGCTGGTAGAGCAACGCATTCGTAACGCGTAGGTCTCCGGTTCGAATCCGGAAGGTGGCTCGATTCCATACCGATGGCGTCGACTCAGCGTCGACCAATCTCCGCATTCGTGACAGCAATCAGAGTGTCGAGTAAACAGCGTGTGATGCACGACGCCGCCGTGATGGCGCTTGCATTAAGGTGTGGCGGCGCCCGCTCGTGGCGGTATCGTTGACGGGTTGGCGCTAGCGCGCGACGTTCGAGGTTCTAGGGTATTTTCGATATGGCTTCCGATCTCGCCAGCAAGTCTTGTGTTCCCTGCCGCGGGGGCGTTCCGCCGCTGAGCATGGACGTGGCCAGCCGCCTCATGGAACAGCTCGACGGTTGGTCCTTCGAGCAGGGTCACCTCGCCAAGAGCTATTCGTTCTCCGACTTCGCTGGGGCGCTCGAGTTCGTCAACCGCATCGGGGCGATCGCGGAAGAGCAGGGCCACCACCCCGACATCTACATGACGTGGGGCAAGGTGAGCGTCGAAGTCTGGACGCATAAGATCGACGGGCTCACCGAGAGCGATTTCATCCTCGCCGCCAAGTTCGACGAGGTGCCGGTGCCGGAGCAGTCGCAGGCGGGTGGGCGTCGCGACAGCGACTCGGACTCGTCGGAAGATGGCGACCTGGACGACGACTACGACTCGTCGGACGACGCGAACGACTACGACGACGCCGAGGAATTCGACGAGGCCGAGCGGTGATCGTCGTGTATGGCATCGCCGATCGGCTCAATCCGATCAAGCGACGGCTGTCCGATGCCATCCACTCCTGTATGCAGGCCGTGCTCGGCATGCCCGAAGACAAGCGGGCGCAGCGTTTCATCCCGCTCGCGCGCGATGACTTCTTCATGCCGGGCGGGCGCAGTGACGCCTACACGGTCATCGAGATCAACATGATGCAAGGGCGCACCGAGCAGACGAAAAAGGCGCTCATCCACCGCCTGTTCAGCGTGCTCGAAGCCGAGCTGGGGCTCGCGCCGGTCGACGTCGAGATCACGATCCACGAGCAACCCCCGCACTGCTGGGGCTTTCGTGGCATGACGGGCGACGAGGCGCGGCTCAACTACGAGGTCAACGTCTAGCCAGCCCTCGGCGGCGCTGGTCATGACGCGCGTGGCCGGTAGGTCGCTGAGCAGCGGCAGTGGTGCTGTGCAGCGGAAGCGCTCGCACGCGCTGTTCCGTTGGATCGCAGGGGGCGCCGCCGTCGTCTTGGCAGGCGCCGCCGCCTGGGTGCTGGCGCAGCCCGAGCGCTGGGACGGCTGGCGCACGTTCTGGGTCGGCCCGGATCGCGAGCGCTTTCCGGTGCACGGCATCGACGTGTCGCACCACCAGGGCCCGATCGATTGGGCGCGGGTCAAGGCGTCGGGGCAGGCGTTCGCCTTCATCAAGGCTACCGAGGGCGCTGACTTCAGAGACACCCGCTTCGGCGACAACTGGCGCCGGGCACGCGCCGAAGGGCTGATCACCGGCGCGTATCACTACTTCACGTTTTGCTCGCCCGGCGTTGCCCAGGCAGAGAACTTCCTAGCGGTCGCCCCGCGCGAGCGGCCCGTGCTGCCGCTCGCCGTCGACGTGGAGTTCACGGGCAACTGCGTCGGCTGGGAGAGCGTGGCGCAGATTCGGGACGAGCTGCTCGCGTTCATGGAGCACGTGCGCGCCCACGTCGGCGCCGCGCCGCTGCTCTACACCACCGAAGAAGTTCGGCTCGAGCTCGTGCCGCCCGAGCTGCGCGAGCATTCGTATTGGGTGCGTAGCTTGTGGGGCGAGCCCAGCGCGACCATCGATTGGCACTTCTGGCAGTACAGCGACACGGGCAGCGTGCCAGGCATCCGCGGTGAGGTCGACCTGAACGTGTTCTCGGGCGCGCCCGGCGTCTGGCAGTCGCTGCTCGACGCGGCGCGCGCGCCCTGAGCCCGGAGGCGCCTACGGTTGCTGCTTGGTGCTGGCGTAGGCCGAGAAGTGGTGCAGGAAGCCGATGCCCACCGAGCGCACGTTGGCGCCCGGGGCAGGCTGCGGATCGATGGGAGGGAAGGGCGTGTAGCTCGCCGCGTTGTTGTTCATGACCTGATACGCCACCGCATAGATGTCTGTTTCGGGAGAGAAGCGATACAGATAGCCGAGCGTCATCATGCTGGCGCCGAGCCCGTCCGTGGAGCAGTCAGCGTCGCCGACGAGCGAGCAGCTGCCGTCGTCCGCGTGGCCGTAGGCCAGCCAGAGATGATGCCCTTTGTACGACTGATCGAGCAGCCCGTAGAACGAAGCACGCTGATACTGGTCGACGTCGTTCGCGACGTTGTCGTCGTTCTCGTAGAACAAGTAGTCGAAGGTCGCGACGACCCGGGTGGTCACGTCTTCGCTGAACTGAAACGTGTACGAAGCGACGCCCTGCTGCCCGACGTCTTGCGACGAGGCGTTTGTCGCCGTGCCACCCGGGGCACCGCCGATCAGCGATAGCCCGAAGTAGTCGCGGTGCACCTCGATCGCGTAGCGCAGCTTCAGCGGGCCGTTGTCGTAGCTCAAGAGGCCCGAGAAGATGTCCGGATGGATCTCGGGAACCTCCGGGGTCTGCCCCGTGCCGGGCCGCGCCGCTCGCGAGAACTCGTTCGTCGTGTAGCTCGCGCGCAGCGACAGGCCGTAGAAGTTGGGGCTCCAATACTGGATGCTGTTCGAATCGCGCCGATAAAACGCCGCGTTGGAGCGCGGCACCGGGCTCGGCCCCGGCACCGCGTTGGCAACGTAACCGGGGCTCAGGTTGAGGGCTCCGACGTTGAAGCCCGGAGAGCCGATCAGCGCCGTGTAGTCGGCGACGAAACCCGCGGCGATCGGGTTGATGACGGGCAGCGATGCCCATTTGTACGGGTTGTCCCAGATGCCAAAGAAGAACGTGCCCCACGGCCCGCTGAAGCCGAGGCGCGAGTTGCGGCTCGCGAAGGTGTTGAGCACCGGATCACCATCGATGGGAACGCCGCTCTCGACTTGCCAGACGACCTTCAAATCGTCCAGCACGTCGACCGTGCCCCGGAAGCCGAGGTGGCTCGTGCCTTGTGTGAGCCGCAGGCGCGCGGGCTCGTCGATGCCGGTGAACGCCGCATCGGCGACCTGTGTCGCGCTCGCGCGATCCGACAGCGACGTGGCGCCGTTGGTGTCCATCAGCTCCAGGTGCGGAACGAGGGTACCGTACACTTCCACATCTGCTGCGATGCCTGCCGCGGATGCGCGGGCGGCAAGACCGTTTGCGGCGAGCGCGATCAGCGCCACCAAAACCTTCTGCATGTCGCTCCTCCTGAGCTCTCGTGTGCCGACGGGCGATTCGGCGTTTGGGGCGTGATAGCAGGGTCGAGCCATCGTCGTCATCGTCGCTGACGCGGCGCCGACGCTCTCACCCGAAGGAGCGGGCGCGAAAATTTTCGCGTCGGACGCGCGCTCGAGAGGCCGTCGCCACGGCGAGGCGATGCGCTCACGTCGACGAATTGTGCATCTTTGCTTTGATGCCCGTTGGGCGCTTGCACAGATGTCGACGCGCGTACGATAACGCTGCTCGAGGCGCATTCGGTCGAGGAGAATCGAAGATGATTGCGAAGTTTGGATCGTCGTGGCTCAGCGTGTGGCTGCTCGCGCTCGGCGTGGTGCTATCGTCGTGTCGATCCAGCGATGCGGCGAAAACCGAGGCAGAGCCCGCACCCGGGGCGACGCGGCCTGCCGAAGCAGCATCCGACGCGATCAAGGTCGGCCTCTTGGCGCCGTTCTCGGGGCCCTTCGCCAGCCTCGGCGCGCAGATCGAAGGTGGAATCAAGGCATACCTCGACACGCAGGGCGGAAACATCGACGGCCGCAAGGTAGAGTTGCTCGTGCGCGACGATACGGGCGCGCCGGACGTGGCGAAACGGCTCGCGCAGGGGCTGATCGTGCGCGACCAGGTCGACTTCATCGCCGGCTTCGCGCTCACGCCGGTGGCGATGGCGGTGGCACCGCTGGCGACCGAAGCCAAGAAGCCGATGGTCATCATGAACGCCGCCACGTCCAGCATCACCACGAAGTCGCCCTACGTGGTCCGGGTTTCGCTGACGTTGCCCCAGGTGACGGCGCCGCTCGCAACCTGGGCGGCGAAGAACGGCATCCACGACGTGTATTCGCTGGTCTCGGACTACGCGCCCGGGGCCGACGCCGAAGCGCAGTTCAAAAAGACGTTCGAGGCGGCGGGCGGCAAGGTCGTCGCGGCCGACAAGGTGCCCGTCAACAATCCCGATTTTGCTCCGTTCGTCCAGCGCGTGAAAGACGCCAAGCCCGAGGCGGTGTTCGTGTTTGTGCCCGCGGGCACCCAAGGCATCGCCTTCATGAAGGCGGCGCGCGAACGCGGGCTGACGGAGGCTGGCATCCGCATCATCGCCACCGGCGATCTCACGGAAGATCAGCAGATCGATCCGATGGGCGACGCCGCTCTCGGCGTCGTCACCACGCACCACTACTCGGCAGCGCACGCGTCGCCGGAGAACGATGCATTCAAGGCGGCGTTTGCCAAGGTCGCGGGCACGCAACTCAGGCCGAACTTCATGGCGGTGGGCGGCTATGACGGCATGGCGGCCATCGCTGCTGTCGTGCGCAAGCTCGGCCCCGGCAAGATCGACGGCGACCGCGCCATCGAGGCGTTCGAGGGGCTCGAGCTGTCGAGCCCTCGCGGCCCCATCCGCATCGACCCGGAGACGCGCGACGTGATCCAGACGGTGTACGTGCGCAAGGTCGAGAAGCGCGGCGAGAGCTACTACAACGTCGAATTCGAAGAGTACCCCGCGCAGAAGGATCCGGGGAAGTAGCCGCGCTCGGCGCAGCTCCATCCCTCCATCTCGACCACCTGGCGGCGCACCCTTCGCAGCACCCCTCCTCGAATGGCCAGCTTCTTCGGTATCGTTTTCGATGGGGTCGCGTACGGCAGCTTGCTCTTCCTGATCAGCATCGGCCTGTCGGTGACGATGGGCCTGATGAACATCGTCAACCTGGCGCACGGGGCGTTTGCGATGTTCGGGGGCTACCTCAGCGTCTGGCTGAGCGCGCGCGGCGTACCGTTCCTCGTCACCCTGCCGCTCTGTTTCGTCGCGCTCGGGCTCGCGGGTGCCGGGTGCGAGCGCGTCTTCTACCAGCGCCTGCGGCGGCGCAGTCAGCTCGACCAGGTGCTCTTCACGATCGGGCTCACCTTCGTTGCGGTCGCCTCGGCGATGCTGGTGTGGGGGCCCGTCGAGCAGCGCGTCGAGCTGCCGGGCGCTCTGCGTGGCCAGTTGCAGGTGCTCGGCGTTGGCCTGGGTGCCTACCGGGCGTTCCTGATCGCGCTGGTGGCGGTGCTCAGCATCGGCCTCGTGCTGCTGGTCGAGAAGACGACGTTTGGCGCCCGCGTGCGCGCCTCCGTGGACAATGAGTCCGTCTCCGCGGGGCTCGGTATCCCGGTCGATCGCGTCTTCTGCCTCACGTTCGCCTTCGGCAGCGGCCTCGCGGGCCTGGGGGGTGCGCTCAGCATCGATGTGCTCGGGCTCGAGCCGACGTTCGCGCTGAAGTACCTCGTGTACTTCCTGTTGGTGGTGTCGGTCGGCGGGGCCGGCAGCCTGGGCGGCACGGCGGTCGCGTCGCTGGTGCTCGGCTCGTTCGACGTCGCCGGCAAGTACTACGTGCCCGAAGTCGGCGCCTTCATCATCTACGGCCTGATGATCGTGTTGCTCCTGGTGTTCCCCGCCGGCCTCTACGGGCGCCGCGCATGAGCAGCGACGTCGTGCCCCCGGTCGACGCGAGCGCCTCCGCACCCCCGATCGTCGCGCGCGCGCCCGGCCTCGACGATCGTTTCGGGCGGCTCGAGATCGTGTTCTGGCTGCTCGCGATCGCGCCGTTGCTCGTGCTGCCCGACTATCTCGTGCTCGCGAGCCAGGTCCTGATCGCGGCGCTGTTCGCGCTGTCGCTCGATTTGATCCTCGGCTACGCGGGCATCGTCTCGCTCGGGCACGCGGCGTTTTTCGGTGTCGGGGCGTACGTCGCCGGGCTGCTGTCGGTGCGCGGCCACGCCGAGCCGCTGTCGGGGCTGGTCGTTGCGGCGCTCGCTTCGGGGGTCGTCGGGTTCTGCACCAGCTTCCTCGTCGTCGGCGGCCATGGCCTCACGCGGCTGATGGTGACGCTGGCGGTGGGGCTCTCGCTGCATGAGGCCGCCAACCAGGCATCGAGCGTCACCGGCGGCACCGACGGGCTGTCGGGGATGGAAACGAGCGACCTGCTGTCGCTGCTGCCGTTCGACATGCTCGGCAAGACGGCGTACCTGTACGTGCTCGGCGTGTGCTTCGTCGTTTTCTTGCTGGTGCGACGCTTGGTGCATTCGCCCTTCGGGCTGTCGCTGCGCGGCATCCGCGAGAACGAGCGGCGCATGCATGCGCTCGGTGCGCCCGTGCAGCGTCGCTTGATCGAGGTGTATACGCTGGCCGCCGCGCTAGCCGGTGTCGCCGGGGCCCTGAGCGCGCAGACGACGGAGTTCGTCGGGCTCGAGACGCTGGGCTTCGACCGCTCCGCCGGCGCGCTCGTCATGCTGGTGCTCGGCGGCGCGGGACGTCTCTATGGCGCCTTCGTCGGCAGCTGCCTGTTCATGCTGCTGCAGAGCGTCTTTTCGGACATCCACCCGGCGTACTGGCAATTCTGGATGGGCTGCCTCGTGATGCTGATCGCGTTCTTCGCCCGCGGCGGCATCCTGGGCTACGCCAGCGACATGCTCATGCGCCTGCGCGAGCGCCGCGCGCTCTCTGCAGCCGCTCCCGCAGCGAGGACGCGCGCATGACCGGCGGCGACCAGCCCGCGTTGCGCGCGGTCGGGCTGAGCAAGGCGTTTGGCGCGTTTCGGGCCAACGATGGGGTCGATCTGGCGCTGGCGGGCGGCGCTCGCCACGCGCTGATCGGCCCCAACGGCGCCGGCAAGACGACGTTCGTGAACCTGCTCACCGGACGTCTCGCACCGAGCTCGGGCGACGTCTTCATCGGCGGCGAGCGCGTGACGGCGCTACCGGAGCACGCGCGGGTCGGGCGCGGGATGACGCGCACGTTTCAGATCAACGCGCTCTTCGACGGCCTCAGCGTCTTCGAATCGCTGCTGCTCGCGGTGTGTCAGCGCCGAGGGCAAGGCGCGCGCTGGTGGCGACGCCTGTCGCGGCTCGACGCCGAGCAAGGCGACGTGTGGCGACTGCTCGAGCAGTTGCGGCTCGGGGCCGACGCCGCCGTGCTCACCCGTCACCTGCCGTACGGCAAGCGCCGCTTGCTCGAGATCGGGCTGGCGCTCGCGACGGGGCCCCGCATCCTGCTGCTGGACGAGCCCGCGTCGGGCATTCCGGCGGCCGAGAGCCGCGAGATGTTCGAGGTGATCGCCGCTCTGCCGCGCAGCGTGACCCTGCTCTTCATCGAGCACGACATGGGGCTGGTGTTTCGCTTCGCCGAGCGCATCAGCGTGCTGGTGGCGGGGCGCCTGCTATGCGAGGGCACCCCGGACGAGATCGCGAAGGACGGGCGGGTGCGCGAAGTCTACCTGGGCGGGCAGGCTCCATGAGCGCGCTGCTCGAGGTGAAGCAGCTAACGGCGGGCTACGGCGCAGCCGTGGTGCTCGAAGCCGTCGACCTCTCGCTCGGCGAGGGGCGCAGCCTGGCGCTGCTCGGGCGCAACGGCGTGGGCAAGTCGACGCTCATCACCACCCTGATGGGGCTGACGACGCGCCATGCGGGGTCGATCGTCTTCGCGGGCCAGGAGATCGGGCGCGCGTCGACCTACCTGCGGGCGCGTGCGGGGCTGGGCTGGGTGCCGCAGGAGCGCGGGATGTTCCCGTCATTGACGGTGGCCGAGCACCTGCGCGTGGTCGCCCGTCCCGGCGAATGGGACGCGACGCGCGTCTTCGAGCTGTTCCCTTCGCTGAAGGCGCGCGCGCGCCAGCGGGGCGATCAGCTCTCGGGTGGCGAGCAGCAGATGCTGGCGATCGGACGCGCGCTGGTGACGAACCCGCGCCTGCTCTTGATGGACGAACCGATGGAAGGGCTGGCCCCGGTGATCGTCGAGCAGCTGGGACGAGCGATCCAGGAGCTCCGAGATCGCACTCGTGTGAGCGTGATCCTGGTCGAGCAGCACGCGCGGCTGGCCCTATCGCTGACGGACGAAGCGCTCGTGCTCGACCGTGGTCGGGTGGTCCATCGTGGCCCGAGCACCGCGCTCGCGGCCGATGCCGCGCTGCAAGAACGCCTGCTCGCCGTGGGTTGATGTGTGCTGCCGGTCGTGGCGCACCGAAACGGCCGCCGGCATGGACGACGAAAGGGTGTGGGCCAAAGCAACGCACCCCGACGCGCAGCGACACCCGAACGCAGCAAACACGGGCTGCGACCAGGCGAAACTGTGTCCAGGCCGTTTGGCGCGGGTTCACGCGTCGGGTGCGGCGACGGCCCCGCGCTGGTTCGTTT
>Ga0335075_10017455_pt1 | contig 10672 bp, 12 predicted proteins | sample Lox_Sample_24_FD_206723 | JGI IMG/M metagenome (GOLD analysis project Ga0335075, IMG submission 206723) | Soil microbial communities from Loxahatchee National Wildlife Refuge, Florida, United States - Lox_Sample_2.4 | ecosystem: Environmental > Terrestrial > Soil > Wetlands | place: USA... | reverse complement strand
CTATGATATTCTAAAGTCCAGTGGCTTCGATGAGCGATCTTCCATGCGTCAAGTGTTGAAGCTTGCCTCCGTGGCTACTCTGGATTCCGATTACTCCGATGAGGATTCTGACGATTTCTCGGAAGAACTGCTTAGGGATTCAAGCACTAGAAGAGTACAGGATAAATGGTACATATTTCGCATCTTCAAATTTGCCTAGTAAAGCGTGATTGAGTTTGACCTCTGGAGCTAATAATCAAATTAGTTTGGAACATGTGCCAAATAAGAGACCCTTAAAGAAGACTAAGAGCGCCCACAATCCGACGACAGTTACTAAGTGGATCAGTAAGCTTGCTGGTGGACTTTTTGTGCGCACTCTCCTTGTTTGTGACGGAAAGGATGCCCTACACAACAAAGGTGGCCTAGAAGCTGCTGCCGGAGCAGAAAATATGACAATGGCAGCGCTTATAGACATCACGAGCGATCCGGAAGCTATCCGTCGAGCAGGCTGGACTGGGCGTGATGAGACCTTACATGTCAACTTATTAGGTCTTCCTATCTGGACGGATAAAAAAACACGCAGGATTGGTTATAGCTCAGCTGTAGTTGATGGTGTAATTATAAACCCTGGCGATTTTGTTACCGTGCGGTATGTTTCTACATTTCAAATGTTTCATGGAATCTGCTGAATCCTCATCACTAGACCTGGTTCCGATGATCACGGCCCTACTTATAAAACCAACAAAAGCGAGGTTTCTGCTACTGCAGCGAGCATCTGGTTTGCGCGGATTGTGTATCTCTTTGAGGGTGACGAAGGCCCATGTGCACACATGCACTGGCTATCTCATGGAGGCGACACCATATTAGGAGAGACTGCCGGGCCTCGGGAGCTGTTCGTACTTTATCGCTGCGATGATGCCCCATTAGGATCCATTGCTGGAAAAGTGGTGGTGGACTTTGCTGGCCAGGATGATGCTAAAGGCCGTGATGGTCTCGGGGCTATTGAACTCAATTACCATGAAGTCAACCATTATTTCTATCGACTGGCTTATTCAGAAGTCGATGACCGATTCGAACAAGTCCAAGATCTGGCGCTTTTATCACGAATCGACAAACAATACTGTAATTGTTGTAATATGATCGCGAACGATGAATCATTTAGATCAACTTCAGTTATCAGCACTTCGAAGAAAGACGGGAAGTTCGAGTCTATAATGTATCGAGGCGTAATGTATGGACTGCACGACTTTGTCTATCTGACTCCTAAGGAGCTACCTGAGCCCTATGCCATTGCACAAATCACGGAGATTAAAGCCAGCAGCTTACGTCAATGGGTAAAGTCGTCACAATCTCAGACCAATGCGGACCTTAGAGTCATAGTACAGGTCTTCTACCAGTATGATGATCTTCTTACACCATATCTTGAAGAATTTAAGCATGGAAATGGTCATCTCCAGAGAGATTGCCGCCGGCTCTATCGTGATAGTGCTCGTTCCCTGACCATCTCCCTGGGCCGGTTGGATGGAAAGTGCATTGTTCGACACATTGATACAATTGATAATCTCAACAAATTCAAAGACCTAGAAGACACTTTCTATGTCGCAGACCAAATTCTAGGAACGGCGAAGGACTCAGTTGGTCCTCGAAAACGTCTAGCAGACTTGATGCCCCTTTCTGCGCACGATTTGAGACTATCAGCCGACAGTGAGGAACACCTAGTGGTTGAATTGAGCCGAATGGACGATTTTATGACTAAGGGCCGCAAGTTGAGAGCAATGGAGGTTTTCTCTGGTGCAGGTGGGTTTGCCGTGGGTCTGGATCAGAGTGAAGCCGTTGTCACTGAGTGGGCCATCGAAATTGACACACCAGCTGCTCAAACTTTTAAGCGGAACTTCCCCTCGGCCAAAGTGTACAATCACGATGCGAATGTTCTTTTGCGTCAGGCGATTGAAGAACATCTTGGCACGAATGGAGGCCCATTAATGGATCTCGCCCAAAAACCTCTCCCTAGAATGCCTTGGCCAGGAGAAGTCGAATTTTTATATGGTGGACCGCCCTGCCAGGATTTTTCTGTAAGTTTTTGCCATTCAAATTGTGTAACAATAGTAACCGCGGCCAAATTTAGAAATGTAATCAATATCAAAAAGCCAATAGCATCAAGAATTCATTGCTTGCTACTTACCTGAGTTTTGTTGATCACTATCGGCCTAAATATTTCCTTCTTGAGAATGTTCAAGACTTACTAAGTCACCGGCTGGGGTCATCCCAAGTCAATATCCACACGACTCGGGGCGGAATTGAAATGGGCTCTGCTAAGTTCATAACCCGAGCCCTTACTTCTTTGGGTTATCAGGTTCAATTCTCCGTGCTGCAAGCTGGAGAACACGGAACCCCACAGAGTCGGCTGCGTGTCTTCTTTTGGGGCTCAAAACCTGGCTATCCTTTACCAAAGTATCCAGAGCCCACCCACTTCTTTGCAGGTAGGACACCTAAGCCGACTCGGCGGACCCGGAGATCGGCACCACACCATCCTGTCACCGTTGGAGATGCTATTTCTGACTTGCCCGCCTTTGACTGGACAATGGACATTCCGGGCGAATCTGCTATTGAAAGAGCGGCAAGAGGTCGTCGGGCAGGGAACATTACACAAGTACCCCTTCTTGAAGGCTTCAACGTCAAGATAGGTGCTGACACCCAAGCTTATTCTTCGCGTTTGGTACTATCCGAGTATCAACGAGAGCTCCGCCAGAACCTTAGGGCAACTTCGGTACAAAATCACTATACTTGTCGTTGGAACGACGAAACTATGATCCGCGTAATGAGAATTCCTATGCGACCAGGTGCGAATCATCTTGATCTACCACCTGGAGAAGACATGTGGTGTCTTCGATCGGAGAAGTCTGCAGCTTCAAAACATAGAAATTATCCCGATCGTTATAGACGTCTCGACTATGACAAGACTTTTCAGACGTGTCTTTGCAAAATTGATCCGTCAGGCAAGAACGGAAATGTGAGTTTACACGATTATTTCAATTCCATCTAAAATATCTCAGCCCAGTTCGTGGATCACCATTCAAAATCTGCTCTGTACAGACAAGTTCTTCAACCGATTACTGACGAGCAAGCAGGTTCTGCACCCTTCACAACACCGCGTCCTAACAGTCCGCGAGCAAGCTCGAGCCCAGGGTTTCCCTGACACTTTCACTTGGGATCATGACACCCAAACTCCCAAGGACATGTACAAGCAAATAGGCAACGCAGTCGCCATCCCAGTTGGCCGAGCGCTAGGAAGAGAGCTCCTCAAAGTCCTCATCAAGAAGTGGGAGACTGACATCGCGTCCAAAGGACCGGACGATGTCCTGGAATCGATTGAAGTTGATGAGAAGGGCAACGTCGGTATGCTTGCACCGAGCTACAATCAAGAATCGGATGTGGAAGGCTCAATATTGGGTTTGCCGAAACGTGAGAGGCGGGTGGCTGTAACTTCGGAAGATGAGAATGATGATGAGTGGATATATGTTGACTGATTCTCCAGGCTTGTGACGGCAGCTGTCATTCCTGCTCTCCAGCCCCTCAGAAGGAACAAGCTACTCAGTCATTGGGAAGCATTTGGCAATTGTTTGTCATGTCGATATATGTGTTTATATCGTGTTTCCGGCACGGGCGGGACCAAATGTTTAGATTGTCACTCATCCTAGAAGCTCTCTTGCTCATTTTTTCGTTGGAGTATTCTCCTCAAACTTCCACTGCAGATCGCCAAAGAATAGCATAGTTAGAAGCAAAGCCAGAAATGCTTTGGAAAAGTCAAACGTAAATAATCGAACAGAGATCTTTCCATTCTTCCTGAGATTGTCCAAAGATTGAAAGTTTCATTCGTGGGACAGCTATTACTTTTATTTTGCTGGCTAAGCCAGAGCTCTCTCGTGAACTTTTAGAGCTTTAAGCTCTCAGCGAAAGCCTGTCAACTTAAATGTTCATCAAACCAATGAACAGCCTGTAGGAAAGCCTGCTCCTTTGCAAACTTCTGCTGCTTGACGCTAGGATTACAACGGACAGCAAATCCATGCTCAACACCGCTAAACAAATTGATCTGCCATGGCTGTTTAGTTTCCTTAAGGATCCCCTCCGACTTATGTCGCAGCTCGACTGTGAAGATGGTGTCTGTTTCGGCGGCGCTGATACTGAAGGGGCCTTTGATGTCCCCCAGTTCTTCATCAGTGACGAATGACTAGGGAAGTCATATGTAAGCCAATGGGTGAATTGTATGTTAAGAACGCAGTTTGACTCACGGGATGAGCACAGTATCCAGCATCAACGCCCCTGCCATTTAGGAAACGCACAACATATTTCGCGCCAAAACAGTAGCCCACAGCACCGATTTTCTTTATACCCTTCTCCTCCCTCAAGTATTTCACGGCGGCTTCCACAATTGGATCTATCTTGTCAGTAGTGTGCTTGCCCCGCCAGGCTTGGAAATCGAATCCATGAGGACGGTTCAAGGTGAGTGCGTCACCGTCGAACTCGTCTATCAGTAAGGTGTAGTATCCATTGGCTGCGAACTGGTCTGCAATGAGCTGGCTGTTCTTCCAGATGCCGATCACGTCGGGGATGATGAGGATAGCTGTGTCGTTGTGGATATGCTTGCCGCTGGCTTCGGCGACGTATCCATCATACCTGCTTGCAATTTTGATGGCCGAACCAGTAGCTTCGCCTCTGTGAATCGAGAGTGAGTACTGGATACGTGGAGAATGGAAAAGTGGGTACAGACTCGTGCTTCACGCCGACAGTACAGCATTCAGCCTGGTGACGTGATTGTAAGCTTATGGAATCAATGGCGGGGTAGAAATTTGGGGAATTACAGGCGGATGGGACGCCATGGCTTCGGAATCGGAATGCTTTCAATGGAATGGATCTTCTTCTCAGGATGTATACGAAAAGAACAATACTTTTACAAATCGACGAGAGCTTAAATGACTTTGGGAAGCGAAGCAAAGGTGGTGGGTTCGGACAAAAATACCCCACCAAGCTAAAACAAAAAATACCCTGACCAGGGCGGAATTAAGGAAGTTCCCCAGGGATATCTCCTTCGGCAAATTCCTTTAGGAGAGATAAAAGAATAACCGGAACGGTGATTTCCGCTTCCGGCCTCCGTCATATCCTAGCCGTCTGCGCAAGGCTACGACATCTTGTCTGTCCCGCGAGATTCTTTCAAACGAGTCTTCCAGCCTCGCAATTACTGCACGTCTACTATAGGAGCATCAAAAATATCGATTCTTAGTGAACCCCAACCCACATCATGAATCTATGTCGGCTCTCGCCGGTAACAGGATAGAAAGGACAAGATGGTGGTCGAGAAGGAGTTATCAGAGGATGGCCGTACCGAACCGGTGACGTCTACCAACTCATTGCCGTTGAGGACCCACGGGTCTCACGAGAAGAGCACTGTGAGTGGCGCGAGCCTGCGAGAGCAATATCAGATATCGAACCCTGATACGCTTCAAGCTCCTGCAGAACCAAATCACCTTCCCACTCCAGAACCATCTCCGTCCCCTCGCAGTTCCTCACCGTCTCTAGTTGTGACGGAAACTTCCTCCGCAGAATGGAATGGCACCATGGGCTCTGTAAACGGGAAATATTCAGAATCTTTTGAACAAGTCTTCCAGTTCGACCGGGATGAAGAGACATCTGGCGAAGCTTTGAGCTCTCCGAGGCCTATATCAAAGAAGCTGCCGCCCCACGAACTGCCTAAGATCCCAGAGGAGAGAATCAGAAAGTCTCGAAAACCATCCATTTCTAGTCCCAAGACTCCGGGCGATGAGAAAGTCTTGAAGCTCTCTCCGATGCAGATTGAAGAACTGACTGCTGCTCCTGAGTCGTTACCCTTACCCCTGACTGCTAGGTTCAGTGTGCCAGATGCAGGTGGCCCAATTCCACCCCCACCGCCCAATGGCTTCTCGGAAGGTTCAAGCAATGGTGTCACGGTGGAAATCGGCCGAGGAACGCCGACAGCCACAACTTCATCTTGGGCCAAAAGGCCCAGCTTTACGTCACGTGTCATTTCAACTCCTCTCACCAACCGCCAGGAATCATCTTGGAATCACACAAGTCCGAGACAGCAATCGCCAAATCGGAGTGCTTCATATCGAATGCCCATAGTTGAGAACGATGCTCATCGTACGGCCTCCGCACCAAGACTTGAACGCCCACCATCACCAATCCCACAAGATATCCCTATCCCACCTATGTCTATTCCTACGTATCTCCAATTGGAGCTGGCATCTTCCCGGCCTTCTCCTTTGTATATTCATCGATCTGCGGAAAGTGAATTCCCATACGAGTCATCTAGAATTAAGTTTGAACGTCTTTTGAATTTCTTATTATTACCACCACAATTAGAGCAGGTTCTTCTGTTCGGATCACTGGCATGCTTGGACGCATGGTTACATACTTTCACTATTTTACCCCTTCGCTTTATGAAAGCTGCCGCTATTTTAATACAATGGTGGACCAAAACACTGGCAACGGAAGCTCAATTTCTCTCCGGCTTCATCTACCACGGAGCCGGACGAATGTGGCATCGACGGCGCGGTAGGACTGATAGTGTTGACTGCACGCCACAATTAGGGACTCCCCAGCAGTCCCGCCGTTCATCCCATCAGACGCAACGGCCGACCGAAGGCAAGATCGCGAACGGAACCGCTGAGAAGACGCGACTCGAAATAGAGCGGAAGTTTAACTCCACTTGGGGACGCAAACATAAACGTACTAAATCGCAGCCATCTACTCTTTCGATTTATCACAAAGCCGACTTACTACAAGGCGCGGTTATAATATGTAGCTGCGCAATCTTGATGTGTTTTGACGCCAGCCGAATGTATCATAGTATCCGGGGCCAGTCAACAATCAAATTGTATATGATCTGGAACGTACTTGAGGTGAGTGTCTTAAATACCCTAATTTATCAAGTCTGACGTATTTTAGGTTGGGGATCGATTGCTTGCGGCTCTTGGTCAAGATATCTTTGAATGCCTTTTCTCCAATGAGACCATTGAACGAGGTCCAGATGGTCGAAGCAAACTCCTCCGTCCATTCGGGATGTTTATATTGGCCCTGATATATAATGTAATACACGCGGCGGCATTGTTCTATCAAGTTGTCACACTCAATGTCGCAGTCAACTCCTACTCGAACGCGCTGTTATCCTTGCTTATATCGAATATATTCGTTGAGATCAAGTCGACAGTCTTCAAGAAGTTTGAAAAGGACAACATATTTCAGTTGACCTGTGCAGATGTCGTTGAACGATTTCAGCTCTGGCTTATGCTTTTGATCATTGGGCTTCGGAACATAGTCGAGGTGGGTGGATTGAGTGTCACTAGCAATGGGCAAGCAGCTGCAGAAGTCGTTCGCAACAGCACTGTTCCCTTACGAAGCAACTCTATACTACCAGTGAGCTTCACTATTCTACCCAGTTGGACTGGAGAAGTGCTTTCGCCATTCTTGCTAGTTTTGGGTAGCGAAATGATCGTGGACTGGTTGAAGCATGCCTATATAGGCAAATTCAACAACGTCAAGCCTGCGCTTTACCAGAAGTTCCTCGATGTCCTGGCTAAAGATTACTACACCAATGTAAGATGTTATGTCAGCGTCCATTTTAGTATCATTCTGACTGGTATATTTAGGCCTTTGTCAACCAGAACCTGACCAAACGGCTTGGGTTACCTGTCATCCCCCTATCATGCCTCTTCATCCGGTCATCTGTCCAAACATATCACATGTTTCTCGCCACACATCTCCCCACGCCTATACCTTCCACAGCTACCGAGTTGACTCTGGAGTCGGAAGCAACGGCTTCTCCAGTAACAACGGCCGCTCTGGAACATTTCGATGCCATCATTCGACGTGCTCTGGGTCGATCAACTTTTGGGAGTGGAGTCGATGCAGTGTCCAAAAACTGGTACATGATTGGCACAGACGACATTATTGCCTTCCTTACGATGTTGATTTTCTTTCTCTGTGTCTTTCTGGTTCTCCTGGCATGTAAGCTGGTCCTAGGTATGGTGTTACTTGGTTACGCAAGGAACAAATATAGTAGCATGAAGCAAAGGGAACATCTGAGTCTCGACACAAAGGGTACGAGGCTAGGTGGCTGGGGTATGGTAGAGGTAGATGAAGACAAGAGGAGATGGATCTATGAGGATGATCCCGAGGGAGCTAAGGCATTAAAGGAGAGGGAGAGGAAAGAAGCCGGGAAGGCAAAGGAGAATGAGAAGGGAGCAGATTTTGCAAGAGTGACTAGATATGAAATGGCTGCAAAGCGCATATGGTAATTATATTAATAGAGCTGCAAGTATCAAGCAACCCTGGATATGCCCGCCTCGCTCTCCAATGCCCTGAACGTGTTCTAACCGGCGTTGATCAGCTTGCGTGTTGTGGCTGTGCGCGCGCTAAATCAAAGCTTCTAGGTAACGTCATAGTTGCATAGCTCGTTCCACCTTCAGCTTGGAATGTTACAACATCGACACGTGTACATCCTCTTTTTTCCTTCATATCCCAAAACCATCCGCAGCGCCATAGTCTGAGATCAATTGCTTGTGAAGTACTTAATTGAGTACGTCTCCCCATGCTGAATGCCCATACGCTCAGTTCATATTTACGTCATTCAATACACGGCTAACGCCTCCTACAACTAGCTCGACTACAAAGTCCAGGTCCACCCTAACCATACGATCAATCGATCCAAACTAACAAATCTGCCAACCAACTACTCCCTCGCTCGCTCACGCGCTCACTCGTTACAAAGCCAAAATGTGCTCCTCCACTCACACACCCTTCGTGAACCATAATGGCCCAGGCTCGGCAGCCGCATCGACCATCTCGTCGATCGTCAAGCCTGAGGACAGCGCGGCGGGGAAGACGAAGTGCATTGAGTGCGATGGCTTTGAGTGCTGCTGCATTCCGATTCCATGTACGGTTATGTGAGCCCTTAAGTTTCGAGGTCTCGTGGAATGATTCGGGATGAATATGGAACTTGTAAGACGAAGGGATGAAATCATGACGGTGCATTATGGGGGGGGATTGTGAGGGAGATTGGTTATGCATGCATGTATGGATATTTTACTGTGGTGTGGGGAGACTTGGGAAGTTGGAGTGCTTATGATTCATGGTTCTTTTGGAAGGTTGCAGATTTTTGATCCCTCTTTGATAATTGGACATTGCTTTGTGATGGGCGTAGAGATCTGCCTCGAGATGGTATAAATTCCAACTCAGGGTTGAGAGCCATACCTGCCCGAAGCGATTGGTGACACACCATTCTGAGCTCCCAGGCTCATGATGAATATTCCTTGCATCTTTGCGTACAAGAGAGTGACCAGGCTGAAGATCCGTGCTACTATAGCAGCCGGAAGTTGACTGACCAAGACGACTTAGCCAAACTCTCTCCGCAACTCTTCCCAAATAGCCACTTCAACAGCATCATCCTCAGCCTTCCCATTAATCTCATCCCCCTTCTCGCCCTCCTCCTCACCAGCCAACTTCGCCTGCCCCAACCCGCTCAGTATTCCCTCCACCTTAACCTTCATCCCCTCAATCCCAGCCGTCTCACTCCTCGCCCGTTCCAGCTGCTCCTCCATCATCAGAATCAGACTCTCCCGCGCCTGATGCGGGCGATACTCGTTCAACAAATGATGGAAATTGATAAACAGCGTGCGTAGATCTTGGATCTTCTCGGCGTATTGCTCGGGATTGACGCTCATAATCCCCATTAGCTCGAGGAAGTTCAGCAGGAGGGATTTCGCAAGCCGTTTGAGAATCAGGGCGCGGTCGGTATGCGAGCTGGGGCTGGTGCCAGAAGGGGACGGTGTGGTGGGCGGGGTGTAGAGTTGCGAGATGCCTTGGGAGGTTAGGGAGGGGAGGCCTTCGTTGAGCTGTTGATTGGAGAATATGGTTAGCATGAACTCAGAGCTCTTCAATGAGCTAAGATTGGAGAGGTTGCGTACGTTGAATACATCGCCGAAGCTTCTGTAGACGCCCTCTGCGGGAGGTTCTGGGGGCTGTAGGAAACGCAGCTCGGGAGGAAGATCTAGGAGTCGTAGAGCTTGATTCGGTGCAGGTGCTTCCCCCGATGTAGTCTGGGTGTCGGAAGAGGCATTGGCTGGCTCGGATTGCTGCGCGGCGCGCAGAGCAGCTATGCGGTCGAGGTTCTCGGGTGTAAAGTGCTGGTAGAACGGCGGAGGGCTTGGGAATGCGGCTGCTAGGGTGTTTGATGGCTGTTGGTCGGTCATGGCCATGAGACTTCAGAATACATTGGTCATGGATCTGTTAAGGTCTCTTATGTGTATGTCCTAATTGGGTGTTTCCTAGTGAAGGCTTCAAGGAATGAGACACGCGTCCAATTACGGCGCGCGAGGCTGTGTCAGTGATCGGTTGGTCCGCTGACGTAGCAGGGTGACCGATGACTTCTATGCTCTCCTTTTCGTCAGGTATGGCCCCTTCTCTTTCTCTTCTTTATACTTATGAGCTGCATATGGGCAGTGAAGTTTTGATACAGTTTCGGGCTAATGAATACTTATGGAACGGTAGAGCCGACGATGTCTTCACCAACACGGCGAGATTCCGGGCTTGTTGCCGGGAGAGGAGCTTTGGATGCAATTGCGCGCTTCTGGCATAGGACCTATGCTCCGGACTATGTTGG
>Ga0335075_10017454_pt1 | contig 10672 bp, 4 predicted proteins | sample Lox_Sample_24_FD_206723 | JGI IMG/M metagenome (GOLD analysis project Ga0335075, IMG submission 206723) | Soil microbial communities from Loxahatchee National Wildlife Refuge, Florida, United States - Lox_Sample_2.4 | ecosystem: Environmental > Terrestrial > Soil > Wetlands | place: USA: Florida... | reverse complement strand
CCCTGGTCGATGAAAAGCGAAAATCGAAGGGTAAGGTGGTCGGGAATTCGTATGAGATTTGGATGCCGCTTTGGGAAGAGTTCGCGCACCTTTCCGAGATACGCTCTCTTCTTTCAGAAGGCCGCGCGACAGTGCATCGCAAGCCGGCACGTGACGGTCTTGAGTTCGCCCGCGCAGTTGCATCGCTTGGCGTGAATCGGGGAATCAGCACATTTGCGCGGTACGCCTTTTTGCAGCGACGTGGCGACTCAATTTCGGCGACACCGAAGGGGCGCATCCGCGTCGAGGCCCGCCCGCAAGCACGTTTACTGAACGACCTCGACGCTGGCAACTGGCTGTCCCGTTTTCGGCGGTATGCGCGAACTCTGGACAGGCAGGGCAGGGGCTTTGTTGCTCCGCAGCGCCTTCAATCCCTTGCCCTACGCCTCGATGAGGCAATTTTCGTAATGGCGCAAGACAAGACGCCGCAAGCGGCCCAGGGCGTGCTAAGCACTGTAGGCGAAGTGGCCGCTTATTTGGCGTCGAGCCCCAAGGCACGCCATCCTGACGGTGGCAACCTGAATCCGCCGCCGTGTCTTTCCCGTGGCTGGTTCGAGGCAGCAAATGATGACACGGCCGAGTTCCGCATCGCTTCCGCACTAGCAGGCCTGGGGCGCAGAGCGCGGATCGACGACGAGGCCGCTGACGGTCAAGAATACACTGACGAGGATACCGGTGCGAGAGAGGTAGAGGAAGCATACTCGCAGGACAAGGATGCGTCTAGTGTGTCTGCCGGGACACCGCCGTCGTCCGGGAATGAACGAGCCAAGAAGATATCTCCCCCACCGTTCCGCGCCCATCTCGCACCGCTCGCCGAGAAAAGCTGGTACGGACGTTACCACGAGTGGGGTGATGACGATCGGCTCGCCGTCTGGGGCGCTGGTGCCTTGGAACGGAATCTGGTCTCGGTTCTTGAGCGGCGCCTTCTCTTCTCTACCCAACGAAACCTCATCGGCAGCTCCTTCACCGCGTGCGGCGGCGCCGACTTGGCGAGCATCCTCGCCTTCCTCGCGGGAGAGACGGACGACGTGAAGATCGCTGCGCTAGCGCGAGGCCTCGCGTGGGCCGAACCGCCGAACTTCATGCGCAGGGAAATGGCTCAAACGAGACCCCTGCCACTCGCCTATGCGTTGATGAAGCCCTTCTTCGCGCCGGCGGAGCAGCTACAGGAATTAGGCGTGCTCCGTGATGGCGCTACGTTGCCGGTGCCGACAGGGTTCGTGCAACGCCTGCGCTCGGAAGATGTTGGGGCCGCTGTGGGGCTGGCTTGCCGGCGCGCCCACGCCTCGGGTTTACCTGTGGCATTCGAGCCAAGCTCCAAGCACGTGGCTCACGTCGACGGCCCGAGGCTGCTGGCGAGCCTGCTCATCCCGATCCGCATGGTGGATTTGAAACGCCCACTGGAGCGCGCCTATCCCACCCTGTTCGATAACAGAGAGACGCTAGACTCGAAGGAGGATCCCGCCAATGCCGCTTGACTTTTCAAACCTCAATGGCGCACCGCGCCTGCTCATCGAGGCGAGGCTCAAGCCGCTACAGGGCGCGCGCTTTCAGCCCACCGGCTTCCCCAACTTAGGGGCGTCGGAATACGACGGGCATGGCGGGGTTAAGATGCTTCTCGTCGAGTCTGCCCAGAGCATGGCGAACCGCATGGAGGCCGTGTGCTGGGATGAGATCAACGACGATTGGGTCAAGCCGCTCAACGGCCTGCCGGTTGTCAAAGTCGTTGATAAGCACGGCAAGCCTCTTACAAACTCCGTCCTGGAAGCGCATCGGATCAATTCCGAATATATCGCGAGATCAAAGGGGTTTGATGTGATCGCTAAGGAGATTGGGTTCGATAGCAAGCGTCCATTTGACGTTCGCAAGCAGCTTGTCCCAGCACTGCTGCGATACGACCCTAACTCTCTTGTTCACGGCGTGTTTCTCGAAGAGGTTGGGGGTGTGATCCGCCTGCCACGTACGTTGTCGGCCTTCATCGAGGCTGAGGATGTGCGCGTCGCGCCTAGCGGCGGGGTCAAGATTAACCGAGTGGAGCCGACGCTCAAGGAGGGAGAGGGCAATGTTCCTTATTCCCGCGATGAATACACAGGAAATATTACTACATATTTCAATGTGGATATCGCCCAGATTCGGGCTTTCGGTCTCGGCGACAGCGTCGAGAAGCTTCTTATCGCGCTGGTGTTGTTCAAAATCCTGAAGTTCCTCGGGGTGGGGCTTCGTCTACGTACCGCGTGCGACCTGACACGCGATGGCGAGATGACCGTGAAGCCTAGCAAGTTCAAGCTTCCATCTCTCGATGATATCGAGGCGGACCTGCCCAACCTGATTGCGGCGGTGCGCAAAGAAGGTAGGTTTAACGGAAGCAAAGATGGTGTCACTGTTGTCAAATACGAGAAGTAGGTGATGATCGCACTCCGTTGTCTCTTCCCAACGGGACGGTACCACGCTACGCCCTGGGGCCGGCACGTGAACGAGGCGGCGCTTGCTTGGCCGCCCGAGCCGATGCGGGTTCTCCGGGCATTGATCGCTTGTCATCACCGGAAAGCTGACAAGGATGTATTCTCAGACGACGCATTGGCGGATCTGATAGATGCCCTGGCGGAGGAACTACCAATTTACCGCCTCCCCGAGGCCGTCCACGGCCATACGCGCCATTACATGCCATCGCCAGTCAAGACGACGTTGATTTTCGATGCCTTCGCCTGCTTGGATCGGACAGAACCACTAGTTATCGGTTGGCCCGGCGTTGTCTTCAACCAGAAGCAACTCGCTCATCTTGAGCACCTTGCCAGCCGCTTGGGCTATCTTGGCCGCGCGGAGAGCTGGGTCGAGGCGGCTATGACCGAATGGGATGGGCAGGGTGCCAACGCGCTGCCACTAAGGTCCGGCAACGGCAGGCATGGCGCTGAAGGACCTGACTGCCGTGTCGTTCGACTCTACGCGCCACTTTCGCCGACCGCCTATGAGGAAACGCGTGGGCATTTGGTTCGCAATGAGCGCGAGCGCCGCAGCGCCAGCTTGGCTAACAAATTGAAGCCGGCGGAAAAGGTGCTCGACAATGACATGAAGGAATTTCTCGCCACTCTTCCCGAGCGGCTCGCCGATGCCCTCACTATCGACACTTCTGAACTACAGACTGCCGGTTGGAGCGATCCGCCTGCAATTCGACGAGTTCTCTATTCCGGGCCAGAACTGGGAGCTACCTGGCACGGCCAACGTCGGCAGCAAGTTGTGCACAAGAGATCCAATCCTACCGTTGCGCGCTTCGTACTTGCCGGGCGCCCGCGCCCGCGGGTCGAAGACACTGTACGGATCGCCGAGATCATGCGTTTGGCTGCAATGGCGAAGTTCGGCTGGGGAATCGTCGAGGGCAAGCGGCGTCCGAACGCACCTAGCGTCATTTCCGGATACGGCGATGATGGGGAGCCAATGCACAGCGACAGTCATGCACACGCTTTTTGGCTGCCCGAGGATGCTGACGGCGATGGGGAGATCGATCACGTTGTCGTCTATGCCGCAGCAGGATTGAACGGAGAATGCCGTCTAGGGCTTGATCGGATCACTCGCCTTTGGATCGAAAAAGGTGGACGTACTGGCGACGAGGAAGAGGAGGCCTCCGCCGGTGGACGAGCAGAATGGCGCTTAGCATTGGAAGGTTTTGGGCATCCGGGTGACTTCGCCTCGGCAAGTTCATTGCTTGGCTGTTCTGGTAGATGGCTGTCCGCGACACCGTATCTCACGCCCTGGTACGCCAAGAAGCGATTCCAATGGAAAGATCAGATCGCCCGCGAACTCAGAGAGCGCGGCATATCAGAGGTGTGCGAAGCCTCCAACGAGTGTCGTTCGCTCACGATCAATGGCCGGGATCGGCGGCCCATCCACTTTCATCGCTTCCGTTCACGTCGCGGATTGCGCCAGCCTGACACGCTCGGTCGCTTTGTTGAATTGACGTTCGATCATCCCGTCCAAGGCCCGTTGGCGCTCGGCTTCGGCTGCCATTTCGGACTTGGTCTGTTCGCAGCGAAATAGTGGCTGCCTGTCGTCGAACGCGACGGAATTCCGTGGGTGGGCGGAGCCATCCTGGGATGAACACTGATTTGCCTCCGAGTTCGTTATCATGACCGACAACCAACTCGAATTCCACCTCCCCGCACCGCCGGCAACCGGCGACACCCCCCTGATCCCCGCGCGGATGGTCAACGAATTTGTGTATTGCCCCCGCCTCGCCTACCTCATGTGGACGCAAGCCGAATGGTCCGAGACCGGCGACACCGTCGAAGGCCAGCGCATGCACACCCGCGTCGAGCGAACTAACGCACCCTTGCCGTCGCCGGACGCACTCGAAGCGGAGGCAGCCGGGGCGGGCGACAAAATCGTCAGCCGCTCGCTCACGCTCGCTTCCACGGCGCTCGGCGTCATCGCCAAGCTCGACATCGCCGAGGCCGAAGACGGCGTGGTCACCCCCATCGACTACAAGCGGGGCCGCCGACCGCATGTCGCGCAGGGCGCCTACGAACCGGAACGCATCCAGGTCTGCCTGCAGGCGATGCTGCTCGAAGAGCACGGCTACCGCGTTCAGGACGGCGCCATCTATTACGCCGAAGGCCACGAGCGGGTGCGCATCGTGCTCGACGAATCGTTGCGCGCAGCGGCCCGCCAGGCGGTCAGCGACCTGCGCCTGACCGTCTCGCAAAGCCGCATCCCGCCGCCGCTCCAGGACAGCCCGAAATGTCCGCGCTGTGCGCTGGTGACGGTCTGCCTGCCGGACGAGGTCCGCTCGCTCACCGGCTCATCGCTCGCACCGCGCAAGATTGCCGTCCCGCCGGACGAGGCGCTGCCGCTGATCGTGCAATCGCAGCGCAGCCGGATCGGCAAGGACGGCGAGACCCTCAAGATCACCGACGACGACGGCGCCGAGACGCTGGTCCGCCTCATCGAGATCTCCGACGTGGCGCTGTTCGGCAACGTCTCGATCACCACGCCGGCGCTGGCCGCGCTGTTCGAACGCGAGATCCCCGTCACCTTCCACAGCCACAGCGGCTGGTTCCGCGGGGTCGCGCACGGCGTCGGTCATCGCAATGTCGAGGTGCGGACGGCGCAGTACCGGCTCAGCTTCGACGAAGCCGGCTGCCTGCGCTTCGCCAAAGACTTGGTCGCAGCGAAGATTGCCAACCAGCGCACGATGCTGCGGCGGAACTGGCGCGGGCCGCCCGAGGACCGGCAGGCCGCGCTCGACCGGCTGACGACCACGCGCCGATCCGTCGATGCGGCGAAGACGTTGGCCGTGCTGCTGGGCCTGGAAGGGGATGCGGCGGCGGTTTATTTCCGTGCCTTCGCCAGCCTGCTTAAGTCACCGGACGACAAGCAGGGCAGCGGCGAGCTGGCGCCGTTCCGGTTCGACGCTCGCAATCGCCGGCCGCCGACGGATCCGGTGAATGCGATGCTGTCGCTGGCCTATGCGATGCTGAGCCGGCATCTGACGATTGCGCTGTCGTCGGTCGGACTCGATCCGTATCGCGGCTTCTATCATGCGCCCCGCTACGGGCGGCCGGCGCTGGCGCTCGATGTCATGGAGCCGTTCCGCCCCATCATCGCCGACTCCGTCGTGCTGTCGGTTGTCAACACCGGCGAGGTCGGGCCCGGCGACTTCGTTATGGCCGTGACAGGCACGGCGTTGACCCAGGCGGGACGCCGCCGCTTCGTCGAGGCGTTCGAGCGCCGCCTGGGCCAGGAAACCACGCATCCCGTCTTCGGCTATCAGGTGAGCATGCGACGGATGCTGCTGGTGCAGGCACGGTTGCTGTCTCGGTTCCTGCTGGGAGAGCTGCCGGGTTATCCGCATTATCTGCCGCGGTGATGAGATGAGACCGGTCGATGAATGACGAACGCTTGTTCATCGTCACGTATGACATCTCCGATCAGAGGCGCTGGCGTCGCGTGTTCAAAGTGATGCACGGATACGGCGAGTGGATCCAGTTGTCGGTCTTCCAGTGCCGTCTGTCGCGACGGCGCCGCGCCGAGCTGGAGACGCGATTGCGGGAACTTGTGAAGAATGGCGAGGACCATGTCCTGCTGATCGATGTAGGGCCGGCCGACAGGACTGAGGTGGCGGTGGAGAGCATCGGCAAGACGTTCTCAAAAATCGAACGCCACGCGGTCGTCATATAGTAGGATCGAAGGCGAGGGCGGGGAGCGACGGTCTGACCCAGGATGATTCGCGCCCGCCGCGTCTTTTCGACCAGCATTGCGGCGCGCCAGGTGCTATACTCGCTCGAAAGGCGGTAGTTGGTTGGAATCGTGGAGCTCTTTGACATGATGAATACGACTGCACGGGGACTTTGGTTGGTTCTGCCGGTCAAAGCGCGGGGTCTCTCGAAAGAGGGGCAGGATTGCCCTGATTGTCAGTGGGTTGTAGGGTCCGGTATCCGCAGCGCGAGAGCGCTGCGGCCTCATTGAAGCGATGCAGGGTATGGCGGGACAGGCCAAAGGGGGCGGCGATCCGCAGCGCGAGAGCGCTGCGGCCTCATTGAAGCGCCAAAGCCGCTGACGCCGAAGGCGAATATGCCGAAGATCCGCAGCGCGAGAGCGCTGCGGCCTCATTGAAGCCTCTGCGCAGGCGTCCCACCACTCCCAAGCAATCTTCATCCGCAGCGCGAGAGCGCTGCGGCCTCATTGAAGCACGAGAAAGCGGCCGTCAGGATCACCCCTGACCAGGGATCCGCAGCGCGAGAGCGCTGCGGCCTCATTGAAGCCTGGCCATCTCAGCGAGTTTTGGGAGGAAAAGCGCCTCATCCGCAGCGCGAGAGCGCTGCGGCCTCATTGAAGCGCTGCAACTGCGGGGATTGTCCGAAATCCCACACATTATCCGCAGCGCGAGAGCGCTGCGGCCTCATTGAAGCGCGCTTTCTACGAGCGTCGGTGGCGTGACTATTTCGGGATCCGCAGCGCGAGAGCGCTGCGGCCTCATTGAAGCCCAGTGTCACATACGCTCAGAGTGCTAGTGATGACGGTATCCGCAGCGCGAGAGCGCTGCGGCCTCATTGAAGCCACCACAACTGACTAAGGCGGGGCGCCAAGGTTTGGATCCGCAGCGCGAGAGCGCTGCGGCCTCATTGAAGCCGCCACACCGGCGCATCATCGTAGTAATGCGATCAGAATCCGCAGCGCGAGAGCGCTGCGGCCTCATTGAAGCGACACGCTGCTGATGGGCCACTGGCACACCTATATCCATCCGCAGCGCGAGAGCGCTGCGGCCTCATTGAAGCCCGGAGCCTCCCGAGGACAAACACGCGCGCGCCGTAAATCCGCAGCGCGAGAGCGCTGCGGCCTCATTGAAGCGCGGAGCGCTGCATATTGCTGTTGGGGGCCGCGCACCTGATCCGCAGCGCGAGAGCGCTGCGGCCTCATTGAAGCTGCAAGCGATGCGCCGTGCGATGCGCCGCAAACTTCGCGATCCGCAGCGCGAGAGCGCTGCGGCCTCATTGAAGCTACAGCGTTTGGTATGCGTGGCGCGGCGTTGCAGATGCAGATCCGCAGCGCGAGAGCGCTGCGGCCTCATTGAAGCCACAACGAAGGCGGTTCACTGACCGGCGAAGCAGACCAATCCGCAGCGCGAGAGCGCTGCGGCCTCATTGAAGCACCAATACAGTGCGCTGTCGACCCCCCGAGAACAGAACGATCCGCAGCGCGAGAGCGCTGCGGCCTCATTGAAGCACAGCCTCCGCAGCCGAGATCAGTCCGTAGTTGCGGTATCCGCAGCGCGAGAGCGCTGCGGCCTCATTGAAGCTGATACTCCCATGAAGTTCTGGGCAATCGCAGCGACCATCCGCAGCGCGAGAGCGCTGCGGCCTCATTGAAGCGGGTTGATGCCCGGACAGTCCGTGAATACCTCAGCCTATCCGCAGCGCGAGAGCGCTGCGGCCTCATTGAAGCCAGCATCGCGGCCGGATACGCCGAGCGAAGATCGTATAACCGAGGCCGCATGGTTCGTCGATCAAATATGCCCGGGCATCGCGGCCGGATACGCCGAGCGAAGATCGTATATCCGCAGCGCGAGAGCGCTGCGGCCTCATTGAAGCAAAGGCGACTCTGCGGTCGGCACAAAAGGCACGGCTACGACAGTAGGGATCCGCAGCGCGAGAGCGCTGCGGCCTCATTGAAGCATAGACGATGACATCAACGCGCCAGCCACGTCGTGCATATCCGCAGCGCGAGAGCGCTGCGGCCTCATTGAAGCGGGGCGTTGTGCTGGGCACATACGATACATCGGAGGAATCCGCAGCGCGAGAGCGCTGCGGCCTCATTGAAGCCGGTTCGATCGGCGATATCACCCCATACGCAGCGCACTATCCGCAGCGCGAGAGCGCTGCGGCCTCATTGAAGCTTCTGCGTGCCGCTCCGCGCGAGCGATCAGCAGTTCATCCGCAGCGCGAGAGCGCTGCGGCCTCATTGAAGCGCGAAATACCACAGCTGGCGACGTGGACAACTGCTCATATCCGCAGCGCGAGAGCGCTGCGGCCTCATTGAAGCATCGGCTTCTATTGCTTCCAGTTCGGCCAGCCGGGCCATCCGCAGCGCGAGAGCGCTGCGGCCTCATTGAAGCCGTTTGAAATTGACTGGTCCCTCTATACAGCCGGCGCGGATCCGCAGCGCGAGAGCGCTGCGGCCTCATTGAAGCGAGATACGTCCATACCCGCCCCCATATCAACGCGACGATCCGCAGCGCGAGAGCGCTGCGGCCTCATTGAAGCCACTCAGGCGGCGGATTTACAGTCCGCTGGTTTAAGCCATCCGCAGCGCGAGAGCGCTGCGGCCTCATTGAAGCGATTTCCTCGAAGGTGAGCACATCGCCACTGTCGAAATCCGCAGCGCGAGAGCGCTGCGGCCTCATTGAAGCGATTACAAGCGAGAAGTTTTATTTGAAAAGATCGGCACATCCGCAGCGCGAGAGCGCTGCGGCCTCATTGAAGCTGCATCTAATTACGATACCGGGCTGAACATTGCGACTGGATCCGCAGCGCGAGAGCGCTGCGGCCTCATTGAAGCTCGGAAAACGTGGCGGCAGTTCCATTGCCCTGCAGCGTCATCCGCAGCGCGAGAGCGCTGCGGCCTCATTGAAGCCAGGCTTTGTTAGGCACGGTCAACGTCCAGGCGGCGGATCCGCAGCGCGAGAGCGCTGCGGCCTCATTGAAGCTGGTTCACCTGCCACGACAGGTTGGACAAGATTGCCACATCCGCAGCGCGAGAGCGCTGCGGCCTCATTGAAGCGTGAGGCTGCTCAGCAGCTTTGCAGACGCACTTGCGCTATCCGCAGCGCGAGAGCGCTGCGGCCTCATTGAAGGGATTCCCAGCAGCGCGAAGGCGGCGGCCTAATCGCCAATCCGCAGCGCGAGAGCGCTGCGGCCTCATTGAAGGATAGCGTGGTCTCAGGCTATAAACCTGGGGATGAGATCCGCAGCGCGAGAGCGCTGCGGCCTCATTGAAGGAGCCGATTGCCGGCCACTGGTATTGCGTCCAGTGCTGCATCCGCAGCGCGAGAGCGCTGCGGCCTCATTGAAGGCTTGCCGACAAATCTCAACGATACATCGTCGCCTTCATCCGCAGCGCGAGAGCGCTGCGGCCTCATTGAAGGAACCCACCAGGGACAGCATTTGGTGACCTTGATGTCGGTATCCGCAGCGCGAGAGCGCTGCGGCCTCATTGAAGCTGGACCTTGAGCGCCGACGTTGTAGCCGCCGTATCCGGATCCGCAGCGCGAGAGCGCTGCGGCCTCATTGAAGCAGTCGGTGGTGGAGGCGAGTGGGGCCAGTGGGAATCATCCGCAGCGCGAGAGCGCTGCGGCCTCATTGAAGCGCTGCACCGACGCGGCCTCGACGCTGTGGTGGTGCTCATCCGCAGCGCGAGAGCGCTGCGGCCTCATTGAAGCGATCAGCGAGGGTGGTTCTATATTTTGTGTAAGTCTACCCGTTGTGACCACCATATTCTGTGGTGGAGGAGTCCACACTGGCGGCGAACATCAAGACCGAAGTGATTGATGAGTTGCTGGCGAGCTGCTCGTCGACGTCCGATCTGTTCGACACCAATGGGTTGTTCAAGCAGCTTAAGAAGCAGCTTCTGGAACAGCTGTTAGGTGTCGAGCTGAGCGAACACCTGGGCTATGAGAAGGGCGAGGCGTCGGGGCGCAATTCCGGCAACAGCCGCAACGGGCATTCGGCGAAGACGGTGCTGACCGATGACGGTGCGCTGCCGCTTTCGATCCCGCGCGACCGCAACGGCACGTTCGAGCCGAAGATCGTGCCGAAAGGCGTGCGCCGGCTGGAGGGCTTCGACGAGCGCATCGTCAGCCTGTACGCCCGGGGGATGTCGGTGCGCGAGATCCAAGGCCACTTGCGGGAGATGTATGGCATCGAGGTGTCGCCGGACCTGATCAGCCGGGCCACGGAGAGCGTGCTGGAGGAGGTTCGCGAGTGGCAGGGCCGGCCGCTGGAGCGGCTGTATCCGATCGTGTTTCTGGATGCGCTGCGGGTGAAGGTTCGCGACGAAGGGCTGGTGCGCAACAAGTCGATCTACGTGGTGCTGGGGGTCACTTGCGAAGGCGAGAAGGAGGTGCTGGGGCTTTGGATCGAGCAGA
>Ga0335075_10017453_pt1 | contig 10672 bp, 11 predicted proteins | sample Lox_Sample_24_FD_206723 | JGI IMG/M metagenome (GOLD analysis project Ga0335075, IMG submission 206723) | Soil microbial communities from Loxahatchee National Wildlife Refuge, Florida, United States - Lox_Sample_2.4 | ecosystem: Environmental > Terrestrial > Soil > Wetlands | place: USA... | reverse complement strand
CGGTCAGATCACTCCGGAGATTGGCATTACCTCAACGCCGGTCATCGATCGCAATGCGGGTCCTCATGGAACCATTTTTGTCGTCGGGATGACTCTCGACAATTCGGGTAACTATCACCAGCGTCTGCACGCCCTCGACGTCACCACCGGCGCGGAGCTCTCGGGCAGCCCCACGGAAATCCAGGCCTCGTATCGCGGCACGGGCGCCAACAGCTCCAACGGAATCGTGTTATTCGATCCCGGCCAGTATGCCGAGCGTGCTGGTCTCCTGCTGCTGAACGGGGCAATTTACCTGGGCTGGACCTCCCATTGCGATGACGATCCCTATACCGGCTGGCTCATGGGGTACGACGAAAAGACTCTCAAACAGACGAGTGTGCTTAACCTCACGCCGAACGGGAGCGAGGGCTCAATTTGGATGGCGGGCTCCGGCCTCGCCGCCGACACCGATGGCAATATCTATTTTCTCGACGCCAACGGCACCTTCGATACCACGCTCGACGCCAATGGATTTCCGGCGCAGCATGACTACGGCAACGGATTCATCAAGGTCGCGACGACCAACGGCCAGCTTCTCGTCGCCGACTACTTCGAGATGTCCAACACGGTTGCCGAATCGAACGCCGACGAGGACCTTGGGTCCGGCGGGGCGCTCGTGCTGCCCGACATTCAGGACTCATCCGGCGGAGTCCATCATCTGGCCGTCGGCGCCGGCAAGGATGAGGAACTCTATGTCGTCAATCGCGATTCGATGGGGAAATTCAATCCCAATAACGATAACGCCATCTACCAGGAGTTCAGCCTTGGCTACGGCATATGGTCCATGCCCGCGTTCTTCAACAACACCCTCTACTATTGCGGCGTCGGCGGCAATGTGATGGCGTTTCCCATCCTGAATGCGAAGTTCGCCACCAGCTCCACTGTGCAGAGCGCGACCAGCTTCGAGTACCCCGGGGCCACCCCGTCGATCAGCGCTCTCGGCACGGCGAATGGTATCGTCTGGGCGGTCGAAAACTCCAATCCGGCCATTCTGCATGCATTCAATGCGAAAACGCTCAAGGAGATCTACAACAGCAGCCAGGCAGCCAACGGCCGCGATCAGTTCGGCAATGGCAACAAATTCATCACGCCGATGATCGCAAACGGAAAAGTCTTCGTTGGCACGCCGAGCGGCGTCGCCGAATTGGGGTTATTGAAGTAGAGAGGAGAACCAGCTTCAGAAGCCCATAATGTTGTAGCCGCTGTCGACGTAGATCGTCTCGCCGGTCACTCCGCTGGCCAGATCCGACGCCAGATACACCGCCGTCTTGCCGACTTCGGCCTGCTCCGTGTTGCGGTGGAGTGGCGAACGATCTTCGTGATACTTCATCATGTCGCCCAGAGCGCCGATGCCGCGCGCCGCCAGCGTCTTGATCGGACCCGCCGAGATCGCGTTCACCCGCACATTCTGCTTGCCCAGATCCCACGCCAGATACCGCACCGTCGCCTCGAGCGCTGCCTTGGCCACGCCCATTACCTTGTAGTGCGGCACAACCTTTTCCGCGCCGAAGTACGTCAGGGTGATCACCGATCCGCCCTCGGTCATGAGCGGGGCTGCGCCCCGCGCCAGCGCGATCAGTGAGTAGACGCTCACGTCGTGCGCGATCCTGAACCCGTCACGCGTGGTCTGCAGGAAGTCGTTTTTCAGGTCTTCAGCCGGCGCGTATGCGATGCAGTGCACCAGTACGTCCACCTTGCCGTACTTCTCCTTCATCTGCGCGAATACCTGCGCAATCTCCGCGTCGTTGGCTACGTCGCACTGGAACGGCTCCGCTCCCGGCAGATCTTCAATCAGCCCCAGCGCCTCAGACTTCATGCGCTCATTCTGATAGCTGATGGCCAGCTTCGCCCCCGCCTCATGCAGTTTGGTAGCAATGCCCCAGGCAATGCTCCGCTTGTTGGCCAGTCCAAAAACAGCTGCAACTTTGCCTTCCAAATTCAGCATAGTTCGTATCGCTCCCTGGGAGTGTCCGCTCGCATCTGCTCACGCTATTGTAAATGTGCGCAACTTGCCCTTCATCCGCACTCGCAGCGCGATTCCATCGCAAATCCGCTCTGCCCCGCCTCGGCGGCCGCCGGCCGATAGTACCGTTCTTCCGGATGCGCACAGGCGAGGCACAGCCTCTCGTCTCCGCGCTCCACAAACCGGCCGTAGTTGACGCCCTCGCCGCATTGCGCGCAAACCACGCGCTGGCCCCTGTATCCGGGCATCTCGTTCGGTGTCACATCCACTGCGACCCACTGCTCGCCGAACAAATCCTCATCCGGCAATTCGCTATAGGCCTTCATCTGCTGCTGATTTTTATCCGCGATCTCTGGATACAACTCCCTCGCACGCTGCCGCGACGACTCCAGCGCCACCACGCGCAGGGCGCGCCCCGTGCCGAGGTCAACAAACGTAGCCGCCATTTTTCCCCAGTCGCGGAACTTGAGCGCCCGCTTGCCCAGTCGGCATCCGGTCACCACGCCGATGGCATCCGTTGCGCAGCGATCGATCTCGATGTAGGTCACCAGTCGCTTGCGGTCTTTTCCACGAGGCTCATCGATGCCAAGGCGCTTACAGCCCAGCACCGCCATCCGCACGCCCAGAATCTGGCCCGCGCAGAGGTGCCCGTGCGCGACCTTGGCCTGCTCCAGCAACTCGTCCAGCGATTCCATGCATCGATGCTATGCCTTTTCTCGCGTCGATGGCTTCCGGCGGCCTTACGCTAGCAGTCATTGCCAGGGCTTGTCGCTTGCGGTTTTTCGCTCGACGTCTCTTGCCGGCAATCTTTTGCTGACCGTTTCTCTTGGAAAGTCTCAGTCTAGTTCTCGTCGTCCCCGTCTTCCACCAGCGCAGCCGACGTGCCCACCAGATCGAAGCTTACTGCCGCCGCTCCCGTGGGCTGGAACCTCACCTGCAGCGGTTCTCTTTGCCAGATGGCCGCTCCGCAGGCAGGGGTGGGATGATCCGCCGGGTCCCACGCGCCCAGCTTCTTCGCCAGCAGCGGACGCCGCGCCGCCACCTGTGCCACCACTGCGAAAAGCTGCCTCCCGGCGACATTCAGACCGCAGTAGGCCGCGTAGTCGCGGAACCACATCACTTCCGACACGCCGGGATCGAAGTCTGGCAGATGCAGCGCCGTCACTTTCCCGCTCGTGCGATCTACCAGCAGCCATGGGCCCCGCTGCCAGACCCAGCGCGGCGCATGATCGGAGGGAAGGGAATCGTTGATGCGCACCGCGCGCCGCACTGTAAAGCTGCGGTCGGTCACATCGTGCGGATCGCCAGTGGTCCACTCTTTCACCTTGCCATCCACCACAAGCGCACGTACCTTCAGTTCCGTCTCGTCCTTTTGCGCTCCCGCGGGATCGCCCTGAACCGAATACGGCTCTTTGCGTGCCGCTCCGAGAGCCACGGTATGAGGCTTGCTCGCGCACCACGATGGGGCGGGAAGCGAAAGCGCCACAAGGAGCGTAATACCGGTTTTTCCTGGAGTCATATCTGCAGGCTATGGAGATGCGGCCGCCTGCAACAGGTCACAGAAGTAATGAGCTACTGACCGCCGTCACTGCCCGGTGCCGCCGGTGCAGAAGAAGTCATTGCCTGGTGTGGTGCTTCGCTTGCCAGCACATGCCCATTTACGTAGTGCCACACGAACCACCCGAACCCTGCCAGCACCAGCACCAGCGCTGCCACGCCAGCCCAGCGCAGCCTGATTCCCGGTCGCCCGATCGTGCGCACCCGCGATTCCCCCACGTTGCGGGCAAACGTCGTCCAGCCGTCATTTTCATCAGGCAATCCCTGCTGATTTCTCGCTGCAAGGAAACGATCCACCCACGTGCTTTCGTCGAGGCCAACCGCGCGCGCGTAGCCACGCACGATGCCCTTGCTGAGGATTCCTCCGGGCAGCACTTCGAACTGTTCGTTTTCCAGAGCAGTCAGATAGCGCGTGACAATTTTGGTCGTCCCGCTGATGGTGTCCAGCGCGATGCCCCGGGAGAGCCGTTCCCTTCGCAGTTCCTCGCCAAAATGACCCACGAGCAGATTCCTTTCGTATGGCCCTGGAGACGGTTACAGTCACAATAAGACTGGTAACGTCACCTCGTCAAAGGGAAAATACCCTAAGTTGCTTATTTTCCATACGAAAGCAGGTAAAATTAGGTCACTAAAGTAACCGTTCCGCCATTCTACGTTACTGGCTCGTTAATGAAAGCCCCTTCCGGCGCACTTCGCAGGTTCCGGTTTGTTACCCTGATCTTTTGGGCGCAGTTTTGCAAAAAAACCATGAACAAGCTTGTCGTCGGCAATATTCTTTACCGCCCCGTCCGTTCCGCCATCAGCGTTTTCGCGGTTGCTATTGAAGTCATCATGATTCTCTCCATCGTGGCCATCATGATGGGCCAGGTGACCAACGCTGCCAATCAAACCGGTGGCATCGGCGCCGACATCATGGTGCAGCCGCCGAACGCCAGCATGATCACCGCCATGGGTGGAGCGCCTGTCCCCGCCGCCATCTCCAGCGTGCTCGCGAAAATGCCGCACATCGCGGTGGCGTCTCCCGTGATTCTCGATCTCACCACCGCCGGCGCGGTGCAGACCATCTATGGGATTGAGTACGACAGTTTCAACGCGCTCAAGCCCTTTCAGTATCTGGCCGGCGCGCCCTTCAAAGAGCCCAACGACGTCATCGTCGACGACCTTTACGCGCGCGGCCATCACACGAATGTCGGCGATTGGATCAAGGTCGCGAATTTCGCCGGCACCTATCATGTCTGCGGCATCGTGGAACACGGCAAAGGCGGCCGTGTGTTCCTGGAGCGCGAAGTGCTCGGATCGCTTCTCGGCACGCCTCACAACGCCTCTATCTTTTACGTGCGCAGCGACAACCAGGCGAACGAACAGGCCATTATCCACGAGATCCTGGCGAACCCGAATCTCTCGACCTATCATGTGCAGACGCTCGAAGAGTGGATGTCGATGATGACTCCCGAGCACCTGCCCGGCTTCAACACCGCGCTGCACGTGGTGATCGGCATTGCGGTGATCATCGGGTTTCTCGCCATCTTCCAGTCCATGTACACGGCGGTGATGGAGCGCACGCGTGAGATCGGCATCCTCAAGTCGCTGGGAGCCTCGAAAGCGTACGTCATGAACCTGGTGTTGCGCGAAGCCGTTCTCGTTGCCATCTGCGGTATCCTGCTCGGCACGCTACTCACCCAGGCCATTCGCGTTTTCATGGGCGCGCACTTCGCGACCACGCCATTCCTGATTTCCAATCAGTGGCGTTTCCAGGGAGCCGGCATCGCGCTTGCCGGATCGGTGCTCGGCGCGCTCTATCCTGCGTGGAAAGCCTCCCGCAAAGACCCCATCGATGCGCTGGCTTACGAGTAACGCAACGGCTCTGTCATTCTGAGCGCAGCGCCACGCGACTCTCTCCGTCGCGCAACCGTCAGGCGCGCAGCCGGAGGACCCGCACTTCGCCTTCCGGCGCCGGTCCTACCGCCCCGTCATCCGCTCCATCTTCTCGGGATACCGGTCGCCGTACACCTCCACCTGCGCTGCGGCTTCGTCGATCTCGGCAAGATCCTCCGGACCCAGGTCCATCGCCACCGCTCCGATATTCTCGTCGAGCCGGTGCAGCTTCGTCGTTCCGGGAATCGGCACGATCCACGGGTTTTGTGCAAGCAGCCAGGCCAGAGAGATCTGCGCCGGCGTCGCGTTTCGCTGCGCGGCGATGCGTACCAGCATCTGCACCAGCGCCTGATTCGCCTTCAGCGCCTCCGGCGAGAATCGCGGCAGCCCGGCGCGAAAATCGTTCTTCTCGAACGTGGTGTTCTCGGCCATCTTGCCGGTCAGGAATCCGCGGCCGAGCGGGCTGTACGGTACCAGCCCGATGCCCAGTTCCTCGAGCACGGGCATCACGGTTTCTTCCGGTCTGCGCCACCACAGCGAGTACTCGTTTTGCAGCGCGGTAACCGGCTGGACTGCGTGCGCGCGGCGGATCGTCTTCACCCCGGCTTCCGACATGCCGAAGTGCTTCACTTTGCCGGCTTGAATGAGTTCCTTCACCGCTCCCGCCACGTCCTCGATCGGCACCTCGGGATCGACGCGGTGCTGATAGAGCAAGTCGATGCAATCGGTGCGCAGCCGCCGCAGCGAACCCTCGACCACTACACGAATGTGTTCGGGGCGGCTGTCCACGCCCTGGTTGCCTGGGCTGCCGTCAGGATTGAGGCGGAAGCCGAACTTCGTCGCAATCACCACCTGATCGCGCACCGGAGCCAGGCCTTCGCCCACCAGTTCTTCGTTTGTATGGGGCCCGTAAACTTCGGCCGTGTCGAAAAATGTGATTCCGCGCTCCACGGCGGTTCGCAGCAGCGCGATCATCTGCTGCCGATCGGCACGCGGCCCGTACGACGTGCTCATGCCCATGCAGCCAAGCCCGAGTGCGGAAACTTCCAGTGTTCCCAGCCTGCGCTTCCTCATCACCTCTCCATCAACCCTGATATTGCTCGTCGCTGACGGATTCCATCCAGTCGACAGCTTTTCCGTCGAGCCGTTCCTGAATGGCGATGTGGGTCATGGCCGTCGTCGGCGCCGCGCCATGCCAATGCTTCTCGCCGGGCGCAAACCACACCACGTCGCCCGGCCGAATTTCTTCCACTGCGCCACCCCACCGCTGCGCGCGCCCGCATCCCGTCGTCACAATCAGCGTTTGCCCCAGCGGATGCGTATGCCACGCCGTGCGCGCGCCCGGCTCAAACGTGACGCTGGCGCCCTGCACGCGCGCCGGGTCGGTGGCCTGCATCAGCGGATCGATGCGCACTGTTCCGGTGAACCAGTCTACCGGCCCTTTGTTCGATGCCTGCGAGCCTGCTCGCTTGATTTCCATGAGCTCTCCCTCAATCTTTGCGATGCGTGATGCAGCGTTCGCGCCCACTGCGGACATCATTCGCGTGGCGTGGTCGATTCGCGTTTTACGAACACGTGGTAGGTCACGATATCCCACGCGTTGTGAATGCCGACCATCAGCAGCAGCATCGAAGCCGCTGCCACTGCAAATTCCGCGGCGCGAACGAACAGCGTTGCCGTGCAGGCTGCGGCCAACAATGCGGCATAAGCCACGATGGGCAGGATGGCATGAAAGAGCCAGTCTTCCATCTCGGGCCGATAGACGGTCATTCTTCGCATATGCCGCGCGATGTTCGCGGAGTACGCTACGCCCGTCAATCCGACCACGCCCAAAATTACGGCAACAATTTCATAGAAGGTCAGCCACGGCGTGAGTGGACTCATCGTAACAACGGTTCCTCCACGACGAATCCAGAATACTCGTCGCGATGAGCTCTTACTTTCCCGTCCTACTCAGCCTTCAGCGACGCCATATCGATCGAGAAGCGGTACTTCACGTCAGATTTCACCAGGCGCTCGTACGCCTCATTCACCTTTTGAATTGGAATCGTCTCCACATCGGCAGTGATGCTGTGTTTTCCGCAGAATTCGAGCATCTCCTGTGTCTCCGGCAAGCCGCCGATCGGCGAACCCGACAGGCTGCGGCGTCCGAAGATGAGCCCGAACACGCTAATCGGCAGCGGCTTTTCCGGCGCACCTACCATCGTCAGGTTTCCATCGCGCCGCAAAAGTTGCAGCAGCGCGTTCACGTCGTGGTCGGCCGAAACCGCGTCGAGGATGAAGTCGAAGCTGCCCGCGTGTTTCGCCATCTGGTTCGCATCGCGCGAAACAATTACCTCATCGGCGCCCAGCCGCAATGCGTCGTCCTTCTTGTTCGGCGACGTGGTCAGCACTACGGTGTGCGCTCCCAGCGCATGGGCAAACTTTACTCCCATGTGTCCGAGGCCGCCCAGCCCCACGATGCCCACCTTCTTGCCCTTCGTCACGCCCCAGTGGTGCAGCGGCGAATAAGTGGTGATGCCGGCGCACAGCAATGGCGCAGCTCCCGCCAGATCCAGGTTCTCCGGAACGTGCAGCACAAAGCGCTCGCTCACCACGATGCTGTCGGAGTAGCCTCCATACGTCACGCCCCCGAGATGTTTATCGGGAAAGTTGTAAGTCAGGGTGATGTTCGGGCAAAACTGCTCCAGTCCCGCCTGGCACTCCGGGCAGGTGCGGTCGGAATCGACCAGGCAGCCCACCGCCGCCAGATCCCCCGGCTTGAACTGCTTCACTCCGGACCCCACCTTCGTCACGCGGCCCACAATCTCGTGGCCCGGTACGCAGGGATACACCGTTGGCATGACGCCGCTCCACTCGTTGCGCACCTGATGCAGATCGGAGTGACAGATGCCGCAGAACAGAATCTCGATCTGAACATCATCTTCGGCCGGATCGCGCCGCGCGATCTTGGTTGAGGCAAGCGGCGATGTTGCGCTGGACGCAGAATACGCTTTTGCGTTGTACATGGATTTCCCTTCGCCAGAATGGCAACGTTGCTTTGCGGGATGTGCCGCGACCCGCGCGGGTCGCATGAATATTGATCGGCGTGGACAGGGGAACAAGCCGCTGTTGGAAATATTATGCCTGCAGGCGCCCGAAGGTCGCGTTCATCCTGTACCCTGTCCTGTGCCTGTACGAACGATCATCGAGCCCTTCCGCATCAAGTCCGTCGAGCCTATCCGCTGGACAACGCGCGCGCAGCGCGAACAACTGCTCTCTGCCGCCCACTACAACATGTTCCTTCTGCCGGCCGACGATGTCCTGATCGACCTGCTTACCGACTCCGGAACCGGCGCCATGTCCACGCATCAGTGGGCCGCCATCATGGAAGGCGACGAGAGCTACGCCGGCTCGCGATCGTTCAATCGCTTTCGCGATTCCATCCAGTCGATCTTCGGGTTTAAGCACGTCATCCCTACGCATCAGGGGCGTGCCGCCGAGCGCATCCTCTTCGGCGTGCGCTGCGGGAAGGGAAGCGTGGTGCCCAACAACACGCACTTCGACACCACGCGCGCCAATGTGGAATTCACCGGCGCCGAGGCGGTCGATCTGCTGATTCCCGAAGGCAAGCAGCCGTCGCTCTCATATCCGTTCAAGGGCAACATGGATGTGGCCGCGCTCGAAGCCCTCATCGCAAGGGTCGGACGCGAGCGTATTCCGCTCGTCATGCTCACCGTGACGAACAACTCCGGCGGGGGCCAGCCCGTTTCAATGGAAAACGTGCGCGCCGTGAGCGCCGTTTGCCGCAAGCACGGTTTGCCGCTCTACTTTGACGCCTGCCGCTTCGCGGAAAACGCCTGGTTCATCAAGCTGCGCGAGCCGGAATTCGCTGACAAGACGCCGAAGCAAATCGCCCAGGAGATGTTTTCCTACGGCGACGGCTGCACCATGTCCGCGAAGAAGGACGGCATGGCCAACATCGGCGGATTCCTCTGCACCAATGACGATGCGCTTGCGCAGCAGGAGAAGGATCTGCTGATCCTGACGGAGGGCTATCCGACCTACGGCGGCCTCGCTGGGCGCGATCTCGAAGCCATCGCCGTCGGTGTGCAGGAAGCGCTCGAAGAGGATTACCTCCGCTACCGCATTGCATCGACCGCGTATCTCGGCAATCACATCGCTTTGGAGGGCGTGCCGATCGTGCAGCCTCCCGGCGGCCACGCTATTTATCTCGACGCGCGCGCGTTTCTGCCGCATATTCCCGCCGATCAGTTTCCTGGCTGTGCCCTCGCGGCGGAGTTGTATCTCGAAGGCGGGGTGCGCTCAGTCGAGATCGGCACGCTCATGTTCGCCGCCGCCGCGCAAATGGACCTGGTGCGGCTCGCGATTCCGCGCCGCGTGTACACCCAGAGCCACGTGGATTACTTAGTGGAAGTGATCGTGGAAGTCTGGAAGAACCGCGAGCGTATTCGGGGGATGAAGCTGACCTACGAAGCGCCGTTTCTGCGGCATTTCACCGCGCATCTGGAGCCGGTGTAGGGGCGGAGTGTCGCGCAAGCACGGCGCCCAGCCAGGCACCCGCACAACCAAACAATAACATCCCTCCAAACATCGCCAGCGCCACAGCGGGCTGATTTCCCTTGTCCCAGCCAAAGATCGGAATGAAGCCCCACGCGAAAGATGCGATACCTGCCGCGAAGAAGCCAACAGCCCCGAGCCCACAAGCGCAGACGACCACGAACACGAGCTTTCGCGTGTTTCGTTGCGGAGCCGTCAACGCGCCGACAAGCCTCACGCCGCACACGCACAGCACCGCTCCGAGTCCGAGCGGGATGAGGATCAGCGCGAGCAGAGTCAGAATCATCATGCCTCGTGACTTTCTGTGAGCACCTCGTTGCGCCGTTTAAACGTGTTTCCCCAGGGCAGGCGCAGGTTCCGCGGCCGGAAGTCCTCAGATCGTTTGGCCATGAAAAACGCTGCGATGAAGCAAAGCAAAGCCTGAATGCCGAAGGCCGGCAGTCCGAGAATCCAGTTTTGCTGCCCACCCCAAAGACCATACCAGGTTCCGATAACGCCGACTGCAGCCATCATCACAAAGTAGCTGCACCATGCGGCGACAAAGACCGCATGCCGCAGCAGCAGCGCGGGAAGCAGAGAAGCCGTGAGGCGTGCCGCCCATCCCGCCACGACGCCGCCAAGAATCGCGAGAGATCCCGCGACTGCAATCTGGGCGTAGATCATCATGGGCGCATGCGC
>Ga0335075_10017452_pt1 | contig 10672 bp, 9 predicted proteins | sample Lox_Sample_24_FD_206723 | JGI IMG/M metagenome (GOLD analysis project Ga0335075, IMG submission 206723) | Soil microbial communities from Loxahatchee National Wildlife Refuge, Florida, United States - Lox_Sample_2.4 | ecosystem: Environmental > Terrestrial > Soil > Wetlands | place: USA: Florida... | reverse complement strand
AGCAGGCGGCGTTCCCGCTCATCAAGATGCGGTGACAGGGACGCAAAGCGCGCCCGAATCGGCGTTGGGTCGATCATTCAGCCAGGATAGGAGCGACTGCTTCGGACGAGAATCCCCGCAACGCTCGCCGTTAACCGGATTCGGTTGTTCCCGGACGGGTCCTAAGGCACGCCGCTTTGGGGCGTAGGAAGGCCGACAGCGGGTTCTGGGGCATGGTTGGCTTTCGGATAGGGGTCACTGCCTCGCCCCCTCCAGCGGCTCCTGGCGGCCCTGGCGTGCCCGATGAGTATGCCCCTGCGGCCCGGTGGGAGGTGGCCTCCTACACCTGCGGGAAGAACGCCGCGTCGGACGCTGCCATTGTCGGCACCAGCAGCGTCCGATCCAAAAACAGGTTGCGGGCTTCGCAACTGGTTTCAGCGATCAACAGGCAGCCGTGGCAGGCGGCGCCATGCAAGGCCCTGTCATCGGTGCTGGCCGTCGGGTCGTGGTCGGCACACACCGGGTCACTGGAACAGAGTTCCAGGCGCCGGAGAGAGGAACGCAGCACGCTGGCAAATCGGCCCGCCACCTCCACCAGGCCGCCCAGCGTGCCCTGGGTCCCGGCGGTTGCGGTGTAGACCAGGATGCCGCAGCGCACCGGACCTCCATTGGTAGCTGGCGGCAGCGCATAGACGCGTTCTTTCAGGGAGCTGGCGGGGTAGCCACAATCGAGCGCGATCTCGCTCATCAGGGTGTGCGAGAGGCTGTGAAGGAGGGTGTAGGCGACCCCACGAGGCTCGGGCCGCCGGCCGCCTCGGCGGATCGCCCAGCCCTCAAACCCGTCAAGCAGCAAGCGGGCGCGCGCCTGCGTTCCAGGACGTGCCAGCCAAGTCGCGACAGCCGCCGGGTCAAACTGGATGAACAAGCCCTCACCAAATTGCTCGATGGCCGGCAGCCAGTCGGGCGCCTCGCCCAGCGGGGCGCCGCGGACAGCAAGCCCTACGTCCTCCAACAGGTCATCCGAGACCGTCGGCGCCGCCTCAAACCGGGTGAACCCGTAAAGGCAGACCACCTCGCGCAGGCGATGGACCGCCACAAGCCGCTGTATGCCTGTCAGCAGTGGATCGCTACCCGCGTCCCACTGTTCGCGCCGCAACGTTTCGGCATGCAGCAACGCGCCGGGGCGATCCTCGCCGATCAATGAGCGACCGCTGGCGAACACCTCGAATTCGGCGATGCGCGGGTCGGCAATCGCGTCTGTGCCGCCCCCCGCCGTGAGACGTTGCATGCACGCAAACACGTCCTCGTCGGCGTAGCCCTTCAGTGCCGCAGCCAACGCTTGATGGCCGCGCCGGACAATCCCCACCTCGATCGGGCTTAGCAGGTTGCGCAAGTCCGAAAGGAACTCGGCCACCCGCCGTCCAAGTTCATCTACCGATTGCGGCAGCGAGATCACGGTGGCAGCCTGTGGAAAGTACGTGTTGGTCGCGCTGCGCGTCAGCAGCCGCAAATTTACAGTGCAGCCATTCGGATCTCGGCTACCGATCCACGGGCGTGCACCGCGGCATGTCCCCAGCCGCCCAGGTTGGAACAATTGCTCCAGGGACAACGTTGCGCCACATCCACACACTACCCGAGAGTCGCGAGGGTCACCGCTCGTGCCGCTATCTTCCAACCACATCGGCTCGGCGCAGGGCTGGCTGCCATGAACCACCCATTTCCAGGCGATGTCTTGCAAGTGGCCATTCTCGCATCCGCAAACAAATCGAAGCGGACTGACCTTGGTTTCCTTGTCACTATCCTCATCCCGATACTTGTTACGACCATTCGGGTTGAGTTCGTTCCAGCGAACCATGCGCCGCCGTCGGCCGGTCTTGGTTTCCACCACCGCGTCACAAACAAACCAGGTCGGAAACACCGTTCCGGCGACACCTGGGATAAACTTGGCAAACGTGTTCCCAGGATCGATCGGCGGCGTCCGCAGTGTAAGCTTCTTGCCGTCGGCGATACGCCCACTCCCGCGAAGCCGTTCCTCCAGCAGATGCGTCAGGCGCGGTTCCTCGATTGTGCGGAAGGCGCCCTTGACGTGCATGTCCCACTGATTCAGGCCGCCAACGAGGATCGACCTGTCGGGCAGGTCCACCATTGCCCCAGGCCCGAACGTGCCGACAATCTGGCTCAATCGCAAAACATCCTTCGCCATCATGCGCTCCTGAGCATGTCGAAATCGGGATCGCGTGGCTTCAGCAGCACAGTGGACTCGACGTCCCGCATGGATCGACCGGCGGTGAACTTTTGATGCTCCGGCGATAGTCGATCCAGGACTGGTTCCAGCGGCTGGTGCAGCAGACGTTGATCCCCAACCGCGTAATAGAACCGGGTGCCCGTCGCAGTTTGATCGTTCACCACTTGGACCCAATCACGAAGTAGTTCATCTATTGCGTCGGCCAGCCTACCGCGCAGTTCGACCGGCGCACGTTGCAGCAGGGTTTGCTTCACTGCTGCCTGGATATGCGGATAATCCGCAAGCGCCCGCACAGCAGTTTCTTGCGTCAAGGCCGGATCGACGTGGCGCGCCATCGAGACCAGCACCGCAGCAAGTGCCCGGTCCAGCGCTCGCGCTGCCCATGGGGTTACGCTGGTGGCCTCGACCGCACGATAGAAGCAAGCGTGGAACTGGCGGAATTGCTCGTAATGCAGTCGGTCCCTCGGCTTGTGCACATTAAGGACCGCGAGCACCAAACCGGGTTTATCGGCGCGCCGGCCCACACGGCTGGTGGCCTGGATATACTCGGCGGCCGTCTTGGGCTGGCCTTGCACCACCATCAGGCCCAACCGGGTGATATCGAGGCCAACCGAGATCATGTTGGTGGCCAGCGCCACGTCCACGCCACTCCCAGCGCCATCGCATATTTGGTCCAGCCGTTGTTTTGCCTCGGCCACCTGATCGGTGCTGACACGCGAGGTCAGTTCCATTGGCGCACCGATCGTTCGATCCGCAAATGGCTGATCCACCGGATCGCGCCGCCGCCGCTGCGTGCCGTAGCTCGCGAGCCGTGCCTTCACCTCGTCCTCAACGATGCGCCTCGCACCACCGAGTTCGCGCAGCGCGTTGAAATAGCAGACCGCCGTCATATAGGGATCGGCCGCCCCAGCCTCCCGTTGCGCCTTCATTCCCGCGGCAAGCAATGTTGTCAGTGCCCGGAGAAAGACCAGTTTCGGTCCCTTGCCCTGCGCCGCGATACCGACATAGAGCCGCGCTGGCATCTCACTGGCGGGCACGGTTTCGGCAAAGAAGCTATGGCGACGATCGGGACCAGGGGGAGGGAAAACCGCGGTCTGCTCGCGGTCGAACAACGCCTGAATTTGCTCATGCGCCCGCCGCACGGTTGCTGTGCTGGCGACGATCTTCGGGCGTACGCGGGCGCCCTCGAATTCGCGCGTTGCAAGCCGGTCGATGGCGGCCTCATACAGGCCCGCCACCGTGCCGAGCGGGCCGCTGATCAGGTGCAGTTCGTCCTGGATAATCAGACCGGGTGGGTCAAGATTCGCGCCATTGAACAGCGGCGTTCCGTCACGTGGGCTGTCGGCGGCGCCATAGAAGCCCCAGTCGTCCGCTCTGTTGACATGGCCGAAGAAGGCTCCGCTTTGGCCCAGCCACGGCAGTCCCGCAAACTTGTCCACCGTGGCGATCAGAAACGCCGGTAGCCGCCGGTAGATGACCTCATCCACCGTCAGGATTGGCAGCGCGTGATCACCGCTGAACGGACAGCCGATCTTTGCGCACCTGATTTCCATGTTCCGCGGTTCGCGAGTGTTCGGCTTGCAGGCGAAGCTCTCACGGTCGAACGGCGTGCTGCACCAGGGGCACACCTTCAGCGGCGCGGGCGCTTCCTTGCCGTCGCGGCGGTAGCGTTCGATCCGCTTCACTGCCGTGGACGGATCGCTATTTCCTCTCCCGCCCAACACGTTGGGCGAGGCCGCTGAACCGATCCACAGCCCGATCTCGATCGGCCAGTCGCCGAGCAGCCGTTTGCCGTTCGCGATCCACGCCGGCTCGCCGCGCATCAGTTCCAGCGCGCAAACCACGCCCGCCGCACGGGCAAGCTGATCCAGCGTCAGCAGCCGGAGCGTGTAGCGCATCAGCACCGCCACGCCAGCGCCAAGCTTGCCGCTGTTGGTCAGCCGCCGATGGGCGATCGTCCACGCCGCAAGGCCGAGATATGCCTCAGTCTTGCCGCCCCCGGTGGGGAAGAACAGCAGGTCCACCACCTCGCGATCCACATGGCGCTTGTTCGCCAGCCCGTCGAGATTGAGCAGGATGAACGCAAGCTGAAAGGGACGCCAAGCGGGATTCGGGTTCGTCGGGTCGCGCTGGACAGCGGCGCGGCTTACCGCCTCGTTCATGGCCTGGAATGCCTGGCGCGCGAGCGCATCCCGTCGCAGCAACGCAATACCAGAAGCGATCCGGTCGCGTGCTTTGCGCATGGCGCCGATCAAAGTGTGTGCCGTGTCTCGCCGCGTCGGCCCCGCTATTCCCGGGATGCCGGCTTCCTGCGCGGCAATCCACGTTTCATACAAGTCAGGTAGCGCACGCAATGCCGCATCGAGATCAGCAGGACCAGCGGCGGCATGTGCGGCGAGAGCCTGCATCCCCCACTCTACACCGGCGATCCCCGTGTTTGGTTCGACGCGTTCCACCTCCGCCTGCGGCAGCGGATCGGTCCAGGCGGAACGCACAACCCTGTCAGCATCGTAGGTCCACCCGGCGGACGTATTGCGGCCAACTGCGAATTCCTGAACGTCGCGATAGTGCAGATCAGCGACACGACGATCTTCGTCCTGCGCGTTCAATCCAGAAAGGTCGCAACGCGGCACAAAACCTTCCGTGCACCGCAGTTCGATCCGGGCCTGGAAGGCGTAGCATGTATCCGCATAGCGTCGGTTTGCGCGACGGCGGCGGTTTACCAGAACCACCGTCAGCGCGCGCACCGACTGGTGCGTGCCGTCCGGCTGTTCCACCGGATAGACGCGGGCGTGGGTTTCCAGGGCGAGGCCACCACCGCGAACCTGCGGCGCCGCGCTATCAGGAACAACGATCGGCCGCGAACGGCCATCTTCAACGCGCAAACGCATCACGACTGACCGCGGCAGACGGCACCAGTCCACCGCAGGCGCATTACGCGCCTGATCGTCAGTCAACACCAACTCTTCAAGCGGCGGCTCGGTGACGTAATCGCCCCAGGTGATCACTGCCTCGACCTCGGTAATTTCGGGCCGCAGCAGAACCGTCAGCCCGAGCGAATTGGGCATCAGCCTTCGGGTGGTGCTGCCGGTATCCGGTTCGGTGTCATCCTCGGCCCGGCCGGGGATCACGGGATCGTCTGGCGGCTCGGTTTCTTTATCGCCTTCCGCATCGAACTCGGCTTCATCAAACACCCCCTCCTCGATGGGTGCGATGAAGCCGGTCAGATACCAGCGCGAGGGCCGCTCTGGCAGACGCTCGCGCGCGATGTCGGTTTCGTCCGGCAGAGGACCAACCAGGTCTCGGCGCAACGTGCGGACAAGCTGCGTGCGGATTTCGGTGCTGGTGGTCATGGCCGCTTCCCGCCTTCCAAGAGGATCATTTCGTTCAAGGCATCCGCCAGCCAGCGGGCGGTGTAGTTCGCGCGCAGCGCTGTTCGTGGCCGATGCCCGATGTCAGTCAGCAATTCTTCCAGGCTCACCAGCCGATCGCGCAGCCCCAGGCGAACACCAAGCCGCAGGCTGGCACGATCGGGGCCGCACAATACCCAGCCGTCGGTTCGGGTGAGCGCGTGTGCCCACAGGTCGCGCTCGCCAGGATCGAGTCGGCCAAAATGATCGTCTCTCACGGCCGCCTTTGCACGATCCTGAGGCGTCACCGTGTGAACTTGCGCCAAAGATTGGAGCAACGCGGCTAGATCGATCTGCCGTTCTGGCCGACGGCGTTGATGCCCGGTTTGAGTTTCCGTGACGCATTCCTCAACCGTTCCCAGCCGATAGCCTCCGGCCAAGGCGCGCCAACACCCTTTGTCATGGCATTCCACGATGACGTTCGTATCGACCAGGACCGGCTCGGAACGACGGGGCATGGGCGTGTCACACCTCAACCTCGGCCGTTATTCCGTGCGCAGAAAACAGGTCGGGCAAGTCATCGATGGCGAGATCGAGCAGGCCAGCGGCGCGCCGGACGGATAACTGCCCCTCGTGCAAAGCGCGAGCGATTACCTCAAGGAACGGCTTGGAGAACAGGGGCGGCGTTTCAGCCGCGGTATCGATATGGGGTTGAACCTGCGCTTCTCGGTTTGTCAGGAGGCCCATTAGCGGCGCACCATCATCGGAGAACCTTCGCTCACGGCGACCGAGTGACGGAATTCTTCTCGCCAGGCCGGCTACCCTCCCATTATTGCGCAGTCTTGCATCATCGATCTCGCGCGCAGCCGCGGTGGTAAGTTGTCCCGTTGCCACTAGCCGCCATTTCAGCGCCGATGCCGTTACCGCCAGCGCGTCGGCGGTCTCGTTCAACTTGCGAACCACCGCGTCGCCCGCCAGGCCCGACCACGCGCCGTACCGCGCCAACACCGTAGCCGGCATCAGCAGCGCGGAGGCAAAGCTATTGGCGAGTTGCTCAACCCGATTGGAACTGCGCTCGGCAGCGTCCTCGACGTGTTCGGGAGGCATCGCCTCCCAGGTAAGGATATGGAACAACTCGTGCGCCAGGTCGTAGTGCCGTCGGCCGGCGATCTCCTGCCGGTTGATCAGCACGGTATCCAGTTCCGGCAACTGGCAGGCGGCGCCCGAAACACCGGTGATCGCGTCCACCATCAGGATCAGGATGCCGAACGTGTCCTGCATCACGTCGGCCAGCCGCAACGCCGGCACGTCCCCCAGCCCATAGGCCGCGGCGAAGCGCTCGCCGGCCGCTATCGCGTCCTCATAGCTGCTGGTTTTGGCGAGCCGCAGCGACCGGCGATCGGGCGGTGGTTGGTGCCCCTGTTGCTCCGCCAACGTGCGGTAGGCGGCGATCCAGCGGCCGGCATGGCGCTCGTATTCCGTCAGGCGCGGGAGTGCCACGCCGGTCTGACGCCAGGAAAAGCTGCCCTCGCCGATCAGCAGGAACGGGTCGGTGAATGTGTCCAACGGCTCCCCGAGCGCCTGGGCGGCCAGCAGCAGTTCGTCAGCCGACAGCCGGCGCTCGCCGGTCTCGATGGCCGAGAGTGTCTGGCGATCCTTGAAGCCCAGCCGGTGTGCCAGGACGTCCTGGGTCAGGTTGCGCTCGGTCCGCAAGGCGCGGATGCGGGCGCCGAACAGGTTCGCTGGCATGAGTGGTCCCTCCGGAAAGGGACTTAGTCTTGCGGAACTCCAGATGCAAGCATTTCTTGCGAAACGTGGTCAGCGGGCCGCGGCCCCCGCCGATGGACGCCCGAGTCGCTGCCGATTAGATTCTGGCTACCCGAAAATGGCGGCGAACCCCCTGATCACCGAAACCTCCGGCCAGAACCAGCCTGATGCCCTCGCGGGCGGCTTCTACACCGTCCAGGAAGCGGCCCGCATCCTGCGCATCCCGAGCACCCGGCGCGTCCGCGGCTGGGTCGCCGGCTACGCGGGCGGCGCGCCGGTGCTGGCGGTGGATCACGCGCCTCTGGCCGGCAAGCTTGCGCTCAGCTTCTGGGACCTGATCGAGGTGCGGTTCCTGGAATATTTCCGGGCCGAAGGCGTGCCGCTTCAGACTTTGCGCAAGATCGCGATGCGGGCGCGCGCTGACCTCAGCACCAGGCATCCTTTCGCCATCGGCAACGCGCGCTTCGTCAGCGACCGCAAGCACATTTTCGCGGTCGTTGCCAAGGAGGAGCACGACATCACCACCCTGAACATGGCGACCAGCCAATACGAGATGTACGAGGCGATCGAGCAATCGCTCGCCGAAGGCGTGGTGTTCGACCCGGCCTCCGGTTTGGCCCAGCGACTGCAACCCGTCCCGGAATACGCAAACGTGTTCGTGCATCCGCGGATGGCGTTCGGCCATCCAGTGATCGGGCCGAAGGGCATCCCTACGGCCGCGTTGATGCGGATGTGGAAGGCCGAGGGCGGCAACACCGACCGCGTCGCCCGGCTGTATGATACCACGCCGGAGACCGTGATGGAGGCGGTCGCGTTTGAGCGCGCGCTTGCGCTGGCGGCGTGAGGATTCGGACGGACGAGCATGTCTCGCCCGCCATCGTCACGGTGATACGCGCGCTGGCCCTGTCTTCAGGGTGGGAACTCACCAGCGTCCTGGATTCCGATCGCGGTGCGGACGATGTGCATTGGATCACCCGCTTCGCGCGGGAAGGCGGTGACGCGATCATTTCCGCCGACACCGATTTCCTGAAAGTGCCCCAGCAGGTCAGTGCCGTGTTCGACACGGGGCTGAAGGTTGTCCACATGCCACCCCGATGGTCGAACGCGAAAGGCCACCTTCAGGCCGCGCACCTGCTGCTCTGGTGGCCAAGGATTGAGGCCACTGTCGCGGCCATGAAGCCAAGGCAGTGCTTCCGGCCGCCGTGGAACATCAACGAGACGGGCGAGCTGGCGCAGGTGCCGATCAATTTCCAGGCGGCTCAAAGGAAGGCACGGCAGGCCGCACGCCGTGGTGGACCTCCGGCTGCGTAATCGACCCCGGACAGGTCCTGTCAGCCATCTGCCCGATCGTTTTGGCCGGCGCCGTCCGCGGGTTTCTGCGGCACATCCGTTTCGTTGTAGGCGCCGACCACCCAGATGAAGCTCTGCACGTCGATCCGGTCGCGCGGGTGCAGTTCCGCCAGTTCCTGCTCCGTCTGCCGTGCCAGATCGAGCAGGCTGTCATAGACGCCGATGTCCAGCCTCGGCGCGTAATCGAAACGGAAGCGGTGGCCCACCCTGGCGGCAAAGTCCTGCGTGACTTCGGGCTTGAGGAACATGTGCACTTGGGGGCGCCACAGGAACGGCAGATAGGTGACGACCGTCCACTTGGCATTGTCATGCGGACGCAGCGCGCGCTCCATGTACAGCAAGGCCGGCGTGCCAGCGCCCAGGGTGAACTGTGCGGCAGCCCGGACGAAAGCGTCGGCCGATTTCCCGCGCAACAGCTTTTGCAGCCGGGTCTTCTCAAATGGCGAGAGCAGGTTGGTGGCGCGGAACACTGCCAGAATGGCCTCGCCAAAGCCCGAGCCGGTGGCGGCTTCGGCGAGTGGGGCGGTGGTATCCAGTTTCCGCTTGGCTGCAACCTTGTAGTCGCGTTCGTCGGCCGCATAGCCGGGGTCGGCAAAGCCCTACGGGAAGAACCGCAGGAACCGGATGCGGGCGCCGTCGAAGCCGAAATAGCTGCGATCGGTCTTGCCGGCCTCCTCATGCAGGCGGCGCCAGACCTCGTCGGCCGAGGCGCCAGTGAGGGGGCCGATCCGGCCCTTCGGTCCGCCGAGGATGATGCCGGAGAAGCCGCCGTTCGCTTCCAACAGCCGCAGCGTCAGCCTGCCGAGCGACTGCTCACGAACCGTTCTGATGGTCATTCGGTCTCCTCCAACGCCTCCGCCTCGACCGCATGGAGCGCAGGCGTGAGACCGGCGGCGCGTTCTGCGGCAGCGCGCTCGGCGTTCAGCGCGAGCAGACGAGCGAGCACCTCGTCGCGGAAGGCGGCGGGCCAGAACAGGCGGCCCTGGTAGCGATGGTCCGGTTCGGCGGCTTCGGTGAGGAATTCGGGGGCGGCACGGTCGGCGAGGTCGTCCCAGCCATAGGCACGCAGGACGGCGACATCCATCGCGTGGTGCAGGTCGCGAAGGCGTTCGATGTCGGGCGAACGATCTGTGAGATCGTGGAAACGATTATAAGTCTTCGTCAGTCCCTGCGTGTGCGCCAGCATTATCTGGGCACGGCAAAGGTAGTAATCGGCTCCTATCGAATGAATACCAAAATCATTCCCTGGAAATGGATATGTTTGAAAGCAGTCGGAATGCGTGTAACTCAAGTCATCTTTCATCGTAGAAGCGAATGATCTGGCCCAAACCTCATGTATTCGCGCTTGCAGGTTGGAGAACATAGCTGCGCTTGGGTCCGCAATCACCACAAGTTTCTGGTCGAACACCATTCCTGTCGGTAGTCTGGATACCGCGAGATGCGGTGAGGTTTGAGTTATTGCGAGTACTGCATGAAGGTCCTTAGTTGCGGACCGTAAGCCTGGACGCTTGTCAGCGTACTGCCACCAGCGTTCTCGCAGGGCGGGGCGCTTCTGTCGGTCTCGCTCAGGCTTCACGAGCCGTTCCACAACATCCAGCAGGTCCGGCCAGTCCGCAGCAGTTGGCCCTGGGTAATCGAGCGGCACAATTCCAAGCGAACGCGCCCTCGCTCGATCTGCCTCTGTCATTGCTGACCAAGTCCGCGATGACCTCGCCCTTCGTAACGGAAAATCATTGAAGTCGATCACCCAGCGTCGGTGGCTCTGGCTAGGTTCTGTGTTAACCTCTTCCCCTCCGATGTAAGGATAAATGCGCTCCGCGTTTCGTGAGTCTCGAACAATTAGTTTGCGCATCTCTGAACTCGACTTTATCGAAAAATGAGCGGGTTCATCCGCTGGGCTCGACGCGGAAGATTGTTTCCTCGTGGAAGACCTCGTGAGCTCGCTCGAGCGTGAGCCTGAGGCGTCCGAAGTCCCCAAAGG
>Ga0335075_10017451_pt1 | contig 10673 bp, 8 predicted proteins | sample Lox_Sample_24_FD_206723 | JGI IMG/M metagenome (GOLD analysis project Ga0335075, IMG submission 206723) | Soil microbial communities from Loxahatchee National Wildlife Refuge, Florida, United States - Lox_Sample_2.4 | ecosystem: Environmental > Terrestrial > Soil > Wetlands | place: USA: Florida... | reverse complement strand
GGCTCGGCTGGTCGCCGGACGGCTCGCGGCTGTACTACGCGGACTCGCCGCTGCGCCGGGTCGACGTATTCGACTACGACCCGGCGACCGGCGAGGCGTTCGCCCGCCGGACCTTCGCCGACCTGTCCGGTGCCGAAGGCGTACCCGACGGGCTGACGGTCGACGCGGACGGCTGCGTGTGGGTGGCGATGTGGGGCGGCAGCGCGCTGCGCCGGTTCACCCCGGACGGGGAGCCCGACGCGGTCCTCCCGGTCCCGGTCTCCCAGCCGACCAGCTGCGCCTTCGGCGGCCCGGACCTCGCCGACCTCTACATCACCAGCGCCCGGGTCGGCCTCACGGAAGACCAGCTGGCGGCGCAGCCCCTGGCGGGCCGCCTGCTGCACGTCCGCCCGGGCCCGGTCGGCCTCCCCTCCACCACCGCCAAGGCCGCCATTCCGGCCTGATCGCCCGTTTCATTGATCTCCCGGTCAACGTGAGTTACGTTGATTACACGCGAAACTCTGACGGAGACGATCATGGAACAGGCCGAGTACGAGCGCATCCGCGACCAGTTCGTGCACGACGTGCGCGAGCGCTTTCCCGACGCGCCGATCGAGCGGGTTGAGGTACTCGAGTACGGCGACGATCCCGAGGTGGAGCCCGGCCAGCTGATAGCCCGCGTGGTCATCGAGGCGCCGTCCGACGAGCCCGATCGGATGCGGGCGTTCGAGTCGTTCCACCATCAGCATGGCGAGGCCTTCCACGACCTCCGGCGCGAACTGGACAAGCTGGGGGCCCCGATCCTCCTCCAGTTCGTGGCCGGCGGCGGTACGGCCGGCCCGGGCGGGATCACGGGGCCGAGAATCCAGCTGCTGCACGCTGGTCCCGGCCCCTGCGGACCCGGACCTGACGGCCCCGAGCTGACCCCGGTGATGGCCAGGCTCAGCCGGGAAGACGTGGCGACGCTGGACACCCTCATCGCCGCGGGCATCGCCAGCAGCCGGGCCGAGGCCGTCCGCTGGACGCTCGCCCGGATCCGCGAGCGCCCCGCCTTTGAGCAACTCCGGGCCCACACCCGCGAAATCGAAACCCTCAAGTCCCAGTTCTAGCCAGGAGGTGCCGGAGCTGGGCCCCCGCTCCTCCCGTCATCGGGGGTATCGGGGATGAACTCAAGGCCGGCCCAGGGGTCGTAGTCGACCTCGAGCGGTTCCTGCGGCGGGCGCTGGTCCTCCGGGACGTGCTCGAGGTTGAGCCGGATCCTGGTCCAGGTCGTGCTGCGGCCGCGCATCGAGTCGGTCAGCACGTCCTTCGCCTCGAGCAACGGCCAGACGTCGGGGTGACGCGCCTTCCACCGCTCCAGGCCCTCAACCGCCTCGGCCTTGGTCTCGGCCCGGGCGATCTCGATCAGCGGCTTGGTCGACTTGCGGCGCCCGGTCGGGCTCGGCGCCACGCGCTCCCCGCCGTCATCGACCGCAGCGGCAGAAGCGCGCCGCTTTGACGGCTGCACCCGGGGCGCCTCGCCCGCCTGCTTCTCGTAGTTGGGCGGCCAGGGAGCGTCAGGCAGACCCGCCGCCTCGTCGGCTGCGGCCAGCTCAAGCAGAGCAGAGAGCGACCCGACCGCCTCGTCCATCCCCTCCCACGGGTCGCCGACCGACGCGAACCGGGCCGGCACCGTGTCGATGGTGAACAGAGACGGATCGCAACCAGGCACCTCGTCCCAGTGCAGCGGCGTCGACACCCGCGCGTCCGGCAGCGGCCGCACCGAGTAGGCGGAGGCGACGGTCCGGTCCTTGGCATTCTGGTTGTAGTCGACGAAGACCCCGTGCCGCTCCTCCTTCCACCACTTCGACGTCGCCAGCTCGGGCGAACGCCGCTCGATCTCGCGCGCCACCGCCACCGCCGACCGGCGCACGTCGGTAAACGACCAGGAGGGCGAGATACGCGCGTAGATGTGCATGCCGCGCGACCCCGAGGTCTTGGCCCAGCCCGTCAGCCCGAAGTCGGCCAGAACGGATCTAGCGACCAGCGCCACCGCCACGATCTGCGGCCACTCCACCCCCGGCACCGGGTCGAGGTCGACCCGGAGCTCGTCCGGATGGTCCAGGTCGGAAGCCAGCACCGGATGCGGGTTGAGGTCGATGCAGCCGAGGTTGACCACCCACGCCAGCCCGGCCGCGTCGTACAGCACCACCTCATCGGCCGTCCGCCCGGACGGAAACCGAAGTTCGGCGGTGGCGATCCAGTCCGGCCGCGAGCTCGGCGCCCGCTTCTGGAAGAACGGCTCAGCCTCGGCCCCGTTGACGAACCGCTTCAGCGCCATCGGCCGCCCGCCGACCCCGCGCAGCGCCCCGTCGGCCACGGAAAGGTAATACCGGATCAGGTCCAGCTTGGTGTGCCCGGTCCGAGGAAAGAACACCTTCCCCGGATTGGACACGCTCACCGAGCGCCCCGCCGCCTCGACGACGATCTTGGCATCCGCCACCGCAGTCACCCCGGTCCGTTCGAAATAACTGATCTTGACTGAGAATTTCGGACAAGCTGTAGCTGACAGGCTCTTCCAGCTGCGAGAACGTGCACGACTCGGGCGTGCGGTCGGGGCGCCAGCGGACGAACTGGGCGGTGTGCCGGAAGCGCGTCCCCTCCATGTGGTCGTACCGGACCTCGAGCACCCGCTCCGGGCGGAGCGGCACGAACGACAGGTCCTTGCCGACGTTCCACCGGCTGTACTGGGAGCTGCGCGGGGTGCGGGTGCCCTCCTCCTGCTTGGCCCTGTTCCAGGGGTGCCCGTCGAACGTCGTCACCAGCGGGTCGAGCTCGGCCCGGAGCTCTCGCCGCACCCCCATCGGCAGCGCGCCGACCACCCCGACGCTGGCCAGCTCGCCGGTGTCCCGGTACAGCCCGAGCAGCAGCGACCCGATGGCGTCGTCGCCGGTCTTGTGCGGCCGGTAGCCCGCGACCACGCAGTCGGCCGTCCGGTCGTGCTTGACCTTGAACATGACCCGCTTGTCAGGCGTGTAGGGATCGGACCGCAGCTTAGCGATCAGCCCGTCGAGCCCCGCCCCCTCGAAATGGCTGAACCACTCCGCGGCGGTCTCGTTGTCCATCGTCGCCGGGGTCAGGTGGACCGGCGGGTCCGCCTCCGCCAGCGCCGCCTCAAGCGCGCCGCGGCGCTCGCCGAAGGGCACCTCCATATAGGAAGTACCGCCCAGCGCCAGCAGGTCGAACGCGACGAAATGAGCGGGCGTCTGCGCCGCCAGCAGCCGCACCCGGCTCTCGGCCGGGTGCAGCCGCAGCTGCAGCGCCTCGAAGTCCAGCCGCCCGCTGTCCCAGTCCGGCAGCACGATCTCCCCGTCGATCACGCACCGCGGCGGCAGTTGTTCGAGAAAAGCGGAAACGAGCTCGGGGAAGTAGCGGGTCATCGGCCGCTCGTTCCTGCTGCCGATCTCCACCTCGTCGCCGTCGCGGAAGACGATCGACCGGAACCCGTCCCACTTCGGCTCGAAGATGTAGTCGCCGGTCGGGATCGCGTCCACCGGCTTGGCCAGCATCGGGGCCACGGGCGGCATCACCGGAAGGTCCATACTCCCAGCCTGTCACGCTCGCGGGCCGGCCAAACGCATTCAGCCAACCCCGGCCCACGTGGCGCTGCGCTGCCACAGCAGTTCCGCCAGCTCCGGGGTGGCGACGGGGTTCGGCTCCTGCACGGCGCACTTGTCGTAGTAGCCGCCGCCGGACGCCGCCAGCGCCGGCGAGGTGGCGCAGTACACCGACGTCACCGCGCCCTGCTCGGTCGTCAGCATCCGGGCCTTGATCAGCGGTCGCACCAGCGGGGGCACCCGCCGCCAGATATCGGAGGCGACCACGCCGGGGTGCAGCGCGTGCGCCGTGACGCCCGATCCGTCCAGTCTTCGCGTCAGCTCCTGGGTGAACAGCACGTTGCACAGCTTCGAGACCGCGTACTCGCGCTGGCCGGTGAAGGACGCCGTGCGACGCCGCAGCGCGTCGAAGTCGATCCCCGGCGCGCCGTAGTGCGCGGCGCTTGCGACGTTCACGATCCTTGTGTCGGGACCGCTGGCGGTCAGCCGGTCGAGCAGCAGCCCGGTCAGCGCGTAGTGCCCGAGGTGGTTGACGCCGAAGTGCAGTTCGAAGCCGTCGGCCGTCAGCCCGCGGTGCCCGCCAAGCCCGGCGTTGTTGACCAGCACGTGCAGCGGCTCGTCGAGCGCCAGGAACGCGCTCGCGCAGGACCTGACCGAGGCCAGCGACGCCAGGTCGAGCGGCAGCAGCCACACCTGCTGCGAGCCCGAGGCCGCCTTGATCACGTCCACCGCGGCCGAGCCCGCGGCCGCTGAGCGGCAGCCGATGTAGACCCGCCCGCCGCGCCGGGCGAGCTCCACCGCGGTGGAAAGCCCGATCCCGGTATTGCCCCCGGTGACCAGGAACGTCCGGCCGCGCGCGCCGTTATCGCCGGCGCCGCCGGGAAGATCGCTCATGCCGGACATTATGCGCTATCGGGCCCCCGCTCCCGGCGAGCCGCCGCGCCGGGCAGGTCTCCGCCCCCGGCTAGCCGCGCGGCTGCCTGGCACCGAACAAGTGTCTGGCAGGATAACGTGGACAAAGCGCGATGCCCGTCTATCGCCACGCCAGTGGCCTAACCCCCCGGGAGCACGCAATGGCTGGACAGCCCCCCGAGCCCTCCTGGCAGCCCGCCGGACAGGACCAGACCCAGGCCCGCGCGGCCTGGCCGCCGCCACCGCCTCAGCCGCAGCAGCAGGCACAGGCGCCGGCGCAGCACGCCTCGTACACCCCGCCGGGCGGCGCGCAGGACGGCTACGGCTACTCGCAGCAGCAGACGCCGGGGTACCCGCCGCCGGGTTACGCCGCCCCGGGCCAGGAGCAGACGTTCGCAGGCCAGGACCACGCTCAGTGGCAGCTGCCCGGCACCCAGGCGGGCCGCACCGGGCAGCCGCGGGCCCGGGGCGAGCGGGGGTTCGTCGGCTCGCTGTTCGACTTCTCCTTCAGCAGCTTCGTCACGCCGAAGATCATCAAGGTCCTCTACGTCCTGTTCACGATCTGGACGGCGCTGGTCTCGCTGCTCATCCTCATCATCAGCTTCCGCACCGGCGGCACGCTGGCCGGCATCTTCGTCCTGATCGTCATCGTGCCGATCTACGTGCTGCTGACGCTCGGCGTGTACCGGGTGATCCTGGAGGCGTTCATGGTGGTGTTCAGGATCTATGAGGAGACCAAGAAGATCAGCGAGCGCACCCAGAGCCAAGTCTGACGAAAGAATTTACACAGGCCGGTCGTCCACAGCCGCCGCCGACTGTCCACAACGCATACTGCGTGCATGCACGGGCTAACCGGTTCGGGATGTCCACAGGTGAACAGCCGCTAAACGGGCAGTGCTCCACAGGGTTGAGGCAGTTACCCACCGGTTACGCACATGGTGATCCACAGCCCGCGTGGAGTACGTTTCCTGTCCCGGGGGAGTCGCGCGCCGTATGGCCCGCGACGCCCGCGGGGACCGGGGAAACACGATGGCAATGCGGGCAGGACATCACGTCATGACCAGAACTCTGATGCATCCAATGGCTGCCGATACGGCCAGGAAGAACCCTCACTTCCAGCTCATCGTCGATGTGCATCTACTGTTGCTCAGCGAGGGCGACCTGCTGCTTGGCAGGCGCGCGAACACCGGCTACGGCGACGGGGCGTACGAGCCGCCCTCCGACCGGCTGGCCGAGCGCGAGACCCTCGTGGAGGCCGCCGTCCGGGTGGCAGGGTCGCAGGTGGGGATCGAGCTCGACTCCGCCCGGGTATCGCTCGCGCACGTCATGCACGACGTATCCGGCCATGGCCGGATGGCGTTCTTCCTGACCGCGGACGGCTGGGACCGGCCGAGCGACATCGACGCCGCCGCGCGGCTCGCGGGCGCCGGGAGCTACAGCGACTTCGGCTGGTACCCGCTGACCGAGCTGCCGGCCAACATGATCGACCGCGCCCGAGTCGCGGTCCGCAACTACGCGGCCGGCGCCCGCTTCTCGACGTATCCCGCCTTTGGGATGTAGCGCCTGCGGGCAAAGTCAGGGTCGCCGGCGGCGGTAGGCTGTCGGCTGATGAGGCTGATTAAAACCCACGGGTCGTTGAACGAGATCTTCGCGCTGGAGGCGACGCCTGCCGCGTGGGGGTCCGACGCTGAGCTGCGGGCGTTCGTGCGCGCGGTGTGCGATCGGGACGCGTGGACCGGCGGGAGCGACGGGATCTACCTCTACGATGCCAGCGGGGCGAACGCGCAGGCGTGGTTCTTCAACCCGGACGGGTCGTCGGCCGAGTTCTGCGGGAACGGGATGCGGGGGCTGGGGCGGCTGATCCTCGACCTGCGGGGTACCGACACCGAGGTCGTCGCCAGCGGCGGGCGGGATTATCGCGTGCGCCGGGCGGCGTCCACGCCCGAGGGCGTGCGGCAGGTGCTGCTCGAACTGCCGCCGCTGCACTTCGACGACGCGCAGCTGCCCGCTCCCTTCGGCGGGTTCAGCTCCGTCCGGGTGCCGAACCCGCACGTGATCTCCGTGGTTGACGCCTACTCGGAGCCGGACCTGATCGAGCTGGGCAAGCGCGCCGACGAGGTCTTCCCCGAGGGCGCCAACGTCTCGTTCCTGCAGCCCCTGGATGACACCGAGGTCTTCGTCAGGACGTTCGAGCGCGGCGCGGGGCTCACCCCGTCCTGCGGCTCGGGCGTGGTCGCCTCGCGCGCCGCCTACGCCCGGCTGACCGGCCTCGACCCCGCGCAGCGGCTCGTGGTCCGCAACGCCGGCGGCGTCGCCGCCGCCTCGATCGAGGTCCGCGAGGGCGCCTGGCACCCCGTCCTCGAAGGCAACGCCACGGTCGTCTACCGCGCCGAGGTCGATCCAAGCGGCGGGCAAGCCGGCCCCATCGAGTACGCCACTGACGAGAACACCGCATACGCAAAGCTAGATGAGCGTAATACCACCTGTCTCAAATTGCACGGAATAGAAACAGCGCATCCCTAGCCACGCTCTCTTAACTCGGCCGGAACTGCCTTAATTCAGGTGTCTCATATATAGTTGCCTCTACTCATTATCGGGCAGGTGCTCCGCCTGGCCGGGAAGGGGGCGGAGTGCGCCGACGGGAAGTGCCGGGTATTGGCGATAGCGGGCCGTATTTCTTTCTCAGCTACCGGCACACCCCGAAGTTCGTTGATCACGACGAAACTGATCCCGACATCTGGGCGGCCAAACTCTACCGGGATCTCTGCGCGCACCTTTTCCAGATGAGCAGCCTGCCGCTCGCCGACAGCATGGGCTTCATGGACCGCGAGCTCCGGCCAGGGCACGAATGGACGGTGAAACTCGCCACCGCCCTGGCCACCTGCCGTGTCTTCGTGCCGCTGTACTCACCGCGCTATTTCAGCAGCGAGCACTGCGGCCGGGAGTGGTCCGCGTTCGCGCGCCGCGCTGCCGCCATGTCCGCCCGAGGGGCGGAACCGGTTGAGGCGATTATCCCTGCGCTCTGGGTGCCGGTGCGTCCGGAGGAGCTGCCCGAGGCGGCGCGAACGATCCACTACCTAGCCGGGGACTACGGCGGCGCCTACGCCACGCACGGCTTCTACCGGCTGATGAGGATGTCCAAGCACGCCGACGACTATGAGGACGCGGTCTACGAGCTCGCCCGCCGGATCCTCGACGTTGCCGAGCGATCTCCGGTCGCCCCGGGTCCGGTGGCCGACTACGATTCCCTCGTCAACGCCTTCGGCCAGGAAGGCAGGACCACGCGAGAAGACCGCATGCACCGCGCCGCCATGGCGCCGCAGCGGCTCGATGAGCAGCGAGCGCTGCCGGTTCCTGTCGCGTGGAACGTGCCCGCCAAGAACCCGTTCTTCACCGGCCGGGATCAGGTGCTCGAGGGACTCCGCGAGCGACTGCTCGCCAACGGTGACGCGGCCGCGCGCCCGGTCGTGCTGCACGGGCTCGGCGGGGTCGGGAAAACCCAGGTCGCCATCGAGTACGCGCACCGGCAACGGGCGGAGTACGACGTCGTGTGGTGGATACCCGCCGAGCAGCGTGACCTGATCAATCCCGCGCTCGCCAAGCTGGCGGTATCCCTCGGACTCCGGATTGGCGAAAGTATCACCGATACTGCGCAGGCGGTCCGCGAGGCGCTCCGTCGGGGCAGCCCGTACCCGCGCTGGCTGCTCGTCTTTGACAACGCGGATGATCCGGACGAACTGGCGCCGTACTTTCCCGCGGGTCCCGGCCATGTCCTGATCACATCGGGAAACCCGATCTGGTCGAGGGCAGCCGAACCAGTGGAGATCGACGTATTCGCCCGCGCCGAGTCCCTGGAGTACCTGCGGCGACGAGTGGCGTCGCTGTCGCGCCGGGATGCGGGCATGGTGGCGGAGAAACTGGGCGATCTGCCGCTCGCCATCGAGCATGCGAGCGCCTGGCTGGCCGAGACCACGATGTCGGCGGCCGGGTACGTGGCGCGCCTTGACGACCAGCTCAGCCTGGCCGAATCCCTCAGCGAGCCGTTGAGCTACCCGCCGTCGGTCGCGGTGACCTGGCGCCTGTCCTTCGACCGGTTGCGCGAACGGTCGCCCGCCGCCGCCCGACTGCTTGAGCTGTGCGCCTACTTCGCGCCCGACCCGATCTCGCTGTCGCTGGTAAACAGCGATGAGATGATCTCCTCCCTGCTGCCGCAGGACTCCAGGCTGAGCGAGCGAACCATCCTCGGCCAGTTGATCAGGGACATCGCGCGCTACTCGCTGGCCAAGGTTGACCGGGGCAGCAACTCGATGCAGGTGCACCGGCTCATCCAGGCGGCCATCCGCGCCCAGATGGAACCGTGGCAGTACCGCGAAGACACGATGCACGAAGTGCACCGGGTTCTGGTCGGGGCGCGGCCCCGACAAGGTGACGTCGACGATCCGGAGAACTGGGCGCGGTACGACTTGATCTGGCCGCATCTGGTCCCTTCGGAGGCGTACCGGTGCGACTCGCCAGACACCCGCCAGCTGCTCATCGAGCGAGTGCGCTACCTCTGGAAGCGCGGTGAGTTCAAGGCCGCCCTCGAGGTGGGGGAGCGGCTCGAGGAGCAGTGGACGCAGACGGCGGGGCCGCACGACCGGCAGACGCTGTACCTGCGGTTTCAAGTCGCCAACGTGCTGCGTTCGCAGGGACGCTTTCAGGCTGCCTACGATCTCGACACCGAGGTGTTCCAGGCGCAGGCGGAGGTCCTGGGCTCCGATCACCCGAACACGCTGCAGACCGCGGGAAGCCTCGGCGGTGACATGCGGGCGCTCGGCCGATTCCGCGATGCGCTCGACCTCGACGAGCGGATCTACGGCCAGCTCACGGAGATGCTGGGCGCGGATCACCCCAGCGCGCTGTCCGGAGCCAACAATCTCGCCGTCGACCTCCGGCTGGTCGGCGACTGCTTCCGGGCGCGCGACCTCGATCTGGACACGCTCAGCCAGCGGGAGCGGGTCCTCGGCCCTGATCACCCCAATACCCTGCACTCCGCCTCGATGCTTGCGCGCGACCTGCGGGAGGCAGGCGACTACGCCTGGTCGATCGAGCTTCTCCGTGAGACTCATCGGCGCTACCGCACCGTCCTTGGCGAGGATTCCATGGACACCCTGCGGACGGCGAAGAACCTGGCGGTATCGCTGCGCAAGATGGGCCGCTACGAGGAGGCATACGAGCTGACGAAGGACGCCAGCGACAGATTCGAGCGCAACTACGGCGCGAATCACCCGGAGGCTCTTGCCTGCCGGCTGAACCTCGCCTGCGATCTGTCGGCGCGCCAGGAAAAGGAAGCGGCCTTCACGCTCGCGCGGAAGGTGCTGATGGCGTACCAGGACACCATGGGCGCCAGGCACCCGTTCACGCTCGCGGCCGCGAGCAACATCGCGACGTACCTCCGCGGCCGCGGGTTCGCGCAGGATGCGCTGGCGCTCGCCGACCGGACGGCGAGCGCGCTGTCCGAGGTGCTCGGCTCCGGTCACCCGTTCACGCTGGCCTGCGCCGTGAACAAGGCGAACTGCCTGCACGACGACGGGCAGCTGAGCGCGGCCGAGGATCTGCTGCGGGAGACGGTTGAGCGGTTGCGGAAGACTCTCGGGGAGCAGCACCCGGACACGCTCATCTGTGAAGGGAACCTCGCGGTCATCATGCATGCGCAGGGCCGGGCGGACGATGCCGGGCTGCTTCAGCGGCAGGTGATCACGGTGATGGAACCGGTGCTCGGCCCGGAGCACCCGGGCATCGACGCCGTGGCCGGCTGGCGACTGTACAACCGAGACCTTGAGGTTCAGCCGACCTGACCCGGGCGGTGGAACAGAACGCCGGCCACGCCACGCTGGACGAGCGCAACATAGCTCGCCTCAAAGAACACGATATAACCACCCATCGTCTCTAACACCAAACTCGAAGCTTGCGGGCATGCTTGCGCGCTGTCGTGATTTCTTCGATCGCTAAGTTGCTCTGTAACATTGATGGCTGTGGCATTAAGCTGGTTCTTCAGGGACAGGGATCGTGCCGACGGCGGGTTCCGTCGGCACCGCTAAGGGAGCCGGTTTACATGGCTGGTACACAGCCGGAGTCCAACGTTGTTTCTGGCCGGTCAGACGATCTTGACCTGTCATTTGAGTTTGACTTGGACATCGATGCAGC
>Ga0335075_10017449_pt1 | contig 10674 bp, 8 predicted proteins | sample Lox_Sample_24_FD_206723 | JGI IMG/M metagenome (GOLD analysis project Ga0335075, IMG submission 206723) | Soil microbial communities from Loxahatchee National Wildlife Refuge, Florida, United States - Lox_Sample_2.4 | ecosystem: Environmental > Terrestrial > Soil > Wetlands | place: USA: Florida... | reverse complement strand
GATCAGGCTGGGCGAGCTGACCTCGGCCGGGCGCGAGGGCGGGGGCGGCAGTTCTCGCTGCCCGCCGTTGCCGTGGTCGTCGGCCGGGTCGTCACCTGGGGCGTCATCGGCGTCGTCGCGGTCGCCGGCCCGGCTGCCGTGCAGTCCTGGCAGGTGGTCGATGGGGAGCCTGGGCACGTGCGGCACCGGCACGTGCGGCACCGGCACGTGCGGCAGCGGCGGCAGCGGCAGCGGCGGCAGCGACGGGATGTTCTCCTCGGTCCAGGCACGGAGCTGGGACAGGGCCGGGGCCCGGCTGACCATGATCACGCCCGCGACCAGCGCCGCCAGCCCGCCGGTGTAGATCGCGAGCTCACCCGGGGTGTCCTGGACCCGGTCGCCGAACACGACCACCCCGAGCAGGATCCCCACCACCGGCTCGCCGGCCGAGATCGCGGGCAGCGAGACGTTCAGCGGGCCGGAGCTGAACGCGCTCTGCATCAGCACGACGCCGAGCGCACCCGCGCCGACCAGCGCGTACGGGGCCCAGTGGCCGAGCAGGCCGACGAAGCCGAAGTGGTGCAGGCCCTGCAGCGTCTGCCTGGTCAGCGCGTCCTGGATGCCGAAGATGAGGCCGGCCGCGGCTCCCGTCAGCATCGCCCGCGCCCGTCCGGGCCGCCGTCGTCCGATATGCACGCAGACAAACGCGATGAACGCGATCGCGGCGGCGGCGGGCCAGTGCGAGAACGAGCCGAACGACAGCCCGATCGGCTTGGCCGACCGCGACACCGACAGCAGCGCCACCCCGGTGCACAGCACCACCGCGCCCGCTATCTCCCAGAACCGGAGCTTTGCGTGCGCGATCGGGACCGCGACGAGCAGCGCGAAGACCAGGTTGATGGTCAGCAGCGGCTCCACGAACGCCAGCGGCAGGTTGCCGATCGACCACGCGGCCAGGATCTGGCCGGCCACCATGCAGCCGATCCCGAGCAGCCAGCGGGGCTTGTGGAACAGGTCGACGATCAGCCGCAGCGACAGAAAGCGCGAATCGGGCTCCGGCTGCGCGGCGTTCTGCTGCAGCACGAAACCGGTGCCGACAAGGAGCGCGGCGAGCAGGGTGAGCCCGTAGTCCAGGCTGACGTCAATATCCACGGCACCCTACCTGATACCCGTGTTGCTGCCCTTATGCAGCTCACAACGATAACGATCCGGTGCCCCAGATCGGTTTCCTGCGATCAGATGCGGATCGCGCGCCTAGCTCAGCCTGCGCAGCCCGGTCCGGTGATGGCGTGCGGTCTCGATGTAGCTCTTGACCGCGAACTCAATCCAGGTCGGGTCGACGTCCGACCGCTTGATCGCGGCGGGCACGCCCGCCACCAGCGACCGGGGCGGCACCACGAAGCCTTCGGGCACCACCGTCCCGGCGGCGATGATCGACCCGGCCCCGACCGTCGCCCGGTTGAGCGTCACCGAGCCCGAGCCGATCAGGCAGCCCGACTCGACCACGCACCCCTCCAGGTGGGCGTTGTGCCCGACCACGCAGTCGTCGCCGATCTCGGTCGGCCAGCGGGCGGTGGTGTGCACGACCGTGCCGTCCTGGATCGAGGTCCTGGCCCCGACGGTGATCGTCCCGTGGTCGCCGCGGAGCACCGCGCAGGGCCAGACCGACGCCTGCGGGCCGATCGTGACCCGCCCGATCACCACGGCGTCGGGCGCGACGTAGGCGAGCTCGTCGATCTGCGGCTCGGCGTCGTCCAGGGCGTAAATCGGCATCTGTATAGGGTAGCGTCGGCTCGTGCCCCCCGGATCATCTGATAGCGCCGTCGACTCCCCTGCCGCGGCCGGCACCGACGCCGTGCTGTCGCTGCTGGCCGACGCCGTGTCCGCGATCGGCGGGACCGAGCGCGAGGGGCAGACCCGGATGGCGCGGGCGGTCTGGGAGGCGATGAGCGACGGCGCCCACCTGGCGGTCCAGGCCGGCACCGGAACCGGCAAGTCGCTCGCCTACCTGGTGCCCGCGCTGCAGCTCGCCACGGCCAGGAAGCACGGTCCGGTCGTGGTCTCCACCGCCACGATCGCGCTGCAGCGCCAGCTCGTCGACCGCGACCTGCCCCGGCTGACCGACGCGCTGCGCGAGCCGCTCGGCCGCCGGCCGGAGTTCGCGATCTTGAAGGGCCGCAACAACTACCTCTGCCTCAACAAGCTCCGCAACGGCCCCGAAGATCAGCAGGACTCGCTGTTCGACGGGCCCACCAGCCCGCTCGGGGCGCACGTCAAGCGGCTGCACCAGTGGGCCGCGTCGACCACCGCGGGTGACCGCGACGAGCTCGTCCCCGGCGTCCCCGACCAGGCCTGGCGCCAGGTCGCGGTCACCGCGCGGGAGTGCCTGGGACCGAACCGGTGCCCGTTCGGCGTGCAGTGCTTCTCCGAGCGCGCCCGCCGGACGGCGGCCGAGGCCGACGTCGTCGTCACCAACCACGCGCTGCTCGCGATCGACACGCTCGGCGAGGGCGGCATCCTGCCCGAGCATCGGGTGGTGATCGTCGACGAGGCGCACGAGCTGGTCGACCGGGTCACCTCGGTCGCCAGCGGCGAGCTGTCGGTCCAGGCGATCGAGTTCGCGGTCAGGCGGACGGGCAAGCTCGCCGACGACGGCGAGATCGCCCGGCTGTCGGAGGCCGGCAACGCGCTCGGGCCGCTGCTCGTGACCATGCCGGCCGGCCGGATGGACCGGCTCGACGCCGGGCTCGGCGCCACCCTGGCCGCGCTGCGGGAGGCGGCCGTGAGCTGCGCCGCCCAAGTCCGCAAGATCGCCGCCGCCAAGGACGAGGACGCCGACCCGGCCGAGGTCACCGCCGCGCAGACCGCGCTGGTCAACCTGGAGGAGATCGGCGAGGTGGCCGAGCGGATGCTCAGCGCGTTCGAGCAGCCGCTCGAGGAGCGCGAGGAGGTCGTCTGGCTCGAGCGGCCCGAGGACTGGGCGGCGGAGCCGTCACGGCCCGCGTCCTTGCACGTCGCGCCCCTCGAGGTCGGCGAGGTGCTGGCGGAGAACCTGTTCAGCGAGCGGACGGTGGTGCTCACCTCGGCCACGCTGACCCTCGGCGGATCGTTCGCGCCGCTGGCGCGGCAGTGGGGCCTCGACGCCTCGGCCATGGGCGCGGAGTGGGAGGGGATCGATGTAGGGTCGCCGTTCCTGCACGGGCGCAGCGGCATCCTCTACGTGGCCAAGCACCTCCCGATCCCGGGCCGGGACGGGCTGCCGCCCGAGTACCTGGAAGAGATGTGGGAGCTGATCAAGGCGGCCGGCGGGCGGACGCTGGGGCTGTTCTCCTCGATGCGGGCGGCCAAGGCGGCGGCGGCCGCGCTGCGCGACTCGCTGCCGTACCCGCTGCTGTGCCAGGGCGACGACTCGACCATGCAGCTGGTGAAGGAGTTCGCCGAGGACGAGCCGACCTGCCTGTTCGGCACGCTCTCGCTGTGGCAGGGGGTCGATGTGCCAGGGCCGTCGCTGCGGCTGGTGGTCATCGACCGGATCCCGTTCCCGCGGCCGGACGACCCGCTCGCCTCGGCCAGGACGCGGGCGGCCGACGCGCGCGGCGGCAGCGGGTTCATGGAGGTGTCAGCCGCGCACGCGGCGCTGCTGCTGGCCCAGGGCGCCGGGCGGCTGCTGCGCTCGATGGACGACCGGGGGGTGGTCGCGGTGCTCGACCCGCGCCTGGTCACCAAGCGCTACGGCGAGTTCCTGCGGGCCACGCTGCCCCCGTTCTGGCAGACGACCGACCCGGCCGTGGTCCGCGGCGCGCTCACCCGGCTGGCGGGCGACTGAGGAGTCGCCGGGGGCGGAGAGTCAGCCGGGACCGTTCGATATGAGCGGTTGTGATCTTTTGCTTTTTACCGGGCCAGGCCGAGGACGTCGAACTGGTGGCGCTCCCACAGGTGCATCGACGCCTCTTCCGGATAGGAGACGACGTCCGGCTGCAGGTCGTAGACCCGGGTCGCCCGGTGCTCGGTCCCGTAGGGCGGCCAGCCGGGGTCGCCGGCCGCCGCGAACCCGAGCCACTCGCGGCGCATCGTGTCGCCCAGCGCGGTGAACGCGGCGGGCGGGTTGGCGCCGGTCATGAGCGTGGTCAGGCCGGGCCCGGTGGTCCCGAACACGAGCGGGACGTCGAGCCCGTGGCAGGCGCCGAACGGGCCGGCCGGCGCCTCGGCCGTCAGCTCGTACAGGTACGTCCGGCCGCCGGAGGCCGCGTGCGCCTGCGCCAGGTGCAGGGTCGGCATCCGGAACAGCCAGTCGGAGAAGATCAGCTCGTACATCGCGCTCGGATCGGCGTCGGGGTACGCCTTCCGGTAGCCCGCCGGGCCGTCCGGGGCGGGGGCGAACGCGGCCAGCGTCGCCGCCGCCTCGTCCTCGGTGATGGCGCCGAGACGGCCGCTCATGGCCACGAACAGCCGGTACTCGTCGCGGTTGTGGCCCGTCAGCAGGTCGACGTCGGCCGCCGCGCCGGCCAGCAGCGCCCGCCAGGGCGACCTCGGCAGCACCTCGCCGTCGATGACCGGCGAGAACGCGGTGACCGTGCGGCTGACCCCGCCCCACCGCGGGAACTCGGGCAGCCGGGCGGTGACGGCCATCTGCGCGGCCACCAGCGCCATCGGGTCGGCCGCGGCCAGCGCCTGGTACTCGTAGGGCAGGCCGGCCTGGCGCGCGATCGCCTGGCCGATGTCGGCCGCCAGCTCCGCGCTGAAGAACGAGCCGGGCACGCTCTGCGCGATCGCCCGCCGGAACAGGCCCTTGGCGGTGTCCATCGCGAGCATGGCGGCGATCACGCCGGCCCCGGCCGACTCGCCGAACACGGTCACGTTGGCGGGGTCGCCGCCGAAGCGCTCGATGTTCTCCCTGACCCAGGTCAGGGCGGCGACCGCGTCGAGCAGGCCGCGGTTGGCGGGCGCGCCAGGAAGCTGGGCGAAGCCCTCGGTGCCGACCCGGTAGTTGAGCGAGACGAAGACCGCGCCGCCGCGGGCGAACGGCCCGCCGTCGTAGCCGGGCTCGCCGCTCGACCCGAACATGTAGGCGCCGCCGTAGATCCAGACCATGACCGGCAGCCCGGTCGCGCCCGGGTCGGGGGTCCAGACGTTCACCGTGAGCCAGTCGCCGGCGTCCGCGGCGGGCGAGGCGGCCGGCCCGCCGCCTTCGGCCGACATCGGCGCCGCCTGCGGAGCGGCCGGGCCGAACTCCGCCGCCTCGCGGACGCCGTCCCACCGCGGCGGGGGTACCGGGGCCAGGAACCGGAGCGGGCCGACCGGCGGCTGGGCGAACGGGATGCCCCGGAAGACCGCGATGCCGTCGGAGATCCTCCCCCTGACCTGGCCTGCGCTGGTGGAAACCACAGGTTCGGCTGACGCCATCAGACGACCTCCCGCTGCATCGATGGAGCGACAAGGGCTTTTTTTACGACTTTAGGCTAAATGACCGGATCGAGCATCCTCACCGCGCTCCCGCCCGGCCGGGCGCGCCCCGGTAGGGTGCAGCGGGAGGGCTACCCGGGCCAGCGTGCGGCGAACGAGTTGAGGGAAGTGCCATGAAATCACCAACGCGCCTCGATGACCTGCCGTTCGCTGGCTCCCTGTCCGATTTCGCGGACGACGACGGGCTGGAGATCGACGGCGACTACGACCTGGTGCGGTTCGACGGCGTCACGTTTTCCGAGGCTGCCGCCAGCGGCGCCCGGTTCACCGAGTCGGCCTTCGTCGGCGGCGCCTTCGACGACGGGCGGCTGCGGAAGGCGCGGTTCACCGACGTCTGGTTCGAGCAGACCCGGCTGGTCGCGATCGACGTCGCCGGCGCGCTCTACACCGACGTATGGCTCAACGGGTCGGTCCTGGCCGGGGTGCAGGCGTTCACCTGCGTGCTGCGGCGGGTGGTCTTCCGTGGCTGCAAGCTCGACTCGGTGAACTTCCGCGACGCGTCCCTGACCGACGTGACGTTCGAGGACTGCGTGCTGCGGGACGTCGACTTCGGCGGGGCCAAGCTGAATCGGGTGACGTTTTCCGGGAGCACGGTCAGCGGGCTCGACTTCACCAAGACGACCTGCAAGGACGTCGACCTGCGGGGCGCGCGGCTGGGCGAGCGGGACGACTCGGGGGCGGGCGGCTCCGGGGCCGGGATCAAGGCCGGCTTCGAGTCCATGGGCGGGGTGCGGATCGACACCGTCCAGCTGATGACGCTGGCCCCGTTTCTCGCCCACCACCTGGGGATTGTCGTCAAGGACTGAAGTTTCTTGAACTGGCCGAGGTTCGAGGCTTGACCTTGACGTAGCGTCAACCTTGCATGCTGACGGCATGAGCACTCCCCCAGTAGCTGAACCGGGCCAGCGGCCCGTCATCCAGGTCTCGGGCCTGGAGAAGTCGTACAAGGAGCTGCGCGTGCTGCGCGGCGTGGACTTCGAGGTGGCCAAGGGCAGCATCTTCGCCCTGCTCGGCTCCAACGGCGCGGGCAAGACCACCGTCGTCAAGATCTTGTCCACCCTGCTGTCCCGCGACGCCGGGACCGCCTCCGTCAACGGTTTCGACGTCGGCCGGCAGCCGGCCGAGGTGCGTCAGTCGATCAGCCTCACCGGCCAGTTCGCCGCGGTCGACGAGATCCTGACCGGGCGCGAGAACCTCGTGCTCGTCGCCCGGCTGCGGCACCTGGCCGGCCCCGGTGCGATCGCGGACCAGCTGCTGCGGCGGTTCGCGCTGGCCGAGGCGGGCGGCCGCCGGGTCGCGACGTACTCCGGCGGCATGCGGCGCCGGCTGGACATCGCGATGAGCCTGATCGGCGACCCGCCGGTCATCTTCCTCGACGAGCCGACCACCGGGCTCGACCCGGAGGCGCGGATCGAGGTCTGGCAGGCAGTGCGGGAACTCGCCCGCAGCGGCACCACGGTGCTGCTCACGACCCAGTACCTGGACGAGGCCGAGCAGCTCGCGGACCGGATCGCGATCCTGCACCAGGGCCGGATCATCGTCAACGGCACCCTGGCCGAGCTCAAGGCGCTGCTGCCGCCGGCCAAGGTCGAGTACGTCGAAAAGCAGCCCACCCTCGAGGACGTGTTCTTCGCGGTCGTGGGCGACCGGACCGACGACGCCACCACCCCCAGCAAGCAGTAAAGGAACTCGATCATGGCCACGCACTACCTCGGCGACACCGCCGTCCTCACCGGACGCACCATGCGTCACATCACCCGCAGCCCGGACACGATCATCACGACCGCGATCATGCCGGTCGCGATTATGGTGCTGTTCGTCTACGTCTTCGGCGGCGCGATCAACACCGGGTCGGTCTCGTACGTCGACTACATGCTGCCGGGCATCTTGCTGATCACGATCGCGTCCGGGATCTCCTACACCGCTTACCGTCTCTTCAACGACCTGCAGGGCGGGATCTTCGAGCGGTTCCAGTCGATGCCAATCGCCCGGCCCGGGGTGCTGTGGTCGCACGTGCTGACCTCGCTCGCCGCCAATGTGATCTCGCTCGCGCTGGTCATCGGGGTCGCGGTCGCGATGGGCTTCCGGACCGGCGCCGGACCGCTGGCATGGCTGGCGGTGGTCGGCCTGCTGCTGCTGTTCACGCTGGCGCTGACCTGGCTGGCGATCATTCCCGGGCTCACCGCCCATAGCGTCGACGGGGCGAGCGCGTTCTCCTACCCGCTGATCTTCCTGCCGTTCATCAGCTCGGCGTTCGTGCCGACGGCGAAGATGCCGGGGCCGGTGCGCGCGTTCGCGAACAACCAGCCGGTGACCTCGATCGTCAACTCGATCAGGGACCTGTTCGCCGGGCGCCCGGTCGGGTCCGACGGCTGGACGGCGGTTGCCTGGTGCGCCGGCCTCCTGGTGGTCGCTTACCTGGTCGCGGGCGTGGTCTACCGGCGGCGGATGTCCTAGCCGGCGGCGGATCGCCGAGCGGGCGGCGGCCTCCGGCCGCCGTCGGGTTCCCCCGAGTTGAGGCAGGATGAGAGCATGCTGACGATCAGCCAACTGGCGGCCTACGCCGACGTCACCGTCCGGGCGGTGCGGCACTACCACCAGATCGGGCTGCTGCCGGAGCCGGAGCGCGACGCCTCCGGCTACCGGCGGTACGGGGCGGCGGCGGTCGTGTCCCTGATCAAGATCCGCACACTGGCCAACGCGGGCGTGCCGCTGTCCGAGGTCGGCCAGATGCTGTCGGCCGACGATGAGGCCTTCACCCAGGCGGTGCAGCGGATCGACAACCACCTGCGCGAGGAGATCGAACGGCTCGAGACCAGCCGCAAGCAGGTCGCGCAGCTGGTGGCCGGGGACAGTCTGTTCCTGCCGCCGGAGGTGACCTGCTACCTCGACCGGCTCCGGGGGATCGGGGTGGCCGAGCGGATCGTCGAGGGCGAGCGGGACGCGTGGATCCTGCTCGCCGCGCGCTGGCCCGACCGGATCCGCGAGTGGATGCCGGACAAGCTGGCGGAGCTCGACGACCCGCGCGTCGTCCGGCTCTACCGGACCCTGTCCGAGCTCTTCGAGAACGACGAAGGCACCGAGGACCCGCGGCTGGTAGAGGCGGCCGACATCATGGCGGACATGTTCGAGCAGGCCTACGCGGCCGGCGCGACGTACCCCGATCAGGCGGCTTACGACACCGTGCCGTTTGACCTGCTTGACGCGCACGCCGTTGAGTCGGACCCGCGGGCGGCGCGGATGATGGAGCTGATGCGCGAGCGCGGATGGGCCGGCTGGATCCGGCTGGAGAAGCTGCCGGAGCCGCCCGGTTAGGCCGCCGGAGGCGCCGCTGGGAACGGCCTTCTCTCGTCTTTACATAGCCGGTTCTCGTCTTTACATAGCCGGTGACCACAATTCTGCCCTTTGAAACGTTAAAAAGCGGTCACCGGCTATGCGAAGTGGTCGCGGTCGGCGCAGGCGCGCATGGCGGCGGCGAACTGGTCGCCGCGGTCGCGATAGTCACGGAAGCGGCCGAAGCTGGGGGCGGCGGGCGAGAGCAGCACCACGCCGTCCGGGCGGGCCCAGGTGAACGCCGCCCGCACGGCCGCCTCCAGGTCAGCGCAGTCGTCCACGCGGGCCAGGCCACCGCTGCCCGCGGCGGCGGAACCGCCAGCGCCGGCGGGCTCGCCGGCACCGCCGGCACCGCCGGCGAAGGCGGCGCTGATCCTGGGGCCGCTGTCGGGCAGGGTGAGCACCAGCGTCGGCTCGGTCCTCGCCCCCACGCCCGCCGCCAGCGGCCCGTAGTCGATGCCGCGGTCCTGGCCGCCGACGATCAGCGCGACCCGGCGGCCGGGGAACGCGTCGAGCGCGGCCAGCGTCGGCAGCACGTTGGTGGACAGCGAATCGTCGACGAACGCGACCCCGTCGACCGTGCCGACGGTGGTGAGCCGGGACGGCAGCGGGGTGAAGCCCGCGGCCGCCCGCCGCAGCGTCGCGTCGTCGGCCGCGCGCGCGGCCAGCTCACGGTCCCCGGCCGCGTCGCCCAGGGCGACGAGCACCCGGCGGGCGATCAGCGCGTTGCGGCGGTTGTGCCCGCCCGGCAGCCCGAGCGGGTCCATCCAGGTCGCGCCCGGCTCGTCCTGCTCTGACACCCACTCGACCTTCGGCCCCAGCAGGCCGGCCCGGTCCCGCAGCAGCGCGCTGTCGCCGTTGGCGACGGTCAGCTCCGCCCCCGGCTGCGAGCAGGCCGACAGCTTGTCGCGGTAGTACCGGTCGACGCCGCCGTGCCAGGGCAGGTGGTCAGGGTGGAGCGAGGTCACCGCGGTGACCGGCGGCGTGCTGGCCAGGTCGACGGCGGTGTAGCTGGAGACCTCGATCACCCAGAAGTCGTAGTCCCCCGCGTGCTCCGGGTCATAGGGGGCGGCGCCGAAGTTCCCGCCCACCAGGACCTGGTACCCGAGGCCGGCCAGCAGGTGCCCGATGACCGACGAGGTGGTCGACTTGCCCTTGGTCCCGGTGACGCAGACGACCCGGTTCCTGTCGGCTTCCTGCAGCCACAGGCCGAGCCCGCCGACCAGCGTGACCCCGGCCTGGCGGAGCCGGTCCGCCTCGGGCCCGTACGGGCTGATGCCGGGGGTCTTCACCACGATCTCGCACCCGGCCAGGGCGTCGAGGCCGCCGTCGGCGGTCGCGAGCACGCCCGGCTCGGCCGGGGCGTCGTCGACCAGGACCGGGTCGACCTCGAGCGCGCGGAGCTTGCGGACGGTCGCCTTGCCCTCCCGGCCGAGCCCCCAGACGCCCACCCGCGCGCCGCGCAGGTCGGACCAGCCCAGCGTCGGCCGCCCGCCGTGATCGGCCATGGCCGCGTTCAGGACCACGCCGCGGCCAGCGCCGCGGGCACGAAGCTCGGCCCGACCGGGTGCAGCATGGCCTCGATCTCGGCTTCGGCGGGCGCGTCGGGCCTGGCGTTGATCTCGGCCGCGAGCTGCCCGAGGAGCGGGGTGCCGGCCCGGTCGGGCCGCCGGGCGGCGAGCACCACCGCCGCCCGGCACTCGTTGACCTCGCCGACGCACTCGAACGGCTTGGTGCCCGAGCCGAGCAGCGACTCGAACTTCGGCGCGAGCGCCGGGTCGTCCAGCGGCTCGCCGCCGCCGCCGTCGGCCGCGAACACCGCCCGGAGCTGCTCGGCCGACATGAACGGGGACAGGATCAAGTCGATGAAGCAGCACTTGTCGCAGTGGCCGCACCAGT
>Ga0335075_10017448_pt1 | contig 10674 bp, 9 predicted proteins | sample Lox_Sample_24_FD_206723 | JGI IMG/M metagenome (GOLD analysis project Ga0335075, IMG submission 206723) | Soil microbial communities from Loxahatchee National Wildlife Refuge, Florida, United States - Lox_Sample_2.4 | ecosystem: Environmental > Terrestrial > Soil > Wetlands | place: USA: Florida... | reverse complement strand
GTCCTTCGATTTCCGTCCACCATAGCAGCCAAGATGTCAGGAGCTGCTAAACGACTCGTTGTTTTCCTCTTCTCGTTTTTCTCCGCAGTGAGCGAAGGAACTAGAACTAAGCTTCTTACGACTCATGGATACATTCGAGGGTTGGCATTGTTCATCTTTTTGAGGCCAGCGTATGAGCAGTTAGATCGTATGGAGGACCATATTCTCTGGGCGAGCGAAGATGTAGTAGAAAAATGTAGGCAGACATACATGACGGAGTGTAACATGTCGGCTATTGCCGTAAGCATTCTGTTTTATTGGAACTTGTTACGTTTTCTTTGCTCACAAGTGATCTACTTAATAGGGCACGATTATTGCTCAAGTTGCTCTCACCTCGCTTGTATTACCAAATCTTAGTCAAACACACTGGATTGCCCGCGCAGCTTTTCTCCTGAGTCTCGTCTCATAGTGCTTAGCTGTCTTCTACGCTTCGCTGCCACAAAGGACCCTTAGAAACTTTCGAAGGCCTGAACAAGTGAAAGAATGGTGGCGTAGGGACTCCATGCGTAAGGACGACGTGCGTTGGGGCTCCCAGCGTATGGACCCCTTACATATAGACCCCTTAAGTGTGGAACTTCATGCTGAACCCTATATTGAAACATATAATGGGATTCGCTCGATTTTAGAAGACATTCAATGGGACATAAGAGACGCTTCGCCGTCCTTCCTCGGCGCGGCCAAACTACAAGGCAACTGGAGCTACAATCATCCGTGGCAGCAGCTATACTAATGTCTTCTCCTTCGATGATGATCAACTTCGCTTTAGGTGCGTTTTTAACTGGTATTAGTGTGTATCTTGGATTCGTTTGGAAAAATGATCTTGACACCATTGCAAGTAAATCAGAGAGCCTCAATGTTTTCATCTGTTTTTTAATAAGTCTTGCCTTCTGTTATAGTTTTTATGGTTTCCCTCTCTTATTAAAACTTTAGGAAGATAACAAAAAGTCTCCTGGAAAGAGACGTGAGATTCAAGAGAATCTTCTTAAAGTATACACCGTTGTGGGGAATATACTAGCCCATGTGGAAGACTATAAGTTAGAAGAAGATGCTTCTCGAAGAAAGAAACTCTCTCCATTTCTAAAGACTATTTTAATAGGAGTACATTTCTTAGAGTACCAATCATGCTTAGAGGCAGTTAATGCAGCTGAAATGGTTAGGAATCTTCCTGAGAAATGGGACGCAGAAGATAAAGAGTGGAGGGAAAAAGAAGAGAGGAGAGCGAGGGAGATGGAGAGGGACTATCGTGAGATGGATTGGCGGGAGAGAGAATTGATGCAGAGAGAGAGAGAAAGGAATGAGGAAAAAGGGTGGAGGGAGAGGGAGAGGGAAAAAGGGGGGGAGGGGAAAGGGGTGGAGGAGGAGGGGAGGGAGCGCTAGGCGTTATAAAACTCCACCCACTTTACTATCCTATATGCAATATCACGCCATAGATATAGAATTGATTTACATGCCCTTGCTAATATTAAAGCAAATGGATTCGCTTTTAATGATACTGTATATGCTATTAATACGGCTAAGGTTTTAAACATTTAGGCAACCTAACTTAAAGAGCTTATTTTAGTAAATTGGTTTGACGACAAGCAAGGACACGCAGTAACTTACATCCTCACTTTACACTCTATTAATAGATGCTAACAAACTAATATCCCTTTCTGCATTTTAGACTTAGTAAACTGTAATATCATCTTAGGGTTAAAGTGGATAGACTACTTAATATCTAGTTGGACCTACATAAGAGAACTCTTGTTTAGCTCAACAACAATAGCCAACTAACCCCTCTATTATTCAAGAGAGAGATTTAGACTTAGAGACAAGCTCTTACGATTAAAGGAGTAAATGCAGTATGCTAGCAAGATGCTGGTCGACAAGACTAAGCCTTAAAGCAAAAGAATGCCTAACGTAGTAGTAGAGCACGCAGACAGCTGTTTATGAAGATCCTAAAACGGATAGACCTGCAAGTTACTATAGTCTTTAATAACTGCAGTTCTTAAGACTAGTTTGTAGATGCTACTTAAAGAACTACAGCAACAGTCGCCACCAACCAGGAGATAACTATAAAACTAAAGCAAGCTATTTGCAGAGCATACGACATCGCTAAGCATACTAAACAGATCGATTGCAGGACAGCCTCTAAATAATAAAATGAGAGCTAAAAGGAACTGCTATAGTCTCTCAAACTAAGGTCCCTTGCTCTTAGACGCACTTGACACTTTTAGCTCTTAACATTAAGGATATTAGCGCTATAAGGTCCTACTGCAACATGTACAAGAAGAAGAATGAGGTCTTTGCAATTAGTTTGTACAAAATTAACTGTCTAGTCAAGGAAGCTCTCTAAGACGAAGATGAGGAGACAAGGGAAGAGATTGAGAGATAACTCCTACTTGCATACAAGGACTATACTTGTGATGGCACGTACAAAATGCAAGAGTAATCCACTTGTAGATTGCACTAATCGAAGATATTAAGCTAAGGAGAGAAGGGAAGGGAAGGAAGGTAGGAGCGGTAGTCATTACGTACACAAGCTGTCTATCTGCCCTCAGTATCGCCCCTCGACTAGCTGCCCTTGGCTAACCGCCCTTCGCTAACTGCCCTTGAAGGTTCCAGTGTTGGTCTAAGACAGCAGTTGCTGCGTGCATGTAACGAGCTGTCACACAAGTGCACTAAATCCTTAGCTGCAAGATCTTTAATACAAGGTAGCAGCAAAGAGTTGCACTTAAGCAGGTTTAAGACTAGTAGGATCTAGACCACTTAGTCAACAAAATCGAGCTGCAATTCTCTAAGCTCAAGTTCAACTAGGGTGTAAAGACCAACTTAGACTTGGACGATAATATACCCTAATCTAGAAGCGCTTAGTTGAGACGATGTTAACTCTTTTAGGAACGACCTTGGAGGAAGAGTTTTGCAGCGGAACGCTGCTATCGATGCAGTCGCTGCCTACTGCAGCTTCCAAGAAGGGGGAGCTACTGCGTAACCACGTAGGAGGCCGTCTACGAGAAGGGCGAATCTGACGCCGTTAGTGGAGACCAACCTGCAGCTAGGAGCCGCTAAGACTGAGAAGCAAGCGCTGAGTGCCGCTATGTTGTTAGTGTTTACAGAGAAGAGACTAACCATGTGCTTCCTTTGCTAGGGGAGCAGAGCTTACTGTTCGAAAAGCGCACTAAATCATTTGCGAGTCCAGGAGACTTAACAAAGCACTTCAAGCGGATGCATCTGGCCAATATCAAAGAAGAAGATCGGATCGCAAGGTCCGTCGAATGTCTCTGCAGCATAAGCCGCATCTCCGAAATCATGCAGAGCGCATCTACAAGACAGTTTCGTGACCCCTCGGTGCTAAACGAAAAGCGTACAGCTACCTAGCCGACCTTGCTCTGTCTTTTGTCTTTTGTTTTGTTTTAGTGCTGTCCTATATATTACGTGGACATTTTCTTTCCACTACCTTCTATATTATGTAGATCCAAAGGGAATTTAATTGTTGGGGGAGATTAGGGTCCTAGTTAAAGGATATAATAGATTAAATATTTCATTTCCTTTTATGGCGTGTTTTCGACTCAGCGCTGTGAACTGAACCCGTAGCCTAGACCTGATTTACGTATCATGACAAAAGATAAGCTGTAAAATCGTAAACTCTTCTATGAGATCAATTGAAGTCTTAGGTGGTAAACTAATTTCGGGTCCGGGTGGTAACCATCGATACCTGACCTCCTCAAGATATGAATAGTTTTCATCGCCCTGAGGCATTCATGACGTACCGTACGGTGCCGTACCAATTACGGCGCTGTGAAGTTTTGTTGACATGGTCACATAATAAGTTTGGACGCACTTTTTCTTTCCAGGCTCGAAGATAGTCTGTACTTCTGGTCGTCCCCAATACAGTTTGGATCAGTGAACTCTGAGCAGTCGTACGTGTTATTGCCGTTGACAAGGACGGGAGGGGTCCCTAGTTGGCCGTATCTCACAATTTGAATATAGACTCGTGAGCCCAGTCGGAGAGGAAGAGCATGCCAAGATCCTCATCGTAATCCGCCATAGCTGGACCGTTGATGATTAGTGGTCCCTGAAGCCCATCCCCGTACTGAAGGGAGAAGTGAAAATGGTACCTGGTAGAGCCATATTGAGTCGCTTGCCACTTGTAGATCAAGGTCTCGCCTGGCGCAATATGGCATTGAGTCACTCCAAGAACCCTATCATACTCATTGGAGTTTAATTGTCGAATACCATGCCAATGAATGGATGTACTATTTTGTTCAAGGTTGTTTGTAACGTGGATAACAAGGTTATTGCCCTAATCAGCAATAATTCCCGGGCCTGGAAGGGTGCGTTGCAGGTCAAGACAGGTCTTTCATAGCCACTGGGAGCGAGGGTGGTGTTCTCAACTTAGAGCTGGCAATCTCTATTACGTTAGCTTTTGATAGATCACAAAGAATATAGGGCTCTAAAGCACCTCTTGTAACCCTAGTGTTAGTGATCACAGAGTAGAAGTCTATATCGATTGAGTAATTACCCCAGTATGACATAGTGGTTGCAGTATTCTCGCATAAATCTGTACTCTCTATTCCTTCTTATTGATCGTACTTCAGCTTTGAATTGCCCTTCAAGGTTTTTCTTCATGTCAGTTCATCTAGGATATGTGTTTTGCCACGCGCTTCAGATGCATATGTAACCTTAACAATCTGATCGTGATTACTCTGCAGCAACTATATGGTGGGGATCTTGAGACTGCAACTATACATCTTAGCGGGCATTGGCATTTTAGCGAGTGGGCGCTGTGGTTTAGTGATTAAGGCCCTGAGTTTTAGCGACTGCTTAGCCTAGGGAATAATATTTTAGCGATGATGCTACCCTAAACTCAAATTTTGGCTCACTAAAAAATGCCAAGACGCTAAAATGTATAGCCGCAACGGCGAAGGGATAGTACTAAATGGATTCATATAATAGGTAAGCTGTATTCTTTCTCAAAAAACCTAGTCCTACTAATGCTGTTAATGCGACAAGACTATGTTTATTCCATCATAGACCTTATCCCCTGCATGGCATATGCCAGCAATAATTAGTAGTCTGCGCGAAAGGCGGTAGTCGGAACGCTTGGATAGCTTTGAACCTTTTGGAGATATACATTTGGAATGCATTTAAATATACCTAGGTCGAGATTATGAGTTATGAACCTTGGATGCAAAAAATGGATATTTTTGACCCACCCGAGCCCATTTTGAAGCTAAAGGGAGGTCTGTGCTTACGTATTTGCAACTGCCGTTTAGGGATGCGAAAGGAGGCTGACGACGACAGTTCCCTAAAACATGTTGCGTTTTGCAACTAGCTTGGGCGGTTCTTAGGAACAGACTCATCGATTGCTACTATTGTATTTAGAGATTGGAGTGGGACCACAGGTCCCTTAGATACACAACACAGTTCGGCGTTCCCGACTCCATTGATCACAGCAGCTGAAGCAATTTGCCATGTGGCAAATTGCCACTTATAAGAAGCTGAAAACTCAGCTGGCTTGACAACTCCTTAATGAATCCAACAATATGAGAGGACAAGGAGAGGACAAATGAGAGAAAGGGAACGTTACACCCAACATTTTCTCTATGCCTATTAGCGAGTGAAATATAATAGCTTCAAGGACTCCTGCATCACTTTCCGGAACCAGCAGCGAAGTAAGTATGTAGCCGTCGTGAGGCCAGACGTGCCACTCAGTGCGAGAATCGATAGCGAGGGCGAATTGAATACGAATCGAGTTTAGCGCGAAGGTGGATGCGAGAGTACTTTGACCAATTAGCTTGTCTCATGGTTCGGTAATGATTGCAATACAAACCGGAGTAGCACCTTAACTCCGCTCTTTAACGACGAACCTTTGCATTTGATCTTCTCCATTTCCCTTCCACAATCCTCCGAAGAATACTGAGCCCGCAAGTCCGTTTCCACATCACCTGCATTTCATACAATCCCTCACATTACAGGAAGCGGGCTTTCGCAAGGAAGCGGGCTTTCGCAAGGAAGCGGGCTTTCGCAAGGAAGCCCTTCGTTCACCGCAGCACGCGTAGTCTGTGTTGATAAGACTCTATCGAGGCTTTTGTCCTATCACCATGACTGCGCACTTGAAAGGTATCAGAGACGAGGTCAGCCGTCAACGCAGGACCCACAGGAAGTCGAGGCTGGGCTGTCGTAATTGCAAGATTCGCAGAATTAAGGTGAGTTACGTTGGGAACGTCGCATGTCACCTTTGCAAAGACGAATGACTAACTTTCTCCTCAAGTGTGACGAGACCAGACCCCAGTGCAAGAAATGCACGTCTTTCCGAGTTTCATGTAATTATGATCCCAAGGCTGCCGATCTTCAGCTGTCCATTGGGGAAATAGCAAGTATCAAGAGCCCACAGATGTCTCCCCGCTCAACCAACCAAAGTCTTCACGGTATGATTCAGTCGCCTACTTGTCTGGTTCCAGCAATCATTTCAGATAGCGATTCAACCTTTCAGCTCGATGGCCCAAGTTTAGACCGTCTTAGCAGATTTCAGATGAGAACGGTACTCTCTTTAGGAACTGCCAAAGGCTCTCGAGTCTACCAGAACGAAACTATCAAGTTTGCCTTTTCGGTACGAGCCCACATTAAACGATATGATACACAGACTGACATTTCACTCTGTGCTTAGCATCCATATCTAATGCACGTCGTTCAGACCATAACAGCGATCCATGACCGCTACTTATCAGCGTCCCCCGCGCGAGAGACAGCCGCTGAGGTTTATCATTGGTCTCGAGCCGCCTCTCTGTTCAATCAAAAGTTATCTACTTTATCTATGCCGCTTCAACCGCCCGATCGTGATGCGCTCTGGGCTACCGCAGCTCTCCTGAGCGTCATCGCGTTCTCCATGATTAACGCATCGACACCAGAAGAAGCATGGCCGCTCAATGGGCATTCTGACCTTGAATGGCTTAGAATGTGTGGAGGCAAGAACATTATTTGGAAAATCGCAGGCCCTCTAAGGTATAACAGCGTTTTCCACACTGTTGTCGACGAGCTTAGGGCTATGGTTAATCCAACCAGTTGTGGGATTGAAGGCCTTCCGTCCCCATTCATTAAACTATATGATCTAGGCGACTCGTCAACGGCCGAAAATAATCCTTACCATACTGCTGTGCACTCCTTGGCTCCACTACTTCATATTGAATGCAGTCAGGCGACCACTCCAAGGTTCTTCTCATTCATAAGCCATATAAAGCCGGAATTTAGGATGCTACTAGAGCGGAAGGATTCCCGTGCACTCTTACTGCTGGCATATTGGTATGCGAAGATCTGCCACTCGCAGTGGTGGATTGCTAGGCGGGCGTTATTAGAGTGTCAGTCTATCTGCTTATACTTGGAGAGACACTACGCAGGCGAGACAGCGATACAAGATTTGCTACTAATTCCTAAGATACAATGTGAACTTGTGCCGTAGATAAACATACTGGATAGACAGCTGGGCACATATCTCCTACTTTCGTCTAAACCCCGAGAAAAGATACTGCTCCTTGAACTCTCCTCGACGAATAAGGTAGTTTCAACAATACTAATGGGACATCAGTAAGATAGATGAATCAAACCCTTCCTAAGAATAAGATTATTACAATCTACCATTAGAATCATTACGACTTCATGACTTGCGGAGTCTTCCCTATTGCCACTCTGGCCTTTAATATCCCTGATACCTAGATGATTCTGGCCTTGCTCTGGGTTTCAGGTGCCTTCCAACTGGTCTCTTTATTCAACCAGCAGCTATGGCGCCGCCGTTTCAGCGGCATGCCAGCCTCCAGGTAGACCGGAAGATGGGCAGGCTCGTGCATCGCGCATTGTGGCGTTATGCATACCGCTCATACTCCCAACCATTGCGCGTTTTCTTCCAGGGGAGTTGGCATCCCATAAAATTTTGGAGCTTCATAATTCTTTACGTCATACATGTGTGTCTCGCGTTCCTTCGCTTCTTGATTTTAGGTAGACGTGGAAGTATTGTAGTGGTCAGCGCTTTAGGCAGCCACAATAACCATTCAGTGCCGCGAGCCGGGCTTACGCGAAGTCTAACGTAGCTTGATTGTTATTCTGCTACCTGATTATCAGTTGTCTTTAAACCCACCAGCATGACAATATCTCTGAAAGTTAATTTTTGAAAATTGAGATGTATGATATGTTGTAGGCGAAAGTTCAACATAATGGCCAATTCGAGCGGTTTAAGCTTCCTATCTCTTCACCCATTTGTTCGCGCCACGGTAACAGATAAATTAAGAGGAGCAATTGTGGGTGCTGCATTGGGGGACTGTATTGGGCTGTACACAGGTTAGCCGTAGAGTTTGGGTGTTTCAATGACGTGTGTAAAAGCTAAAGACGAGTAATCACAGAGTTTCTCTCGAAGCAGCTTTCCTGGGAAGCCTACCCGTCAGCTAAATTCCAGCTTGTGGAACCAACTACAGCCTTGAAATTTGATGGGCATAGAAGTAGGTAGTGCAAACACAACAAGCTTAGAGACTTGTCTTCAAATATCATCAAATATGAAGCTAATTTGTTTCGACATCTAGATAAATTCTCAGTGGTAGAGAGTACCAATTCCTGACCATGTAACCCTTCTCCTGACAATTGGTTACAGAAATCATGGACAGATGACACGGATCATGCGCTACTAATTGTATTATCTCATCTCCACCACGATGGTCAACTTCTGCCCAACGACTTTGCCGAGAGGCTCCGTACATGGGCCGAGCAGGGGCTAAGATGTTTAGACAGACCTCCCCTTGGGTTGGGAAGGACCGTGGGCAGAGTGAGTAATTCAAACCAAGAGATCATCTCTGTTGTTGATGTATATCTCTGCCACGCAAATTAATCTCACAGTTTCTTTCTCAATAGGTCGTTTTTGATAAGAGCTTCCTAAGCGATCCCGCAATGGCAGCCTACAACTATTGGGTCAACAGCGAATTTAATGCGGCTCCCAATGGATCCCTCATGCGGACACATCCACTTGGAGTGATATGCATAGACAAATCACAAGGAGAAACATTCCGCATCGCAACAGAATTCTCGCTCGTAACGCATGCAGATCCGAGGTGTGTGACAGCTTGTTGCATTTCCACAGCATTAATCAGGGGTATTCTGCGAGGTGAAATACAGAGCGAAGAGGACATCGACGCGGTGATTGATGTTGCATTTGAGTGGGCGTATTTATGGCAAAGGAGAGGGAGACGCTTTGAGGAGGATCCCCAAATAGGGACAGACGACGAGTGGGTGGATGCAGCTGTGAAGATAGACGATGTGGATGATGACGGAAGGCAATTATCTACTGATAAACCCGACATGAGTGAAGAACAATCTACCAAACCAGAGCCGCTGCTCAATCGTGCCGAGCTCTATAGGCACGTCAAAGCGAAAGACTTCCAAGAACTGCAGCTCGACGACTCGATGAAGATGGGCTACGTCTATAAGTCCCTCGGTGCAGGGATCCTCGCTCTCCGCCAAGCTATACATGGTTATCAGAGCTGGAACACCAAGAATAAAGAATCTTTCTGCCGAAATATCTTTGAGAACCTGATTACGGAAATCGTCATGGAGGGAGGCGACGCAGATACCAATGCTAGTATCGCTGGTGCTCTTCTCGGTGCTTGGCTGGGCTATACAGCCCTACCGGCTCATTGGCGTGACGGCATTGAGCATCATGACTGGCTGCTAAGTAAATGCGAGGCTTTGAGTTATACCATCGGGATTACGAGTGGTTTGGATGATTATATGGGCAGCAAGGACTTGGATGCGATGGAAGATGGTGGGAGAGGGTTTCTGGACAAGGAAGCATTGGAGGCCAGGGAAATGGCCTTCATGGAGATGTATTTGAAGAAGCGGGCGGAAAGTAATGTGGTGGAGAATAGGAAGAAAGGGTGGAAGGGTAAGTTGTTCTCAAAGTAGGGCGACGAGGGAAACTATGAAGGCTAGGGATTTGGCTGTGTCGTTATAATTTAGTTGATACTAGACGGGTGGTCACAGCACAGATGTCTATAATAACTAATTGCTGTAAACGGCTAATTCAAGCTTCTGCTCATGGCCCTTGTGGAATGTGCGATGAAGCACGTGTTCTGTCGAGGTTGTGGGTGTCTTCTCGTATATCGCTCTAAGGCATGTATTTTTAGCAAACCTTCACAAGGCTGAGTTGAAAGCCGATTCCTAAAGTTCATCAAATCGACAAGTCGACGTTCAAGTCAAGAAACTTGACATTATACACTCTTGTACTCTTTTACGTCGAATCTGGTGATGTTTTATTGTAGAATACCCAATTCTAGGATTCTGTTGTTACTTCCTACCAATGCCCAGAGAAAAATGATATCAATGGTGGGCGAAAGTAGGGTTAACTCGACTGCATTGCCTTGTCAAAAATATCTATTGTTTCTGAATTGTTATGCATCTCAGTTTGTGACATTAGCATGACGGACAGTTTGTCCTTTTCTACGCTGCAGATCAGATTAATAGTAGCAAAGCCACTGTTGACTAGATAACCCAGCTAGATCTCTATCAATATGAGCCTTTGACCGAATTATAAGACTCCAGAATCCTATCCATCGAACCCGCCACCAATGGATCGCCAATCTCCTGCAAACTTTCTCATGTCTCCATTTCTATGGATCC
>Ga0335075_10017447_pt1 | contig 10674 bp, 6 predicted proteins | sample Lox_Sample_24_FD_206723 | JGI IMG/M metagenome (GOLD analysis project Ga0335075, IMG submission 206723) | Soil microbial communities from Loxahatchee National Wildlife Refuge, Florida, United States - Lox_Sample_2.4 | ecosystem: Environmental > Terrestrial > Soil > Wetlands | place: USA: Florida... | reverse complement strand
CGCGGCTGCTGCGGCTGGTGCCCCTTTGCCCCGCACACAGCCGCGCTCCGTGTGCCAATCGGTTCAGGGGTTCAATGCGCGAAGTTTTCCTTGGGCGAATTCTCACCCCAGCCCTCTCCCGCTGGGAGCCCGCTGGGAGAGGGAGAATCATCGTCCGATGGTTGGGTGGATTGTACGGTGAGCAAGGGAGGGACGGTTAGAGCGCGAGTGGCAGCGCCACTGGCGATCTCTCGTCTCCCGCGAATCGGTAAATTTTGAGGAGAAGGATTCCCCCTGTTGCCCCGTTTCGGGGACGATTCCCGGGGTGGCCGCCAAAAAATGGGCATGCATCGGGTCATGAACCAGGGTTGCGTGCTTACGATTATCTGCGTTCGGACGACCAGCCGATTTGGAAATCGGCGATAGGGCGCGATAGGGCAGGTTTGGAAACCTGCGCTACGACGGCTTGTTTAGTAAAAAATGGTGTGCGTGAAAACCGGAAATAAACGGGTATAAATGAAATGCTAAACGAACTTGATTGCGTGCTAAATGAGCGTTTTTTCCTGAGGAAATTTGCACATCTTTTCTAAACGAACGGCGCGGGCGATTTCTGCCGAAAAATCGATTTCGATTACTGAAAGTTTAGGGTTTTTTAAACGAAAATTGGGGCGCATAGGAATCAGGTTCTGGTTCCGTCAATTCGTGGTTTGGCCTCCTATTGGCTGCAAAAATGCTTTTCGTTTGACTTTGATAAATGGATGCTTCATGCAAAGCGCCGTGACAATTCTGAGAGTTGCTTTTTTGGCCGTGCTGACAGGCGCATTGGCCGGGTGCAAGACAAGTCATTATGAATATTCTCTGCCGATTCCGATCCGCTATACGATGGCTCCGTTCAGTCTCACTTTGGCGACCAATGAGGTGAGCCATTATCATTTTTCACCCGGGACCGCCCAAAGTTTTTCACAGGAAGGGAGCTGGTTTAAAGACTCGGACGGACGCTATGTGCTTTTTCGAGGGGTGAATATCGGCTCGCAAAGCAAATTGGCCCCGCTTTATCTGCCTTTGCAGGTCAGCTCTTTTTCTGATGTGAAAACCGAACTTGAAGCCAATTCCAACAGCCTCATAACACTCAATGAACTCGGTTTTAATTTTGTGCGTCTTGTGATTATCTGGAAAGGCGTTGAACCAACACCCGATGAGGGCGTGTCCAAAAGTTATTTAAAGGCCGTCGATCAAATAATCGATGCCTTGTATCAGCAGGGTATTTTTGTTCTGATAGATTTTCACCAGGACATTGCAAGCGACCATTACGGAGGAGACGGTTTTCCGGATTGGGCAATATCGGTGAATTCAGAGTTTCCGTATTCTCATCTGCCTCCTGCTCCGAATGAACATTGGCAAATCTGCTACGCCGCCCCGCCGTTTTCCTGGCTTCTCGGGATTCCCGAAAGGAGATGTGAAGATGTTACAAATACGCTGCAATCATTTTGGAAGAATGACACTGACAACGCCTGGTGGAATTTGACGAATTTCCCGACTCAGTCGCGGCTGATTTCCGCGGTCACTCAAACCGCGGAATTTTTCAAGGGAAATCCCGCAATCCTGGGGTTTGAACCTTTTAATGAACCCAATTCCGTAGGTTTGGGCAAGCGCCAATTCGAAGAAAACTATTTGACGCCGTTTTACAAACAGGTGGACGCATCTATGAAAGCAGTCGACCCGGATCGGTTCCTGTTTATAGAGCCGAGAACGGATTGGACAATTTTCCCGGCGGATTTGCCTGAAGAAACGGGCTGGAACGCTTTTGCGGATACTGTGTTCAGTCGCTTTGTCAGCAAGCCCAATCAAGTGCAATCGTTTCTTGGCATGGGAAGCACCAATTCATTCCTTGCGCCAGGCGCGGCAGACTGCGGCAACGATCACCTGGTGTTTTCATTTCACTACTACGATCCAAATACGATTAAAAAAGCCCAAATTCCACGGATTTTTTGGGGTGGCGCGGACAACATGAGGGACAGGGAAATAGAGTGGCCTGGACTCTTTGACGCGATGATTTACGGGGCGACGAGCCGGGGAATGATCCCTTTCATGACCGAATTTGGGGCCGACGCAAGCTGGTCCCGATATAGCACTGATTTGAGAAAAAACGTGTACCATAACGAAGAGCGGGCCTATTTGGACCTTGGCTTTCAGCAGATCGAAAAGCATTGCTTGAATTCATCCTTGTGGGTTTATGACTTTTATACATCGTCTACAGAGGGATGGAACGGCGAAGAACTTTCTCTCCGGAGGGGCTATTCGGCGCTTAAAGCGGAACCGGGCAGGAAACGAGAGTGGAGCATTCGAAATCCCGATATTATAGCCAGACCGTATCCGATGCGAAGTTCAGCGAAACCGTTTCTGTTAAATTTTGATCCAGGCTCAAGGCAGGCGGTGATCATGCTTAAAGGAATTCCGGTTAAAGCTCCAACAGTGATTTACATTCCCAGGGATATTCAATATCCACACCAATTCGAAATTCATGCGAGCAGCAATGATCTCGCGTGGGATGATCAAAGACAACTTTTATACTGGTTGCCGGATACAAACGCATCGCTGCACGAAATTATCATCGCCCCCAAAGGCCGGTTTAAGCCACAATTGCTTCCTGAAGCGGCAAAATTCGTTAGAACCGCCTACACGGATGTTGTGCCGGTAAGGTATTAATTTGACGTTATTGGCCCATGTTCTGCATCGCATTCAGCAGCGGCGCGTCGGAAACCTTCATGAGGCCGGCCAGGGGCTGGTTCAGTTCGAGGACAAGGAAGATGGCAGCGGAAAGCGAGCACGCGACCAGGAACAGGACAGCAAGCGCCATCGAATTGCGCGGCGCGAACAACCCAAAGCTGACAAAGAGAAGGACCAGCCAGAAAATCAAAATCACCAGGAAAGGGACTGGGAGCTGGTTTTGCGCTTCCTCAATCAACAGCCATCGGGTCTGGCTCAGGTCATTCACAATCTGCTGGGACTGGGCGAGGGCCAGTCGCTGCGTTTCGTTTTTTGGCGTCAATTCGCCCAGTTTGTCTTGAACGAGTTCCATGCCATGCGCGCGTTCCAGCGCAGTCAAGACCGTTATCCCTGTTTTCTCCGTTGGCCAGACCCTTTCGACTGCCCCTGCCAGGGCGAGCTTCAATTGTTCGCGCACAGGGTTCGCCTCCGGGCCATAGCGAGCCAGCGTCCGATCCAGGAGGATAAATTTTGCGCTGCCCTGCACGATGCCGGTCTTGATCTCGTCGTAGGAACTTTTGGCGGAACTGACTAACAAGCCAAGCACCAATGCCGTCAACGTGGCAATTGTGCCGGCGCTGAGCTTCACAAGGTCTTGCATCTCGTTGCTCAAATGTTGTTTCGGCAACCGGCGTTGCAACCCCATGCCAAGAAGCGCGCCTGCGAAAATGCAGACGGCGCTGATGAGAGTAATGATTAACGAGTCCACGGTTCGCCGCATCCTTTGGTTTATCAGAATTGGTCTCCCTTAGGGTCCGCTGACGCCGTAGTAACGAGCGGGATAATTCATCCACTTGGAATCACTAAAATAATTCGTACCACCGCTCAAAATATTGGTGGTTAGTGGAATCCAGGCGGGATTGGATAGATTCGTACAGGCCCGGATGATGACGTCGGCGTTCGTGGCCCAGGAAATGGTAAAGCCAAATTGGCCATTTTGTACGCCAAAGGATGGCTCAAAACTTAAAACCTCCGGCTGCGGCTGATACCATAATGCCGTGGCCGCGCCGCCGAAATTCGTGCCCCAGCCCGTTGTTCCGGGCAGATAATAAGCTGTGGTCGCCGGACTGGATTGGAATGCAAGCCCGTCTTCAGACGGAGCGTTACCCTGAAAATACGCTGCGTTCAAGCTATCGGAAAGGCCAAACGCCTGGTTTCCGATGCTGATAACGCTTCTGGGGATGGTGACCGTAATCAGGCTGCAGGCGCCGAAGGCCGAGTCCCCAATGTTTGTGACGCTGTTGGGGATCGTAAGATTGGTCAGACTGATGCAATCATAGAACGCAAATTCACCGACGCTGGTGACGTTATTGGGGATGCTGTAAGCGCCGGGTTGCAACCCAACAGGGTATTGAACAAGGTCATTTTGCGATTTGTTAAACAGGACGCCGCCCAGGCTGAGGTAGCCCGGGTTGCCGGCATCCACGGAGATATTCGTAAGGCCGGTACAAAACGCAAATGGCCCCGCCCCAATGTTTGTGACGCTTTCGGGGATGGTGACACTCGTCAGATTCGTGCAATCATAAAACGCATTGTCTCCAATGCTGGTGACGCCGTCTGAGATTATGACGCTGGTCACGCTGGTGCATTCAGTAAATGCGTTATCCCCAATGCTGGTGACGGTGCCGGGAATCGTAACCGCCGTCAGGCTGGAGCATGACCAAAACGCAGATTCCCCAATATTCGTAACGCCATCGGGAATTGTGACGTTAGCCAGGCTGCTGCACGCATCAAACGCCCCGTCCCCGATGCTGGTGACGCTATTGGGAATAGTCACCGCCGTCAGGCTGGAGCATGACCAAAATGCAATGTCCCCAATAGTGGTAACGCTGGCAGGGATTGTGACACTAGTCAGTGCGGTGCAATCAAAAAACGCAGCATCACCAATGCTCGTAACGGGATAGCCATCGTAGCTGGATGCGATGACAATATTGCCGCTGGCATTTGGGCTGTTCGTAACCATGGCCGTATCACCGCTAACGGCGTAATTCACTTGTGCTATTGCCAACAGTGGCGATAAAGCCAGCAGAAGAATAATTGGAAATCCTTTCATCAGTTATGCTCCTTGTTGCTCCTTGCTCCTTGCTCCTTGCGAGTGAATCTACGTTATGTAGATTAGAATGCAAATATACAAGCGGTTCTGCTTGTGGCGGATAGGCCGGAAGGTGGTGGAACACGGCGCACTGCGCCGTGTAGCGCCGCGTACAGCGGCGCAACTCGTGCGTTGGGCGCATGCAAACACTGTTCCTGGTAGGGACATCGCGCTGCGATGTCCCCGCCCGCGCAGATGCGGGCGGAACATGCGTGGAATGATGTCCGATTCCGCTTGTTGCGCCGCTGCACGCGGCGCTGGACGCCGCAGCGCAGCGTCCCTACCAGGAACAGTGTCAAGACGCGCAACTCGTGCGTTTACTAGAATCTAAAACCTTTTCCTTTTTCCTTATTCCATTTTAATTTGATTGATGGACCGTTTGCCAATTTATGAGATTGAAGATCAGATTCTTTCCCGACTGAAGTCTGATTCCCGACTGATTCTTTCGGCGCCCACGGGTTCGGGCAAATCCACGCAGGTCCCGCAGATGCTGTTGAAGCATGGTTTTCTGGACGCCGGGCAGGTCGTTATCCTCCAGCCCCGCCGGCTCGCCACCCGCCTTCTGGCCGCCCGCGTCGCGCATGAACTGGGCGTCAAGTTGGGCGAAGAAGTCGGCTACCAAATCCGCTTCGAAAATTGCACGTCTGACCGGACAAAAATCCGGTTTGTGACCGAAGGCGTGCTGCTGCGCCAAATGATCGAAGACCCCGCGCTCAAGGGCGTCTCCGTTCTCATTTTTGACGAATTCCACGAGCGCCATCTTTATGGCGACATCACGCTCGCCCGCGCCCTGGACCTGCAGGAACAATCGCGCCCCAACCTGAATCTTATCGTCATGTCCGCTACGCTGGATGCCGCCGGACTGGAAACCTATTTAAATACTGTCGGCACGCCGGCATCCGGAAAAAATTTTCGTTCCTCGGTCCTCTCCTCCGAAGGCCGCCAGTTCTCAGTAGAAATCCAATATGCCCCGCAACCGTCCTACAACGACAAACGCCCCATCTGGGAGCAGGCCGCCGACGCTTTTTCGAATTACGTTCATTCGGGAGGTGAAGGCGATGTCCTCGTGTTCATGTCCGGGGGCTTTGAAATTTCCCAGACTATCGAAGCCATCCGAAACACGGCCGAATCCAAAGGGTTCATTTTGTTGCCGTTGCACGGCGAACTGGAACCGAAACTTCAGGATGCCGCTGTGGCGCGCTATGACCGCCGCAAAGTCGTTGTGGCCACAAACGTGGCTGAGACGTCGCTGACCATTGACGGCGTTCGCCTGGTCGTTGACAGCGGCCTCGCGCGCATCGCCCGCTACGACGCCAATCGCGGCATCAATACCCTGCTCATCGAGCGCATTTCCCAATCATCCGCCGACCAGCGCGCGGGTCGCGCGGGCCGAACCGCCCCCGGCGTTTGCATGAGGCTCTGGTCGCGCGAGGAACATGGGCATCGTTCCGCGCAGGAACTGCCCGAAATCAAACGGCTCGACCTCGCTGAAGTTGTCCTGACGCTCAAAGCCGCCGGAGTGGATGATCTCAGAAAATTTCGCTGGCTCGAAAAGCCGGACGACATTTCGCTCGCGCACGCGGAGGAACTGTTATGCGATCTCGGCGCGCTGGCGCACGTAGCGCAGGTTTCCAAACCTGCCGTATCGCCGATTTCCCAATCGGCTGACGCCACGAGCGCCGACGGATCGCAAAATTCAAAACCCACTTCCACAAACAATCCGCAATCGCAAATCACTGCCATCGGTCGCAAGATGCTGGCGTTTCCGTTGCATCCGCGTTATTCGCGCATGTTGCTGGCCGCGCAGGAACACGGCTGTGTGTATCAGGCTGCTCTCGTGGCCGCGCTCACCCAGGGCCGCGACCTGCTTCTGCGCAACGTGGATCGTGAAACCAATTCCGCCCGCGAAGATTTGCTTGGCGGAAAGACCTCATCCGATTTCTGGATTCTCATGCGCGCCTGGAACTATGCCACCAAAAATCAATTCCGCCTGGATGCCTGCCGCAGGCTCGGTATTCACGCGGTGACGGCCCGCCAGGTCGGTCCGTTGCTCGAACAATTCCTTCGCATCGCCGACCGCGAAGGCCTCGACGCCGCGCCGCGCGAAGTCAAAGATGAGGCGCTCCAAAAGTGCATCCTCATTGGGTTCAGCGACCGCGTCGCCCGCCGCCTCGATCAAGGCACGCTCCGATGCGAACTGGTCCATAATCGCCGCGGTGTGCTGGCGCGCGAAAGCATGGTCCAGCACGCCGAGCTATTCGTCGCATCCGAAATCCGCGAGGTGGAAACGCGCGACAAGGAGGTCAGCACCATCCTTTCCCTGGCCACAGCCGTCGAAACCGACTGGCTGCGCGAACTGTTTCCCGAAGATATTTCGTCTGAACTGCGCGTGCATTTTGACGCGACGCAAAAGCGGGTGCTCGCCGCCGAGCTGTTGCGTTTTCGCGAACTGGCGTTGTCCGCCCGGCGCGTGGACCCGCCGCCGGCTGACGCCGCCGCGGGTCTGCTGGCCGGTGAAATTCTCGCAGGCCGATTGCCGCTGCCCAACTGGGACCATGCGGTGGAACAGTGGGTGGCGCGCCTGAATTTCCTGTGCTCCCATTGCCCGGAACTTCAATTGCCACCGTTCAATGATGAAGATAAGCAACATGTTATCGGGCAACTTTGCCATGACGCCGTCAGCTACAAGGACATCAAAGAACGCGAAGTCATGCCGGTCGTGACATCCTGGCTATCGCACGCGCAGCGCGAGTTGCTGGACAAGCACGCGCCCGAACGGTTGGCTCTGCCCAATGGCCGGACGCCCAAAGTCACGTATGAAACGGGCAAGTCGCCCTTTATTTCGCTGCGCATCCAGGAACTCTATGACGTGAATCAAACTCCCAAAATCGCCCAGGGCCGCGTGCCGGTCACGGTCCACATTCTGACGCCTGGAATGAAACCCATCCAGGTGACGCAGGATTTAGCGAATTTTTGGAGAGAGCATTATCCGAAGATCAAATCGGAGTTGGCCAGGAAGTATCCAAAGCATCTGTGGCGATGATGGGCATCATCCAGATCTTAACTTTTCGGCTAAATCCGTCTCAAAACGAACGCGATTCCAATCCGAAAGACGAGGGCCATAATCATGACAACGAAATACACAGCGCTACCGCCGTAATTATCGCCTGGCTTCAAAAAACAGAAGGTCACGATGAGCGCACAGACGATGCAAACGACCCAAATGGCCTTATTTGTCCACCATGTCGAACGCGGTGTCATCCTGACCAATATTCCCATGATTCGAGCCCATCTTCAAGCGCCTTGAGATAGAACTTTGAATATTCAAAGATTTTTTGAAAGATTTGGGCGCGGCCAACGTATATAGTTATGGGTTAATGTGTTGCGACAGGACATTCGATAATACGCGACATCCGAAGTAACCCATTTTATGGCTGTTCAGAGATTTGAAACTTTTGCAAAAACGATCAGCAGGCTGCCGTCGGAGTGTGTTTTAAAGGCCCTGGATATGGAATGCAAAATGTTGGAAACAGACAACGAACATCGTCGCCTCGATGCGATTGATGATGCGTTGTCCATCTTTTCGTTCCGGCAATTTCTGCGCATGGCGCGGGAGGGTCAGGCTATGCAGTGCGTCAGGCGGTTGCCGCCGGACCACATCGAGTTTTACAAGGAGACCATTGTTCGGCTGGTTCATGCCGGTGAAATACCGAAAATGGCCATGGACCAATTTGACTATACGTTCGTATCGGCCGTGAATAGTTAAGTTTGGCCGTTAATTGTTTGCCGCCCCGCCGGGTTCAAATGTGATGATGGATTCGCCGCGAAAGAGTTGAGAGCGAAATCTGCACCTGTAAGCGGCCGAAAGCGCCTGGCAAAATGCGAGATGGTTTGTCTGCACCCCGTAGAGCGCGAACGGTTTTCTGGCTTTGGCCCAATTCCAACAATCGGCCTGCCATCCTTTCGTCCTCGTTGTTGTCGAATTGATGAAATAAGGCATGTCTTAAATTAACTTTTTTGGACCCCAAGCCCGTGAAAATTAGACGGGTTCGGAAAATTTTTGTTCAAAGCCGTAGCGCAGGTTTCCAAACCTGCCGTATCGCCGATTTCCAAATCGGCAAACCGCACGACGTTGTGCGGTGCCGAGGTTTAGAAACGGCGTAATTTGTCGCCTGGCCTGCGAGCAAATTAGCAGGTATCGCGCTTGTTCCCAAATCGAACGGGCGTGCGACTCCGTACGATCAGCGGGTTTAGAAACCCGCGATACAGCGCGATACAGCAGGTTTGGAAACCTGCGCTACGAGACTGCCTAAACCTTTTCGGCAGTGCTCACAATCTCGCCGGTCTTCAGGCGCGTTTTTAATTTTTGGCCGGGTTTGACCTTTTTTGCGTCGCGGAGGACTTTTCCGCTGCTCGCGTCCATCGTAATGGAATATCCACGCGACAGGACCTGCTCGGGACCCAAAACGTTCAGGCGCCGCTCCAATTGGCGCAACTGTTCCCTGCGCTGCTTCACCCGATACGAAGGACGAATGCGGTGCAAGCGTTCCGCCAAATGTTGAAGAAGCACCCCCCAATGACGCGCACGTTGTTTGAGGCTGCGGGACAAATCGGCGTGCAAATCATCCAATCGCTGCTGCCAGGTCAGGAATTTTCGGCGTGGATGCGCCCGCGCCAGGCGGTCTGACTGATGCCTGAGTGAGGATTGTTTGTTCGCGATTTGGCGTCGGAACAACTGCGACATCCGGTCTCCGCATTGCGTGACGAACTTGCTGCTCGAAAAAACTCCCTCGGTAATAATCTCCGCCGCCGCGCTGGGTGTGGCTGCGCGGAGATCGGCCACGAAGTCCGCGATTGTGAAATCAATTTCATGGCCGACGGCGGAAACGATTGGAACCGCCGATTCAAAGATGGCGCGGGCGACAATCTCTTCGTTGAACGCCCACAAATCCTCGAGGGAACCGCCGCCGCGAGTGACCAAAATCAGGTCGAGTTTCGTCGCCGCCGCGGAACTAAATTCGTTGAGCAGCCGAATGGCGTTGGCAATTTCACGGGCCGCGCCGTCGCCCTGGACGCGGCAAGGCGTCAAAATGATTTCGAGGCCGGGATTACGGCGGCGCACGACGTGGAGGACGTCACGAATGGCCGCGCCTGTGGGTGACGTGACCAGCCCGATGCACCGGGGAAAATGCGGCAGAGGACGTTTTCGTTCGGGAGCGAACAGCCCTTCCGCCGCCAATTTTTGTTTGAGCTTTTCAAACGCCGCCTGCAATGCGCCCAATCCCTGCAATTCCACAGCGCGAACGACGAGTTGATACTGACCGCGCGCGCCATAGACGGTCAGGTCCCCCTGGAGCAGGATTTTTTGCCCGTCCGAAATGTATTCGCGATGCGGGACCGTCTCGCCACGAAACAGGACGCAGGCGATTTGGGCGTTCGTGTCCTTGAGCGTGAAATAGATATGGCCGGACGATTGAAGGCGAAAGTTGGTGACCTCGCCGCTAACCCAGACCTGGCCGATTTGTTTCTCCAGCAACCGTCGGATTTGCTCGGTGAGTTCGGCCACGGAAAAGACTTTGCGCGTTGTTTCCGTGGGAAACAATTCGCCGAAATCCCATTCCGATTTGGATTGTCTGCTCATCAGTTTTCAATTCATTTAGCCATGAATTGGGGCAAACCACAATTGAATGAAGCAGGAAAGAGCGAGGAACTAGCCCGGATATTTCATAGTTAGATTTGATTTTGACAAGAATGGTGCGGAGGCGGGCGACGAGGGCGATTTTTCGATCGATTGGGTTGCCTAACCGAGGTCCCCGTGCGTTCGGGGATGGAAATCT
>Ga0335075_10017446_pt1 | contig 10674 bp, 10 predicted proteins | sample Lox_Sample_24_FD_206723 | JGI IMG/M metagenome (GOLD analysis project Ga0335075, IMG submission 206723) | Soil microbial communities from Loxahatchee National Wildlife Refuge, Florida, United States - Lox_Sample_2.4 | ecosystem: Environmental > Terrestrial > Soil > Wetlands | place: USA... | reverse complement strand
ACCCATCTGGGCCAGCGGCCGCGTGCCGCACCTCACAGGCCGGACACACGACCGCAATCGCACCGCATCAGAAATTCTCTCGCCACCTCCCTTGCACCAAGGGGGCCGTCCACACACGCCCTACGGGTACGGCGGGCTCGGCAGAGGGCGCCCAGTGCGCGCGCTTTAACACGAGTCTGCTGAGACTGCCGCCGTGGCTGTGCAGGATGGCAGCGAGGTGCAGTTCCTTCGCGGTCGCATGATCCAATGGGCCAACCACGATGCCGAGGTCGCGGCAGATCTCGACGAGGACGGCGCCAATTGGGCGGCGGCGGTCATGGGCGAGGATTTGCTCGAGCGTGGGTTCGCTGGTGAGGGCGGGGTTCGCGGCCGAGTTGCCCGGCCGGGTGGCCGGCTTGGCGACGCCCGGCTTGCGCGCGCGGGGCAGGCGAGTGGGGATGGTCTTCAGCTCCTGTCCGCGGGTGGCGCGCCGGCTGAGCCTGGCTTCGAGGGCGGCGGCGCGGAGCAGACCCCGGGTGATGCGGGCGAGGATCCGCGTGACATCGGTCGTGGCGAAGATGCGCGCAACGAAGGCGAACCAGGGGAGGAGATGCGGCTCGGCGGTATGCTGCCCCAACGTGTCGGCCAGATTCTTGCCATAAGGCGATGAACTGGCAGACGAGGCCGAGGACGCGGCCGAGCTGAGGCGGCACGGCCCGATCGGTGGGATCTGGGTGGCAGGCTTCGACCGGTGCGGTGGCTGCGTCGGACACGGTCAGCATATAAGCATAAGACTGTGGCAGTTTCAAGAGAAAGTTCCTATTGCCGGAATCCCTTCCGCGCGGCGCGGGGGCTAACGCGGATCGACCTCGCGCGGCCGCCTGCCGCAAGGGAGGGGTTCTGGGTGCGGATCGACACAGAGGCCGGCGAGCGCGACAGAGGTCGTCGAGGTCGTTGTCAAGCTACTCCGCAGAATGGGCGACTCGGCGCACTTGGCGCTGTGGACAAACCCATGATGGGCCGTGACTGACGATCCCTATTAACAAATATCGGAATGGGCCGATCCGGGCGGGCCCCGTATCATCTCTATTTTCTCATGCGAATTCCGCCGACGGGAAGCGGTATGATTCCTCGCCGACCTCTTTCAACAATGAGGCTGGCGGCGATCCGAGGTCCGATGACGGACAAGGAATAGGAAATCATTGAGCCATTCCGTCATGAGCCTATGGTTGCCTAGCGCACGTCGCCAAGCAACTCCGGATCTGTGTCAATCGAAACAAGGGTCGAGGCGCCCCGCCATCGCCTGGCCTTTCGCGCGACGGTGCCACAGCGGGCATGAGATGGCCGGCACAAGGCCTGCTGTGACGATGGGGAGGCCGGGCCCGTGACGATGAGAGCCGGCGGTGACGATAGGAGCCGGGCGTGACGACGGGAGGCCGCCATTGCGGTGTTCACCGTGATCACCCGTCCGGCGGGGGCTCGCCACGGCGCTGCTTGGTGTGCGATCGGCGCGCCTTGTCGTCCAGCCGGCGCTGGCGCGCCGCCGCGCTCGGTCGGGTGGGGACTCTTTTGACGGGTGGCGCCTCGGCGCGGCGGATCAGGGCGATCAGCGTCGCCAGTGCGGCAACGCGATTGCGCTCCTGCGTGCGGTAGCGCTGTGCGCTCACGACCAACTCGCCGGCCTGGCTCAGGCGCTTGCCGGCCAGCCGGACGAGTCGCGCATGCACCTCGTCCGGCAGTCCGGCGGCGGCGAGGTCGAGTCGAAGCTGCACCGCGCTCGCCACTTTGTTCACGTTCTGCCCGCCGGGTCCGGAGGCGCGAATGAACCGCTCGGTCAAGGCGCGGTCGTCGATCGACAGAGTGTCGCTGACGCGGATCACGCGGGCGTAACGGGCGCTTGGTCAGACAAGCCCGTAAAATGCCGCCGCCGTGCCGCCCAGCACTGCGTCCCGCTCGTCGTCGGCAAGTCCCTGTAGCAACTCGATCGAAGCCGCGCGCCAGCGTGCATAGCCGCCGGCAAGGTTCACCACCGGCCAGTCGCTGCCCCACATCAGCCGGTCCGGGCCGAACGTCCCGAGCAGATGGTCCACATAGCGCCGCAGGTGATCGACCTGCCAGTCCGCCGCTGCCTCGGTGACCAAGCCTGACAGCTTGCAGCGCGCATTGGTTTGCTGCGCCAGCGCAGCGATGTCCGATGCCCAGGGTTCGAGCGCGTCGGTGGCGATGTCGGGCTTAGCGCCGTGGTCGATCACGACCGCCAGGTCCGGGTGGCGTGCGCACAGGCGCAGGATCGCCGGCAGGTGCCGCGGCCGGATCAGCGCATCGAAGCGCAGGCCGGCACCGACCATCGTGTGCAGCACGGGCGCGATTTCCGGACGCAGAATCCACCCGGTCTCGGGCATGTCCTGCAACATTGGCCGCAGGCCCTTGAGCAGCGATGCCTTGGCGGCCAGCGCCGCGATCCGCTCGGATGCGTCGGGCGCGGCGAGATCCGTCCAGCCCACGACGCCGCGGACCAGCCCCTGCGACGCGGCCGCCGTCTGGAGGAGGAACTCGGTCTCGGCCTCGGTGGGGGCCGCCTGTACCAGCACCGTGGCGTCGATCTCGTGGAGCAGCGGGCGCAGGTCTTCCAGCCCTTAATCGCGATGGATCGGCAGATCGGGTGTCAGCCAATCGTAATCGTCGCGTGCCAGTCGCCAGACATGGTGGTGCGCGTCGACGATCATGGGTGGATCACACGCTTCGTCGGCGGCACGTTGCCGCAGCGGGAAAATTCGCATCGGCGACAGCCATGCAGTCGCCATGCCCGGCGCCGCCGAGCTGGTGCAACAAGGTCAGGCGTCAGCAGCGGGTCGAGACCGCGCGGCATGGTCGGTGACGTTCATCGCCCGTAGCGCCGCTCGCGCGACTGGAAGGTGCGTATCGCCCGCAACAGATCGATCCGCCGGAAAGCGGGCCAGTTCACGTCGGTGAAGTGAAACTCGCTGTACACGCTCTGCCATAGCAGGAACCCCGACAGCCGCAACTCGCCGCTGGTGCGGATGATCAGGTCGGGGTCGGGCAGGCTGGGCAGATACAAATGCCGCGCGATCGCCTGCGGTGTCACCTCGGCGGCGGCCTGCGGCAGAGCCAGTCCGCGCTCGCCGAATTCGCTCATCAGCGAGCGCATGGCGTCGGCGATCTCTTCCCGGCCGCCGTAGTTGGCGGCGATGGTCAGCGTCATCTGGCGGTTGCCGGCGGTGGCGTCGCGGGCCGCCTCGAGCGCGGCAACCAGCGGCGCTGGCAGCAGCTCCAGACGGCCGATCGCCTCCACCCGCACGCCCAGGCGGTGAATCCGCGGATCGGCGACCAGGCCGCGCATCTTGTGCTCGATCGCAGCCATGATGCCGGAGACTTCCTCGGGCGGGCGGGCGAGGTTATCGGTCGAGCACACCCACAGAGTGACGGCCCGCACGCCAAGCTCGGCGCACCAGTCGAGCACCTCGTCGAGCTTGCCGGCGCCCATCGCGTAGATGCGGCGGAAGTCGCGGAGTCCTTCTTCCCGTGCGTGCCGGCGGTTGCCGTCGAGGATGATGCCGACATGCCGGGGCATGCGTCCGGACCGCACCTGACGGAAGAGCTGGGCTTCGTAGCCGACGTAGAGGATCCGTCGGGCCAGCGCCGCGAACCGGCGCAGCCGGCGCCCAATTGCATCGCCTGCCGGAGGGGGGGTGCCGACGACCGCATCGCCGGGGGAGAAGACTGATTGGGTGGGGAGAAGCGGATCGAGCGGAGCGGACACGCCAAAGCCTATAGCATGGGATGGATCGGCGTTTGAACTATGATACGCCTAGCAAATGGTTAATCCGCTATGCGGGGCCTCGCTCGGCGTGCGGGAGAGGGCCGCGTCGGCGCGGGGACCCGGTTCGCCGCTCGAACCAAGCCTGGATCAAGTCCACGGCAGGCTCTCTCTCCCGCAGAGCGGGAGAGGTATTGGGCAGCACACGCCAATGCGCTTTGGGCTCACGGTGGCGTCATTTGACGAGACAGCGCCCGTGGCGCGGAGATCGAACGTCATCGCCGGTGGCCACTGTCCCAATTTTTGGGACTCTGGGCCGACGGTGAGCGGAGCGGTGCATGCCGGGTACAGTCGAGCTGGTTGGGGTCGAGCAGCGTTTCCAGCTTCTGATCGATGCTGTTGCCGACTTTGCCATCTACCTGCTGGACCCCGAGGGGCGGATCAGTAGCTGGAACTCGGGCGCTGCGCGGATCAAGGGGTATAGCGCGGCGGAAGTGATCGGGACCAATTTCGCCCGGTTCTATCCGCCGGACGACCGGGCAGCCGGCCGACCGGAGCGGGCGCTGCGGATCGCCGGTGAGTATGGCCGCTTCGAGGAGGAAGGCTGGCGGCTGCGCAAGGACGGGACGCGCTTCTGGGCCGCGACCGTCATCGAGCGGGTTCGCAACGATGCCGGCGAGCTGATCGGCTTCGCAAAAATCACCCACGACATAACCGAAAGACGGGAGACCCAGCAGGCGCTCGAGGCGGCCCGCGAGCAGCTTTTTCAATTGCAGAAGCTGGATGCGCTCGGCCAGCTCACCGGCGGGGTGGCGCACGATTTCAACAACCTGCTGATGGTCATCCTCGGCAATCTCGAGTTGGCGCGCCCGCATGCGGCCGACCGGCCGGGTCTGGTCCGGGCGCTGCGCTCCATCCAGACAGCAGCGCAGCGGGCGGCGGAGCTGACGCAGCAACTGCTCACCTTCTCCCGCCGCCAGCCATTGAAGATGGAGACGACCCGGCTGAACGAGCGGCTGCCGCAGACGCTCGATCTGGTTCGCCGCTCGCTGCGCGGGGATATTGCTCTGGAGACGGCGATCGAACCGGGACTGTGGCCGATCAAGGTCGATCCGACGCAACTCGACCTGGCGATTCTCAATGTGGCATTGAATGCGCGCGACGCCATGCCGGATGGCGGCGTGCTGCGGATCACCACGGCCAATGTCGAGCGGGGCGAGCCAGAGCAGCGTCGGCTCAACCGACACGTTATGATCCGGATCAGCGACACTGGGACCGGCATCCCGGAGGAGCTGATGGCAAAGGTGCTGGAGCCATTCTTCACCACCAAGGAAGTCGGCAAAGGAAGTGGGCTTGGGTTGAGCCAGGCGCATGGTTTCGCCATGCAGTCGGGTGGCACGATGGCGATGGAAAGCTGCGTCGGCCGCGGCACCACGATTACGTTCCGCTTGCCGGCGGAGCTCGGCACGCTCGCCGCCGAGGCCGCCGACACGGTCGCCCATCCAGCGAAGCCCGCGGCGAGCATCCTGCTGGTAGAGGACAACGACGAGGTCGCCGACCTCGCGGCGGAGTTGCTGTCGGACGCCGGCTACAAGGTGACCCGGGCGGACCGGGCAGAGGTGGCGCTGGACATCCTGGAGCGGGGCGAGCCGGTCGATCTGGTGTTTTCCGATGTCGTCATGCCGGGGGCGATGAGCGGGGTGGAGATGGCGCGGGTGATCCGCGAGCGCCACAAGCGGCTGCCGGTGCTGCTGGCGACGGGGTACAGCGACATCACGGCGCAGGATTTCCCTCTGCTCGGCAAACCTTACGACGTGCGCCGGCTGCTTTCGGAGATCAGCAGCCTGCTGGCAGCCGCGCGCAACCAAGCCGGCCGCGCAGCGACGCTGGACAGCAAGCGGCGGCGGTCGGCCTGAACCGGGCTGGCCCTTCATCACCCGCGCGGCAATGCGGCACCGCCGGCACAGTGTGTTTCAGGTGAAGGTCGCCGCGAAGGCGGCGAACGACCTGGGCGCCGCGCCAGTCGCATCCTGGACGCCGGCCGCCACGAGAGCAGCCTCGCCAGACCGGCAATGCGCGTAGTCCTCGATCAGGCCGTCCGCCTGCCAAGCCGGCATCGGTGTACGGAATAGCGCCTCGCGCATCACCTCCGGTGGCACGTCCACAAACACGATGGTGCGGCCCAGCGCCTCCGACAATTTTGCGGCCATCTCGGCGTGCGACAGCGCCTCCTGCCCTGTCAGCGCGTAGATTTCCGGCATGGCCCGCACCGGTCAGCGCGGCCGCGGCCACCACGGCGTTGCCGCGTACATCCACGAGACTGACCCTGGCGTCCGCCGCGGCGGCGTGAAAACGTCCCTCGGCCTTGATTGTCGGGGCGAAGGCGAGCAAGCCCTGCATGAACAGGTTCGGGCGGAGGAACGTGTAATCCACCCCGACGGAGAGCGGTTGGGGCTTCCGTGTTGGCAATTCAGGTCGTCATGCTTGCTTCTTATGAGGAGCCGCTCGGAGCCCAAGCCGGATCACCGGCTGGGTCACCAAGGCTATATAAAATATTGCGCCAGTCCGGGACGGACGAGGCCGACCTGGGTCCGCAAATCCTGAGGGAGATCGGCGCCGAAGGCGGCTGCAACGTGCTCCGAGAGATCACCGAGCGACTCGGCGGTAGGAGCTATCATTCAGCCCGCAAGCTTGAATCCGGAGGCCCGATCATGCTGCTGCGGACTGTCGTTGCCGGCTACCTGGGCGCCACATTGGTGGTGGCCGGGACCGGGGTGAGCGCCTACAAGCTGTTGCAGGCGCGGCATGCCTCCGTCGATGCGCTGGCCCTTATGCATCCCCAGGCCGACCCGCTCGCGATGTTGTCGGTGCCGCTGCCGGAGGGGTCACCGGGGCGTGGCGGATCGTTTCCGATCGCGTTGCCTGAATTGCGGCCGCCGATGGCCACGCGCGGAGAGCACCATGCGTCCGCCAGGCGGCTGCAGTTTGCCCATCGGAGAGCGCCGATCGGCGTTTCGTTGCGCGAGCCGTCTCACCGCCGCCCTGTCCGAACCGTTGCTGCGAACGAGCAGCCGCCCCGGTTGCATACGGCGCCGCGTCCGATCCGGTATCCTGTCTATTACCGGGTGTATTACCCGTACGCCTATTACGGCTACTATCCGGGGTATCCCCGCTACTAGTTACTCCGTTTGCGAATTGGCGACTCGAATCAGGGCGCCGCTCCCCAACGAGGCGGAAGTGGTTTGGCCCGTTGGCTGCCGAACCAGAAGGAGCCTGTACGCGCGCGGAGAAACGGACGGAGGTCACGGTCAAGGTCACACGGAGTTACACCGAGGCCGGACGGAGTTCCACGGAGATAAATTTATGCGTTTCGCGCTGAGCCGTCTGGAACTGGAATTTCCGTGAAACTCCGCACTGACCCGGCGGTTCAACTTCTTGTGCGCTGAGGGCCACACCACAATCCGACCACAAGGGTGTCGTAGTGATCGGCGCACTCACAAGAAGGATGCCAACCCGTGGTCCCGACAGTGACCCATCGGCCGAGGGGTCGTCTTGGCTTTCTCTGGGCATTCGTTTGCGTGGCGGCGCTGGCGCTCGCGGCGTCGCCTGTGCAGGCGCGTGACTGGCACGGAGGCTGGGGCGGGCGCGGCCATTTTCACGGCGGGTTTGCGCACGCGGCCTGGGGCGGCGGACGCCCGGATGGCGGCGGGTGGATGGGGCATCGCGCCGGGTTCTCGACGGATGGGAGGCATGGTTTCGCGTTCCATCGAGGGACGTGGGCGGCTGGGCCCGCCTGGCACGGTGATTGGGGCTGGCATCGCGGTTGGGATTGGCATTCGGGCTGGGGTTGGCATTCCGGTTGGGGTTGGCGCGGGGGTTGGGGCTGTTGCGGCGGCTGGGGCTGGGGAGTTGGCTTCGCGGGTATAGCGGGCCTGTTCCTTTTGCCGCCGGTGGTGCTCGCGCCGCCGGTTGTCTTGTATCCGCCGCCCGTCGTGTATGCGCCGCCGATCGACATTGCAGCCGCCGTCCCTCCGCCGATCGTTTCGGCGCCCCCGGCTCCGGTGGCCGCGCAGCCGGCGGTGGCAGCCGTGCCGGCTCCCGCCCCGGCGCTGCTGCCGGTCCCGTTGGCGGTGGCTGCTCTACCGCCGCCGATCGTCGTGCTGCCGCCGCCGGTCATCGTGCTTGCCGCAGTGGTGCCGCCGGTGATCGTGGCTCCTGTGTTCGTCACGCCCGGGGCCTTTTTCGTTGCGTTCGGCCTGCCGTTCGCGCCATTCCACGCTGCGCACGTGGGCTTCGCGGTCGGCGTGCATGACGGAGGCTTCGCTGAGGCCCGGTCGTCGCACGTCGCCTGGGATCCGAGGGGCGTGGGTCACGCGGCGTGGGGCGGCGGCCACGCGGCCTGGGGCCAATCCGGCTGGGAACACGAGCGCGCGGGGTGGGGTGGCGACGGGCGGCGATTCGGTGGCGCAGTGGCGGCGGACTGGCACGGTCGCGAAGGCTGGGGCGGGGGTCGGCCGTTGGGCGATGGGCCGTCGGCCGGCCATGCGGGCTGGAGTGGTGGCCACGGTCGCGGTTGGGCGCGTTGATCGTTTGGAAGGCGTGCGCTGACGGTTCAGGCATGCCTGCGACTGACGGGAGATCGGCGTATCGATTCGCCGGCGTCTGTGCGGCCCTGCTACTGCTCGCGCCGGTGTCGGCGATAGCGCAAGCGGCGCCGCCTCCACCTCCGCCGCCCAATCCGGCTCCGACGTCACCGCAAAGCGGGACGGCGACACCGTCTCAGAACGAGAGTGTGGATCAGCGCATCCGGGCGCTGCAGCAGCAGCTTGGCATTACCGCGGCGCAGACGCCGCAATGGAATGCGTTCGCGCAGGCGATGCGCGACAATGCGACCAGCACCGACGAACTGTTCCGACAGCGGGCCAATTCGGTGGCGTCGATGAGTGCGCTCGACAACATGAAATCGTACGCGCGCGTCGTGCGGGCGTATGCCGACGCTACCGACCGGCTGGAGGCGGCCTTCGAGACGCTCTACAACGCGCTTTCGGACAAGCAAAAGCAGACCCTCGATACGCTGTTTCGCCGCCAGGCGACGCACAGCGCAGCGCCGCTGCCGGCATTGCGGTAGGCAAGAAGGCTTATACCCTCGTCGGCAGGTCCGCAGCCCATCGGCTGTCGTCACGGCGGGTTCGAGGCCGGCAACTGTGGCCATTCACACAGCTGGCTCAATTTGACACCATTCACCGCGAGGCTGAGGTTGCATATAATGGCAATTGAACCGGACTGGTTGACGTGGACGCGCGAGTTGCAGGCGATTGCGCAGACCGGGATCGCCTTCGTCCGCGATCCCTACGACCGGGAGCGCTATGAAATGCTGCGCTCGCTGGCGTCCAAAATGATGGCGGCACACACTACCGCGCCAGTTGAGCGGATCGATGCTTTGTTCGATAACGAGACAGGCTACGCAACCCCAAAGATCGATGTTCGCGGAGCGGTCTTCGACGATCGCAACCGCATTCTGCTCGTGCGCGAATCGGCCGATGGCGGGCGTTGGACGCTACCGGGAGGATGGGCTGACGTGAACCTGACGGCAGCCGAGAGCGTGATCAAAGAGGTTCGAGAAGAGAGCGGGTTCGAGGTGCGAGTTCGCAAGCTCGCCGCTGTCTGGGACCGAGCCCGCCAGGGTCACGCGCATGGCTTGTTCTCCTGCTTCAAGCTGTTCTTCGTCTGCGACATTGTCGGCGGAGCGGCGGCAACCGGGCTGGAAACCTCGGAGGTGGGATGGTTCCCTGAAGGTGAGCTGCCGGACGATCTTTCGCTCGGTCGGGTCCTGCCGCGCCAGCTCCGGCAGATGTTCGCGCACGCGCGAGATTCGTTACTGCCGACGGAGTTCGACTAACGGGTTACCACACGCGACGGCGGAGGGATCGGAGAACGGAAGTCACACCACGTTCGGCGAGGCCGAGAGTCGTGCGGCCATCGAACGACCATTTGTGCGCACGGCTATAGCGACCGTCAATGAAGCGCGTTTCCGCCCTCAATCCCCCTAGATCCATACATAGTTCTCCGCCGTGCGGTCACCGCCGGCATCGCCGGTGCCGAGGACGCGCGGCTCAATCAGCAGCAGCTTGACCTCGGTCTCGGCAAATGGCTTGCCGGGCGTGCGCACTTGGCGGTCGGCGTGCTCGGCCTCGCGCAGGAAGACATCGCGTTCGGCGGCGGTGACGATGCCGGGTCCAGGACTGGCCCGTCCCCTGGCGGGAGCGCGAGCGCAGCGCCCTCGCTCTTGGCCTCCCTCTTGGTCATCCTAGCGGTACTGGTCAGGCCCTAATCATCACTCAAAATTGATGGTGACCTCGTGATCAGCATCTTGTGCTGTGGTGTAACGTCTTCTCCGCCGCAACGGTCCCGCCGAGGCGTGGGTGCGCCGTGGGCAACGATCGACAGAGGGACTCGGCATGCGAAGCACAATATTACTCATATTGACTGCCGCAGGGGCCGCCGCCGCGGTCGTTCTACCCGCCGTAGCCAAGGCGGACGTCATCACCGAACCATTCACGGTTTCCGGCTCCACCGGTGACCTCACGGACCAGTTTAGCTTCAGCTTTGCGGGCACGCCGGTCGCGGAATTCAATCCCGCCAGGGGCACGCTTACCTCCGTCACGACTACTCTCACCGGCTCGGCATCCTGGTCCTTCCCCGCGACAGAACCATATGATCAGTCGCTGGGACTCCGGCTGCATCTCGATAGCACCGGATATACTGGCGAGTTCGGCCCGTCTCCGTACTTCTTAGAGGCTGACCCGGAATGGTCCGGGAATATTGTATCGAGTCATTTCAATGGGATTGCCGATGTCTGGGCTGCCGAGCGGTCTGCGGGGTTGCGTGATTTCAGAGGCTTCGATTCTCTCGTGGTT
>Ga0335075_10017445_pt1 | contig 10674 bp, 9 predicted proteins | sample Lox_Sample_24_FD_206723 | JGI IMG/M metagenome (GOLD analysis project Ga0335075, IMG submission 206723) | Soil microbial communities from Loxahatchee National Wildlife Refuge, Florida, United States - Lox_Sample_2.4 | ecosystem: Environmental > Terrestrial > Soil > Wetlands | place: USA: Florida... | reverse complement strand
CGGGCGGACCAGGTCGATATGCAACAACCCGTTGTCGAGCCAAGCGCTCTTCACGGTAATTCCTTCAGCGAGTACGAAGGCGCGCTGGAACTGCCTGGCAGCGATGCCGCGGTGCAGAAAGACCCGTTCCTGAGCCTCTTCGGATTGTCGGCCGCGAATAACGAGCTGATTGTCCTCCTCCGTTATCTGCAACTCTTCCATCGTGAAACCCGCGACCGCGAGGGTGATCCTCAGCCCGTTTGGTCCGGTCTGCTCGATGTTGTAGGGTGGGTAGCCATCCGTTGCGGTCTTCGAGGCGCGCTCGAGCATTTGCTCAAGATGGTCGAAACCGAGAAAGAGCGGCGAACCGAACAGCCGGGTGGTCATTGCCTTTGGGCCCCCTCCTTACGAGCGAAGCGACCGTCGGGGCCCGTTTCGGCACCCCGCCAGCACCGAATGTTGGCAGCGAAGGGCGGGCTTGCAAGGGGAATGCATTGATCGCCGCGGGATGCCCCGCTACATCGCCGGCATGAGCGGAATAAGCGGGAATATTCTGCCGATCATCTTGGCGCCGGCCCGCATCCTGCGGACGAAGGCACGAAGGGTGGGGGCTACTGACGCCGCAGCGGTGCAGGCGCTCCTGCCGCATCTGTTTGCCACAATGTATCACGCTCCGGGCATCGGCCTTGCTGCCCCTCAGGTGGGCGTAGACCTAGCCGTGACAGTGATTGATCTGATGCACGAGGAGAAGCCCGCACCGCTCGCCCTCATCAACCCCAAGGTCATTACGGCAAGCAAGGAGCTCGCCAGCCGGGAGGAAGGCTGCCTGTCTTTGCCGGGTCAATATGCCGAGGTTAGCCGCCCGGCCCGGGTCACCGTAGGGTACCAGGATGCGAGCGGCGAATACCGTAGGATTGACGCCGAGGGTCTGCTCGCCGCTTGCCTGCAGCACGAGATCGATCATTTAAACGGCGTGCTATTCGTCGATCATCTTTCGGCGCTGAAGCGGAATATCATCCTTCGCCGTCTGGCCAAGGAACGGCGCCATAAGGAATCCACGCCCGCATGAGGCTCGCCTGTATGGGTAGCCCTGCTTTCGCCCTCCCAGCCTTCGAAGCCCTGCTCGGTGCCGGCCATGAGATCGCCATGGTCTATTCATCCCCGCGACAGCCGATTGGTGGCGGTGGACTTCCTGTCCTCTCGCCGGTTGCACGCTTTGCGACCCAGCACCGCCTTCCACTCCGCTCACCCGCGCGGCTCCGCGGCAACGTGGAGGAGGCGGCGCGGTTTTTTGAGCTCGACCTCGATGCGGCTGTCGTCGCGGCCTACGGCCTCATCCTTCCTCCGGAGATGCTGGGCGCTCCGCGGCGCGGCTGCCTCAATATCCATGCGAGTCTCCTGCCGCGCTGGCGCGGCGCGGCTCCGGTTGCGGCGGCCATCCTGGCGGGGGACGCAAAAACCGGCGTCACGATCATGCAAATGGATGCCGGGCTCGATACTGGCCCGATTTTGCTGAGTGAGACCGTAGCCATCCCACCCGATGCTACTGCCGGGACGCTCTCGGCGACACTCTCCTCGATCGGCGCTCGGCTCATTGTTCGTGCTCTGGACGAGAACCCCTCGCCACGCCTGCAGCCTGCCACGGGCGCCACCTATGCGCCCCGCCTCAGCCGTGCGGATGGTCGGCTCGACTGGTCCGAGCCGGCCGATGTGCTCGCGCGCCGTGTGCGCGCCTTTGATCCCTGGCCCGGGACCTTCTGTTTGACCGGGACGGCCCGGCTCAAGGTCCGAGCAGCCGTTTCTGTTGCCGGGGTGGCGCCGCCGGGCGTGATCCTTGATGAGGCACTTACGATCGGTTGCGGCGAAGGCGCGCTCCGGCTGGTTTCCGTGCAACCTGCCGGCAAGAAACCCATGGATGGCGCGGCCTTCCTGCGCGGGCGCCGCCTTCCCCTGGGCAGCCGCCTCGACTGATGCCGGTCTATGCGCTGCTGCTCGAGTATGATGGTCTGCCATTCCGTGGGTGGCAACGCCAATCGGGTGGGCTTTCTGTCCAGGAAGTGCTGGAGGCGGCGGCGGCACGGCTGGCACGCGGGCCGGTCGGAACCACGGTCGCAGGACGCACGGATGCTGGCGTGCACGCCTCCGGCCAGGTGGTCGCACTTGATCTCGCGGCGGCGTTTCCGCTGGAAAAGCTCGCCGCCGCGCTTAACTACCACCTTCGGCCCCACCCGGTGGCTGTGCTTCGCGCGGTCCCCGCGCCAGGTGGATGGAGTCCGCGCTTTTCCGCCATTTCCCGTGTCTATCGCTACTCCATTCTCAACCGATCCGCTCCGCCCGCGCTCGCGACCGGGCGGGTTTGGCATGTGCCACAGCTGCTGGACGTGGCGGCGATGGCGGAGGCCGCGCGCGCGCTCATCGGCCGGCACGATTTCTCATCGTTTCGCGCGGCCGGATGCCAGGCAAAAAACCCCCTTCGCAGCCTCGATCGTCTGACCGTAAGCCGCGCCGGGGAGATGATCGAGGTCACTGCTCAGGCACGTAGCTTTCTATATCATCAGGTTCGGAACATGGTTGGTTCACTCAAGCTTGTCGGGGATGGGAGCTGGGAGCCAGCGCGGATGGCCGCCGTCCTTGCAAGTGCTGACCGCCGTGTTGCCGGCCCGACCGCCCCCCCTTTCGGGCTTTGCCTCGTCGCGGTGGATTTCGCGCCCGATCCCTTTGAGGACTCAGCCGAACGCGATGAGCGCGCGGGGCCCTAGCAACAACAACGCAGTGCCCAGATTCACGAGTAGGATCAAGGCAGCCGTACGTACCCGGGAGAGCAGAAGTCCGTTCCTGACTAGGAACCATTGCAGCCAAATGGCGTAACCCCCGAGGCAGAGCAGCAGGAGCGGCGCAGCCCAATTCGGCGGCATGCCGAACGTCAACAATAGGCCAACCAACATCAGGAGAACACTTCCGAGCAGCGGGATTAGCCACTGGCACCAATTGAATGCAGTCGCGTAGCGAAGCCACAGGTCGCCACGTCCCCACCGCACCACCAATGCCTCCGAGATAACTGGCTGCGCCAGCAGTATGCACATCGCCTCGAGAAAGCTGGTGAACCCGTCAACGGGAGCACCTTTCAACACCAGCAGGAGACCACCCACCAGGGGAAATGCGACCAGAGGTGCGAGGCTCGTCAGGAAGGCTTGAGCCGAGTCGCCGAAATGTCCGAACCCCTCCGGCCGCCCACGCGCGAGGAGCAGCATGCCGGTGAGCACGGTCGGCGGCGGGCGGCGCTGACGCGAGCTACTCATCCGAGAAAGGCATTCAGAACGGCGCGATAAATGCCGGCTAGCGCCATAAGATCGGCCACGGGAACACGCTCGTCCACCTGATGCATACTGGCTCCGACCAAACCGAATTCGGCAACCGGGCAATGGGCCGCGATGAAGCGCGCATCGGACGTGCCTCCGCTGGTATCGAGTCGCGGCGTGATTCCGGTGGCGGCTTCGATAGCTTCGGCGAGCCGCGCGATCGAGGGACCTGGCTCCGTAAGGAACGCTTCCCCGCTGATCGTGATTTCCGCCTCAGCCCTTGCGGCGTGTCGCGCAACTACCGCACGAAGCCATGCCGCGAGATCCGTGCCGCTATGGAGATCGTTGAAACGGATATTGAGGGCAGCGCGTGCTGCCGCTGGAATGATGTTGGCCGCGCGATTGCCGACGTCGATGCTGGTTATCTGCAGTCCGGACGGCTCAAACCACGCGCTTCCTGCGTCTAGCGGCACGGCAATAAGGGCTGCAAGCACTGCGAGCAGGCTGTGCACAGGGTTGTGCGCGCGCGCAGGGTACGCCACATGGCCCTGTCGGCCGTGCACCGTGATCGTTGCGTTCAGGCTGCCGCGACGACCGATTTTTATAATCTCGCCGAGGCGTGTGGGATTGGTCGGTTCTCCTACCAAGCAGAAATCCGGCACTTCGCCATGTTTCGCCATCCACTCCAGGACTTTGGCGGTCCCATCAAGCGCCGGGCCCTCCTCGTCGCCGGTGATGAGGAGGCTGATCGAGCCGTTGCCCGGGCGTGTCCTTGTATGTGCCGCGGCGGCCCCAACGAACGCAGCGATCGCTCCTTTCATGTCACATGCACCGCGGCCGTAAAGACATTCGTCACGAACTTCTGCGGCGAATGGATCGACGGTCCAAGCTGCTTCCCCCGGAGGTACGACGTCGGTGTGTCCGGCAAAGCAGAAATGCGGTGCATTGTTACCGATGCGTGCATAAAGATTGCGTACTACACCGAAGTGGAGCGGAACAAGACGGAAGCCCAGTCTTTCGAGCGCTGCGGCGAGCACGTCCTGGGCTCCCGCATCCTCCGGAGTGACCGAGGCGCAGCGAATTAAGGCCTGGGCCAGCGCCAACGGGTCGACGTCGTTCACGTGCGCAGGAGCTCATTGATCGAGGTTTTCGCGCGCGTTCGCTCATCTACTCGCTTGACAATCACGGCGCAGGCAAGTGCCGGCCCGGGCGTCCCATCCCGCAGAGGCTTGCCCCGCAGGCTGCCCGGAACGACCACCGAAAATGCGGGCACACGACCAAGAAAAACCTCCCCTGTTTCCCGGTCAACGATGCGAGTGGAAGCGCCGATAAAGACACCCATGGCCAGCACACTCCCGCGTTCGACGATCACTCCCTCCGCGATCTCGGAGCGCGCGCCAATGAAGCAATCATCCTCGATTATGACGGGTCTCGCCTGCAGCGGCTCGAGCACGCCGCCTAGACCAACACCGCCGCTGATATGGCAGTTGCTGCCGACCTGAGCGCAGCTTCCAACCGTTGCCCAGGTGTCGATCATTGTGCCGCGGCCTACATGAGCGCCGACATTGATAAAGCAGGGCATGAGTACGACGGCGGGCGCGATGTATGCAGAATGTCGGACGACGGCACCTGGGACAGCGCGGAAACCAGCGTCCGCGAAGCGGTTGGCGCCCCACTCGGCGAATTTCATTGGCACTTTGTCGTAGACTGGCGCTCCCCCGGTGCCTGGAAGAGGTGCGGAATCGGTTAGCCGGAAAGACAGCAGCACCGTCTTCTTCAGCCAGTCATGCACGTGCCATCCCGACGGGCCTGGCTCGGCGACACGGACCTCACCTTTATCAAGAGCGTTCATTGCTGCGCGAACGATAGGTCGCGCTTCGACGCCGGCGCGGCCCGACAGCGTCTCGCGCCTCTCCCAGAGTTCTTCGATTTCGCCGCGCAGTGCATTCTCTTCCATTGCTCTCGCACTCCCGGACGCCCTATTCGGGCTTGCGCTGCCGTCATGATGAGGGGATCGGAGCAGCCGCTGTGGCAGACCATGGGGGGCCTCTGCGCGCCATGTCAACGCAGTGTGGACCCTGCCCGCTCTTGCCTGCCACCGGCAATGAGCAAACGGGAAACGGCTGGTACCCACGACCGCGCGCCAACGGGACGCTGGTCAGATCTGGGTCTTTGAAACGCGGGTGACGACCGACCTTGACTGCATAGACCATGGTAGAGACGGACGGGAAAGCGGCCCGAGCTCAACGGTCGTTGGCCCGCTCTGTGAAGCCCGGCTAGATAGCCTCCAGAGCCGGCGGAGCCTCATGCACTTTACTGATAATTTCGATCTAGCAATAGACGAGCACGCGCCGCTATACGTTCCTTGTCTCCCGATATGATACAGAACCGAGGAGCCGACACCTGAGGGGGCCGGCCAGCCCGAACACGTTCTGGCGGCCGGCCGACCGGAGGACTTCAAGGTGGTTCGCCCGATTGGCTCGCATCACGAACGACGCGCTGCGGTTCGAGCTTCCGCTACCGTGCCCGACGGGCGCATGCGCGTTGGGCACGCTGGCTGCCATTCGTTTCGGCGACCGCAATGGTTTTGCTCTTTGGTGCACACCGGGTTCGCGGCCGTGAAATCCTGACGATCATCGGCTCGCCGCCGCCGCCGCCGCCGGACCGGCGATTCGCATCGTGCTCGAGCAACTTGGTGACGCAGAGCGAAACATCGCGCCAGGCGCAGACAGGTCCGCCGACGGGCTTGGTTAAGCGTCGTGGGTTTGTCAATGAAATGGCCCAAGGCGAGGCAATCCCGACCGCCTCATTGTTCGTGCCGCCGAGCATGAGGAATGGCACAACGACGCTGGCGCGGCACCCTCGCTCCCGAAGCCGCCATGCTGGGCGGATAACTCGCCGGCACGTGAACAAACGACGCGTCGCTATGGCTGGACCAGCGACCCGAACTTCCACTGCTGCGTGCGAGAGCCGCCTCGTTAAGAGGTCAAGGCTTACGTGCGATTGACGGAGGCAGGCCGTCCAAGGATCATCATCATTCTGTCATCCGGTTGTCACAGAGTTGACCCGGGAACCTGCTACTCGTGTCTTCCGACGGGCCATCAAGACCGGTCCGCTTCAACACGCACATAAGCAGATAGCGGGGCATTCTATGCAGACAGAGGCCAGAGACATGTTGCGTCGTCGTACCGTCATCCTCGGGACCCTCGGAGGTGGCGCCGCTGCATTGACGCTGGGGTCGCGTTCGGCGTCGGCCGCCAACATCTCTCTCCTGGAGACAGGTTCGACGCTCCTCTACCCGCTGTTCAATCTCTGGGTGCCGAAATACACAGCAGAGCATCCGGGCATCCATATTACGACCCAAGGCACGGGCAGCGGCACCGGGATCGCCCAGGCGATCTCCGGAGTGGCTCACATTGGCGCTTCCGACGCCTATATGAGCAATGCGCAAGTGAAGCGAGATCCGGACATTCTTAACATTCCGCTCGCCATTTCGGCGCAGACGCTCAACTACAACGTCCCCCAGCTTAACAACGCCAGCCTAAAGCTCTCGGGCCCGGTGCTCGCCGGGATTTACAGCGGAAAGGTCACGCATTGGAATGATCCGGCCATCGCCAAGATCAATCCGGGCGTCAAGTTGCCCGCGCACCAGATCACGCCAATCCACCGCACGGACGGCAGCGGCGACACCTTCATTTTTAGCCAGTACCTCTCCTTCTCGACCCCATCATGGGCGAACGGCGTTGGTTACGGTACCACGCTCTCCTGGCCTCCCGTCCGCGGCGGCATTGGAGCCATTGGCAATCCGGGTATGGTGCAGGCGAGCGGGCAGACACCCTATTCGATTGCCTATATCGGCGTGAGCTTCCACACCGAGATCGCCAAAGCCGGGCTCGGGACTGCAATGCTCAAGAACCGCGACGGCAATTTCGTGCTTCCTACGGCCAAGACAGTCGGCGATGCGGCAGCCGCCCTTGAGGGGAAGACCCCACCTGATGAGCGCATCAGTCTGATCTTCGCCCCTGGCACCAATTCCTACCCGATCATCAACTATGAATACGCAATAGTAAACGCTAAGCAGCCCAGTGGGGAGATTGCCTCCGCCCTCCGTGACTTTCTTGCTTGGGCGGTTGATCCCGATGGCGGGAACGCCCCGTCGTTTCTCGATGCCGTGCGGTTTCTGCCATTGCCTCCAAAGATCGCTGCGCTTTCCAAGCAGCAAATTGCGAAGATCGGATCAAAGGTTGGCTGACGAGTCGTTCTAGAGCATGGTTCTTGCCCCTGCTCCGGAATCGGCGCCCCGTGGTAGGTATCGGCTCGGTAGTGGGGCCTCGTGCTTGCGCGGCGTTCGCCAACCGGTGTGACTCCCTATGCCACTCTGATTCATACCCAATCATCTGACACGGGATATTGGTCTCCTTGCGTACGAGCCCCTTTCGAATCAGTCTCGTCGGGCTCACCGCCATCATCCCCGGCATTCTCGTTGCCGTCGTTCTGTTCCTGGCTCTCTATTCCTGGCCTGCCATTCGCTTCAACGGACTGGGCTTCCTGATTGGCAAGACCTGGAATCTCGGCAATTTATACGGGAATCCGGTCGCGGTCCACGGACTGGAAGTTCCTGTCGGCGCCAATTACGGTATCCTTGTATTCGTCGTCGGGACCCTTACCACATCGGCAATTGCACTCCTTATCGCGGTTCCAATCAGCCTTGGGGTTGCAATCTTCCTTGCGGAGGGTGCTCCGTCCCGGCTTCGCGCCCCACTCTCGCTTATAGTGGATCTCCTCGCCGTGGTGCCGAGTGTGGTGTACGGTCTCTGGGGTGTGACAGTGCTGGTCCCCCTGATCGCCCACGTCGTTGCGCCTGCGCTCAATGACGTTCTCGGCTTCATTCCTTTCTTCTCCGGCGGTTCCGCAACCGGCTTCGGCCTGCTTTCCTCCTCCCTCGTACTCACCCTTATGGTCGTACCGATTATCACGGCGACCATCTATTCCGCTCTTCAGCAGGTACCGAGCCCAGACAAAGAGGCAGCATACGCGCTTGGCGCAATGAAGCTGGAAGTGGCGGTACGCGCCATGCTGCCGGCGGTGCGCGGCAGCATTGTGGGCGCGGTTATCCTCGGCCTCGGACGGGCGCTCGGAGAAACGATGGCGGTGCTTATGGTAAGCGGCGGGGCAATCAACTACCTCCCGGCAACTATCACAAGCCCGATCAGCACGATGGCGTCGTTCATTGTCTCACAGCTCGACAGCGCCGAACAGGATCCGACGGGAATGGCAGTGCGGTCGCTTGCGGAGATTGCTCTCGTCCTGTTCCTCATCACCGTTATCGTCAATACGATCGCGCGCCTGATTACCAGAGGTCTCCATGTCGGTATCGCAAGCCGCGGCTGAGTTTCCGCGCCTCGGCTATCGGCGGATCCGTGCGCGCGTTGGTTGGGTATTTACTGTTCTTGCTTTCTTGCTCGTAGCCGCGCCGCTCCTCGATATTATCGGGCTGGTCGCCGTGCGCGGCGCCTCCGCGATTTCACCTCAGCTTTTCATGACCGTCACCAACGGAATTAGCGGTGGCCTACTCAACGCAATCGTTGGCACTTTTGTTCTGTCCGGTGGCGCCCTTGCCCTCGGTGTTCCGGTCGGCGTCGGTGCCGGCATTTATCTCGCAGAATTCGGCAGCGGGCCTTTGGGCGCAACGGCCCGGTTCCTTTCCGATGTACTCACAGGAATTCCCTCGATCGTGCTTGGCTATTTCTCGTACATCACCATGGTGATCGGACTGGGGTGGCAGTTCTCCGCGCTCGCTGGCGCCATTACCCTTGCCCTGATGATCGTACCATACATTGCTCGACTTACGGAACTTACTCTCCGGCAGCTGCCAATCTCGCTTCGCGAATCGGCATACGCTCTGGGAGCTCCGCCGCGCACAGTTATCTTCCGGATCGTCTTCCCGCTCGCAGTCCCAGGCGTACTCACTGGTGTGCTACTTGCACTTGCGATTTCCGTTGGGGAAACCGCGCCTCTCATCTACACCGCCGGCTGGTCAAACTACGTGTGGAATGGGAGGTTCACACATCAGCCTATAGGCTACCTGACGTACGTTATTTGGAGTTTCATTAACCAGCCGTTTGCAAGCGCACACGCGCTCGCGTTTGCCGCCGCCTTCCTGGTTGTCCTTATCGTCCTGGCAATCAATCTTACCGCGCGTCTGCTCCTTTCCGGGGCTCAGTCCGCCTGAAGCGGGACCAAAATTCGGGCGACCGTAAGAGCTTATCATTCAAGGGACGGACCCAATGTCCCGCGGTTGAAGCCGGCTTGTGATCTCTCAGGCTGACCATGGAGATTGGGCTGAGGAACCGTCTTGGAGGATGGTCGCCGAACGGCTCATTTGTTGCCGTCGATTGCTCCCCGGGGCATGTAACAGGAGCAACGGACGCACCGCCGGGCCGGACGAAATGGCCTGGTCAAGGGCGGATCATGGTCCCGACTCCACCCTCCGTGAAAAGTTCGAGCAGACAAGCATGCGGCACCCGACCGTCCATAATCGTCACCGCCTTTACGCCCGCCTTGACGGCCGCAATGCATGTCTCGATCTTCGGGATCATGCCCCCGGTTATGTTGCCCGCAGCAACCGCGGCCTCGGCATCCGATACCGAGATCTCTGGGACTACGCGGCCGTCTCGACCGATGACGCCCGCTACGTCTGTCAACAATAGGAAACGATCCGCCGCGAGCGCGCCGGCGACAGCGCCTGCCACCGTGTCGGCGTTGATGTTGTAGGTCTGACCCATCCGATCGGTTCCGACCGGCGCGATCACCGGCACGAGCCCCGCTCCGGTAAGCGCATCGATCACTCGCACATCTATCGCCTCGGGTTCTCCGACAAAGCCAAGGTCGAGCACCTGCTCGATATTGCTTTCGGGATCGCGACGGGTGCGGCACATCTTGCGCGCCAGGATCATTCCGCCGTCTTTTCCAGAGATGCCTACCGCAAGCGCCCCACCACGCGTAATCAGCTCGGCAACCTGTTTATTGACCGTGCCGGCGAGCACCATCTCGACTACTTCAACCATTGCCGCATCCGTAACACGCAGTCCGTCGACGAACCTGGAGGGAATGGCGAGGCGCTTTAGCATGGCACTGATCTGGGGCCCGCCGCCATGCACCACGATCGGTTTGACGCCCACCTGCTTGAGTGCGGCGATGTCACGCCCGAAATTGGTGGCCAGCCGTTCCTCAGCCATGGCGTGGCCGCCGTATTTAACAACGACGGTGCTGCCGGCATATCGGCGGAGGAAGGGGAGTGCGTACGCCAGGATCCGCGCCTGTTCCGCAGCATTGGCCGGTGGTTCGACATTCACTTCCATGATCGCCCCATATCTTGCCCGCAATGATTGTCCAC
>Ga0335075_10017444_pt1 | contig 10675 bp, 5 predicted proteins | sample Lox_Sample_24_FD_206723 | JGI IMG/M metagenome (GOLD analysis project Ga0335075, IMG submission 206723) | Soil microbial communities from Loxahatchee National Wildlife Refuge, Florida, United States - Lox_Sample_2.4 | ecosystem: Environmental > Terrestrial > Soil > Wetlands | place: USA: Florida... | reverse complement strand
AACGATCAGCCCCGGGGGCCAGGTCGGGACCCGCGATGTGTGCAATCCGGCGCTTGCCGGCGGCGAGAAGATGACGGGTTGCCATCAGGCCGGCTGCATAGTCGTCCGTGCCGATAAAGTTCGCGCGCAGATTCGGAAAGTCGCGATCGACCAGGACGAACGGAGTCCGCTGGTCTTCGACGCCGTAAAAACCTTTCAACGTGGGTTGACACGACGCAATCAGCAAGGCATCGATCCCTCGGGACAGGACGGTTCGGATCTCCTGCTGTTCAATCTCCGGATCTTCCTCGGAAGAAGTGAGAATCAGGCCGTAGTTGTGCTTCCGGAGGACTCCATTGAGCGACTTTGCGAACTCTGCGAAGAAGGGATGCAGGAGGTCGGGGACAACGAGGCCGACGATATAGGTCTTTCCGCTGGCCAGGCCACGAGCCATCATGTTGGGTCTGTAATTCAACTCTGCCATGCGCTTGAGCACACGTTGCCGGGTCTCTTCACTGATGTCGTCCATGCCGCGCACGGCCTTGGAGACGGTGATGAGCGAAACCCCGAGATCACGGGCGATATCTTTGAGCCGAACGGGCATAGGCAGGTAAATGAGCTCTGCTTTCGGGCAACCCACCCGCAAGACAGACCCAAAACATTAGCGTTATAGCAGAATGCCGGGACAACATGGGGAAAGCGACATTCTAGAGAATTTTAAGGAAATTAACTGACAAAGTTCATACTTCTCTTGCATACTTCGTTAGCGCTAACGTAAGCTTCTGCCGCGGCATTGTCGGGTTAGTTGTCAAGATCGCAAACCCGCATCGATCGATCTGGTTCCCCCTTTTCGCCACACATTTTCCGGAGGTCTCTGATGTTCACTAATCGACGCTGCACAAAAACAGTAGTGTTTGCTCTCTGGCTGGCCGTTGCGATGTTTTTGCCGGCCTGTCTTTCCGCACAAGTCGATACTGGAGGAGTCACAGGCACGGTGACTGATCCAAGCGGAGCGGTGGTTCCCGGCGCCAAGATTACCCTGACTAACAACGCGACAAGCGTATCGGAGACAACAGAGTCGACGGCGACCGGCACGTATAGCTTCTCGGGAATCCGGCCGGCGACATACACACTGCGTGCAGAGCTGCACGGATTTCAGACGTTCGTCGACAAGGGACTTGAGATCCACGTGCAGCAGACCGCCACGGTGGACGTCCCGCTGGTCGCAGGTGCTGTATCGCAGGAGGTGACGGTGACGGCATCCGCTCCCCTGTTGCAGTCGGAGAGCGCCTCGGTGGGACAGACGATCACGTCGCAGACGGTCAACGATCTTCCGCTGCAGACTCGCGACTGGGCTTCTCTCGCCCAGCTTTCCGCGGGAGTAAATACGGCTCCAGTGGGCCAGCCCAGCGGAGATTCCGGTGCGACGAGCAGCGCCTACTTCTCAGTGGACGGCGTCAATCTTTGGCAGAACGACTTCAGACTGAACGGGATCAACGACAACATTGAGATGTACGGCGGCTCCTCAGTCGGAAGCAACGCCGCAATCACTCCGCCGCCGGATGCGATTCAGGAATTCAAGCTGCAGAGTGGCAATTTCAACGCCGAGTTTGGACACTCCACGGGAGGCATTATCAACGCCGCCATCAAGTCGGGGACAAACCGCTTTCACGGAGACGTATGGGAATACCTGCGGAATGAAGATCTGAACGCCAATCTCTTCTTCAACGGCGCCAACCATCAGCGCAAGCCGGAGTATCGCCAGAACCTGTTTGGCGCGACGCTGGGCGGTCCGATCTTCAAGGACAAGACGTTCTTCTTCGCAGACTACCAAGGCGGCCGCTACATCATCCCGGTACCCGCAACCAGCACAGTTCCGACGACGACGATGATCAGCAGCGGATTCACGAATCTCCAGGATGAGTTCGCGATGAATTCCGGGACCGCAACGGATGCTCTTGGTCGCATATTTCCGCATGGAACTGTCCTTGATCCGTCCACCACGCGTCAGGTGAATGCCGGCGCAGTCGATCCCGTCACAGGGCTCATGAACACCAGCGGCAGTGCAATCTTCGTCCGCGATCCGTTCTATAACAACGGCGGCAACACCAGCGTCGCTGGAATCACGAACTTCACAGGCTTGACGCAATACATGAACATGATTCCGGCCGGCCGCATCGATCCGAATGCGGTAAAGCTGCTCGGTGTCTTCCCTGCACCGAACATAAACACCGCCAACTTCAACAACAACTTTTCCTGGACACCCAAGGAGCCGCAGGATACGAACAGCTACGATATCCGCATCGACCAGAACTTCAACGCAAACAACATTCTGTTCGGTGTCTTTGATCGAAGCCTTATCAGCTATACCGTTCCGTCGAGCCTCCCCGGTGTGGCTGTCGGCGAAACGGGGGGAAGGAACGACAGCTTCCCGGCGTATGCGTTTGCGGTTGGTTATACACACGTCTTTACGCCAACCTTCACGAACGAGATGCACGTCGGCATGGTTCACGCCGACAAGCTGCAACAGTCCGTCTACGGAAATACGTTTGGGATACCGGCCCAATATGGGATTCAGGGGATACCGCAGGTTGCCAATAACGGCGGCCTGCCGCCCATCACGTTTGCTTCCTCCTCGGGAGGAAACGTGCTCACGCATATCGGCGTAGGCAACTACACTCCTACCCTGCAGTACGTGTACAGCATTGAGGGCGAGGACAACGTCACGAAGGTCTATCGCAACCACAACTTCAAAATGGGTGTGCAGATTGTCGATATCGTCGGCAACATCTCGCAGCCGCCACAGGGCCGCGGTGACATCAACTTCAATGGACAGTACAGCGATATCCCCGCCAAGAACGCGAGCACGAATGGTCTCGCCGATATGCTGCTGGTGCCCACAGCTACAAGGGTTCCCAACGGAATCAATAACGTGGGTGGCTTGAGCAGCTTCTCCGGCTCGAACATCGCGGCCACTGTCGATCAGCGTTGGTATGACGGAGCGTACTTCCAGGACGATTGGAAGGTGACGCCGGCGCTGACACTAAATCTCGGGCTTCGGTGGGACTACTTCACCCCTTATGCCGAGGTGAATGGGCGGCAGGCGAACTTCATTCCGTCGGGAGGGAATGGCACTCCGGGGACGTACTACATGTCCAACAAGGGATGCGCGGTTCCGCGGTCGGCATCGTTCGACGCACTGCTGGCGAGCAGCGGTATCACGCTTAAGTGCGTATCCAGCCTTTCCCTGGGGAATGCACAGAAAGCCAACCTGGCTCCGAGGATTGGTTTTGCGTTCCGAGTATTCCCGACGTTCGTCGTCCGCGGCGGCTATGGTATCGCTTACGGTTCACTGGGCAACCTTGGATACGGTGGCACGCTGGGAACGAACTATCCCTTCGTGTACACCTCAACCTTCAACAGCCCTGATACCGTACATCCGCTGCTGCTCAACAATGGCAACACGGCAACGATGGAGGAGGCGTTCTCTACGATCAATCTCTCGGATCCGACGATCAATAGTGGGCAGGGTTTGAATCTTTATGGGCGTCAGTACAACTTCCAGACACCGTTTGTGCAGATGGTGAATCTGACGGTGCAGGATCAGTTCACGAACCACGACTCTATCCAACTCGGATACGTCGGAACGATGGGAAGACACCTGGATAACCTGGGGTATAACAACTCTCCATCTGTGATGCTGCCGTCAAGCGCGAATGCACAGAACTACGTTCCGTACCCAAGTTTCGCCCGGAACGCCACCTATGAAACCACAAATGCGACTAGCAGCTATAACTCGATGCAGTTGACCTATGAGCATCAGCTCGCTTTTGGTCTCACCGCGCTGGCGAATTACACGTGGTCGAAGTGCATGAGTGATCAGCACACGCAGGCCAATCAGAACTCGCAGTACCGCGCGGAGTGGCTGCCGGGATTTGGTATTTCGGCAGATTATGCACTCTGCGATACGGATGCGGCCAATCTCGTGCATCTCTCGGGGTCGTGGGCGGTGCCGTACGGCAGAGGACGGATGTACGGCGCCAGTGCAAACAAGTTTGAAGATGCCGTACTGGGCGGCTGGAATTTCAACTTTATCTACACCTATCAGAGTGGCCAGCCGTTCACGATTCACTGCTCACCAAATACGACAGCATTAAATGACTGTTTTGCAAACGTCGTACCAGGGCAGGACATTTACGGTGCCCCGCACAACTACAACCGGTGGCTCAACGCTAGCGCGTTTACGAATCCGCCGGCCGTAACAGCAATCGGTCAGACAAACTACGCACCGTTGGGAGGCGAGGGACAACAGGCCCGCGGCCCCGGGTTCAATAACCTGGATTCTTCAATCTTCAAGAACTTCACCTTTACTGAATCGATCAGGCTGCAATTCCGTGCTGAGGCTTTCAATACAACCAACACTCCTCAGTTTGCGAATCCATCAAACACGAACCTCACAAGTAGCGGTTTTGGCCAGATAACAGCGACGCGCTTCTCATCGCAGGATTCGCGGCGACTGCAGCTTGCGCTGAAGCTCTCCTTCTAGCAGCGACCGACTCATGGATGGCGTGGGGTTACGATCCCGTACCCCACGCCTCTTTATTTGCACTCTAAACCGTGTAGGAATGTAGAGATGAGGATTCGGAAGCCATTGGCCCGTTTTGGATGCATCTTTGTTTTGCCGCTCCTTCTGTCTGCGGTTGCACCCGCGGCCCAGGTGGAACATGACGGTGCAACCTCGAAGATCGTTTTGCAGGGCGACGTGAAAGGAAGCCAGAACAACACCTATATTCAGGTTCCGTTTCAATTACCGGGCGGCCTGCGGCGAGTGACGATCACATTCCACTACACCGAGAAGGACAAGCACACTGCGCTTGATCTGGGCTTGATGGACACGACGGAATTGCGCTGCTGGAGTGGCGGAAATAAATCGGTGCTGACTGTGGGTCTCTCGGACGCGACACCATCCTGTCTGCCGGGCCCACTCCCCGCGGGGACATGGAACATCCTGATTGGCGTTCCCAACATTCGCGCCGGCGTGACTTCACACTATACGGCCGAGGTCTACTTTACTCGCAGCGGACTCGTCTCCCGGGAACCCGATGTGCTGCGTGCACCCCTTCGCCAGGGGCCTGCGTGGTATCGCGGCGATCTGCACATGCATACAGCGCATAGCGATGGCCAGTGCGCGAGCCAGTCCGGCGAAAAAGTTCCATGTCCAGTCTTTCTCACGGTGGAGGCGGCGGCACGCCGCGGCCTTGACTTCATCGCGATCTCAGATCACAACGCGACGTCACAGTATGACGCGATGCGGGAGCTGCAACCTTATTTCGACAAGGTTCTTCTGATTCCTGCCCGAGAGATCACTACGTTTGAAGGACACATGAATTTGTTGGGCACAACCAGCTACCTTGATTTTCGCGTCGGCAGCCGCGGGGTCCCGAACATGGAGACACTGTTACGCAATGCGCGTGACCTTGGCGGCCTCATTTCCATCAATCATCCCCAGGCGCCCAGCGGAGAGCAATGCATGGGCTGCGGATGGACTCCCAAGGGCGACGTTGATATGGGACTCGTCACTGCCGTTGAAGCCGTGAATGGCGGAAGCGAACTGGATGGCACATATGGAATTACGTTCTGGGACGAGCAACTGAACAAGGGACACCGACTCACCGGTATGGGCGGCAGCGATAATCACAATGCTTTGAGCCCTCCCGATCGTCCGAGTGCCGTTGGAAACCCGACCACTGTGATTTATGCGACGGAGCTTTCAACCCCCGCGATTCTGGCGGGGATTCGCGCTGGCCACGTATTTGTTGACGCGACGGCTTCTCGAGATCGGCTCCTCACCATGACTGCCCAGGCAGGTCAGAAGAGAGCGCAGATGGGTGACTCGTTAGAGGTTGCCCAGCAGTCGCCGGTGGAGTTCGAAGTACACGAGGTGGGCGCCGACGAGGGAAAGATGTCTCTGGTTGAGGACGGTCACTTGTTGGCGGCGGCTGCCACCTCGGGAGAGACAGCCGGAGTGTTGCGCACCGAATGGACCTCAGACGGAAAACGTCATTGGTTTCGACCCCAGATCAACGGGCCGGATGGCAAGTTATGGATCATCGGTAATCCGATTTACATCAATTGGGACAAAACACCGGAAGATAGTGCGCGATGAGGCACCGCTTTCGCTTCGGCGCTGCCATTCTGCTCCTGGGTAGTGTGCCGCAGCTTCTTGCCCAGACTGGTGCCGCACGACCAGGGACGCGCGTCCTGATGGATGCGCACAACTGCTATCCCTACGAGGGACGATGGAACGATCGTATCGAGCGCGCTCTGTCGCATGGGGTTCCGGTTGCCATTGAGCAGGATCTCTATTGGTACACCGATCCCATTACGCATAAGTCATGGTCGGTTGTCGCACACCAGCCGCCACTCAGTGGCAAGGAGCCGACACTCACGACGTACTTCTTCGATCGGATCCGTCCGATTGTCGAAAAGGCATTGCGCAGCGGAGATCATTCCAAGTGGCCAATCATCACCCTCAATCTGGATGTGAAGACGGAAGAGCCCGAACACTTAAGGGCCATCTTGCAGATGTTGAAAGATCACGAAGACTGGATCACTACAGCGACACGCACCGACGACATCCGCACTCAGTCTCCACTGACGATTCGCCCTGTTCTGGTTCTCACTGGTCAGTCAGACGCGCAGCAGCAAATCTTCTATGACGATTTGCGGCCTGGAGATCGAGTACTCGTCTTTGGCGCAGTGCATACGTTCGATCAGGATCCTATGGCAGCCACTCAAGTCCTCGAACCGGCGAGGGCGAACAACTACAGAAGGTGGTGGAATAACCCGTGGAATGTCGTTGAAGCCGGCGGACAGATGCAGGCCGGCGCATGGACACCGAAGGACATGCGCCGTCTGCGGATGTTAGTGGACCACGCCCACGCGCAGGGCCTGTGGATTCGCTTCTACACGCTGGATGGAGCGTCTACAGAAGCGATGACCCGAAACGGGTGGTTCGCAAACTACAATTTTGGCTCAGAGGCGGCTGTAAAGGATCGTTGGAGGGCAGCCTATCAGGCCGGCGTGGACTACATCGCAACCGATCAGTACGAAGAGCTGGCGGCTTACCTTCACGCGCTAAGGAGCGTTAACCGGCGATAAGCAAAGAGCTACCAGGCGATCTTCTCAGGGAAGAACTCCGCGAAGAGATCGTCATAGTAGGGTTTTAGTTCGACCAGGTTCGGCTTGGAATGACCCTTGGAATACAGATCATAGACGTTGAACTTGTTCACCCACTCCAACATCTGGACGTCGTGATCGTTCATCAGGTACCGGTATGCTCCGTGCCGATGGGCAGCATAAAACGAGTGATAGCGAAGCATGTAGAGCGACTCCTCCGGCATGTAATTCTTCATTACCTCGTAGATGTAGCCGTCATGCCCAAAGGAGAGGTGAACATTGTCGAGGCCGCAATTGGGCTGATAGATGCCGTACTTCGTCTGAAACATCGGATTCTTCATGTCGGGATTCGACGCAAAGTACTCCGGGAAGACGATATCTTCGGAGTACGCGCATCCCACGGGGAAGGTATCGCCAACTACCCCCCATTGCGGTTCACCCCAGAGACACAGCACTTTGCCGAGATCATGAATGAATCCGGTGAGCACAAACCATCGCGGATGCCCGTCCTTGCGAATCGCCTCGGAGGTCTGGAGCAGGTGTTCGATCTGCGTCAGGTCCGTATCGGGATCGCTGTCGTCAACGAGCGTGTTGAGAAACTCAGCAGCCTCCCAAATGCTCTTCATTCCTTTGTTCAGGCCGAAATATTCCTTCTCCTTTGCCATCACGTAGTCGAAGGTCTGATATCGATGATTGAGCCGATAGAACTCGGCGACACCGGGGGATGCCTTTTCGTCGTACTGGCGGAACTGCTCCTTGCTTTTTCCCTCCTGATAGCGTCCGGTCAAGAAATCATCCCATTCATCCATATCCCTAAGTGGAGCGGACAGCGGAGCAGTTTGGGCAGACATACAGATCTCCTCCAGCACAGAAAATACCGCTACGTTAGCGCTAACGTAGCTGAATTTAACTATAGGTGTGTCATGCGGCTCTTGCAAGCAAGAATCGGCGCCGTAGGAGAACTATCGACATTGGCATTACTGACGTACTGCGTGTCGCAGACGATCCTGAAGAGATCGGAATGGATTTCCCGAAGCGTTCGGCCTGGCGAGAATTGGTGTTGCATAGTTTGCGACATACCTTCCGAGCCTCAGTGGACGAGACAGCCGCTTAGAGCCTTTGACATAATGAGGCAGGCGCGACGCGGCGACGCTGGGACGAGTCCACGACCGAGCAGCCGACCGGGGGAATGGCGAAGGATTAGCCCCGATCCGTACCTCCCGGCGTTGGCTGAGCGGGCAGCGTAAACAATTGAAGGGCCTATAGCTCAATTGGTTAGAGCAGCGGACTCATAATCCGTTGGTTCCAGGTTCAAGTCCTGGTGGGCCCACCATTTCTCCATGTCGCGCCAGGAATGAAAAGAGTTTTCGGTTGACGAAGATTTTACCGAGGGTGTTTTATCTCTCGTCAGTACATGCGGCAAAGTTATTCCTTTAGGGACTGCATTTTCCTGCAATTTACCCACGCGACGTTGGGGAAAATTGGCGAATAACGCAGCGGTTTGCATGGCAACGGAATTGCAAGATCACAAGTATTCGAACCAGGCCACCAAGCGATCGGAACGGGTAGAGCGACGCTACGGTTTTGGTCTGATCCGGGTCACCCATTGCGCGAACTATGGGCGGAGTTAATGCAGAGTAGTTCTCCGGGCTCATCGGGCTTCACGTGCAATTCAGGTTGATCACGCTCGGCTTGCCGATGGAAGCAGCCTAAGGGCTTCTCTATCCTGCTGCCCCCCGCTTTCAACCCTCCAGGCCCCCGACGAAAGGTACTGCGCGGATCGCGTCATCCCTCTCTTTGAAGAGGGTGCGGAGGTTCACGCTCAATATGGCCCTTCCGCCGCTCCGCTTCGGCCGGCGGGTTTGGTCGTGTTCATAACAACGCAAGTGTGGAGGAATTCGTGAACAGAATTGTTTGCACTCTCATTACCGCGTCCTTCCTCGCTGCTGGAATTGCTGCAGCCCAGAGCAACTCCAACAGTAAGACTTCCAAGGCGCACGAAATCACTGACAGCCAGATGAGCAACGTCACGGCAGGTCAGACTGATACGTCCATCGCCACCGCTGGTTCCACGGTGACGTCCACCACCACCGATACCGGCAGTCTGGCGGGCAGCTCTCTCAGCAGCGCGAGTGGCGTGAATATCGTCACTGCTGTCGACAGCTCCGTCGCCAACGGCGTGAACATCTATGCGGCTACTCTGTCGTCCGTGGATAAGAACGGCGGCAATCCGGTGAGCCAGAGCAACGTGATCGGCCAGTCTGACCCGAGCCAAAACGCTGAGCTGGACCGGTACAGCAACGGCCCAGACCTGACGGTCAACAATACCTACAACAACACCAACAGCACGACGGACAACAGCACGCTGAATAACACCAGCAGCTACAGCCACTCGACCACGGACAACGCGGCGTACTCCAGCATGGGGACGTTCAGCCAGAGCGCAAGCCAGTCGGCCGGCGCAAGCAAGTCCTTCAACGCGGGCGAGAGCTCCAGCTGGGGCGCCTCGAGCTCCACGTCTGACGACTATGCGCACAACGCGTCGGTCGGCGGACAGCAACAGTCGGCTAGCAGCAGCTCGGGCGGATCGTCTCTGACGGCGAGCGATAATCTGACGGCGTCGGGAACCCTCGCGGCCAACTCGAGCCACAACAGCGCAAGCCAGGGCTCCTCGAACTCCGCGAGCGCAGGCTCCCTCTCCGCTTCGTACGGCGGGAAGAACGATACGTCCAATACCACCAACAGCACGACGTTTAACAATCCGTCCACCAGCGGCGGGAACTCGTCGGGTGTTGGCGGAAGCAGCGACGCATCGACTGGGACGACCGGAACCGCGCTTGCGGCGAACGGCAGCTCGAACCACTCCAGCGAAGGCAGCTCGTCCTCCAGCTCGACGGGAGCTCTGAATGCCTCCGCGAACCTGAGCAACGACGCCAGCCTGTCGGCCAGCAAGGGCTACTCCAAGAATTCCTCGGAGAGCTCCAGCTTCGGAGCTTCGACCGGAACCACCAACTCCTACAACCAGAACAACTCGGTCGGCGCCCAGCAACAAGCTTCCGTGAGCAAGTCCAGCTCGTGGGGAGAACAGTCTGCCGAGCAGTCGAGCGCGTCTCACAGCACAACGGCGTCGAATGACTTCGCCACCAGCACGACGAAGAGCGACACCCTGGCTGCGACCAACGACTTCGCTCACAGCAGCACGACCAGCGACACCCTGGCGCTTACCTACATGGGACCGACAACCATCGGTCATGCGAGCGCGCAGAACATCGCAGTTGACGGCTCCACGATCACCAGCAACGATTCAGCTTCGCTCACTCTGATGGGCTCGACCGAGTCGAGTGCGTCTGGTGTGAACATCGTCAACGCGGTCGGAAGCACGGTAGCCAATGGCGTCAACATCGGCTACACGTCCAACATGAACGCGATGCCGTCGCTGACTCAGTCCAACTGCATTATCCAGACTCACTAATGACCACGGACGGAGTCATCCTCAGCTGAGGATGACTCCGCCGCG
>Ga0335075_10017443_pt1 | contig 10675 bp, 13 predicted proteins | sample Lox_Sample_24_FD_206723 | JGI IMG/M metagenome (GOLD analysis project Ga0335075, IMG submission 206723) | Soil microbial communities from Loxahatchee National Wildlife Refuge, Florida, United States - Lox_Sample_2.4 | ecosystem: Environmental > Terrestrial > Soil > Wetlands | place: USA... | reverse complement strand
ATTGTATTCCTGAAGAGAGAGGGAATTCCAAAGATGTTAGTTGTGAAGAGTCTACTGAGACAGGAAGTTGAGCTTTAAAGTATTCGATGGGGATGAAGTGGTTTTCGGTTTTGGAGGAGAGGAAGAGAGCTGTTAGAATCATGTGTTTTGGATGCGTTGTTAGAGGGGTTTCGGTTAGGTAGTAGCGGAGGAGAAAACTTGTTGCGCATGCCTGCGTTAGTGAGACTTGCAAATGGTTTACCTTTACGTGGGAGGGGACTTTGAATAGACGACAGAGATCCCATAGTTTGCCTACGTAGTAGTCTACTAATTCGACTTCTTCTTCGACTGTGAGGTAGACTGTTTCGTCTGGTAGTTGGGCACGAGAATGAGCATTCGTCTTTGTTCTTTTGGCAAGAAGTGCCTGCGCCGAAGGAAACGAAAAGAGGCGATATTGAGTGGAGGTACGATATTGATCGTCTGATATCATCTTGTAATAAATGAAACACGCTCGCCTAGGATAACGGCAGTAATGAGAGTACGAACGGAGGACTAAAGAGCATATTCCTTGTCCTGTCTGATTTGGGTTGGATGGTGTTTGAATGACGATCAAGATTTCAAGAAAGTTGTCTGCCGATCAAAATCGCATCAACACGGATCTCGTCGCCCCTGACGATGACCTTGCTGCAACAACTCGCACAGCACGGCACCGACGAACAGAAGAAGACGGCAATCAGATTGGGAGAACTGGGAATAAACACCGAAAATGACCTCCTTCTTGCCGATGAAAGTACTCTCAATCGATCCAACATTCCAAAATCTGTACTTTCCTTATACGCACTTGACTGACTGTGTTTTCCAGATTCTCGAAAGATTCCGTATGGAATTGATCTATTCGAGCTGTAGACCTGTGAGAGCAGACAAACTGGTCAATTCCGCCGTTCCTAAACAAAGACTACCCACAAGTTTTCCAGAGCTGGATGGTATATTAGAAGGAGGTCTCCTTCGAGGTTCAATCACCGAATTTGCTGGCCCAACCAATACCGGAAAGACAGTCGTATGTATCTCGAATTGTTTGAACTGAAAATAAGCTGCTTTCAAATATCATTGTCTCAAGACTCGTCTCGACGCCTAATGTACAAGCTGTCTATATCGATACTTTGGGAACTTTCAATCCATCACTTTTCCAGTCTCTTCTCCCAAGTTCGTCTGATGCCTCTGTTCTGGACCGTATTCACCTTATGACAGCCTTGAATATGGTCACTCTAGTCGAAGCTTGTGAACAAGTCAAACAATCACTGTCACAGAAAGTACCCATCGAATTACTAGTAATCGACACTATTTCAAGTCCAATTTCCCTCGTCATGAATAAAGGACAACTTCAAGGTGCCCTCCTCCCACAAAATAATCTTATGATAAGGCCATGCATTGATGCAATCGTTCAGTCATCTCCTTCGAGTAGTTACTACACAATACAATCTCACTACTCTACTCGTTAATGCAGCTGTGAAAACAGATCTGAATGCTCTGTCTGCTTTCCCGACGACAAAAGTGAAACCGGCGTTGGGAGCAACTTGGACTTTTAGTGCGGATACATGTATTCTGATGCACCGTGCTGTAGAGGATAAAGTTATTGCGGAAATATTACGCTCGAGATCGGGGGTATTGTCTTCGTGTGGTAGTAACTAATTGCAAGGAAACTTGTTGGACTGCATTAGACCCTTCGCGATTCAAGTCTCGATAAAAGTTCCACTATTTCTATAACTTGGGGATAAAGAAGGCTGTGGCTCAAGGAACTTTGAATTTGACGTAAGCCTTGGCCTCGTCATGGAGACCTTATACCGCATTGGTTATGTGAAGACATCGGGTCGATAGATCGCAGACAAAATTGTATAGGGGTTTGACATCCTAGAGATTCCCGGATACAGGCTAAATATAGACCGTACCAAGAAAATGTTACACTTATTATGACATCCCAAGTTTTTGCCGAGCTTGCCAAAACCACTATGGCAATCTTGGCGCTAGAGATTCAAGACCCTGATCGTCGAATAGGAAATTGTTCCGTGATATATTAATTCCTCGATTCAGGGCACAATTCCATTCGGATGATACATTTAAAGTCTCGACAGAGTCCCACATACCCTAAGACTGGATATTTGTAGTAACATAATCGCATCTATCATGAGGGTCATATCGACCATTTTGTTCCTGAGCTCTGCAGTGACGGTTTTGTGTCAGACGGCAACATCAGATGCGCTGAGTCTCCCCTCTGGAATTCCCAGTTGTGCGGTATTACCACGTACGAGCGTTTACTAATTCCAGATCTCGTGTGCCTCTCTCTTTCTTTCGTCAAACGGTTGTTCAAGCGGTTCATCTGAAACAGAATGTCTCTGCAACTCAACTTCATTCCGAGATTCCGCCACCAACTGTCTACTTCAAAATTGTCCTAGTACCACAGATCAACAAAGTGCATATAGCTATGCGGAACAATTATGTTCGAGTGCTGGCGTTACATTACCTTCGTTATCCGCATTAGAGGCTGTTGCAACTAGCGCTTCGGCTACGGGGGGTGTATCCGCTTCAACTGTTACGCCCTCGGGGACGTCGGGTACTACGGCTCCTACGACGAGTTTTGGAATGAGGCCTGTGATTCCGAAGGTCGGAATATTTTTGGGTGTCACAGTGGCGATTACTCTCGTTTTGGCGTGAGATCAGAGGCACAATCATCCGTAGCGAAATTTCATTTAATCCTGTAGTCGGAAGTTCCCGTATTCCACTTGCCTGACTTACACTTCAGACCGCAAAACTTGAGCGACCACAAGGCCTGCGTTACCTATAAGCAAAGTTATGTTGAACTGTAGTGAGATGCGCTAGATCTCAGACGCGTACCTGAATCTTTGACGCACGGTCCTTTTTGGTAAGGCTGTCGGGGTGCGGAGTAATCCCGACCATTAGTAATGGTTGGAATCAGAGCCCCGACGGGCCAATTGACGTAGCCTCAACCCGCGATTCACGTCGCTCAAGATTACCTGCCCGTTGACCCTCCAAGGGATTGCATGCTCCATCGTCTTCGTGTCTTACAAAATCAATTCTCATTCACACCGCTTGTCGCAACTAGAAAACTAGCTACAATGTCTCAAAACGATATCATTTTGTACACTGGGTACCTGAACTTTGATTGACAAAGCTGACAATAGTGCAACTCCAAATGGATACAAAATCTCTTGTCTCTTGGAAGAATTGGGTTTGAAATATGATGTCAAGAGTCTTTCATTCGCTAAGAACGAACAGAAGGTTCGCCCGCTTTTCTTCGCAAGTTAATTGTGACAGGAAGATTGGTTCTTGAAGATCAATCCTAACGGACGTATCCCTGCTATCGAGGATCGCTCTACGAATCCACCTACTCCTATCTTCGAGTCTGGTGCAGTTATGCTTTACCTCGTTGATAAATACGATAAGGAAAGCAAAGTAAGCTACTCAAAGGAAAAAGATCCGAAACACTACTGGGAACAAATTTGTTGGTTATTCTTCCAGAATGCCGGCGTTGGTCCGATGCAAGGTCAAGCTAATCGTACTTACCCTCCCATCTCGCTTCTAACACCAGACTTCTTCCGTTATGCACCCGAGAAGATTCAATATGGAATTGACCGTTATCAAAATGAAACAAGACGCTTGTATCGTGTCCTCGATAAACGTCTTGCAGAAAACAATGGATACCTTGTCGGAGACCATTTGTGTATTGGTATGTTTCTTGCAGAAGTGGACTGAGATGTAGCTGATATTGCCAACTTTGGATGGGTTAATTCGGCTTCTTGGGCAGGAGTTGATATCAACGAGTTTCCCAACTTGAAGGCGTGGTATGAGAAGCTGAAAGCTAGACCTGGTGTTGCTGCTGGTCTTTCAGTTCCCCAGAGGGCTGTCCATGACAGTTCTACGGATCCTAAGGAACAAGAGAGAATTGCAAAGGAAAATAGTGCCTGGATCATGAAGGGCGTTGAAGCAGATAGGAAGTGATATCAAAGTCAAATCTAGCAGCTCGTCAGCACTAAAGGCAGATAGGACCCAATATGGAATAACTTTTGTTCGATTGAAAACTCTAGGTTGTAAGGCTCTCTAGGTCAGTCCTTTGACCATCATTATATGCGGTTGTCCTTCATCTAGATACTCTCCTTCACCTGTGATATGGTATCCACTCTTCTCATACAATCCCCTTACGGGAACTTGAGCTCCAGCGTACATTTCTTTTGCTCCCATTTCTTTCGCAGCAACTTCTAATTCCGCTATTAACTTTTGTGCAATCTTCTTTCCTCTCGCAATTTTTCGCACTGCGAGTCTCCCAAGCTTATACTTATCACCAGAAGCTGGAGGGTACACGAGCCGTACTGTTCCCAGTGGCGTTGTTCCCTCCAAGGCTAGTAAATGTAGAGCTCCCTGATCGTACCTATAACCCTATGAGCCAACACTTCCAAGGGATGTAAACTCGTCGATTTCTGTGTCTCTGCAATACCCTTGTTCATCGGAAAATACTTCCCACCTGGCTGTGAGCAATGAGAAAACTTGTGTTCCTACCTTATTTCATAGCATTGAAGTACTTCCTCTTTCGATCGACTTCGAATGATCCTCACTTCTTCCTCGTTGGATGAGGACATTGGTGTAGGACTTGTTAGAGAGTTGAATCTTTTTATTGGACACGCAAAAGGGGTCATGTAACTCATCCAATCCCGCAAAACCTTCGCTTCCAACCTTCCATCTGACCATAAACCTGAGGTAATGAAAACGAAGCAAATGCAGAGTGTATTGCAAGTCTTATGGTGAAGATTTATGTATTACCACTACACTACGAGGCGGACTTTCAAATCCTTATCCCAACCCAGCACACAAGAACCCCTGAGATCAATAATACCCCACTTCAAACACCTTCTGTCCCCTCTGAATCACTTGTACATACGGCCGAGGAGTAAGTAACAAGGATACTGTAATATTACTGAGCACCAGCATCTTCCTCGTCATCTTCCAGAATATCGTCTCCCAGAAGACTATCCCTCCGACCTGGGCCGCCTACAGGATTGTCCTTGTTAGTCTACAGTCAGACCCACAGACACAAACAGTTCATACTGCGCGATATTTGGCAAGATACACTCTAAGCACTTCTGCATAATTCTCAAATCCAAGGGAAGTCATGGCGAAAATAATATCCTCTCCATTCACCGTCTTCCTCTTCTCCTGATGACACTTTTCCGACGCTACAATTAGTTTCTGTCCACAACCTCTCTCCACAGAATACACTCACAGAGAAAAGGTGAGTGGAGAGGGGGATAGGTACCTTCAGACGTGATGAAAGCAATGAACTCTGTCACACATTCTTGAACACACTCCTTTGCGTCCTTTGCAATCTTTGCGTTTTCAGGAAGCGCATTCTTCATTATTCGAGAGATGTTGGCGATCGGAAGATCGGCCATTCTATCTCCTTTGTCTTCAATTGGGGACTCCAACTTGCAGTACTCTCACAAAAGCTACAAAGGCAACGGTTCCAAAAGGCGGAGAGAGTGAGGAGGCGTTTGCGCCAAAAACAAAAGTTAAATATCTAGTTGGGATTGAAACTCATCATGCACTTTCAAGATCTCGACAATCAAAACTTGAATGAGCAACGTCAAGGAGGTACTATGCTAAATCCATTATAATTATTGAGAATCACTAGATATGTACATCATTTATTGATGGTCTATGCTTGTTTGTTTTGCCAGAGGAGCATTTTCATCGCTTGCACTTGAGCTACCCCGTAGTTTCACTGCTTCTTCGGCCTCCTCGTCTTCATCTAATAATGCTCCCAATTCGAATTCTTCTACATCTCGAACTCGACGTTCTTCCATAGAAGTAGTCCTCAGATGACCATTGGGAGCACCATTGCCCAAAAACTTGGGAGCAGCAGGGCTTGCGTTTCGACCACTGGCAGTGTACAGCCAAATGAGAAACAAGATGACTACAATCAGATATGAAGGGAATTGAGGAACGTACAGAAATACATGAGGAAAGCAACACTGAAGAGAACGAGAACGTAGGAGACATGGTCAACTGAAGCGGAAACTAGAAGCATTATCTGCTCCTCATTGGCCCCCATAAACAAAAATCCAGATGAGACCATCAACTATGGATTAGATTCATCTGGCGGATGGACGTACGAACGGGGGAATATATTGGAAGGAACGAATTTCACCGTTTCCAGCATTCCAGGCATCTCGTAGGATGATGACAATCTCAACAATTCGAGTTACACCGGCAACCATGAGAGTATGTCCAAATGCAGCGTGTAAGTTTGTGGAGAATTCAAGAGCTTGAGCGTGTCCTGCCATTGCCCAGCCTGTTAGAATGATGACTATAGCGGGGATAGGATGTCGTTGCGGCTTGCCATTGCGGAACGAGAGGAAGACTCCCAATATTCCCGCACAGAACCAAATAATTCCTAGTTGTAAGAAAGATTTAGAAAGTACACGAACCCATTGAAGTATGTTGGAAATCTTTGTGAGACCAAGGTGAACCCCATCGATGTTCAGTAAAACTGTTCACCAATCCCCAAGCAGCAATCACCGCACTATCATAAAACTCCTGACTCTTATTTCGTCGTGCAAGCCAAGCTTGTCCCAAATACAACATAATCGCCATAATTGCTCCGTACGCAATAAAACTACTTCCCATAATTCCATGAGCAAGACATTGTCCGAGATGATCCGCTCGACAAAATCCCAATAGTGTGATCCCTCCAAATCCCATTTGTACCCAACTCACAATAGGAGTGATTTTGCCTATTGTTCCGTGACAGAGAATGGCGGCTTTGCGGATGTAGCGATTGATTCCCTTTTCCCAGTGGAATTTAAGGTATATTCCAAAGACAATTTGCGTGCCGAAGAGAGCGGCGACAAAGGGTGCGAAGCTGGAATGAATGTTACTTGCAAACATTCTTCCCTTGTGCGCATGTCCTAGAAACCATCCGACAACTTTGCAGTTAGAGAAATCTCGCTGACGGGATGGTACTCGCCAAGACACTTGCGAAGGCCTGAACAGGGACGTGCCATCGTGACTTTGTCAATCCGAGAATCTGTCAGTTAATAAAGCATGTAATGGAAGGTATACCATTCCCATAGGGAACAAGATTCCAAAACTCAATGACATGAAAACAATGTGGGTCCATAGGATACTATCGACAGGATCAAAGGTGATAACTTGGCCTCCAGGTAACTCCTCATGATGCTCGTGAGCAGCAACAAATACGTTGACAAAGGAAAGAAGGACAATCAACCAAGAAACCAGTCGAAATAGAGGACTTCTACTCGCGACCATGGTGGAATGATGACCGAAGGGGTCGACACGGAGTTCACGGAATGCGCGAACTGACGATCGAGGTTGCCAAGCAATTTAAGGAGCCCAGTTCAGATGCGAATTCAAGGCGTCACGTCAGAAATTTTGACAACCTTCACTGAGTCACGAACCAAGTGTGAAATGAGATGACATATCACCACATCCAAGAAACACTCCATCTCGAGAATCTAGATCATGAAATCCAACTCCTTGGCTAAAAAGAAGATGAAATATACTAGAAAAAGAGCAAAAAAAAACATTCTTGGTAACAACGCGATTCGAACGCGTGCGGGTTTCCCCAGTAGGACTTGAATCTACCGCCTTAACCAACTCGGCCATGTTACCTCAGTCCTGATTAAAATTAGTTTAAGGTTTCATATAAACGTCCGTAGAGACCACTCATTGAACTCACGTGCATAGCTTCTGTTTTCAGTTGCAAAATTTTGCGACGATCAATTGAGCTTCAGGAGAGAACTCCAAGAGCAAGGAGATTTGTTGTTGTAGACACGATGGTGAAGCAGTCTCGAGCGGCGCTTCTTCCGACAAACCTCCCACATCTCCAGAATCTCATAAAGAGAGATCCAGCATCCTAAACAGAAGAGTTTCTACTCCAATGGAAACATTATCAGTCGTCCTATGCCATATTTCTTCTGCGGCCTGACGAAGAAGGCCAGCAATTTGTTGACTTGGCTGGATTCATTGCTCAAGTACTATAGCTTTCCAAAATATCATTCTGACTTTTAGGTTGCGAACTGCTATCCTCAGCATACAGCTGGCTTCCCTGATCAAGTAGCAAAGCTCCTCTTTGAGCACCATGCAACTTTCTCTTCTGAAGTACGAGAAAAACTGGTACAATGTCTCGTCATTCTCAAGAAGAAAGGCGTGATAACACCTCATCGACTCCTTGAAATCCTCTTGCCTCTTCTAATAGCAACCCCTTCAAAAACCTTGCGCATGCAAATCTTCAAAACTACCATATCTACATTGAAGGACGCAAATGTCAAAGGTCATAAATCTCCCACTCTTCACAGACAAGTTCAAACACTACTTTTCTCGTTTGTGGCAAATCAACCAATATCCAACTTTTCAGAGGTTTCTGGATCTCTGTCATCTACACCGCCTGGTATTTGGGCAGTCCGCATTACTTATGAGATGTGGCGAAAGGGAGTATGGAATGACGCTAGGAGCGTGGAATTAATGAAAGAGGCTGCATGTTCCGAGGTACTACCGTCTATAACCTATTACTAAAACTCAGAATCCTCGAGTTACAATGGGTGGAGTCCAATTCTTTCTGGGCAGAGATAAAGAGGATGAGAGCTCCAGTGACAGTGACAGCGATGGGCCTGATTTAAAGAAATTGCGACATGCGCGAGAAGTAGGGAAAAAGAAGAAAAGCAAAGAACGAGAAATCGCTGCTGCAAAAGCACTTCTTAAGAAGGTATCTCCTCAATCTTAAGACTTGAGCTGACTTGGAAGAAAGAGCGAAAGGCCCAAGCTAGACCCGCCAACCTGAATTTCTCAGCTATTCACTTATTACATGACCCCCAACAATTTGCAGAAACCTTGTTCACGAAGCATTTACAAAAATCATCGTCTCCTCTAAACCTCCCTCAGAAAATAAGGGTGTTGAATTTGATTGCTCGTCTCATTGCATCACACAAACTAATTGTCCTAGCAATATATTCTTGGCTATTAAAGTATGTCCTTTCATGTCTTATTGCTAATTCAGATATCTCACTCCGAGACAGCGCGATGTAACTCAATTTCTGGCCAGCGCTGCCATGGCAAGTCATGAATTCATCCCACCGGATGTCTTGGAACCCGTAGTCCGTAAAATTGCAGATGAGTTCGTCACAGGCGGTGTCTCTTTTGAAGTTCTACAAGCTGGGTACATACTATCTGACATTCACTCTAATTCTAGACTAAACTCCATTCGTGAGATCTGTGCCCGTGCTCCGTTGGTCATGAATGCGGATTTATTGCAAGATTTGACTGCTTATAAAGATTCTAGGGATAAGGGTGTTACAAATGCAGCTAGATCACTTATCTCGTTGTATCGTGAACTTGCGCCTGAGATGCTGGATAGGAAGGATCGTGGAAAGACTGTTTCCATGGCTATGGCTTCTGGAACGACATCATCGAATCTGCAATTTGGAGTTGAGAGGAATGTGACGACAGGTATTGCAGGTTTAGAACTATTAGAAGCTTGGAAGAAGGAACAGGGCGACATTGGCAATGAGGACAATGAGGATGGTATAGCCATTTTGTGGTTTAGTGCTAATTGTAGATTGGAAGGACTGGGAGGTTGGCAGTGAGGAGGATATGAGTGATGGAAGTGGTGGTTGGATTAATGTTTCCAGTGATGAAGATCATGGAATTGATATCTCTGATTCCGAAGACGAGGCACCAAAGATCATTAAGCCGACTGAAGACACTGGCCCTTCAGCTCTCGCTACTTCACAGATTCTTACTCCGGCTGACCTCGCCAAACTAGAGGAATTGCGGGCTAAAGCAATTGTTGAAGGCCCTACCAAGAAATCTAAAAAGCAGGCTGACAAGTAGTTCCACTTGTTGATTGTGCTGATCTATTAGACGGAAAGCGGATTCTACAAATGATGAGTATATCGATGCTGCTGCAATTCTAGGGCCGAGGAAGAAAGCAAAACAAGATCGTGATGAGCGAATAGAACATGCCGCCCAGGGAAGGGAAGGTAGGGAAAAATTTGCATCGAAGAAAGCTAGTAGACGGGAAGAAGGACCGCACACGAGTACAACCAATCGAGAGAAAGCTAGAAAGAAGAATTTAATGATGACAATTCATAAGGTTCGGGAGGGAAGGAAAGTAGGACTTGTTAGTCAAGGAAAGAAGTTTAGGGCTATGGAGAGGAAACGGCATAAAGGAAAGGTAAAAGTGTGAGAATTCTGGAATTTCTTGTATCTTGCATGGCATTGGGAACGGGCCGGATTTAGTGCGTCAAAAGTTCTTCTTACAGCATCGTATTCGTGACTAAAGAACAGTGTATCGATTAAAGGTAACTAAAGAAATATCTAGACTCCGTTCTCTCTCTCATGCTTCAAATGTTCCCTGGTCTTGGGTAAGTTAGTCGAGGTCTTGTCGAGACTGTTCATCGAATCGTCCAAATTATTGTAATGTCTGAAACAAAGCCAGAATATAATAGCCGTAATAGTGGCAATTATACAAACAGTAACGAATAGCCAAAGGAAGAGTGGATTGACAGATAATGGGACGAAAGCTTGATCCAACACGCTTGCTATTGCCGATGTGAAGAGCATTAGCGACAAAACTATGGTCAGATCTACGTTGGGATAGAGCGTACCCAAT